>Ga0123355_10006198_pt1 | contig 17662 bp, 6 predicted proteins | sample TergutEmb28metaG_3_FD_89872 | JGI IMG/M metagenome (GOLD analysis project Ga0123355, IMG submission 89872) | Embiratermes neotenicus P1 segment gut microbial communities from Petit-Saut dam, French Guiana - Emb289 P1 | ecosystem: Host-associated > Arthropoda: Insects > Digestive system > Gut ...
GTTTAAAGTATTATTTTACATAGGAAATAACTCCGTTCCGAAATTTATTTTCCGTTTGTCCAGGTTTCCGGTATATAGGGGGTCCGGTTTAGGCAGATTTCACTGTATTAACCTTCACATAGGCGAAGTGTCACTTAAAAATTTTCGAATGTAAATGCTTTTGCCAATTTCTGTTTGTGTCTTTTGCCTAAACAAACCGCAGTCCGTTAAGACAGATCTACCTCTCTATCCTCGAAGGAAATCTGCATTGTATTTGGCTCTGCGTTACATAAACGCATTATGTAGAGCAGCATAAACATCCTCTTGGCCTCCCGGTTAATTATCTTGGAGTACAATTACAGCCTCACCACAAGACCGTTTATTACAGGAGAGGCAGCCATGCGTTTGCTATGTTGTGAATTGATCATGATGAGAAGAGAGAGAGGAGGGGGAGAGCTTCGTGCATAACTGATAAATTTGCCATGGCTCTAATGCGCCCCGTTATCAGTTCGTTGATATGCCATCAGACAAATGTAAGCTTACAGTGATCAACATGCCATTCTGCCACCAGAAAGCCGCTTAGAGAATAACAAAACATTGCAATGTATATAAAAGGCCAACATCCATTTAATTTTGATTGTTTGAAGGGTCGACATTAATCTCCTTCAGTAAGTGACTGACAAAGAAAAAGTGTGGGTGCGTCAGCAGCACGAAGCCCGGCCACTGTCAGTGTTAACAGCAGTAGACATTGTGCAGCCAATCAAAGTGCTTGCTACTCCCTTTGTTTACGTCTTCCTTTATCCTCAGTTTATGATTGCAAATAACGGAAGTGTTTAAAAGTCTTACATGGTTATTTATCATTCTGTCTCTTTTGTTTATAGACCTGTCTGCAACCTTACTTCGCCGGCTATATTATCTTATTTTCATTTTGGAGAGACTCATCCATTTGCGTTCATGAATTATTACCGACAAATATAGTTGTTAAGTGTCATATGGCCAATCAGAAATTTACCAGACACGCTGCCTAAACTCTGACTACCTACACATAAATAGGGATAGTACCCATGGGTCACAACAACTCGTCATATGTCACTTCGTTTCATTGCAGCGTGTTTCGGCTAAAGTATAAATAGCCATCTTCAGGCCAATAAGGTGCCAAAGAAAATTATGTACTCCATTTTGATTAGTTTACATTTTCCTTTTATACGTTTCAAGTCTCAGGTTACATCATCATGAAAAGTATATAAGTCAAAACCATAAATTTTTAGCGTATGTAATACATGGTTATTCAAAATGATTGTCGGGATTTTAACAACTTGTCATACACATTACACTTGAGATAGGAGTATATGTATTTTTTTATTTAATAGAACAACACTCCAAGGTTTTGTCACATACCTTACAGATGCTCTATATATGCACCCTTTGTGATTCTACAAACATCAACATGATAATCGATTTCGTTCCAAACTGTTTGTAGCATGTCAGCGGTGATGGTTTCAATGGCGGTTCTGATTCGTATCTTCAGTTCCGGGATACTTGCGAGAAGAGGAGGTACATAAACCTGATCCTTGACGTAACCCCATAGAAAGAAATCACATGGGGTTGCATCTGGAGAACGAGGTGGTAGTTGTTAAAACCCCGACAATCATTTCGAATAACCCTTTGTATGGACGTCTAAAAGACACAATAAATGTGGAGTTAAACACTTGCTGTTAAAAGTCAGATTACATTACATTACATTACATTAGTACTTAAAGACAGGAATACAGGAAAATTGAGTGATGTAGAACTTCAGGGGATGCAGTATTTTTTTTGCTTCATACTTATTTTTACTTTGGGGAGGGAGGGGGGAATATTCCTGATGTCGTCACACCTGCATTTTCTTTATAATTTCCCTTACAGTTTCTTTCTGTGAAAGTGTGTAAGTAATGTGTACAGATATCGCAAGTTCCCTGTTTTCTACTAGATGCTATCAGCCGAAGGGATTCTGGATGTTTTTGAGTTCTTAGAAAGACGGAAACTCCTTCACCAGCCCAACTTGTGAAGAAGGACTCTCCTTGTAACAATTAATTACTTGCTGTCATTTTAAACTGCGACAAACCTTAACCAAAGACGGACGTTTCCTTTTTGAGTATATCTTAGTATGTTAATTGAAACTTTAAACTGTTGTGGTAATTACACGTACCACCGTCTCTAATATGTATTTCTGCGTGAATTTGTGTTTTTCTTGTAACTAAATCGACACCGCATATCACTCCCAACGTCACACGGAATGTCTTCTTAGCACCAGATAGGATCTTTGCTCTGTACGCATGCGCTGAATTATGTTAACCTTCTTCTTGATCAGTGTTCGTCCGCTGCCCGCTGCGATGTTGTTCAAGCGTGGTTACCAGGTACTTTTCAGCAGGCGTTGATCGTATACTGCCTTACAGTATCTTCCGCGTTATTTTTTCCCCAAAAGTACTTACCTAATTCTTCGTGGTACGTTTCATGTTTACTGCATATATTATCAGTAAACCCTGTAAAAAAGCAATCTGTGGCATATAAACGTCATCATATGCAGGATTATTAGATACGTCGAATGTTTGAAGACCTGTAATATGACAGTGCCAATAGTGAAGACGAATTCTGTTGTATAATATCAAATAGTGTACCTCAGCACAATCACTTTATTACTCAAGGTAATTATAAGGCTACATGTTTCGACTATTGATTAGTCATCCTCATGCCTATTTTGTCAATTGTGTCACAAGATGCGATGCACACTTTGGGATCCTGTCGTGTTTACATCGATGGAATACGTCAAATTAAATCGTTTGTCTCTAAGGGCGTGACGTGCAAATTGTGTTTGTGATTGTGCTGACGTACAGTATTTAATATTATATTACGTCACAAGCACATCGTGATGCTGCCATTAAAATTTGCGGCTAGTCAAGCCAAATGCATCTACCTATATAAGAACTTGCGAACAAAAGTCCAGATATGCTGTGCTAACGTTTATTTCAACCAACAATGTCTCAAACAAGGCGTTATTCCAAAGTACGTTCAGATTAAAGTCCCCTACACCTCTCCCGCCTCAATAACCATGCAAAAGAAAATGCAAATGTCCCGTATTAGAGAAGAAAAAAAAAGAACAGAAGTAAACACAATTAGCACGTCACGCCCTTAGAGACAAACGATCTAATTTGATGTATTCCATGGATGTAAACACGATGGGATCCCAAAGTGTGCATAGCATCTTGTGACACAATTGACAAAATAGGCCTGAAGATGACTAATCTATAGTCGAAACATGTAGCCTTATAACTACCTTGAGTAATAAAGTGATTGTGCTGACGTACACTATTTAATATTATATTACATTACAAGCACATCGTGATGCTTCCATTCGAATTCTGCTGGGTTACTTCATTTGAGTGGGCTGTGAAAGGAAGGCCATCTGTCTGCAATGCATATTGTGTAAGTCTTAGAGTAGTTCACACCTTACAGCGTTAATAAGAAAAAACGGAGTTAAACTTTTATGAAACTCTCTCAGATTTAATGACAAAGGTTCTAGGAATTAAAGGAGGAGGCGTTAGTGTGAAAAATACAGGCAGTTTTCAGCCACGGCAAAGAATTTTGTTTCAAGTATAATGTTCTTAATAAAAACATTGGTTTATATTGTCCAGTTTTATTTACTGCGACAAGAATTACTGCGACTTAGAAGTACTAACGCGAGTTTCACTAAAAATTATTATAAAGCGCAAATAACTAACAGTAGCGTTTATTGTGAGAGTGATATTAAATTTTGTAGTGTTAACCCTTAGACGCCTAACGGCCCCTATAGTGGTCGTACCGCACCGCTAACCTCTAAACGTTGCATTTTATATATTTATTAAACAAATGCAGGTACTGAATATTTTAAATATGGTATATACTCTCCGTTTTTTCTCTTCAAAAATGCAGTTTGTTTCATAATTCTAAAGTATTTGGTTCCTGTTTTATTCACATTGTATATATAGTGTGTGCTAAAATTTGAAAAAAAAAAAAAATAATTCCGGCGCCGAAAGGTTAAAGTCACGACATTGGTTAGGGAAAAGTAACAGCCTTTATTAATTTTCCCCAATTTTATTTATTTGTACAATTATTACCAAGCGAAAAATTTATTATTATTATTATTATTATTAGAACGCAAGATGAATCATAATACCATTTATTACAACAATTATAGCCACTTCCTTATATTAGAATAATATCACTCGTGATGAAAAGGTTCGTTATGAATTTTATGTTTATGGTTCCGTGCATCGTTTATCTGTATTAATAATTGCTTAACGAGATGCAAAACAAAGCAGTCTTTTATTTTTCTACAAGTTCACTCTACATGTTTCGGGTGTCAACCACACCCATCATTAGGAGTACACAAAGCTGTAACTACAGCCTCCGGTACTAGTCATAATTTTTGTGCAGTACCGGAGGCTGTAGTTATAGTTTTTTGTACTCCTGATGATGGGTGTGGTTAACACCCGAAACATGTAGAGTGAACTTGCAGAATAATAAATAGACTGCTTTGTGTTGGATCTCGTTGGGCAGTTATTAATATACTTCGTTATAAATTAAACTTCATCATGTCTTCACAACAAAAGTTAATAACAAAAGCGGTTACCACAAGCCAACGTTGTGTTATGGCATAGTGCCTCTCTGGGGTTAAGGGCACTGTAGCTTTTTCTGTCTGGGGCCTGTAATTACCGTTTAGATAAGTTTCAAATTTAAATGATTTAAAGCTTCGCCTTTACACACTGTCACATTATGGAGGACTGACTGTGCACTGAACGATACGGTAGTTACCGTGAAGAGTTATCACCCGATGAAACGAATATTGCGGTCAGATCGCGTCCAACAATTTTATCGACAATTGAAGCTCGGACCCAGAAACAGACACTAATTAACCCCCGACCACAAAAACAAGTATAAGCTATCTAATTAACTGTTGTTTTGTTACAAACAACAACATTGTCGACTGTTTCACAAATATATATATATATACATATACATATATATATATATAGAGAGAGAGAGAGAGAGAGAGAGAATTACTAAAGTACAAAAAGTTAAAATATTGGAAAACCAGCAGGGTAAAAACGGATTAGGATAATCATGCCAAATTCCGTGCCGTATCTCATCTGTGCCTTTGTCAATTTACCGCCAAATAATGTATCTGTTCCACCGTTTTATTATCTGCCATACATGGCTCTATTATTGAATTATGTTTATTGCTCTATATCTGATTGGATTTCTGTATTGCATTCAGCGGATTGTAAATATGTCCGAAAAATTTATGGTCAAGCGGTCTGTAAGTGTAGTGCGTGTCTGTGACGTCATGATGACCTACAATCGTGACGTGATGGGAACGTGATAACTCTGCACGTCGGACTGTCCGGAAAGTTCCCGTAACTTTCCATTACAGTGCACAACACAGAGAATTTCGGCACTGGGAAGGAAACCAGAGCGTTGGATTGTGTAAATAAACAGGTCAGGCAGCCCCAACTGGAGCCGGAATAACTCAGACAGTACGGTGACTAGGCTACACGCTGGAAGACTGAGGAATCTTGGTTCGGTTCAAGCAGGGACAAAAAATTTCCCTTTTCTTCTTATCGTCTAGACTGCGTCTATCTTCCACCGAGCTTCCTACTTAATGGTGTCCGAGATTGGGTGGCCGGAGCGTGAAACCGACGATAAGAATGACTGCAGCTGTGCGTGTATTCACCCACTTGCGTTCAGGACGTGCGCTGCAACAGTGTAGTGTACCTTACCAAAGCAGTCTTCTTGGAAGACGAGAAGAAAGAACAGGAAGTGTTCTGAAATCGGCCAAGGCATAAAACGTTTGCACCAGAAATCAATCAGAGCGCTTATATGACTTTATTATTGTAGATATTAATACGGTAAGCTTTCGTTCTCGACTACATAATATGCTAAACTATAGAACTAATATGTTAAAAATATACATTTCTTAGACAGCTTATGATTCAGTATTGTAGGGAATTCCTTTCCTTTTTATTAATAACTTCTCAAAAATGTATTTTAATGAAAAAGTAACGTTACAAATTGAAAGTGCTGCCTCAAGCGGAGGCCAAGTAAAGCTGACGTATTTCGTGTAGTTCTCTGACTCTCCGCTTGAGGTAGGATTGTCAATTTCAACTTTTTTTTCTCTCATTTACACTTTGATATGTTGCTGTTCGAAAAAAAAATCCCAGCCTCAAATATTAGTATGTGAAAGTTTTAACTATATTAAAATTAAGGCTTTATTTATTAAAATATTTTGTTGTTTCTACTTAAATTATTTTTCCAGGCACAACTAGAATATATTATTATTTTATGTTTTGCTCACCGTGCATCTCAGTATCATCTTAGCAACTGACCAACTTAATACACAAATTCTTGTTTAAATAAGTTTATTATATTTCTCTACATGTTTCGAGCACTATGTGCTCACAATCAGGAGGCCAAATTGTATTATACAGCATCTGGTATCGTCACACTGTAGGTGGCCGTCCGGTGCGTAGGCCACCTACAGTGTGACGACACCAGATGCTGTATAATACAATTTGACCTCCTGATGATGAGCACATAGTGCTCGAAACATGTAGAGAAATATAATAAACTTATTACAAAACATGAATTTATGCATTAAGTTGGTCAAAGATTAGAATATATTAACTTAACGACCACTAAAAAGTCATACATTTTGCAAAAATTATTCTCGTACTGCTATTTATTGTAATGTAATTGAAATAAACAAAGAGGGAAGCTATTATGACTTAATTTGTGGCACTTATCATCATTTCGGTTGAATGGTTTATGAAAATCGCTAAATACATCATTCAAAACCTCATTATTCGGGCCCAGACCCACACTTTAACGTGGCTCCTGAGTACAGAATGACAATACAGCAAGTTGTGCTGCACATCCGGTGTTAAGAACATTTTTTTTTTTCAAAAGGAAGTTACGATGGAAGTATTTTCAAATAAACTTTTTGTCGAATATTTCCTTAAATGAAGGAAATGCGTTGTGTCACTTCTCTGCCCATCAGAAGTAAGTGACTTCAGAAACGTTAATAATACAGTCTCTTATGTTTACTTTATTACTTTCAGCAGTTCTTGGCTGAAACTTTCTTTCGATTCTGCGAATGTTTAATGAGAAGAATATGACATTTCTCTCGTACCGGACAAGAGGCAGCTCTGAATGTAATACAAAACTCTATAAACAGTCGCTTTACTTTCTCTTTCAACGTATATTTGTTCCCATGATCTTTGAGGACGTCCATTATTTCAATGAACTTGTCATTATTTGGGCAATGATGCGCGTTTCTGTGTGTAAGGCTGTGCACACACACACACACACACACACACACACATACACACACACACACATACACACACACTTATCACATCATAAAAATGTCTGATTTTAGGCTTCCGCTGCGATGTAATATTGTGTTCATCTCTTTTCGTAGCTTAATAGTTATACACCGACGTTTCGGGATATCTTATCGGTCCCAACATCAAGGCTCAAACGTGACCTGTGATGGAAGAATTGATTAACCAAACAACGGAAAAAGTGCAGAATAAATAATAAAATTTGGATCCCAATTTTTCAACAGCGCCTTTGACTTATTCTGCTGGAGACCTGATGATGACCTGTTAACAGGTCGAACCATGTAGCCTGTATGCTCCAATAAATATTTGTTGTGCTGGCGTGTATTTGTGGATTTATCATATACTTCATTAGAGCACTTCGTGATGCCTTCCCTTAAAAGCAATCCACATAAGGTGACAACTTTAATAGTATTAAATTTATTAAACCTAAAATGTTACGGAAGATAACTCCTTAGCGAATAAGTTGATAGTTAATAATCATTTCGTTTCTTTTATTGATATACATGCTTAGCAGCAGAGGAGAAAAGTAAAGACACAAGTACGCAAACACGTAGTTACAGCGCCATTACATGGCAAATAAAACGAAGCAGAAATAATATGACGTAACTGTAATCGCAGAAGTACGCGATGGTGCAGTCGGTTGAACCACTGCGCTACTAGCCGAAAGGTTGCGGGTTCGATTCTCGATGATCTTATTGGCATTTTTCTTTAACATGCTCGTTCCAGCCGCACTATGTCTCTTGGTTTAACTCGGCCTCTAAAATATATGAGTACCACGAATATTTCCTAGGGGGTAAAGGCGGCCGTTGCGTAAAGCTGACAGCTTTGCCATCCTCTTATGCCGACTATCTTGAAATCTGGGCGTCTTAACCTCATGGGACACTCAGGGACTGTCCAGGGCTGTGGAGGGATTGCTGTAGCTTTGCCTCTTAACTGTAAGCGCTAATAATAATAATAATAATAATTATTATTATTATTATTATTATTATACCTTATACAACTGTCCCTAAAATTGAACCGGTCGTCATATTCCGTGATAATGGAAAAGGAACGTGGAATATGTCCGTTAATAGACGTTATACTTTCATAAGATAGACGTACGATCAGGAAAGGGGGAGAAAATTTTTAACACGCAGAGACAGTAGAAGAGAAATACAGAGTATTTGGAAGAAAGAAAAACAGAAGCGACTCCAGTAATAATAGGGGCAATTGGAACCCTCTCAAAATCATGCAGAAAATACCTTAACTACGTACCGAGAAGGAACGAAATCAAGGAACTGCATAAAACAGCCAAACTGGGCAATACACACATACTGCGGAAAGTGCTAATGTAATAGCACAGAACGTTCAACATGGGAAATAACATTACATGTAGCATAAATGTAAATACGGAATAGCTGCAACATAATGTAGCGTAGAAACGTGTTTGTTTCAGGTACATAATTGTATAATTACTCTGAATGTATGTGATAATAGTATACAATTATAAAGTAATAATTAAAATAACGATCTACGTGCATAGAAGCCTCAGGTTAGTTCAAAAGCTACACCGAGCTACGGACTGTGTGTGTACTGGGCTGTCTTTAACAATCTTACGGTGCACTGGCTACGTGCCACATGTTGACAAACACAAGAAAAAAATATTTAGGGAATTTTCCTTTATAGCAGCTGAAGTTTACTGTATTCCTCAGCTTCATTATTATTTCATCCCACTTCACGGCTTGCATCTAGCTCCTTCACTCCACCTCAGATTGGCAGTTATTTTATTAGTAATCAGGTTGTCAACTAGGAGATCGCGGGCCCTCAGCGAGACAACACACGCGTTGTTTTTGTTCATAGGAATAAACTAACAAAGAGAAAAGGCCGGATCTTTATAAAAGCTATATGCGTAACTTTCCCAAAAACTATTCCATCTCAAACAACCTGACGGATTCATTTGAATACAGCTTTATGAGACATTTACGCTGATGGCTGACAGGTAATTTTTCTTTTGGTTGCCGTTTGATGTCCATCGAACAAGAGTCATCCAAGAAAACTCACCGAACCTTTGTAAAGTAAATTTCATGCAATACGTAGTTAGGCACTCAGGTGTGACCTAGCAGAAAGTGACAGTATGGTATTAACACAACTATGTTAATGCTATACAGGGAATTGGCAAGAAAGAACTAACCAATACGTCTGTTTATGCCTTAGAGGGAACTGACCGACAAATATATTAATATCCTAAGGGAACTGACCGACAAATATATTAATATCCTACAGGGAACTGGCCGACAAATATATTAATATCCTAAGGGAACTGACCGACAAATATATTAATATCCTACAGGAAACTGACCGACAAATATATTAATATCCTACAAGGAACTGACCGACAAATATATTAATATCCTACAGGGAACTGACCGACAAATATATTAATATCCTACAGGGAAATGACCGACAAATGTATTAATATCCTACAGGGAAATGACCGACAAATGTATTAATATCCTACAGGGAAATGACCGACAAATATATTAATATCCTACAGGGAACTGACCGACAAATATATTAATATCCTACAAGGAACTGACCGACAAATGTATTAATATCCTACAGGGAACTGACCAACAAATATATTAATATTCTACAGGGAAATGACCGACAAATATATTAATATCCTACAGGGAACTGACCGACAAATGTATTAATATCCTACAGGGAAATGACCGACAAATATATTAATATCCTACAGGGAACTGACCGAAAAATATATTAATATCCTACAAGGAACTGACCGACAAATGTATTAATATCCTACGGGGAACTGACCGACAAATATATTAATATCCTACAGGGAAATGACCGACAAATATATTAATATCCTACAGGGAACTGACCGACAAATATCTTGCTTTCCTACAGGGATCTGACCGATAAATCTGTTAATGCCTGACAAGGAAATGACCGATAATTTTTAGGACTCACAGGGATACACAGATTTCCTGTTTATACAAAATGCACCGTTTCGTAGTATTAATGCAGGACGCAAATGCAGTTAACTCTCTGTTTTAAATTGTTAACAATAGCCCTACAAAACTTTGGGTCAAATTCACACAGTGTCATTCTTTTTCGCCTTCGATTGTCTTAATTTAGCATACATAAGTAGCTAAATAATTAACCAAAAATGTCCGTGCAGTAGAATTTTTTTGACAAGCTAATATTTTCTAACTTATTTAGGAAATAACAAAATTTGTTGGAACCCATCAATGCACTACAATGTCCGCTACAGTTGACTGTTCGTCATGCTAAGTCAGTTGAATCCAATTCATACATTCGTATCCTGTGTGTTTAGGATCCATTTTAATGGTATTCTCTCCTATGTTTTTGGTATTCATATAAAATAGAAACACTATTCTAATCTTTCTTGTGTTCAGAATCACATATACGACAAAAGCAAAAATATCCACAGGTATTTATGATAGTCATATGATTTTACATGTCAGGTTTAGGAGACATCACACCGAGCAATATGTTCTGCTAGTTACATAATATTTTTTCCTTCTAGTTTCTCTGTTTTCTATAAACAAACTGTAACAGATTAATTTCATATTGCCTGATTTATTTGGTAGAATACATATGCTGTAACGACGGTTTAACCTTTTGGCGCCGGAATTTTTTTTTAATTTTAGCACACCATGTATATAAAATGTGAATAATACAAGAACCAAATATGTTAGATTTATGAAACAACCTGCATTTTGAAGAAGAAAAAACGGAGAGTATATACTATTTTTAAAATATTTAGTACCTATATTTGTTGAATAAATATATAAAATGCAACGTTTAGAGGTTAGCGGTGCGGTACGACCACTATAGTCGTCGTTATGTGTCAAAGGGTTAATATCCACCTGCCGAAGAATATAAATTAATTTGAAGAATGTTAACGATTAGTAAGTTTTTATGTTTTGAACGTGTACGTCTGTTCAGTTTATTGCACAATATGGTCTGAGCCACTGAAAGCTTCTAAGTAATTATAAACACACAAAATAATTAACTTAATTTGTTGCTTCAGTTATTCGTTATAGAGGTCTGTATTAGTAATTGAAATATTACTTTTCAGTTTATTAAAGAATATCATGTCGGTTTTATGTAAATTCGAAAAAAATATATATCTACTTATATGAATTTTAAATCCAAATTTTGCTGCTCATAAAATATAAATGCTAGCACGAGTGAATACCAGTCTGTTAATTTCAGGGAAGGAACAGATTTTTAACGTTCGAAAGTATTTCGTAGTTACTTTAATAACAGTGATGATGATGATGATGATGATGATAATAATAATAGTAAAATTAAAAGTGATGGAAAGCAGCTTGACTTGAATGTAAGGACATTGTCAATAAAAATTACTTCGATGTAGAAGAGAGTGAAAGGTGAGAAATTCTTGTAGTGTTTTAGTGTTTTTAGTTGTGATGCGGCAGGAAAGTGATGTCATTGTTTGTGACTAGGCACTCTGAGGTGCACAGTTCTTATACAGTGTAAATCGATGAGTCGCTGTGGGGGAAGTGGGAATGAAGGAGGTGTACTGAGCCATTATAACTGCTTCGCTTGCCAATAATAACTAAGGCACTTGTTGATTACATCTGAGTACCCCCCAGTCTACGGTTCGAGACTGTGACCAATTACTTTAACTACACCTCAAATTCTATGCTGATTTGTAACAAGGCATTTCCTTCATTTGGAATAACCACATTTCTTCTTTCGGTGACAGCATTACCCGTTATTGTGCGCCCGTCAATCTTCCCTTCTCTTTACCAAAAGTTTCTTTCTAATGTGTAGAATGGCGCTACTCACCATTTGACAGTTCCATGGGTTTTTGTTTTTTCTCAGTCCTTTACAGGTAATTTTCCAGTAATGGGCTTACATGGTGCAGGAAATCCTTCCCTAGTTCTCCTCCTCCTTCCTCCACTCCTTCTGTCCTTCCTTCCTTTCTTGCTCCCTTCCTTCCTTTGTTACGTCCATCTTTTCTTTGTTCCTTTATTTCTTCCTTACCTTTTTCCTTCCCTTCTACTTTCGTTCAGTTTTGTTGTCTCCTTCCTTCTTTTTTTCCTTCCTTCCTTGTTTCTTCATTCATTCGTTAGTTCCATCCTTTATTGGTTTCCTTCTTTCTTCCCTTTCTTTTTCGCTTCATTTCTTCCTATCTTTCCTCCTTTGTGTCTTGTTCCTTCCTTCTTTCCTCTCTTCCTTCATTCTGTTTCCTTCTTTGCTTCCTTCCTTCTGTCCTTCTTTCCTTCCTTCCTTCCTTCCTTCTGTCCTTCCATCTGTCCTTCTTTGGTTCCTTCCTTCTGTCATTCTTTCCTTCTATCCTTCTTTCCTTCCTTCCTTCCTTCCTTCCTTTCTTCCATCCACATTCTTTACAATCCATTGCTCTCTGCAACACCCCTCCAAACTCTGCACGTTGTGAATCTAAGACACTGAGAGTGCTTTGAAAAACCTTACATGAAAACCATCATATTGTTCATTTCGTTTGTTGACTGTACTTCGGCTATAAAATGTCAGATTATTATGCATAATTAGTTAGAAATAATCCTGACACTTATTTTGAGCTTATTTCAGATTGACTGGCAGGAGTATAACGTTCATTAGTTACGTTTTGTCTGCCCTTCTATATTCAAACTACTGAACTCACAAACTGCACACAGTGTTGCTATCTGCCGTAAGCAGCTTTCGTTCTGCTGGTACGTTAGCTGCTATGAATTTTATTGCCCTGATTTAGGAGAATTTTCTGACAACAAACTCTTTGATTACATATTGCCTTTGTTTCATTTATAGTGGTTACCATTTTTACCTGAAATATCCAGTTGTGTATCTTAAATAGGGACAGGTAGAAACAACTGTCACACCACAACATTTAGATGTTGTTTTGTGAATGTTATTGATGTGTACTTGTCCATCTAGTGGTTACGTTATGTGCTATTTTGTCACATTCAAATCACTGCATTTTTCCCTCAACTGTTTTCCTTCTATATCTGTATTCCCCGTCTTCCTGTAGCCTGTATTGCTACTGTGCTCCCAACTGCACAGTTACAAATGTTTCGTCATTTTGTTCCATCATAGGAGAGGGTGTTATAGTTATGGATATGTACACCAGGTAGCAGTGCATGCTGCAAAACACCTGCCGTTATTCAACTGTCCTAGGTGTACGTATTTCTGTCCCTACTCTATACTGAACCTTTTGCCCGCTCCTTTTAGTAAGCAGTATCCCAAGATGTTTTAAAGTTTCTTTTTTAAATTATCAGTGAAACGCTTGATTTCTTCATGTCTTTATTTCAGTAATTAACCAACTTGATGCACAAAATTTTTGTTTTACTATAAGTTTACTTCATGCCTCTACATTTTTCGATCACATGTGCTCATTATCAGGAGGTCAAAATTTCATTACACAGCCCCTGGTATCATCACACGGTGTAATGTAATTTTGGCTTCCTGATGATGAGCACATGTGCTCGAAACATATAGAGGCATGAAATAAACTTATTGCAAAACAAAAATTTTGTGCATCAAGTTGGTTAATTACTGAGATAAATATACTGAGATGCACGGTCAGCAAAACGTCAAAATTCTTCATGTCTGTCAAGGACCATAAGTAGAAAAATGGCGGGCTGGATGTGTTATTTGTTTGATTACAGGTACCATGCATTTTGTGCAGCGTAGTATCGAGACCAACAAATTCACAATATATGTATGATACCTAAAGTATATGATATATAAAATATTATTAACCCTTATCCCGTTAACGTGGAGAATATGGTGAGCTCCTAATAATGCCAGCAGATGGCAGATGGGATTTAACTTGGCGTTTAAAGGGTTAATATATATTGTGCATTTGTTGATGTGTATGATAAACTGTTATTTGTTTGTTGAAGCCATAGCTAAATATTGGAATTGTCAAATTTTTATCTTATTTTAACCTCCGTATTGATACTGGTTCTCTGCGTAAATATATCTTATTTTCCTAAAGTGCATTAGCCATTTTATGTTTGTAATAGAGGTGCTAGGTATCTTCTGTGAGGTAGGCAATAAATGTTCAAATGCTTCCTGGGTTCGCGAAGTAAATCCATAGCAATTTTTCATTTATTTTTTTCATTGCAAAAGAGTTTCTGGAATTAATACTCTGAATCACAGGCAACAGAAAACTAATGCACCATCTGGTGTCCTATAAATGAACTACATAGACAATTCACTCGCATAAAGACATCACGAAGACGGCGACATGTTTCATCAACAAAGGCAGGGCTAAAAGGCCTCTATGCTGTTTTAGAGTGTTCGTGTTTTTTTTTTTCCTATTCTTTTCTTTGGACAAAGGAACTCTGATTTCCTTTTGGCCTTTCGTATTCCCCGGAGTAGCAAGACTTAGATCAGCGGCATCAGTTTGTGGGAGGAAACAAATGCAACCTAAACCCTTTACAGCCTTACTTGTAGGAAGTTTGTCGATTTTTCCAAACACTTGTTTCCAGAACACACGCGAGCGGCTTGACACTCTCTGGTACGATTGTAAACTTGAGCAGCAGCAGCAGCAGCAGGGCGATATCGGGGCATTCGAACTTCTCGCCCGACGGATCAACACACTTCTGTAAGAGCACTCAGAACACAAGACGGGCAACGTACTGTACGTGTGATGTAACATTTAGGTACGTTCGCGCTACAATCTTTGGCTTCGAAATACGATAAATATTACATATTTTTAGTGTGTCTGTAGCGTTATTTACCCAGCGTACAAAGCGCATGTACCATATTATATTGTCATCTGTGCCATGCCTGGTTTTACTAAATTTTTCCACTTTTTATGATAAACGACACGATATTTAAGAAAATGTTTTTGACATAAAATGCCTGTGATTTTTTTCTACAACTTTTTTTTGTGAAATATTTCGTATTCTAAGAAGGTTTGATGTTATCATAAATTTGTATTGGGCTTCAGGTAAAATGTCGGTTATTCTTGTCAGATTTTTTAAAAAATCTTATATTTTATCGACAGATTTTGGAAAACATTTTCGACGTTTGTAAGAAATATTTAGCCTCCATCTTCTTTCTGTGACTGCGTACTAGAGGTAGGCGCTTAGGTATTTGACGTGTATTAAGCTGCTTTGAATTTGTTTAGCTGTTAAATATGTAAACAGTGTTCAGGACGTCTATATTTTACTTCTTCTGTACCTGTTACATCGACTTGACCCAGTAGATATTAAATCTTGTGCCCCGGAGAATGGACAACACATTCATTCTTGTTTTTAAGCTTTCGCCATGTTGTAAATGTAATTTGTTCCTTTTTGGGTAATTCTCCTGCGTCTGAGTTCTAATTGCCGACGTTTCTGAACACACTATCGGTTCCATCTTCATAGGCAGGTGAATTAACCTGCCTATGAAGATGGAACCGATAGTGTGTTCCGAAACGTCTGCAATTAGAACTCAGACGCCGGGGAATTACCCAAAAAGGAACAAATGACAATACATTCCTTTATAAAGTAGTTATTGAATTCACTGTCACTTGTTTGTGGACGACTCACTCATTCACAGTATGAGGTGTGTACTCGTACATATAGACACAATTGAACACCTGTCCCTATAGATTTAAGGGAGTGCTTGCTATCATTGTGTTCAGAATCTATTGTCTTCCAGCTTGCTAGCCAAAATATAAAGACTGAGATACACAGAAATACAATTTTGTCTCTTGTTTTGTGTGTGTGAAACGTGGTCGCTCATATTGAAGGAGGAACGTAGGCTGAGGGTATTTGAGAATAGGGTGTTGAGGAGAATATTTGGGCCTAAGACGAACGAGGTAACAGGGGAGTGGAGAAGACTACATTATGAGAAGCTTTATGATGTGTACACCTCAACAAATATTAGCCGGGGGATCAAATGAAGAAGAATGAAATGGGAAGGCCATTTAGCACGTATGAGGGAGAGGGGAGCTGCATACAGGGGTTTGGTGGGGAAACCTGAGAGAAAGAGGCCACTTGAAAGACCCTGGGCATAGAAGGGAGGATAATATTAAAATGGATCTTCATGATGTGGGATGGAGAGCATGGACTGGATTGACCTGGCTCAAAATAGGCACAGGTAGCGGGTTTTGTGAATGCGGTGATGAACATTCGGGTTCAATAAAATGCGGGGAATTTCTGGACTAGCTGAGGAACTGTTAGCTTCTGCGGAAGAAGTCTGCTCGATGGGGTCCCTACAGCTAAACACCATGCCAGGAACCGTACACATGTTTCCATGCATGCTCGACCTATAATTTGGAACCAGACTTCAGCTTTTATGTCGTGGCTGTTCTTTCCCTTGCATAAGCCAAGAGTACAGATGTGGGGGTGGGGGTGTTCACGTACAGTTTGAATGCCCCCACCGGCATTCGAACCCCGAAAAAGGAGCACTAGTCAGGGTTGTATAATCCTACTTGTACGGTGTGTATGGATAACATGGTCTGTCCGTAAGGGATATCCTTGCAATGTGTTCAAAATTAGGGTGCAGGGGACAAGATTTGATACTGAGACAAAGTGAGAGGAGGTTGGGGAAAATTTTATGTTCTGAGTCTTAATAAATTCTGCTGGTAAAAATGAACAAGTAAAGATGAACGACAATGTGGAGGACAGAACATGCAATACACATTGGACATCTGAGAAATCTGTAAACATGTAAGTCAAACCGTCTGAAAATTATATAGCATTCTAAAAAATATATATCTAGATGGTAGGGTAACGTGAAGGGTAAATACACCGTGTTCAACTTGACCTTTTGACGCCTAATGACGACTATAGTGGTCGTACCGCACCGCTAACCTCTAAATGTTGCATTTTGTATATTTATTCAACAAATACAGGTACTGAATATTTTAAACATATTATATACTCTCCGTTTTTTGCCTCTTCAAAATACAGTTTGTTTCATAATTCTAACGTATTTGGTTCCTGTTTTATTCACATTTTATATACAGTGTGTGCTAAAATTAAAAAAAAATAATTCCGGCGCCAAAAGGTTAAAACTGGACCGTTAACTAAGCCGTAAATGTATCACGTCAGATTCTATTTATAATGGTTCTGCTGGTATGACATTATACTACTACATGTGCAGCAGTTGGCAAGAATGTTGCAGGAGAGGGGAGAACCGGTCTTGGCCATCTGTATCAGTTGAATCAGTCGACAGTGAGTGCTGGTGTTTGAACAACGCCACTTTTTACGCTTTCATAATGCGGTTAACAGTGGAATAACGTGTATTTATGTTGGAAA
>Ga0123355_10006199_pt1 | contig 17661 bp, 8 predicted proteins | sample TergutEmb28metaG_3_FD_89872 | JGI IMG/M metagenome (GOLD analysis project Ga0123355, IMG submission 89872) | Embiratermes neotenicus P1 segment gut microbial communities from Petit-Saut dam, French Guiana - Emb289 P1 | ecosystem: Host-associated > Arthropoda: Insects > Digestive system > Gut ...
ATTTGGTTGACTTAATTCTCCTGTGATCGTTGCTGCTGTCTTAATTATTGAGTTCATATTTGGTTGAGTGCTTTCGTGGCTTTTAAAAATATTTACAAACTGGTCTTCTTTATAATTTGTGTTTAAGTATTCTGCAGTATTAATTATTTCTCCTTTATATGTCGCTTCGATTTGTACCAGTCCTCTCCCTCCTTCTTCACTCTTTACATATAGCCTGTCTATGTCAGCTTTTGGATGATGCATTTTATACATTGTTAGCATCTTTCTATTTTTCCTGTCATCTTAATCCCCTGCTGTATTCCTGTTTCAGTGTTTCTTTCATTTGTTGATGTTGTATGCCTTCACTTTCCTCAATCCCGAGGTACTTGTACGTTTTTCCCTGTTCCAGCTCTTGTATTTCTCTATTGATGTCGATCACTAAATTTTTCGAGTGAACCAGTTTGCCTCTCTTAAATGCAATCTTGTCACATTTTTCAAGTCCAAATTCCATATCGATATCATCACTGAAGGTTTTAACTGTTTGTATCTGTTTTTGGAGTTCTTCCTCTGATTTAGCAGTCAGCTTCAAATCATCCATGTAAAGTAGGTGTGATATTTTTGTCTTTGTTGTTTGCTCTTTGCATCCTGTGTTCAACATATTCAGTTGTTCAGTGAGAGGGATTAAGCAAATGCAAAATAGCAGTGGTGATAGTTAGTCTCCTTGAAATATTCCACATTGTATTTTTATGTCTTCTGTTTCTATTAGCTTATTTTCTGCGTGTGGGCGCATACGTGTTCTCCAGTAGCTCCTTACCTTCTTGCTGAATGATATGACTTTATTATTGATGACAATTAACTCTAGGGATTTGATTATCCAACTGTGTGGCACCCTGTCGAAAGCTTTCCGATAATCCATGCCATACACAATTTTTTTTCCTGCGTTTACATTCTTGTAGTATTGCTTTTGAAATTAGCAGGTGATATTTGCATCCTTTTGATCCACTACAGCACCCTTTCTGTTCTTTTGGCATCAGATTTTCATCATCCATATATTTTCGCATGCGTCTGTTTATAATAGATGTAATGAGTTTATGTATTGTAGGCAGACGGGTCACAGGTCTGTAATTCTTTGGATTTTCAGTATTTTCGTTTTTGCAATAAGGAATGTTACTCCTGCCGTTAATCACTCCGGCATTTGATCTTGAATCAGTTTGTTAAAAAGTGCAGCTATATGCTTTTGTGTGTTGCTGTAAGTTGCTTAAGCCAAAAATTTGCTATTTGATCTCTTCCAGGGGCTTTCCAGTTTAGCGTTATTCTTAGTGCCTTTGCAACGTCTTTTTCACATACTGGGCTCCATTCTTTGCTTGGATTTTGTTGGTACTGGTTTTCAATTCAGTGCGCCTCTCCATTCTGTTTAACTTCTTTCCCACATATTTCCCTCCAAAAGTTCTCTAGTTCCTCTTTGTCTGGTGCATTTTTCACATTGGAACATGTCTGCCTGAGACAGTTATAAAATTTCTTACAATCTGTCCTAAACAGCTTCTTTGGTAATACTGGTTTTGTCTTTTCCTGTATCTAGATAATAGTTGCGTCTTTGCTGAAACTTTTTGTTTAAGCTCTTCAATCACTTGATCCAAATCTTCTTTCTTCTCTAGGTTATATTTCTTAAGTAATCTCGTTCTTTTTACGTTCTGTGCCTTTCTGTTATCTCTTTTTATTTCCACCAAAGCTGACAGTTCCTTTCTGATATCGTTTATGCTCTCCTGTATGCGTCTAACCAACGGGGGCGTTTTTTATCCTTGTGTTTCTAATTTATACTCTCATTATTATTATTATAATTATTGTTATTATAATATTTAATATCGTGAGAAACTGACGCTGTTACGTGGGTACACATTATTTGTGCTTTAAATTTATTGGATATAACCTTATCGTTTCATACCGTCGCCATGTTTGTAGTTGTATAATTACAACAGACATTTCAAACACGCCGCGTTCGTATGTTTATGATCTGACTCCAAACCAAAGTTCATGTGCCCAGCTCCAATAGTTCGTTACGGTATTCATACCTAAATTTAAATGTAGATTTCATATAACCATTTTGTTATTTTAATTCCAAGACTCTCTGTTACGTGGGGTTAAGTGTCGCTCGACCCTCACACGCTTGTGCATTCTTCATATTTAGGCAACTACAAAGCACAGTTTAGATTTTCTTGATGATGGCATAACCTCATTATCACATTTCAAGAAAATCGGTGAACTCCTTGACCTGTCGGCGACACATTCTGATTCACACGCGTCCTATAAACCACTCTTCTCCTCGAGGATGGAAAAGATATTATTTATGATACTCGTCTTACATCGTGGTTAACCATTTACTCGGATACTGGTTTTGACTTGCGAGTTGTACTTCGTGGGTGGGAGAACTGATGATCGGCAGGCCTGCTCCGTCCATTCCACGAGGGGCTTTATCACCCGCTATCGTACTATTCTGGTGTTACTTGTGAGTCCGTGTGATGCGGTGTCTGCTGGTTCCCCTTCCATTTGCGTTCATTCAGATCCCAGGGTCCCTACTGGTCTGAACGTATGTGTAGGCTAAGTGACTATTGATTCTCTATGGCTCTTTGTGGAGCAAGGAGATGGTGCGCTCCACATTAGACTGCGTTGTAATCCATCCCACTTAACATCGCCAAATACACGGTCTGCTTTAATAACCTCGACATGAGTTATCTGTGGCGTGCGATCATCCCTGATATGCAGTATTCCAAGTGTAATAATGGACCAACATCTCGTGAATGGGCGGTTCCAACACGCGATTCGTTTGAATTGCATCTGCAGAGACATTCCGGTTTGTGACGTAGTTACAGGTTTTGTCTGAATTGAATCTGCAGAGTCGTTCGAATATGTGATAAAGTTTCGTTTGGATTGCAGCTGCAGAACCATTTCGATGTATGATGTAGTTAGAGGTTTCTTCTGGATTGAAACTGCAGAGCCGTTCGGGTACGTAATATAAATATATCAAGATTTCTTTTGGATTGCATCTGCGGAGCCATTCGGATATATTTTGTAGTTAGAGGTTTCGTCTGGATTGCATCTGCTTAGCCGTTCTGATAAGGAACATAGATACAATTTCGTTTGGATTGCATCTGCAGAGCCGTTCGGGTACGTGATATTATTAGATAGAGGTTTTGTTTTGGATTGCAGCTGCATTCCGATATGTGATGTAGTTAGAAGTTTCGTCTGGATTGCACTTGCTGAGCCGTTCGGATACGTGATACTGTTTGATAAAGACAGCTGAAACAAATTATAACAACTTAAGTGGTGCAGAGTCGCTCGGGATCCGAATTTCTCGTTTCGGTGAAACTGAAGGTTAATTATTGTGTTATTGTTAGCAGAAATCCGCTGTTGGGCTCTGTGATGAGCCAGTTTAGTCCGATTCACACCACCATACCCAAAATTCTCTAAAAATCCATCTTAATGGCATCCGTGATTTACATCTAGTTCTCTCAAGTCCCTTCTCTTGAGGTTTCCGTTTAAATTCAGTATAGATTCCATTTGTCTTTCGTTTGACATGTCCCTCCGTCTCTTAATGTTAAATATATTACTGCAGTAGTGTTAAATAATGAATGCAAATTGTTAATACGAATATGCTGTTTTCTTCGTCGTATCATAACTTTCTTTCTTAGGTTCATATATTCTTATGATTTTCGTTACATCTGGGAAGTTTTGTGCTACTGTTCTTGAGGACGGCCGATTCGTTTGGGTGTTATAAAAAGGTAAAGTTTACCCTATAGTATGCCATGTATGTACAGAGAGGGAGTAGAGGTATATCTGTACTCTTTAACCTCGGCGCTAGTTGGTGTGCGTGGTCAACACCACGACCCCGCCTGTTTTTCCCCGAGAAAGACCTAGTACCCGTTATGTATGTGCGTGGTCGGTATAGCGACTCGCTACGGGCTGCACCGTCGGGGGTTCGAATTCCATTGTGGACTAGATTTTCCCTACCCGTCCATACCGGCCTCAAGGCACACCAAACCTCCTGTACAATGTGTACCAGATCTCTTTCCCGGGGTAGAGTGGCGTTAACCACCCACTCCTATCTACGGCCGAGGTTAAAGAATCAGTAGAGCTATACCGTCGTCTCTTCCTCGGGCCTTCGTGGCGTGTTATAGGTCGAAATTTACCTTGTAGGAGGCTGAGTGGTCCGGACGGGGCGGAAAACCTTGGCCCCATCGGAGTACGAACCCTGAATCGTCAAGCCCATAGCGAGTCGTTATACCGACCACGCTATTCAGGCCCGCATTTTTATTGTTTTCTAGGTAAAGTCCCTTCTCATATTATTCCAGTACAGTTTTATGAACACATTGCTACCGTCTGCCAGTGTAATGAGACAGTAAAACCATTAAGCTCACACTTTTCGTAAGATGTTTATTTACGATGCGACATGCTTAGGCTTGGCAGAGCATTATACAAGTACCTCACGTAGACGGTTCTGTGCCACGAAAATTGGGACGTGCCGCTGCACCCTTATCATCACCAATCACCATGTACAGGCTGGAGACTGATGGGTGGAAGGAAATTTTCCACTTCACCACTGCACAGCCCGTCTTGTCACATATTTTAAGGCGTTTGGATCTACTTTACTACACCCATCAGTGGATGATATTCATACATATACATAGGCTGTTGGTGACGCGATCCGTAAATATTTCAGTCAGTTATCTGAACTGATTGCCGGCGTAGGTCTGCGGCCGCTCGCCTGCTGAGATCGTGGGTTGGAATACCACCGGGGGCATGGATGTTTGTCTGTTGTGAGTGTTGTGTGTTGTCAGGTAGAGGTCTCTGCGACGAGCTGAGCACTCGTTCAGAGGAGTCCTACCGATTGTGATGAGTCGTTTTGTGTGACCAAGAAACCTCAAGAATGAGGAGACCATGGCCCGCGTTGGGCCGCAGCGCCACAGGGGCGGGGCAAACATATATATATATATATGTATATATGTATATATATATGAACTGATTAACACTCGCAAGATTAATGTTTGTCAGTTTTGGTGTCTATAATCATATTTATATTTTATCTTTTACTTGGTTTTGGTATGTGACGGTCTTCAAATCTTCATATAATACTACCAGGACCCTGAGCATGGCTGTTAAATCGTAACAAGTTGTATCGCAAATGAAAGTCTTATAAAAATTGTACCTATTTCGGTTTTACTGTCTCATATTTCAGCATAATTCAAAATGTGTGAATTTTATAGTCTTTTCTTGCAGGTTTGGGAATATCTGCTGTTGCAGGTGTACCTGGCGCTGTTTCAGCCCCTGAAAGTGACACGTCATCAGTTTAAGAAAGTTCTCAACTGCATGAAGATGATCAGGCAACTGAAGTACCAGGAGGTCTACGCTCAGGAAAAGGCCACTAAAGTGGACAGCCTATCGCTCGTCCTTTCAGGAAAGTAAGTATATAAATATCATTTGGAGCACCGTGTCTAAATATTTTGGATCTTTCCTGTTATAACCCTACCACACCTGTTAAGGTATTTGTCCGATAGAGGCGCTACAGCCATACGGTAGAGGAGCATGTAACCAGGAGAGACTAGCCTGATGTCCAGCCAAAGCCCCTGTCGTAAGGAGGGAAGAAAACACACATGACAGAGACTAACTTAATGTCTAGCCAAATTCCCTCTCATGGTGAAGGTGTAACAGGAAAAGTCCAATATTTTGCAAGGGAGGTTTGTTAGAAACCGGGCAAGATTAAGGTTATAGCCGATTTGTTGTATTGCCATATGCGCACTAATCCACTGCAGTAAATTCTGTTAGGGCGCGTTCAGACTTGAGCATTCTGCCGCATCGTAACAGCGTCACATAATCGCATGGGGTTCCGCTCATCCCGGGGTTTAGGTTCGGACAAGACGGCGCGCATTCTGGCGAACGGACTGCGCGCTGTGATCCACCAGTGTTCGCTGCTCCTGGAGGGAAGATGTCGTCTTTACAGGTAGCTAGGGCGGCCTTCATATTTGTACATCACGTGTTGTCCAGAAGAAGAAATCTTCGAGAAAGACGCTGATGGCAAACGGAGTTGTACAGAAAGAGGTCTGTGTACAGTGGTACCAGTTTGTTAGCAGGTATGAAATATCAGGAATTTAGTGGACGGTACAAAACATTTACTCGGTTGGCACCAGTAGATTTGGAATTACTGATTAATTTAGTCGGTCCAGAAATCGTGAAAAGGGATACCAGATTTCGAGCAACTGTTCCAGTTCAAGAGACATTGGCAGTAACATTGCGATTTTTGGCCACAGGTGTCTCGTACACCCGTCTGCAATATCTTTTCCAAATTTCTAAACAAACAGTCAGATTGTACCCGAAGTGTGTCAAGCTATTGTTGAGGCACTGCTGGAAAACATACAGGTCAAAAATTATGTATTCTGTGGAGCAAACTTTTTTTGCGCATAAAGTCGATGGGTTGGAACACTGAATCAAAAAATATAACTAACAAAGTACTTTTAATAACTGAACTTTAGTTTACACAATTTAAAGGCACAATGGATAACTCAGAATTACATCTTCTGAACCAGCAGCAGAGGGAGGAGTAGTGGGGAGAGGAAACCTGGAATGCTGGTGACAAAGTTGAGACAGAATATGAACCATCAAAAAGCCCCTGGTCGGCGGCGAATATGATGTGGCTTATTTTGTGCTTCACTTTATTCCTGGTGCGCGACAAATAATTTCGCAAATTGTCTGCAATGAAAGTGCCAAAATTTCGGCATTCGTCGCCGTCTGCGGAGGCGGTTGCCGCTGCTGACGATGTCAGTATAGTGAATGTCTTTGTTACCGTCCTCTTCACTCTGGGTTGTAGGATGTACAGCTTCCTTTCTGTCGCTAAGTGAACCTGAAGGTCTTATCTCAGTCTAATTTACCAGCGAGGTCCCTGCAAGGCCCGCGATCGACTATTCCGGACACACGTACACAGTGCTTAGTTCTTGGGGGTTTTCTTTATTTTATTTCTAGAAGTTCACTCTTAGATTACAGAAACTATCAGATTATAACACATTAGCGGGTGTGTCCACGGCCCTTGCACACACAGTTACGTGTCGCCTTTTAATCGAAAATTTATATTAAAACAGTCCCAAACTGACGGAGCACCCTATTTATGTACGCACTACTCCAACTACCAAAACGGGGTGTCTCCTCGCTTGCATCTTCTACGTCGTCCAAACCAAGTACCCTGCTATATACTGAAATCCTACTGGCCGAAATTGAAATTTAGAGAAACCCCATAGGCCGAATTTAACTTTTTGGAAAGCCAAACCTCATTGGTTGAATTAATTCAAGTCGGTAGACCCCAAACTTACCTTAGACGAACATTTAGGTGTGTTGCCCACTGGCATTCCTACCGAATGAATTACTTCCTCAGAAGTGTCAAAGTTTAGGCTTACACTCAGAAACGCCGAGCTGCAAAACTCCTACCAGCTTGACTCCTGATAGATGTATTACCCAGGCTGAAGCTTTTGAATGCCTTAACTGCACTCACACACTCCTGCTGTTTTCCCTAGTTATATTATTTACAGCCAAAGGAATTTATCTTAACCAAGTTTGTTCAGGGTTTGAACCTGAATCGCCAGCCCGTTTCTGGACTTGAACCTGATTGGCCGGTAACATCATCTCCAGCATTTCGCACTCTGCCCTTTCTTTCATCATCTTCTTTGGTGGGAGATGCACAGGCAGAGAACGATCTAATGTGTACTTATTTCTGCAACAGGGTCTCCTTTTACAGCCATGTGTTCACTTATAGCAATCTGGAAAATTTCAACAGTCAAATAACAGCTATTTCTGAATTATATTGCGCTTTCGATTAACGCATATTTTCAGTCGAAGATACATCTTTTCGAAATATAACCTTTAGAGTCCGTGCGTCCCTGTTATAGGACGGCATTTAAACCCCCCTGGTGTGGATTCATGCGACAGCTGAACGCGTGGATCGCAGCCAACACAGAAACACGTCCAAACTTGTAGCGGTGTAACGTAACATTCTTTGATGCGCGCCTGAAAACCGACGGCAAGGTGGATCAGTCCTCGCCAGCGAACCGAACACGGCGAATGTTAAACACGTACCTAACTTCTTCGCATCTTACGTCAGATAGCTTTCAAATCAGATCAACTTTATTACCTGAGTTTCGTGTAGGTTTTTGGATGTAAACACCGGGATTTTGCCAGTAAACATCCATTACTTTTAATACGAATGATTAAAATTTATGCACATTACTATTTTATCAGGTGTTATCCTCATATTAGTGTATGGATGTATGTATGTAACGTATGTATGTATGTGTGTATGTATGTATACATGTGATTTATATTTACACCTTACAGTTGCTCGTCTGTCCTCTAGACCGTGCACCGTTCCCACTTTCATTCTTCTGATATTAAAAATTACTTTAACTTTTTAATACTGTGATCTTGATACAGATAATTATTTTAGTATGCTATTTCTTCATTTATGTGTAACCATATAATATCAAAACCTTTTTCTCCACCTCTTTGTCACATTATCGTCTAGTAATGTATCTACTACATTCTTTTCTTCGTTACGTAGGGAGCATCTTCCTTTCTCTGTACCTCTCATTTTACCTCCGAATTCATTTTCCCAGTCTAAACCATGCTAATCAGTTTTCTCATTGAATTACACAGACGCGTCAGATTTAACTTCGTGTTGTGCGTACATTAAACTGATGTTGCTGGTCGTCCTTCTGGATATTGACTATCATCGCTGAAAGTAATGTGTGAAGAATGAGGTCAAGGTTTACTCTGATTGCTGTGATGAAAGAATTAAATTTGATCAGATGGTTATTTGCTTTCGGTTACATCTTTACGGATAGGCGTATTAAAAGGGAAAGAGGTTACGATTTCGGGTACACCAACATTAAGATTTTGTTTTGATGTTTCACTGTCACACGTGATACACTTGTTTGTACTGTTTATACTCAACTGGGACGCATTATGTATGCCTTTGGCTGTTGCACATCACTCAGTTAACACCGTATTGAAGACATACATCATAATTTCCTTGGGGGTAAAGTGCGACCGGAGCGTAGAACTGACAACCCTGCCATCGTAGTTGTGCCACATGTCACTGTAAGGATAGAAACCCAACATTCCACTTCCCTCTTGAGCCTTCATGACTTTTTACGGGAAGGCTTTGCCTTACTCCCTCTAAGTTACACGTACTAATCGTTTCGCGGGCTGATGTAGAAACTGGACCCGAACAGGTTGACAGATTTTTCCGATTACATGAGACTTCCGATTAATTTTTCCTTGCCACGGGTCGGGCACAGGCCGATACTTTTCTTGGGTCATAGGGAAGGTCTTAATTCTTGTAAGCGACGAATGTGCAACCTTGTACGATATCCCACGTGTTATACTGTTGTGGCCGGCGCGTGACCGGAGCTTTGTAGCCGGCGCGTAACCGCACTGTTACCTTATTCCACATGTGTTAGCTGTGTAGCCGGTGAGGGGCAGGACTTGTGCGATATACCGCGGGTGCTGTCTCCGAGTTAGAAGAGTTATGGGAAATGCTAAAAGAACTTTGGTTAGGTCTAGGAGTGGAAAGTAATATTAAAGCGAGTCTCAAAGAAATAGAAAGCATAGGTGTGGAATGGAATCGACTAGGTTAGTGTAGAGTCCTGTGGCGAACTCTTTCGAAATCGGTAATGAACTTTCGGGTCCAATAAAATTTGGGTATATCTGTTCGACTTTATAAGTAACTGTCGGATTCACAGGAGTAAGTTGGAAAGTTGGTTGGTTACACAGATAAGTTGCAGCTCCACGTTTCAATTGAATACGTCCCCACACACGAGTTTAGATAGTCATGACTGAAACTTTGGGCGTTGTGGTCGGGATGGTTTGAATTCCGAATGTTGCAGCGTACGAGTAGATGAATAGTGAGATGGAGGACGTTTCTCTGACTCTGCTTGTAATCGCATAGTTTTGTTCCTACTCGAGTCGAATTTATGACTTCGGACCTGTTTTAACGCCTCTGTGTTAATGCGTTTGAACTTTCCTTGCATCCGACAGATATTTTTAATTTCCTGACACGAAGGCCTTAGGTAAGTCAATTCCTACGGCTCTGGGTTTGCAAAATGTACAGGTTATCCGATATATCTGCTAACATACTTTTATTTATCCTTATTTCTCATTGCACTATACTTATCTGAAGATAAATTTGTGACAAAGAAACATGGTCCATTGAATTTTTAACGCAAGGTCTTTCAAACAATAAGGTAACAGCCATTTTGATGCCGGAAACTTTGATGTATACATGGTACACGCTCAGACCTCCAAATAGTCATCGTTAACATTGGAGCATTGGTTACTTCGTACACCAAAGCTTGTTTCCCGACATATCAGAGGTCTGTGTCAAGTGTCTGTAGCCAGGAGATGACAACTTGCTTCACTTCAGTGTCTGTTGCAAATCGCTTGCCAGCATTTCCGTTTTAAGGAGTCCAAAGTAATGGAAAGTACTGGTCGCGAGATCGGGGCTGTAGGCGGCGTGGTCCATAATCTTCCAGCCATAGCACCGTAACCAGTCACAGGGCCTTTATGCAGTGATTTCCAGCTCTTCGGGTACTTTAAGAAACACCCGCCTGGGACGTGATTTGCATCAGACGCCGACGTGAAGGAAGAAATCACCGCTGGCTATAGACAAGTGACAACTATGTATTGTACGCCAGATAATCCTTGATGTTGCGGTGGGACAGACGCTTATACGTCAGTGCTGCCTACGTAAAGGTCTTATTTGTAGCATCTGCTATCCGTGTGCCTTGTATATGGCGAAGTCAGAATAAAGTCCTTGGCATCAGGGTGTCTGTTTCATTATTTTTAAACCCTTTTGTGTATGTGTGTTGGTGGATTTGCGTTGCCATTCTCTTTATTCTGTGCTGGAGAAGAACTGCATTATTTGTTTGTACAGTGTAAAGCTACGACAAGACGTGACCTCACACTCAAGTCACGCGCTTTATCATCGTTACAATTAACACTGCCTACCCACGTGATACCCAGCTTGACGCTTATATGTGTCTCAAGACATGTGTTGTATAACATTGCCTCTTTTTTTCCCCCCACAAGGACTTACACTGTGATGAGTTTGTGCTCGAATTTTTTTCACCATACGGATGAAGGTAGTCGAGAGAGATTCTCAGACTGCAATTTTTTTTTTCCTTTGAGTTTCTTGGGCGTGTGAACTGCTTTTTCGTGACAGCCATAACTGAATATAAATAACAAGTGTAATTTACTATGGGTGCACACATGTTGAAAAATTATCATGAAATAGCGTCGTTACAAGCACCTACAACGCAGCAATATAGCAGTGGTCATCCCAGCAACTGCCATTTGCAGTCAAGAATCTGAAAGTAAAGACGTTTGAGGCTCAAATCAAGTGAGACTACGAAACTGTTGTAGAGTACCATCAACTAGAAGGTTTCATCCGTCTATCTCGGGTTTGCTCCCGAATATTCCCTGAGACAGGGACCACTGCAGATATGAAGACCTATCATTGCTATTTTACATAAATAAATTTTATTTTGAATATGTTTCTTGCGTCACAAGTTTTGTTGCACAAAATGAGTGACAAAGTTTAGAACCATTAGAACAGACTGATTGTGTTACATCTATACCACACAAAACGAAACCGATTGACGGATTGGAATCTAACGTCAATACTTCGATTGACCACAATGAGCAGGACACGTGACTTGAAGCGCTTATCATCTGCAGTACAGTTCTGCGGTCATATTAGATTGTAATGGACTATGAATAGTCTAAACCCGTTATTGAAACTAATGTGTAATGTTTCTAATACGATTTTGGAATGGATGTTTAAAAAATTCCATTCGGTTTTCTGTATTGAAATAAATGTACGATTATTCTTTATAAATTCTTCACGATAACGGTGGACAGTTTAGTAAGAAAATGACTGCATCATTGTCGCGCAAGAAATCGCGGGTGCACCTCAGTTTGCTGACGTAAAATTGTGAATGCTTTAGTGGTGTATTCATTCGTCTTACAATGACAGTACTCTCAAATTCTGTTAAGAAGCGCGCCCCAAATGTGTATGTTTTTAAGTAACGTGGACTTTAGCATGCTTAAGGTAATTTAAAATTGTACTCTTTAATAGCCGTATAATAAAAATTTCATATATCAGGTTTAATTAAAAAATAGTATCATAATTTGCGTCGCTAGTCTTTTCCTCATCTGGAAAACGCAGTTTCTCCTTTTGTCTACAAGATCTTTCTGGTTATTTTCCTGTTTTTGATTGTGTATTTTGTCTTTCTGTTTGTGTTGTCTATCCTTCCCGTATTTACAATTACAGCGATGGTATTTGAAATGTTTGTTTCTCTCCCATATCTGACCTTCAACTTTTGTAATGCCCAGCAGAGGTCGTAGAGACTTCACTATTGCTGCTTCCAAATTCCTATGTACTTAGCATGGCAATACTCATATTATACAATAACTGCCTTGTATCAAGTTCTTTAAAGAACTGTCGAAGTTCTCAATAGATACCGATATGCGTAAAATTTTATTTAGGCCGTTAACTGAAGTGGTCATCAAATGAAGAAGACTTAAGAAACATTAACATAGTTCGCTAACATTTATTGTATGCCAGTGACACAGAGGTTAATCGAAATTGTTTGTTTGTTAGGTTGGTTGTTTCTTGTGGATCGACAACAGAAACTAAGATGGTCCTTGCATATTATTATAGTATTATTCGAATCCCAGTAGGGGGGGGGGGGAATTCTCTTCTCCAAACCATACAGACCGGTTCTGGGGCCCACCAAGTCTCCTATTCAGTGAGTTCTTTCCCGGCGGCAAGTCGGGTGTGGCGTGAAGTGTCAATTTTAAGACTGAGCGATGCTGTACATCTTTTCTCCCTGTACACCTTCATGACGTGGCAGGGGGAGCATTACCTTTGCACTTACTTCACGTAAGCTCTGTAGCTTGTCATGAAACACTGGCACTCTATATATGTATGTATTGACCTTTCCCCGGTCTCCGCCTGTGCCTTTTTATATGTCGGCTCACAAGGGAACCATTTCTCTACCTCAGTGGCATTTAGCTCTATGAATCTGCGTTTCGCCACAAAATCAAACCGTTTGTCTTAACAACGACACACGGTGCAGTTCATAGTGTATCCCAGGTGTAGCCAAGAATCGGAGTGGAGGGTTTCGTTTACCCCGACGACAGTTACTTCAATAGACATTTTAGTCTGAGGATAATAGGATTGCTGTGTAGTGGGTATTGATTTCCTTAGCAAGGCTTTACGATGTGAAACCTGGTCTTCAGGGAAGAAACTAAAACGAGGATTTTGAACGAAATTCCGTCTAAGATGCGTGATTTCAGGTTTCCGCCGCATTGTAAATGAGATCATCCGTCTTTTGGACTGTTACACAGCGTATACACGCTGTGAAACAGTCCAAAAGACGGATGATCTCATGTTTCGGGACAACCTATCGATCCCATATTCAGGGGTTAAGCAGTCCTTGAAGATTGGACAGGTATGTTGTCCCGAAACGTCGGTAAATAGCTACCAATCTACGATGCGTAACATCCCAGAAGAGCGAAGATCTCCGTCGAAGATACTAGACGCAATAACAGGACAACGCGATTAAATGGTGGAGATGAAGAATTTAGTGCCCGGGGATTTGAGAGACGGACAGATAATTTTGCTGGAAAGCCAGAAAGAGGAGCCCATATAAAAAATCTGGATGTAAGTAGGAGGATCGTATTAAATTGGATTTTAGAGCAACAAGATGTGAGGGTATGAACTGTATTGGACTGTTCAAGGTACGTAGGTTCTAAAAGCGGGCTCTTGTGGACACGGTCATAAGCACTATAAGTAGACTATCAAAGTACGCCTGTTTCATGTATCAAAACTGGTTGTAATTCTCGAATTTATTTCGGTTTGTCATCGAACCATCTTGAAGGAGACAAATTACCACCACCACAACAATAACAACAAAAATAACAACAATAATAATAAATTGTTGATTGCATGTATCGGCGTGGGGGAGGCGGTAATTTAACAAAATCTTGTTATTTCTACTTTACAAACGTGCATCTCGTGTAAATGTACACTTGGAACGATGCTAAATTCTTCGTGATCTTCATCTCTACATCACTTCTTCTGTCTTAACCTGATTTTATTTTATTCGTCGCCATCTCTTTCTTATCCCCCCCTTCTGTATTCTTCTTCCCCCTTTTCCTTTTCCATCTTCTCTTATGTTACGAACTTTACCGTTGATGGTGTTTCATTTAAAGACATTTTTGTGACGTTACTCAAGCGGACTGCTTCCCGGTTATATTTGAGCCATTTGAATTTGGAACTTCATGATTCTGGTTATCCATTGTGCTTATAGGCTTTTAGGGATGATTTTTTCGCCGACGAAATACTTAATTGCGTAATTTTATTGTTCGATGTGGGGTTTGGTGAAATGAATTACCATGCACAGTAGGTTGTCCAGAGTATCGAGTTGTTTCTTTTGCAATAAAAGTTAAGTTTGACATTGGAAACCTTGATTTCCTAAGACAGATAAGTTTATCCGTAAAAACAAAAAGATGGGCAGAAGTTGGATGGTGAGTGGGGGAGCGAGACAATAATTAAGGGAGGAAGCGTGTCTTTACTTTGTTTTTATTCTTTCTTCTTCATATAACATTTTAGTCAAAGACGTAGATTAATTTGTTATGCTGTACCCTTTGAAGTTTCAAATTAATCGAAATGTTAATGTAAAAATCAGTCCGTACGTCACAAAAAATACTGTATCACCTTTACAAATACCATTCCGTTAAATGTTCCGTTCCGCTAATGCGAACCGTGGAACCACTACACGCAGTGACTACTACGATGTCTGACACAGTCACAGCTGAACACTTCAGTTTACATGCGTCCACTGCGATAACTGATGTTCAGACCAACCAGCTGCAGCGTCAGTTTGTAATTTGTGATAAGTACATCTGGTTTTCGTTTGGTAATGAGTTTGCTGTGACGCGGAAATGAAGCTGTCGGGGTAGTTGTTGTATAATTTGTGTTTCATTGGTTATTACGTGACCAAAATATTCATTCAGAAGAGGACGCCTTGGTTTTCTAGCTTTCTTTCCTTATCAAGTTGCCCATTTGTCACGAAGCTTGGTATGAATTTTATGCCACAAAATTGGACACTGAAGTCATACTTCTTAATATCCTGCACTCCGTAATAAAAACGATACCCGACGTGCGGTTGTGTGAGGTAGCAATAATACTAACGCTACTAAATTTGCTGTCCTGAAATGATGTGTGATTGCTGGGGAATAGATCTTCGAACCATGCATATTTTATCTTTTTCCAGAACCTAAAATAACAATATGACGACAGTGTGGACGTTGTCTTTCGCGTGTATACGATAACGGCAGCATTTCGCTGCAGTATTCTTAAATACCTTGGCCTGATGGGTCCGACGTTGCAGCCGCTGCTTGTAGCAGTTTTAGTGCCTTAGCAGTACCGTAGCTTAGCGCCGTTGGGGAAGTCATCGTTATTCATTCTGACGGTCACAAGAAACGTAACGTGAAGTCGGGGAGAAACGTGGAGCTTGTTTATTTTGGAGCAGTTGGTACATATGGGATTAATCTGTTGAACATTTGGTGTGGCGCTGGATGGAGAATCGTCATATCGTGAGTCGATTTCTTACAAAAGACAACAGAAAACTAGGAGGGATTTCGTGTTCACATATTGACCTGTAATGAATGAAGAGTTAATATTTGATGAGCAGCGAACAGCTATGGGAGCTTCGTGCAGCACGACATGTCGACTTTTGTGCACAATGAAGCACAAGGGCGTAACACTCGCCTTTTACTTACTATGCGGTAAGGACAGTTTATTGCACGAGGGTGATCAATTACCAATCTGTCGAAATACACTTACGTACTATGCGGTAGTTAAGCCGTCACTCGTGTCATACTTGAGTCGAAACCGGAGTTTCGGACAAGTGTTGTGTGTTGTTCGTAACACATTACTTGACGGACGATGTGTTGGTTTAGATTACTTGAATTCAGAACTCAGCGAATCCACCATGAGCAAGCGACAACCCATCGTGCATAAATCTTCCGATATCCACGAATATAAATAATGTGACACACGTTCTTGTGATAAGACACTTTTGACAGCAATTTCTGTCTGAGCGGTCCGCCGATTTTCTTTAATCAATTCATGAACCCGTTTCCTGTGAATCTCTTAGAGTTTGCTGTCACAGGTTGCCCAAATTTTGTCACACAGATGAGATTACACGACTTGTCATTTTTACATATGTTGGCCCAACGACAACGCACAGGGCGCGCGTCAGCGCAGTCATCACCGTAAACCAGTTGCATGCTTAGGTGAATTTCGATTGGAAAACACCTTCTGAGGTCAAAAACACAATTACGGAACGTTACTTAAATCGCACCGAGGGATGTTCAGCCCACGGTTCCATTTCATGCAAAACGGCAAGAAAAAAAAACAGTATGTTGAACACAACGACTGGCTTCCAAGTGATGTGCTAGCGGGAGAGGCTACAGAAGGTACTAGAAGTTTAGCGCGTTTGTGCTGCGACGGGTTGTGAAGGTGGAGGCATTCCTTTTTATTTAACCCTCTTATATGAAAACTGAACACACGTTAGGCATGATACTGTAACGGACAGTGGAAGATTTCAGCTGAGTTTAAGTGCTATGGCCTTACTTCAGAAGATGAAGGCAGCAAATTTTTCAGAAATGTTGTAACTACTAAACTAAATGGCGTCAACCCAGAAAAATTCGGTCTCAAAATAAGTTGGCACTGCAAATTTTAATACACATCTTCGTAAAAAGTTGTATCGTATTCGACTGTCAGGGAAAAGAAGTACAAGGAAGAATGGACAATATTAATTCCTCATTAATCGTTTAAAGCCAGTGGTTACTCTATGCATCACCAGGCTTAGGTAAAATGTAGAAAGTCCGTGGTCACGACATGGAGGCATGTAGGAGGAATAGCGTTATAGCTCCACTCATTCTTAACTTTGGCATTAGATGGAGGTGAGTGGTCAGCTTTACTCCCCGGACGCTTTACACCCGGGCAAAGAGCCCTCCGAGCCCATTTAATAGGAGGCTGGTTGGACCCCAGAACCGGTGTGGACATTTGGAGAAGAGAACAATCTCTTACCCCTGCCACAATCTAACTTCGGGCAGTACAGTCCATGGCCTATTCACTACACTTTCGACTTTGCCCTGGCTCCACCATCAGGTTTAACATCTAGTATTTCTACTTTATGCACGCACAGTGTATACAGGGTGTCCCAGGAGGAATGTGCCAGACTTCGGGAGGGTGTTCCTTGTGTTAAAGTATACCGATATAGCCCAAAACACCTATGTCCAAAGTTGAACGAGTACGGAGATAATGGCCACAGAAAAGTGTGGTCTTCTTGCGGGTCCACGCACTGTACCTGTCAGCTGACAATCTTATCCATTTCCGTCCTTGAGTGTGTTGTCATATGACGGGAATTCAGCTCACGCTAGCCACTGAAATGCACTGCACATGTAGTGCAGGTTACGGCTGCTTTGTGAATGGTTGGCAGGTTAGTTGTACGGTGTTGCTAAAATGCCTTTTGTGTTTTCCCACGTGGAATATTGTGACATGCATTTTGTGTA
>Ga0123355_10006200_pt1 | contig 17661 bp, 8 predicted proteins | sample TergutEmb28metaG_3_FD_89872 | JGI IMG/M metagenome (GOLD analysis project Ga0123355, IMG submission 89872) | Embiratermes neotenicus P1 segment gut microbial communities from Petit-Saut dam, French Guiana - Emb289 P1 | ecosystem: Host-associated > Arthropoda: Insects > Digestive system > Gut ...
ACTTTAAATGTATCATGTATTATGCTGGTTTATTATTTTGTTCCGTTTATTGTCAGTAATCGTTACCTTCTATTCTGAGTTTAAAACGGTCATAACTCCGTAATCGTCCAAAATCGGATACATGTTTATATGAACTTTTTCGATCACAAAGACCTAGGAAATCACCTCCTGCAGTTATGCCCTAAAGTCGTGAAACACCCTGTATATGTTAATATAACCGTATATAAATGTTATATTGATATATATATATATGTGTGTGCATTTAGTTGGCATATTTGAAGAGGTATATAATGGCATACTGTGTTTGGATGTATTTCCAGTAGCTATACCGACAAACCATAAAAGACTACTGACCCTCGCAAACTCACTAGCCGTTTTGATACTAAGTTTTATTGTTACACCGTGCTGAGGAATCTGAAGTAATGTGTAACTAAATACAATTCTCCCCTTTTAAGCTTCTGCCTTGACTTTCGCCTACATAGTGTACAAGAAAGAGCAACAACCCCCGTCCGGACGGTCGGTCTGAAGTCAAATATTTGAAAACCGCATCTCCATAATATGAATCAGATATTTACCGCCACTGGGAATCGAACACAACACACCGGCTTCTGCTATTTATTTATGTTGATAAATTTATTGGACGATAATAAGAATATCGTGACTACACAAAAGTTTTATTAGGCATAATGAAAGAGGTTTTGTCTAAAATAAGCAAACTGTAGTGAAGCGAAGATGTATCCGGGATTAACGAACCAACCGTTCCTGAAGGTATGTTGCGGAGATGACGTACAGATCCACGCGTTATAGCTTCAATGAGGCGAGAATTTATGTAAGTTTAAGGTACAGAGCGGATGGCACCGACAGGAGGAATTATTTGCTTCATAAACTACGAGCAGTGACATGTAAAAATGGCTAAAGAATTTCATTGCATAATATTGATGCTTAAGAGTTAAATAGCGGATGCAGAAACTCCTTTTATAAAACCGTAACGACACAACCCTAATCAAAACTTAACTCCAACATATCTCTTGGTTCCCACTCTAATCAGTACATATTTCTGTCCATCCAAATAAACGTGAGTTTTAACATATGAAAGTAATATGCTTCGGCATAGGCGGTCCATCTTCAGGCTGTTACATGTAAACTACTTGGAAAAAATTTATCAGTAAACTGATGCATAAAATTTTTCCATATTTAAATTCCTCAAAGTTCTCAAAATATCGATTTATATATTCACTGAAGGTGTAATTTAAGGGTATACCTTCTCGAAACTTACCATAGCGACGATATATTTCTATGCGACAATGAACGGGAGGATAATATTAAAATTGAACTTCAAGGGAATGGGCGTGCTCGAAGTGGATTCATCTGGCTCAGAATAGGCGCAAGTGATCGGCTCTTGTGAACGCGGTAATGAGCTTTCGGATTCCGTGAAATTCAGGAAATTTCCTGAATCATTGAGGAATAATTAAGAGTCATTAAGTAACACATTATGAGCAGGTTTAACAACGAATACTCTTAAGTTCTAGAATGTCTACTGTATTAGGCAAACTGTCACTATGTAGGCCTACAACAGCATACTCGTGTGTAGAAATGAGGGAGTCTGTGCGAGTCTATGTCCACTAAGATTACCTTACTTCAAACAAGAATAAGGAAAAGGACGGGCTATAAAAAAACACAGTGATTAAGCCGGTGAGTGCTCTTTGTCAAAGACGGAGCATGTTCCACCGTGTCCTACTTCACTTCATGTACACACCTCTGGTAACAAACACTGCAGCCTCTCAGAGAACAGAACAAGAGACCAGCACGTGGGATTTATGCGACAGAATCGATTTCCTCTGTCTCGTTCAGAAAGTACAAAAGCGACAACAGCTCAAGGACGAGGCACAAAACCTAGGGCTTAATGCCAAAGCCATCTCTTAATTAAACGAGAGACGAGAGATTGTGAATCACAAACTGCAACAAATAACATGATTTGAGAGTTCATATTCCTTAGGCTACTACACAAACCGAACGCACAATGTATAACAAAACTTTATAACAATAAATAAGAAGAACTTATAATGTGCATTTTTGTCCCATGTCGACTTTTTCACGGCCATACAGGATAACGTTGACAGTTAAGGGCGCTACCAATTGTTAAGGTTAAGTAGCCTCTGGCAATAAAGTAACCTTAACTATCGTACTAAATCATAAATATTTCCTGCACATAATCTCCACCACTGGAAACTACATCTAAGTTATTTTCTTACAAAATAACATTAGAATTTGTAATTGCTGAATTGGTCATAATATTTCCTACAGAATTTGTAGCTATGTTTATGCTTATTTTAATTCAAAATTAAGCCTTCCTTAGCTATCACCTTCCAGACGAAAGCTAAATGTATAATTAACGTCCCACAAGTGTCACAAATGAGAACAGACGCCCTGTTAGTACTAGTAAAATTAGAAGACTTAAGAATAAAGCATTTTGATACCGGATCAGGCTTTCGTCGCAGTGCGATTGAGGTCTACCCTCTTCGGGACATTTCACGGCGTAAGTTGGTAGTTGGTAACTACCAACTTACGTTTCGTGCAAAATCCCAGAAGGTATTAAAATTATGTTACTTCTACGCAATACTTACTTACTTACTTACTCCATGGTGCAGAGTCCTTCTTGAAAAGCTAACTTGTTTGCAGCTAGTCAAGAAATTCCCCGCATTTCACGGAACCCGAAGGTTCATTACCGCACTCACAAGCGTCCGCCACCTGTCTCTATCCTGGGCCAGCCCAAACCATTCCATATACAAACATCCCACCTCCTGGAGATCCATCCTAATATTATCCACCCATCTATGCATAGGTCTCCCCAGTGGTCTCCTTCCCTCTGGTTTCCCCACCAAGACCCTATACACCCCCTCTCCTCACCCATACGTGCCACATGCCCAGCCGATCTCATTCTACTCGATTTTATCACCCGCACAATATTGGGTGAGGAGTACAATAATCTTCATTATTGCTCATAAACTTCTGCTTAGTGGTTCGAACGCTATTAGAGGGCAGACAAGTGTACTACTGGAAGAACGTGATATTGAATTAAGCTTTGTTTTCTTATTTCTTTCCTTCTTATTCCTGGCCTCTGTCTACTCAATGTAGGTGCAGAGGGTGACTTGTAACGGATCACACTCAGTGACACACACACACATACACACTCGGCAGGACTCCTCTAAACGAGGGATCGGCCTGTCGCAGAGGCCTCTACCTGACAACACACAACAATCACAAGACACATATCCATGCTCCCGGTGGGACTCGAACCCGTAATCGCATCAAGCGAGCGGATCGTTTTTTGTTTCCTTGTACTGGAAAAATCACGGCCACACAAGTAACTCGGCCGTTAATTAAAGGATAACTACAACTAAATCTGAAAATGAATGGAAAAGGACAAATCATCAAAACACAATTTATGTTGTTTTTCATAGGTCTGGCAACATTTTTCGGATTGAAATCGATCCATCATCAGGCCATTATACAAAAATAAATAGCAGATGTAATGTAATGACAATATAAGTTGTGTTTCGACTGATGATATACCTTTTTAATTTTTTTAAGATACAGGGTGATCAAAATGTCTCTGTGCACCTGCTTTTTGTAATCATCAGGTGTGGAGAGACTTTTTGATCACCCTGTACAACACAGTGAGCTGTGTCTATTAACCTTTTGACGCCTAACGACCACTATAGTGGTTGTACCGCACCGCTAACCTCTAAATGTTGCATTTTATATATGTATTCAACAAATATAAGTACTGAATATTTTAAACACGTTATATACTCTCCGTTTTTTCCTCTTCAAAATGCAGTTTGTTTCATAAATCTAACCTATTTGGTTCCTGTATTATTCACAGTTCATACACAGGATGTGCTAAAATTAAAAAAATAATTCCGGCGCCAAAAGGTTAAGTTAAATCTGAAAACGATTTTATTCCGTTTTATTACTAATTTACAAGCGATCTTCCTCAGTTCAATAACTCCTTTTGAAGCCAGTGTCCATCACCAAAGGCACGGATGACTGTGAATGGAATTATTATTTAGAAGGTTAAACAACAGGAGAAGTTTATTGAGAATTGTCAGCCAGAATGTCTGTCATCATGATTACAATCGGGCAATGGTCCGCTCGAATACAAAGCAGAGGTGCCTGCAACTCATTTACACCTTCTAATAGACTTCTTAAAAGGTCAAGACTTCACCTTCCTTCTTGATGAAGAATCCCCTTACACTAGATCGACTTCACGGGCCATATTCGGCACTGATATCCTTACGCTTCATATGACTTCCACTTCAACTTCTCTCCTTGGGCTTGTGTTACTAGAGCCTGAAATGAAAGACATTCCTGGCCACACAGTTAATTTTTATTCTTTGTGAGTGTGGTACAATTTACCCTTCCCCAAATGCTTTCCAAATACGATCAATCTCCTGTAATGCATGACATTCCCCAGATGTGCCCTTTACATGGTTCAGTGCTTTTCTCAGCTTTCTCGTACACACAGTGATGTCGATCCATCCACTAGTGTCTGACAAAACTGCTGTAAAATAGAATGACTGTCTTGCTAACTTTCCGTGTGGTTTTCTTTCATTTGTGCAGAATATATAATCATGTTTGCTTAAACTCAGGCAAGATTCGCTAAGTGTGTTGAAGACTGATGCTACACCACACGCATTTCAGACATAGCTAATTTGAGCCAATGATAGAGTCGCTAAATAAGCCTAACCACGGATTTAAATTTTTAATTATTTGACACATTATATTATCTTCGCATTTAAGGTGACAACAGGGCTGCTTGGAATGCTTGATTTCTGTTGTGTATAATTCAGATATACACATGTACACATATGAATGTGTAAGCTACACGATTTATAATAAACCTTATATGTCGTGTAGCGTGCACCAGCAATTTGCAAAATAATGAACTGTAATGAACTTAGACTATTTTTGTTCTTTCTGTATAGGTTCCGGTTACCAAAAACAAGCAAAACACATCAGTTCTCACGGGAACTAGATTAATGTTTTCCAGTATGATTCCACATGCTGCAAACCACACAAGTTTTTGTCGGTGCATATGACCATCTCTGATAGGATGATAGATATGCTGACGGTAATGAGGATCAATCAATGTGAATAACGGTTTTCATGTGTCGCACACGTGATCACATCACTTTTCGGATTATTACGAACACACATACATACTTTTTTCTTGGCTGTTATTGTAACCGCAACAATCAGAAACACATTACTCGTATGTTCACTGTATTAGTGGTTTAAAGAATTTAAGACCGTGCAATAAATATCATTTCATGACAGCTAAGGGTAAAGCAGCCTTTGTGAGCGCCATGTAGGCGTATGGATGAAAGGAGGTGTAGCTCCATTCTTCATCTTGGTAGGCATGGAGGTGAGTTGTCAGCCTTACACCCCAACCTCTTTAATTCCGGAGCAGCAGTCCCCGGTATCGACAGAACCGGAGGCTATAAGAGCCCCACGAGTCTTAACGCTTCGGAAAGTGAAAACTCTGTTGTCCCTACCGGTAATTTAGAAGCAAATGATGCTTCCTCCTCCGTTGTCTAGCCTGTAGAGAGTCGCTACACCGACTGGACAGCCCCGGTCCCTTCTTACGACAGCTATAAAATTTAAATGCTTCGTTAATACCCCCATGAACTCACCACTATATACACACTAACCACTGAATATTTCATTCTGCTTTCTCTTTATTCTGTGGTTCCGTCGCGAGGCTGTGTGTAGAGTATCAGATGTTACTGCATAAACCACAAGAATCACTATCACGTTATCAGGTGCCTCAGTCGATATTCGAAACAAGAACCTCGTGATTAAAAGTCCTGACTGCTATCGGTATACCAGTAAACAGAGTTGTAACGTTTATCAAAAGCAAGGAAGTAAAACTTGGGCTAAGTAAGAGATAAGTTATATAACAACACATTTTATGGTTATCTCATATTTGCCTCGTAGTGGCGCCTTGTCCTAACGTGATTAAAATACAGTAACTTGTACAAACATCGGTGAAATCCCGAGACCGACACGGTGATCTGACTTAACGAAACTGCAATTTATACAAGTATATAATAATATTTTGAACATAAAAAATAAACAGTTTATAGAATAATGTCCGTTGAGAGCAGCGGAACTGGTCGCAGTATCATTCCCGGAAAAATACTTCAATTTTTTATGTATCACGCTACAGTCTCAGTTCGTTCTAATCGATTCCCCCATTTTCTGAGTTCTTTGAACTTAGGTTAGAGTAAGGCCTACGGAGAAAATTGCATTCCCACATCCACGCATTAGCTCTCATATTTCATTTTCAGAACACCTAACATATATGCGGGAAATATGAGTATGTAAATTTGTTTCTTTGTTGTTTATTTAATGATACTCTCAGCAGCACAGAGTTTACAGTTTTCAATTTTAGTATGATTAATGAACTGGAAAGAAAGAGGAAGGAAGCGATTGCAACATAATTTGTGGTACCATCCCATCGTTTTCCTGCACGTATTGAGAAAAACCACGAACCCCTCAGTCAGGCTAGCCAGTTTCCTGGCTTCAGCCCAGGAACTGCCGAATACGCGAAGGAGTATGAAACATTTGCTCGCGGTAGTCGGCGTGAATGCGTGTGTACGTGTGTGCAAGGAGACTGCAGTAAGCACCACAGAGTGAATTCAATTTCGTGCTAAACACTCCACTGTTCTTCCCTTTACGCAACCTACATAAGCTTTGGCAATAATCGATTACGAAAAAGATACTAACAAACAAATGTACAAGTTGTAGTAAAAGTTTAAGCATTAAGATATTACGTATTCTGAAAGCACCCAGATAAATATATTTAACATTAGTTCGCTGTTTTCTTGTTTATAGACTGTTGGAAAAACCCGCTACCGCTTGCAGTATAGAGGTTGACAGTGACATAATTTGTGATTCTGAAGATCAAAGTATGCTGACAAGCAAGAAACTCGTGGAGATTATCCTCCTGGTTCGCCACTACGGGTGTGTGGAACATAGGGAAAATCAAGTAAAGCATTCTTCGGCAAAACCACTAATATTAAGAATAAAAATAATTGTCACATGGCGATTGTTTAAAGCATATAAAAATGGAACGGCTAGATCACAATAAAAGGTAACGGGTTTTTTGGGTTAATTAAGTTATTAAAATGAGTGTTTCACTTTCAGGTGAGACATCCCCGTTGTGCTGTTTAGAATTATAAATATAAGTAATATATATTCAAACACAACTCAACGATTTTATTAAGGCGTATTTCTTACATCGCTTCGTTCAACGACATGTTTCGGCTCTAGATATGAATCATCTTCAGGTTGATTGCCTTTCTTAGTAAGGTAAAATATACAATTAGCAATACTATTTTTATTGTTACCTACGAGATCTCGTATACCATATAAAAATTTTAATAGAATAATTTTTAGTACCCACACCACATTCCACGATTATAATACCCTGTAATCTTAATATTCGATATAATTAACTTACACTAACTTCATTTTAATACTGCTATACAGCGGAATTAATGTTACAATTTTTATATGTTAAACGAGATCTCGTAGGTAACAATAACAATATCATTGCTAATTGTATATTTTACCTTACTAAAAAAAAGTAATCAACCTGAAGATGGCTCATAAGTAGAGTCGAAATATGTCGTTGAACGAAACACTGTAAGAAATACACCTTAATAAAATCAATGACTTGTGTTTGACTATATGTTATTTATACTTATGGGTGTTTCACATAAAATTTAATCACAGGATTATTTGTCAGTACACTGGGAAAGTGAATACAGCGGTGATTTTCTACTAGTATTTGTATAATTAAGACTCAGAAGATAATTTTCGGGCATAGCATATATAAGTTAAATTTATTTCCTTACTAACAGAAAACATTGCCTGCGACCATTAAAAATACCAGTCGGTTAGTGCTGGTTAGGGCTGTAATGGATCATACAATGAGAATCATACGAAATTCGTAAATACACTCTGCGGCAAAATACAGAGTTTCTAGACGTAAGAGCAGGGGGTACATTTATATACACCACTAGATAAGCGGTTTATACATTCTCATGTGACTGTCTTGGCGTACCTTTATAAGAACTACGAAGCTATAAACCGACGATAGCCTACCTGCAGGCATGTATTTGAAATCATAACACCCGAACTACAGGCAACCACATAATACGCCAGACAGGATAAGCCTCAGGAGGAAAGAAGCAATGTTTACGAATATATCTATATGTCCTTACTGACTGTGTAACTATATCGCTAAGAGATATTAATGAACGCACCTGTGGTATATCACAAAGTGAAGTCTGTCTGCTACTAGTAAAATCGCTCATGCACGTGGCAATAAATGTCTGGGATTTTCGGTGATCAGAAGCTTCGCGATCCGGCCATACAAAGTTTCGTTTCCTGGCAATTTATCCGTAAAAACTAACCTGAGTACCGAACACGGATTAGAGGGCAATGACAACGGCGAAGTGCAGAAGAAAGGTAAGGGACACCCAACATAAAAAGGACAGACGTTGCGAGAGAATGCAACTTTCAAAAGAATCCTTTAAACCGGTTCAGAGTCACGTATCGCCATTTCTTAAGAAGATTATGCCGCCCATCTTTAAGGGTGACTCAATATACTGTGATATGGATCGCAAATATTATTCCTTACGTTTGTAAGACAATTAACGACGATATTTCAACTGCAGAGGTTATTAGCATCGAATAAGATGAGATGATCACGCGTAATATAATATGCCACTGCCTATTTAGTGGCACAATTGAAACAATGCAACAAAAGGACGCAGAAAGAAGTTACGTCAGTAATAAGACGCGTGAAAGTCCTCGCATGAAATTCACACTGTGTAATTCCCGCAAGGAGCATGAATCATTAGAACATCTCGTACTAAATCACGCAGAATCTGCATACACTTTGCAACAATCTGTTAGCGCTGCTCATACGACGCAATATTTTATCTCAATTCTGCCTTACAATATTTGACAGTAAAAGGTAAAGTGATCGCGTTACAGGCCCGTTGTGGCCCAGAGGATGGGTAGAGGTATAGCTCTACTCTTCCATGACCGCGGTACTAGAAGGGGGTGAGTGGTCAACAGCACGCCCCAGCCGCACTTTACTCCGGGAAAGACTCCGTACCCATTTTACAGGAGGCTGGGTGGGCCCCAGGGCCGGTCTGGACGGGCGGAAAATCTCGTCCCCACCGGGATTCGATCCCGGACAGTCCAGCCCATAGTCAGTCGCTATACCGACTGAGCTACCGGGCCCACACATTATTTGACAGTAGTTCTCAGTAACTGACGACAGCAGTCACTGTCTCTTCCGTCGTATTTTGACCTGTCACTCTGTAGTGCTATTACGTCATATTAAAATGTAATATAGGCCTAAATATTGTTGCTGGGGCGCTCAAATTGCAGTAGCGCAAATTTCTGATTTCGTCTTCAGGCGTTTTCGCAAAATTGCGAAGAGCGACTATGAGCTTCGTGATGTCTGTCCGTCTGTCCGCATGGAACAACTAAGCTCCCACTGGATAGATATTCATAAAATTCGATATTTAAGTATTTTTCGAAAATCTCCCGAAATAATTCAAGTTTTATTGACAAAAATAATGGGAAATTCACATGAACACGAATATGTACTTGCACCATATCTGGCTCATTTCTTCTTATAATTAGAAATGTTTCAGAAAAACGCTGTCGATAAAACCAAAACACATTTATTGTGTTCAGTAACTTTTTGCGAAAATCGTGACGTTTATGATATAATGTGGAAAAATACTGCAGAGCCGGACAAGTCACAGATGACAATATACAGCGCATGCTCATTGCATGATAGATATCTTAGGCTACAGACACACACTCAGAATGTGTAATACTTATTGCTTTTCCACTGCAGCAGTAGATGCATGAATGCGCCTCAACTTTAAGTTTTGCGTATATTGCCTCTCTTATTACTAGACAGTCGTAGTTCGCCATTACATTCTATTTTCAACGTTTTTATGCACGTTATTTCGGTCTCTTCTTCAGAGTAACCACATTTAATATTTTTCCCGTTAGCACAGTTACTGTTTCTGTTTTAAGTGACGTCATACTGTTAGATTCCGTACTAGATCAAATATATATTAAAGGTAAATTTACACATGCAAAGCGCAATAAAGTACGTGGAACAATATGAACACAGTCCACGCATACATGCATGCCTAACTAGCAGACTTTAAACTTCGTAATGAAACACGGTTTTGTTTGCCGTTACACATTCGACTAATCAATTAAGGTGAAAAGTTGAATAAATGTGGGATTTCAAAGCGCGTAGAATAGAAATCACAAGGGATAAAACCGAGCAAGTTTTGTACAGCAAACGCAACTTCAGCCAGATAAACATTGACGGCTATACGGTAGTAGAAGTAGTAGTAGTAATAATAATAATAGTAGTAGTAGTAGTGGTGGTTGTAGTAGTAGTAGCAGTTGTAGTAGTAGTAGTAGTAGTAGTAGTAGTAGTAGTAGTAGCAGTTGTAGTAGTAGTAGTTGTTGTAGTAGCAGTAGTAGTAGTAGTAGTAGTAGTAGTAGTAGCAGTAGCAGTAGCAGTAGTAACAGCGATGTTGTGGTGTTAGTGAGAGTTTAGTAAATCTGTTAGTGGAAATAGTCATGTTTCGTGTTATAAAATAGATGGCCCCTAGTAATGAAAGCAATAACGGTGATACTAATGGCAGTATCAATGTATCATATTACCAGGCATATCGCAAATATTACTGTGTCTGTAGTGTAAAATTACAAAATATCGTTCATGTGAGTAGCACTACAAAAAAGGGTACGGTAGGAACAGCACTGATAACAGAACACCGGGAAAGATGCCTGAAAACTACACGAAATACATCAACAACAAAACCATCCTATGGACCCGATCCTCGATTTCTCCAGTACCATTCATTTCAACATAACATTTTATCTGCAATAAATTTTAATATTATCATAATATTCTGTTTGTTTCTTTCAAGCTTCAACTACGCAAGCAGTGTATCCACCACATTCTATATGCATATTTCTTTCCTCAGTCGATATAAGATACCACCTCACAACCGATTTTACATCAACAGCTCTCCAAGAAAGTACCTACAGTTCATGAACAGAGCGGAATCGGTGATCCGTAATTACATAAGAAGTAAATCTCAGACTAATGGTTATTGCTGGTTTACTTAATAACACGTAGATTTTCTTTTTTAGGTGTGAATATAAATTATGAACTCGGAGGGGTGTACAAGAAAACAGATTTATGATCTCAGGTAGTAAATATCGCTGCACTTTCGCTGCGACAAAAATAAAGGTAAGCAAAACGGTCAATGTACGTGAAGACATTCGAAGTCGAAACCCTCAGAACACGAACACTTCAACACAGGCGCATGCATCTGTGAATAGCTACATTTTATGTAATAACACGTACAAACACTAAAAATACCAAGTTAATTTCAATCGAAATCCATTCTAATTTATCCGCCAATATAACAGTGACAAACGACAATAGGAACAATAGTTTCAAATCGTTTGCAAAATTTATTGGCAGACCGTTCTCGTAGTTCTAAAGCATTTTGATACGAAAAGCTTCTGTCATTTTCCTCCTACACCACTCATGTTCACGGATCAATCAAAGTTGACATTCGCCTTTTATACATTTGTCTGTCGACAATGCGGATTTTAAAACAAAAATGCAACAATACGTTAAAAGGGAAAAGAAAGCCACACCGATAAATTTTCTGTCTCCAAAGAACAAAACGTTACGGCAATATTATTCACCTTGCCTTTCTCCATGGGGTAAGCCGTTCCTAAGTCCTTACGTTTGCAGCAGAACATTATATTGCCGAGCATGAAGGAAACTGTTGTAATTATTCCGAGGAAGACTCTTCTCAAACAAAGAGATGACTTAGCTGTGGGCCCGATTCTTATGCATGGAGTCTATCCAACTAATTCCAAATAATTCAGTGTTCTCAAAGGGGTCCTTTGAAATGATCTTGTTGCAGCTTTTCAGAGATGTGCTGATTCATTCATCGCTCTTGGACACCGAAACGTTTAAGGCATACAGAAGTGCCTTATGTCTAACAACATGTACTGGAAATAACTTCTTTAAACTACTTCAGCCCTTTTCGTTAAGGCCGGAAAAAGCTATTAATTGATAAATAATAAATTTAATGTTCCGTTTTTGTGCGCAGTGCTCTTTAGTATATATATATTTATATATATATATATATTTATTACACACAGAGTAAACAACAAGTAAAATGTGTTGCTTATAACTGCAACATGTGCCATGATGTCTGGGTTTATAAAGTTAAAAATTTAAACAGGTTTCGTACAAGCGTGGTGGATGTATAACTTCCTTATACACACAATATTTCACTTGATTAAACAGAATGATCCATTAAACCAGTGGTTTACAGCCTCTACTGACATACGGAAACATGAAACAGTAGCAGATCTACTTTCGTGTTTAAACATATTTATTTACAAGGGAAATATGACTGCCTTTTGGCGACATGTAAACAAAAGGTATATCAGGTTCATACTCACTGTAGGTTTACATTTAACGCTTAGGCACAAGGAGATATGAATTAAGGGCTAGGCGTACGTCCCACATCATCTCCATTTATAAAGGATGACAGAAGAGACATCAAAATTCAGTCACCTCGTCCTCCCAGTTTTCTGTCACACAATTAATCACTACAAAAACTAGAGAGGGGAGACAAACAATTTAGCCGAAAAAGAAATCGGAAACAAAATATGTCCTTAAAACAGTAATTCTTCCAATTGTAATAAAGTACATACAACACAAATTATAAAGAATCGAATGGTTGCTGCTGGCAAGCCACCGGTGAAGGAAAGCGTTTGATAAGGCCAAGGAACCGCCGGTGAAGGAGAGTGTTAGATAAGGTTATCGAACCGCCAGTAAAGGAATGTGTTAGATAAGGACATGGAACCACCGGTGAAGGAAAATGTTAGATAAGGTTATCACACCACCAGTGAAGGAATGTGTTAGATAAGGCCAAGGAACCGCGGTGAAGAAGTGTTAGATAAGGCTATCGAGCCATCAGTGAAGGAATGTGTTAGATAAGGACATGGAACCACCGGTGAAAGAATGCTTCAGAAAAGGCCATGGAACCACCGGTGAAAGAATGCGTCAGATATGGCCATCAAACCGAAAGCAAACTGTAGTTTCTTAAGGCAGTTGTTCATATTCTTTCTACATTCTGCAAACTAATACGTCTACAGAATCACACTTATCCAAGATCGGTCACCATACAATTTTACAGAATTCAAATTACGAAATTCAGTGACGAAAATCCCGCTACATAATTAAACGTTGTTACAGAAGCCCCGTTGTTCTTAATGACAGTACGAAACTGTGAATTAGGATCATAGCATGCCATATAATGTGTGACAATCTTACTGACGGCGTCATTTAATTACACAGACAGTATGGAGGACAGACAGATGAACGTGACTGTTGTTGTTGTTGATTTGCTTTGTTTTGTTTTATTGTTACAAAACGCAATTTGTTTCGGGCTTTGATATTTATCGTACACACTCACTACACACTACATTTTCCTTGGACAAAGATGTAGAATACCCACACACCGTTTACAACGAAAACACCACATTGTTTCCTTATTGTAGAAAGAATGGGTGCACTGTTCCGAAATGAACCTTCTTAAACTTGTCATGCTCTAGCAGTCGCAAAGGGAATTCTACTTCTCGGGTTTTCCTATTTCGCGTACAAGATTACAGTAAGTTCCTTTTCAGTTGTTTGATATGTTTTACTTTAAACCCAACAATCGCAGAATCAATCCTTTGAACACAGGCAGGCCAGATTTTTTAGATGTTTCGAAGCCAGAAGCACAGCGGAAGGTACGCCACGTTTTCGTGCTAACATCCGGATGCAGTGATTTGCATTATAACGTGAGTGTAAAAATATACAGGACTTTATTTACTGACGTCATCCGTACTGAAAACAAAACACTATTACTATTAGTATTATAGACAGAAAATATATTAACATTGGTACGGACTGCTTGACACTTATAGATGGGACGGATAGGTTGTCCCGAAACGTCCGTAACTAACTACCAACTAACGCTGCGTTAACATCGCAGAAGAGCGAAGATATCGGGATTTTACATATTGATATAATACCACATTGAAAGCCTTATTTTCTTCCTGTTAAATTGACACCGGTGGTCCGTTCCTCCGAGTAAACCGGCCGGAGCCTTAAGCTAAACACTCGTATGCTGTCAATAGCGAGGTCAAAAATGAACAGAACAATACATGTACTCTCCCGTATGTTCATGTGGCCAGGAAAAGAAAACTTTATTTTACTGTACTTTTACTCCAAAAATGGTTAGCAGATTAATCATTTAAATATGCCTACTTCGGCTATGCCGTCTGAACCACACAACTTAGCAGAAGTGAACTGGGTATGCAGAACATATAATGTCAAAGAATTTTTCTCCCGTTGAACGTGACAAATTCTGACAGAATTTGGTATCAAAAGAACTAACAAGTTAAGGGATTTCTGGTAGAAAGGCAACTCACACGTTAAGCGCATTCTGACAAACAGTTTTTACCGAAACAACTCACAAGTAAAGCCAATTCTGACACATTTTTGTACCAAGACAACTGACAAGTTAAGTAAATTCTGGCATCTTTATTAGCAAGACAACTCCCAAGTTAAGTATATTGACAAAATCATCAACACAAATTATTTTCATCCAGTAAAGAGCGAAATCTCTTTTTAATTAATATTTGAAAAATACCGCCCTCTTAAGCATTCGCTCTCAAGAATTTTAACACATAAAATATAAGTGCTTTACAAACTTCGGCAAGATACGCTATGAAATTTATGTTCAAGTATCTCTGCCCTGGTAATTGAGTTATTAACATTCACTGATGCTTCACTTTCCACGATCTCTGAAAAGTGCAAGCATCGTCTTTCACTAACCTATATTACGTCTTAGTGATACCTAATCAAATCAAGTACTTATTACTCCAGTCAAACTGTACAGAAAGATGAGTTCGATATTACCAAGTTTATCGGAGTACGCGGCACTGATAACTTTTTTTGGAGGGGGGGGGAATAGAGTATTATCTAAAGCAAGTTCCTTAATCTACCAACAATATTTATGAAAAATGAAAAAATACTTATAACCAAGATATATGGTGACTTGTTTTAGAAATGTTTTAAATTCTCTTTTCTAACGATGTGTGGTCGCCATTGACGTCGCTGGCATCTCGACTTCTTGTGAGAATTGAAATTTGTTGCGCAACTGACAGTAGACTGAGATTCCTTTATCCATTTCCATTACATTTCGTTCAGTATTACATAATGAGTATCAGTAAAAATAGATTGGTTCCGAAAGTTGCAGGCAAATAAGGTCTCCCTTTTGGTATGTAAAATGTCTGTACATGAGTAAAACTCTTCTGGCATTAAAAAGAAAGTTTGTGTATTTCCTTGCACTAGCAAACTCCGCTTTAATTAAGTTATTGATGCTAATACCGTGCATGTAAACCCTTAGGGAACTGAATATTTTTACAGCATGACAAACGTCAAATTGTGGACTCTGTGAGTTTCTGTTAGTTACACCGAATCTTTCAAGAATTATATTTCACTTTAACATAAAGAATGTATACTGAATTGCCTTGCTTATTTCCTTTCACTCTATAGGCTGTATTATCCTGTACATTCAACTTTTAAAGCGTCCGGGAAGCTTCTTTTCTTTCTTTTTTTATCTTTTACTCAGAAGTAAATTGTTGCTCTAGGGGGAGTTCTAGACAGTTTGATGCCGGAAACACGATGCTTTTACGAAAATCAAGAAATCAAACCAATAAGCCAAGATGAATGCAAGACTTTTGTTCTTCAGTGGAAACCGATGCGTAACACACAGGAATTTCAGTGGCCTTCGCACTGTACTTGCTATCAAGGTGAGTTTAAAATTTCGGCTGAAGCAAGAAAAAATTTGACAGCGCGCGCAAACGTGGAGAAGTGGGGACACGTTGCCAGTTTTTGCGACAGACGTGTCTGTGTAATTTAGCGAACTTAAATTATTTTCGGAGAGTATTTCGTACACGCAATTGCGAGTATACATCATGCCACCTCCTAGAATAACACATACGTTAACGTAGGCTTAAATTTTCAGGCCCTCATAGCGAGTGTTGTTCATAAATAGTCCTCTGGATTTTAACACTATGTGAAATCGTAAATTGATGATAACATTTCGGAGAAACGTGCTGCCTATATCTTCATGGTGACAATTATTTTCAGGTAAGCACCAATCAGTGACAGTTTTGGCTGTAACTAATTCAGTGGCCCTGAGAGTAGTGGTAGAACGTTCCCCTAATAACTAATTATCAGCTTACGATCCTACAGATTGTCAAGAACACAAAAGACTGTCATTATATGCATATGTGGTGTGTCAGGAAAGTTATGAGGCTGGTGCTATATATTTTTTTATTTAATATTTATCTATAAATCAACATTACCCCCTTCAAAATGGTTCCCTTGGGAAGCCACACACCGCCGGAGACGTTGCTCCCACTTCCGGTAGCAGTGCTGGAAGTTTTCATGTAGAAGTGCCCTCAGCTGGTCTGTCACGACCTTTTGGATGTTGTCCACAATTCCAAAATGACGACCTTTGAGGTGGAATTTGAGTTTTGGGAAAAGGAGGAAGTCACACGGACTCAGATCAGGCGAGTATGGTGGCTGCGGAACCACTGAAATACTTTTTTAGCCAAAAATTCGTTCACGGAGATTGCAGTGTGACAGGGAGCATTGTCGTGATGTAGCATCCACGTGTCCGCAATCTCTGGCCGGACACGAAGAACCCTTTTTCTGAGTCGTTCAAGGACCTCACGATAGTACTGTTTATTAACTGCTTGTCCTTGAGGCACAAATTCCTTATGAACAACGCGTTGACTGTCGAAAAAAAACAAATTACATGGTTTTGATTTGCTCATTTTTGCTTTCTTTGGGCGCGGTGAGTTGCTCGTGTGCCACTCCGAACTTAGTCGTTTGGTGTCAGGATCGTATTCGAAAATCCACGTTTCATCACCTGTTATGACATGTTTGAAAAACTTTTTGTCATTTTCGATGCGTTCAAGAAAGTCCAGGCACACATTCCTTCGGTTTTCCTTCCGTTCATTGGTGAGAATTTTTGGGACCAGCTTGTCACAAATTTTCTGCATGCCCAGTTCGAAGGTCAAAATTTCGTGGACGGTTTGATGATTCAAATTTAGCACACTACTGATCATTCTGACTGCCAAACGTCGATCAGACCTCACGAGATCCCTCACTTTGGTCATATTTTCGTCCGTATTTGACGTGCAAGGTCTTCCAGAACGAGGTTCGCCTTCCACACTCTCACGGCCATCCAAAAATGCTTTATGCCACTAAAAACCTGTGTCCTTGACACAGCATGCTCTCTATAAGCTCTTTTCCATTTTTCTTAAGTTTCTGTTGCGTTTTCATTAAGTTTGACACAAAATTTGATCGCGCAACGCTGCTCGAGATTTCGTTTCTCCATTTTCGTAACGCGTCACTACTACACACACTTACACAACTCGCTG
>Ga0123355_10006201_pt1 | contig 17660 bp, 15 predicted proteins | sample TergutEmb28metaG_3_FD_89872 | JGI IMG/M metagenome (GOLD analysis project Ga0123355, IMG submission 89872) | Embiratermes neotenicus P1 segment gut microbial communities from Petit-Saut dam, French Guiana - Emb289 P1 | ecosystem: Host-associated > Arthropoda: Insects > Digestive system > Gut ...
CGGCTGCCACTCTACGGAGTAGACATCCTGGGTGCCCGAGTCGTGTAAGAGCAGTGGAGAATCATCGGGCGTGAGGGCCAAGTCTGTGCTGTAGCGGCCGGTAGAGGAGAGATTCTTGAGGTCCGCGACTTGCTCGAGTTCCTTGCCGGCGATGCGGATCCGCACTACAGCGTTCTTTCCGCGAGAATCGAGAACATAAACGTATTTGCTGTCGTGCGACCAGTTGAGCCAACTGAGCGAGCCGGTGGCGAGCTCGGTCCACTTCTGGGTTTGAAGGTCGAACAGGAGTAGTGTCTTTGAGTCACTGGAAAAAGCGGAGATGTAGCGAGCGTCCGGCGACCAGCGGGGGGAATAAAGGCCGGCAGACCCCGGCAGGTCCGTAGTCTTGTGCGTGGCAAGATCAAGGATGTGAATCGCCGAAGAAGGATCGTTGCTCTCATTGGCGAAAATAATTTTGCTTCCGTCGGGTGACCAGTTGGGATCGAGTTGCTGCGAGTGATCCTCAGGAAGCACGAGCCGCGGGCTTCCGCCATCCGGGGAGATCTCGTACATCCGTGCCGGCTTGTCGGCCCCTCGGGCGAATTCGAAGAACAGGATCGTCTTGCCGTCCGGCGACCAGCGCGGCAGAAGTGGGTAAATGGGCGGGTAAGTGAGTTGCATGCGCTCGCTGCCGTCGAACCGGCTGCGCCACAGAGTTCCATCGGGATAGGAAACGTAAGTCACCCACTGGCCGTCTTTGGAAAAGTCGAGGAACTCGGCGGAGATTCCGCCAAGAAATGGCACGAACTGATTCGACCTGGAGTCATACCGCATCAGCTCGCCACGATACGTGCGTCCAACCAGGAAAAGCTTCTTGCCGTCTTTGCTGGGAAGGGGTGACGAGAGCGTCATTGGGCTTGAAGTGAGCGCGATCGGCTGCGGATGGCGATGAAGGAAAGTTTTTTCCGGCAGCGCCCAGATCTGCCCTTGCGACTGAAAGATGAAGAACTTTCCGTCCGGCGTCCAACTGCCGCAGCATTCATCTGGAGGGTTGTGCCAACCTTCGAGCAGTCGATGGCGATTGCCGCCATCGGCGGAGACTTCCCATTCGACGCGCTGGCCAACTGTGCCGACAGTCTCCGAAGAGTCAAATCGCAGGCGTGAGTTGTCGGGCGACCAGGTGATGTTCTTTATGTCCCCCTTCACGCTGAGAAGTTTGCGCGAGTCTGAGCCGTCGGACTTGGCGACGAAGAGATCGCCGAGGTTAGTGTAGGCGAGCACTTTTCCATCGGGCGAGAGCGCGGCGGTTTCCGCGATGGCTTCACCCAATTTACGCGGCGAGTTGCCGAGAATCGGGACGCTCCAGAGAGGTCCTTTCGGAGGCGCTCCCTGGCCGTCGATCGCCAGGAATTCGGAGCCGTCGTGCGACAGGGCCACTGGAACCATGTCAGGCGAAGGCATCACCACCAGCTTTCTGGGATCACCGCCACCGGTCGACATTTCTCCGATGTCATGTGGAGAAAAGCTCGCCGACGACCCAACTCCCATGCCTACGTAGAGGCGCGTACCATCGCTGCCGATCAGAGATTTGGGCTGGCCATCGTGCGTAAGCTGGACGTAGTCGCCAATCTTGGGCGCTCCAGGCGGCTGCAGCAGAATATAAGCGAGGGCGACGATACTGCCGATCAGGATTAGCGCCGCGCCGATCCAGGTGGGCTTTGAGCCCAGCAACGTCGGCTTGGCAATCGGGTGTTCGCTAGTTGGCGTGGAAGGCCCGGATAACGCTTCCAGGGCGAAGGACAGGTCCGAGGCGGAGTTGAAACGCTGCTCGGGATTCTTTTCGAGGCAGCGGCGCACGATGCGTTCGAGAGCCGGCGGCGTATCGGGCGCGAATTGAGCAATGGACGGCGGTTCTTCGTGGAGGATTGCGCTGATGGTATCGGCTTCGGTGGCTTTCTGAAACGTGCGTTTGCCCATCACCATCTCGTAGAGGATCGCGCCGAAGGCGAAGATGTCGGTGCGATGATCCGTGGCCAATCCCCGGACTTGCTCGGGCGACATGTATCCGACAGTCCCCATGGCGACGCCGATGCGGGTGATGGTCGGCGCAAGCGCGCCCAAGAGCTGCTGGGGTGGAGCGATTTTGGCGAGCCCGAAGTCGAGAAGCTTGATGTGGCCGTCTTTGGTCAGAAAGACATTTTCTGGTTTCAGATCGCGATGGACGACTCCCCGCTGATGGGCTGCCGCCAGCCCATGGGCGAGCTGAATTGCATAGTCGATGGCCTTACGCAAAGGAAGCGGTCCGCGGCGTAGCGTCTCCGAGAGGGTCATGCCTTCCAGTAACTCGGTGACGAGGTAAGGTGTTCCTTTGTACGTCCCCATCTGGTAGACGGCAAGAATGTTGGGATGGGAAAGCGCGGCGGCGGCCTGAGCTTCGTGCTCGAAGCGGTAGAGGCGGTCAGGGTCGGCCGAGGCGAACTGCGGCAGGACTTTGATAGCGACGTCGCGGTTCAGGCGGGAATCGCGGGCGCGGTAGACCTCGCCCATGCTTCCGGCGCCAAGGGGAGAGACGATTTCATATTCACCTAACCTGGTTCCGGGGGAAAGAGGCATGTGTGCCGAGACATTATAGCGCCAGGATGTTGGCTTTCGATGAAAGTCGACCGCGGCACCGCGCCACCGGTGTTGTGCATTTCGACCGTCACAGCCATCGGCAGAGTCTACGCCATTCCGGCCTGCGGATTTTCACAGCGTTCTTCTCTTTGTGAACCCACCTTTCGAATGCATCGTCGCCGCCCCTCAACCTGGGGGACATCCACCAAGGTAAATAGCCGCCGCCAGGACCGCGCTCCCATATATTGAAGAAGGAATTGTGAAATTACCATTGGAGACAGGATGTCTTCTCGTAAAGTCTTCTCGCTTCTGGCTGTTCTTTTCCTAACCGCGGCCTCTGCGTCCTCGACCGACAAGCTGATTGCACTCACCTTTGACGACGGCCCGCGCCCCTACGTTTTGTTCGGCTCGAAGGGTGAGCATCCAGGACCAAGCCTGGTCGGTGTGCTCGACGGCAATGGCATCAAGGCGACGTTTTTCGTCGTAGGCTGGAGGCTTACTCCGAAGACGTGGGGAGACCGGCGTTATGAAGAGAACGTTGGCATGACCTGCCTCGACGCCGCCGAGACGTTGGTGCGCGACGGACAGGAACTGGAAGACCATACCTATAGCCATGTCGAGCTGCGCACCGCCGAGGAGAAGCGCGGCGAGCAATGGGTGATCGACGACGTAGATCGGGGAGCAGAAGCGATTAAGAGCGTGACGGGTGCGAAACCGCGCTACGTCCGTCCTCCGGACTGGATTATTGGCGATGATGCCCGCAGGGACCTGGAACGTAAGGGCTATCAGCTGCTCACTATCTCCCCGGAAAAGGCGGTTGCACTGCGCGATGTGAACTCGCTCGACTATCTGTGCACCAGGAACTCTTCCCGGTGTCCCAAGCCCTCTCTCGCCGACGCAGTCTTAAGGCAGATCGAGCAACGGGAGAAGCACGGAGTCTACACGCACATTCTTGCCTTCCATGAACTATCGTCGACGGCGGCGATGATGCCGGAGCTGATCGCCAGCCTGAAAGCGCGCGGATACCAGTTCGTCACGCTGACAGAGTATATGCAGCGGGTCGGCGTGAAGCGGTAAGAGAGTGTCCACCCGAAGATTAACCCCCAAGTTAGGTCAGGTTGACCTCATTTCTATTGGATTAGCGCCTTGATGTCTTTCCAGTGGATGAGGATGACATGATTGTCGTCTAACTCCTTCTTGAACTCCGGGCTTGTGATGGCGTCATAATCGCGCTGGCGCCAGGCGGCGCCGTAATCGGGGTGGTCGACTGTGACGGCTTGCATTTCCGAGTCGTTGTGGGCGAGGTGAACGATGATCTCGGTGAACCCTGGTTTCAGATTCTTGATTGCATTGAGGTAAAAATTCTTCCAGTCGGAAACGGGGACGCGCGGGTTGGCAATGATTATGGCGTCGGGGAAGATGTCTTTGTCAGAGAGATATTTCCGCATTTCCGGCGAAACGCTTGGGCCGAGCATGCCCAGGAATGGCAGTTTGTATTCGCGGGCGACTTTGACATAGGCGGCAAACAGGTCCGGGCTGGCGAACAGTACTCCCATGTGGCTGTCGAGGTGCGTCGGATGGATCCCCACGGCCATTGCGCGTTCCACCTGGGCGCGGAGTTCGCGCTCCACTTCGTCGGCTTTGATGTGCTGGAGAGCCGGCTGGGACTCAGGCCACAGATATCCGTCAGGATCAAAGAGGCTTGGAACTTTGTCTTTCGAGTCAACCGGGCCCCAGCGAAAGGATTTCCATTCGGCGGTGAGGGTGAGGTGCAGGCCGAGGTCCGCGTCGGGATGGGCTTTGGCGTATGCGGCGACTTCAGTGAGCCAGGGGCAGGGAATCATGATGCTGGCGGAACTAGCGGCGCCTTTATCGAGGGCATCGAAGCTGGCGGCGTCTTGGGAGTGGGCGACAGCCAGATCGTCGGCATGAATGATCAGGAGCTTGGAATCGGCGGGGTAGCCGAGGCGCGCCGCCAGGGTGGGCGATTGAGCAAAGGCAAAGTTGAGCGAAGCAAACAGAAAGGTCGAGCATATCGCGCGTCGATACATAAAGGCTCCCGAGTGATCTAGAAACCGCTAAACGGTAACACGGCCGAGCGTCGCTCTCCAGGCTGCCCCTTCCTTTCGCGACCGGGTGGGGTTTTTGACGTTGTGGAATGGCGGCGGCAAAATGATTACCCACCTGCGGATTCGCTCTTTCCCGTTCTCGTCATCAGTTGCTGGATCGCCTCGCGCGGGCTCTTTCCATCATGCAGGATGGCGTGCATCTGCTCGGTAATCGGCATCTCGACTTTTCGGGCATGGGCGAGGCCGACTGCAGCCGTCGTGGTGAATACGCCCTCAGCGACCATGCCGTGCATGCCGGTGATGATTTCTGGGAGCTTTTTGCCACGGCCGAGTTCGACTCCGACGCTGCGGTTGCGCGAGAGGCCGCCGGTGCAGGTCAGCACGAGGTCGCCGAGTCCAGCGAGTCCGGCCATGGTTTCGGCGCGGCCTCCGCAGGCTATGACGAGCCGCGTCATTTCGGCGAGGCCGCGGGTGATGAGTGCAGCTACCGAGTTATGGCCAAGACCGAGCCCGTCGCAAATGCCGGCCGCGATCGCGATGACATTCTTCAGCGCACCTCCGAGCTCCACTCCGACGACGTCGGAGTTCGTGTAGATGCGAAAGCTGGGGTCGGAGAACTCCTGCTGGACGGTGCGCAACAACGTGGCATCCTCGGAAGCAATCGTGATGGCGGTGGGATCTCCGCGGGCGACCTCCTGCGCGAATGATGGCCCGCTAAGGGCCCCGACCGGTGCAGGCAGACGGTCGAGGACCTGAGAGATCACTTCCGTCATGCGGAGAAGCGATCCTTCTTCCACTCCTTTCGTGGCGCTGACGATTTGTGTCCGCGGTGCGATCAGGGGCCGCATACGTTGGAACAGCGTGCGGCAATGCTGCGACGGCATGACACTGACCACGACGTGCGCGTGTTTCAGCGTCGTCCCGAGGTCGTTGCTCGCCGTGACTGTGGCCGGGATTTCGTGGCCGGGCAGAAATCGTTCATTGATCCGCTTCTGCGCGATCGACTCGCAGACGTCCACTTCGTGCGCCCAGAGCCGAACGCGGTGGGTGCCTTTGCGCCCCAGCACGATGGCCAGCCCGGTGCCCCACGCTCCGGCTCCGATGATCGCGATGTGGCTCATTGGTTCCCCTGGCGGACGGCCGGTTTGGCGCCCATGCGGTTTTCCGTGCCGGTAAGCAGTCGGCGGATGTTCTCATGGTGCCTGAGCACGATGGCAAGCGACGTTAGCGAAACGAAAAGCAGGGCCAGCCATGCTTGGCCAAATTCTCGGAGCGCCCAGGTCAGAGTGGGGAAGAGCGCGACCGCGACGATCGATCCGAGAGAGACGTAGCGGAAGACGAGTACGACAATGACGAAGATTGCCGCTGCGGCCAGAACCGCTTTGGGTGCGATCAAGGCGAACGAGCCTAGTCCGGTGGCCACGCCTTTGCCTCCGCGGAATTTAAGCCACACCGGGAACATGTGGCCGAGAACGGCACAGAGAGTCGCGAACGTGGCCGGCACGGCCAACTCCGCCAACGATGAAGCTGGAAGGATAGTGCCCCACGGAATGTGCGCAATCGCGGTGCGTTCCGACAGCACCGGGCTGAGGATGAGACCGGTCAGGACCGCGGCGGATCCTTTTACCGCGTCGAGCAGCAGAGTAAGGATGCCGAGCGCGGGGGATTTTCGGGAAACGTTGGTGGCGCCGATATTTCCGCTGCCGCTCTGACGGACGTCTTCGCCGCGGAAGATGCGGACCAGGAGATAGCCAAAGGGAATCGAGCCGAGGAGGTAGCTCGTGACGGCGATGGATAGGAAACTCGACATGGATGCGGAACTGCCGACAGAATACACGCTGGAAGCAGCGAGCGCGAGACGCGTCGCCCCTGGACCGTGGCGCCAGGGCTGCGCTCCGCTACCGCTACTTTAGCGCGAATCGAGCTAGCTTGGTGTACGTTGACCCTTGCGGCGAGAGGTGGCTCTGATAGAGAAAGAAGTTAACGGGAAGCATCGTGCCAAACTCGGGTTGTGGGAGCCCAGCGAGCTTTTCTTGCAAGCACTGGAAGACGCGATTCGGTCGGTCACTCTTGTTCCGGTGCGGTGCGCCCGAACCACCCGCGCCGCGGGCTAGCGTGAGGTGCGGGCTGAAAACGCGAGTTTCTCCTGGGATTTCGAGCGCGGAGAGTTTCTCGTCGATCGCCGTGGCTAAGGCCGCGAGCTGAGGGCCGGCCTCCATGCCCACCCAGAAAACGCGGGGGGATTTCGGCGTGGGGAAGAATCCACAGCTGCGGAAGTGAATTTCGGTCGTACCCGCGGCGACGGCGCTTAGCGTTTGCTTGATCTTCTCTATGGAGTCGTTGGGTTGCTCGCCTACAAACTTCAGGGTGACGTGGAGCGATTCTGGCTTCATCCACCGGGCATCAGGGGCGAAGTTGCGGACGCCGTCGACGAAGCGAGCCAGGCGCTCGCGGATAGCGTCGTCGATGTCCAGAGCTACGAAGAGGCGCATAGGCAAGCCATGAGCTACGAGCAATGAGCGGCGAGCGAATGTACCACTTCCTTGCTCATCGCTACCTACATCAGCTTTCTTCTCACCATATCCAGTGCCATGGTGGAAGCAAACCGGCGGATGCGTTTGCGATCCCCGGGGAAATTACGTTGGATCACTTCTGTGCCTGTGTCGCTGGCTACCGCGTGAAAGACCAGGCCTACCGGTTTTTCTGGCGTCCCCCCACCTGGGCCGGCTACGCCCGTGATACCCACTCCCAGCGTGGATTCGCAACGATAGCGGATGCCTTCCGCCAGCGCGGCCGCAACCTCGCGGCTGACGGCGCCGTGACGGGCGATCATTTCGGCGGGCACTCCCGCAAGCTCGGTTTTCAATTGGTTCGAGTAAACGACCGCTCCCCCGAGAAAATATCGCGAACTGCCACTCACCGACGTGATCCGCTCGGCGAGCAACCCGCCCGTGCACGATTCGGCGACGGCCAGCGTCGCGTTGCGCATCTGGAGCCAGTAGCCGGCGATTTGTTCGAGCGATTCTCCGTTGCGGGAGTAGACCGCATCGTCAAGTTCGTCTTCGATCAGTCCGGCGACTTCGTCGGCGCGCGCTTGCGCCGCCTCGCTCGTCGGGGCCCGGGTCTTGAAGTGGAGTTCAATTTCTCCCCCGGCCGCCAGGATCGTGGTGTCGACATCGCTGTAGCGCTGGTAGATCGGCGCGACGCGCGCGTCCACTACCGACTCGGGGAGCATCGCGATCTTCAGCGTCCGCGTGAACAAATGCGCAGGCGGAACCTTCGCCAGCAGCCGATCGCGGACTTCAGATTCGAACAGCGCCTTCATTTCATGCGGAGGTCCAGGCAGCAGAATGATGATGTGCTCGCGGCCATCAAACTCCCCGGCGAGCCATTGTCCGGGCGCGGTGCCGTTCGGATTTGCGAGCACCGTAGCTCCTTCGAGCACGTCGCCCTGCTTGGCGTTGTTCGGCGGCATCTTCCAGCCGCGGTCGGCAAAACGCTTCTCCAGACGCGAAATGATCATGGGATCGCGCTTGAGACTGATGCCCAGCGCTTCGGCGACGGCTTCACGTGTCAGATCATCTTCGGTGGGCCCAAGTCCTCCGCCAAAGATGACGATGTCGGAGCGGAACAGAGCATGTTGCACGGCGGCGGCCAGGCGCTGCAGATTGTCGCCGACGATGCTTTTGAAGATGACGTCCACGCCCAGCAGGTTGAGTTGCTCGGTCAGATAGAGCGAGTTGGTGTCTACGCGGTGAGGGGTGAGCATCTCGGTGCCCACGGCGATGATCTCGGCGTTCACGTGTCGAGTGTAAATGAAAAGTCCTGCGGCACGGATCACGGGAGGAAACCCAGGTTCCTCACAACGTGAGGAATGACCAACGCACTAGGTTATTCCGGCACCAGCCGCTGGCCGGCGATGTTCCAGGAGAGGTGGTGTACAGCATTCGCGGTGGCGAGGATTACGGAACGTCCGGGTGCGAATGCGAGACCGACCATACCCTGTCCCGCGACTTCCAACTTGGCTTTCGCGTCGGGGGTGATCTTCACAATGCCGCGCGTGCCGGAAAGCGATGCTGCTACGTAGAGATTGCCGTCGACATCAAAGGCTATGCCCTGAGGGCGGCCCAATCCTTTGTAGAACGTGCTGACGGTTCCACTGGGATCAATTTTGAAGACGCGATCGTTGGGGCCGGTGACGAAAAGATCTCCATGAGGGCCAAACGCCAGATGATAGGCGGAAACGCTCATCTCGAGCGTCGCGAAGACAAACATCTGCTGATCGCGCGCGATCTTGAAAATTGTGCCGTTGCGGTCGCCGACGTAGAGACTCTGCTCCCGATCGAAGGCGATCCCGGTAGCTATTCCCAGTCCTTCGGCGAAAATCGTCGTCGAGCCGTTGGGGGCAACCCGATAGACGGCGCCATCGAAGCGCGAAGAGACGTACATCTGTCCTTGCCGGTCGAAGGCGATGGCAGTAGCGTTCATCATTTCCTGGACGAACGGCTTGATGGCGTAATTGGTGTCGATCTTGTAAATCGAGACGGGAACTTTCTGTCCGCGCGACGCGGAGAAGGTAGCGTAGATGTTGCCCTCGCCATCGAGCGCAGGATTGGTCACCACATGGAGGTTTTCGGCGATGGGGACGGCGACACCGACGTTGTGCGGATTACTGATGTGACCGTCGGTGGCGACGACAACCGGACCGGAGGTTGCGCCCTCTGGAACGCGCGCGACCAGGAATGCCTCGGAACTGACGACGATGGATCCTTCGTAGTTGCCGAATTTAACTTTCGGGCGAAGCAATTCCTGCGGGCGCAGGCCTGAGCCGATGATCCGGATTTCACTTCCCGCAAGCGCGTGTGCGGGCGCGACGGTATCGATGTGTGGCGCACCGTTGGAGTGTTTCTTGCCGAGAATGCGGTCGGAGAATCCCATCAGAGTACCGAGTCCCAAGTGCCGAATACCGAGAGAGGGTCGATTGTGTTCGCTCGGCACCCGGTACTCGCCACCCGATCCTATTTTAGTAGACCAGAGCGGAGCAGGAGTTGCATGGCTGCGAGCGCGTAAATTCCGGCCGCCACGTCATCGAGCACAATCCCGGTTCCTTCGGGAAGTTTCTCCAATTGGCGCACCGGAGGAGGCTTGATGATGTCGAAGACTCTGAAAAGTATAAAACCAGCAAGAAAAGTTTTCCACGCGAGCGGGACGGCGATGAGCGCGATGAGCTGCCCAGCCACTTCGTCGATTACGACAAACTGCGGATCTTTTGTAACCAAGGCGCGGGAGATTTGGGTAGCGGCCGGAATACCCACCAGGATGACCAGGAACGCGAGCCCAACGACAGCGGGGGTGCGCCCGGGTTGCGGCAAGGCGTAGGCCAGCGCCGCCCAGAGCAGCGTGGCAGCTGCCGATCCCCAAGTTCCGGGCCCGGGACGGAGTCGGCCAACATGGAAGAAAGTTGCAATGAGATCAGCCCAAAGCGGCGCGCGGGGCCGGGTCCCCCCCGCGACATCCGGCGGCGCGCTGGCACTGCGGCTTGAGCCGGTGCTCGAGTCTAGGTTCATCGATTCGATGTTACCGCGATTGTGGCGCCTTGCCGTAGCGCAGCCGCGGCTGTTGTGCCGACATGTTGCCCGCATACCTAGCCTTACTCCCCGGGTTGATTTGATCTAGCGGTCTTTGTCGGAATCTTCTCGAGTCTCTTCCGGGATTGAGTCTTCGCCGTCGGTTACCGGGGAGGAGATGACATACGCGCCACTAGCCCAATTTCCCAGGTCGATGGTGCGGCACCGGTCGCTGCAGAACGGAGCGCTTGGGTCGGTGAGTTTGACCTCTTTCTTGCAGATGGGGCAGCGGAGTTTTGTCACGCGCGTGCGGGGCATAAGCGATTCGTATTGTAAAAGGAAGTGGCGACGATTACAGAATCTTCGCGACCAGGTCGTAATCGTGAGCCTCGGTGATTTCGCAGCGGTAGAATCGGCCTGGCCGGGGAGTGACTTCCTCGGGGAAGTCGTTGACGAAGACCTTGCCGTCGATTTCTGGAGCCTGCATCGGCGTGCGGCCTTCGAGCAGCAGTTCGGATTCTTCCGATTCCCCTTCCAGCAGGAGATCGAATTCCCGGCCCACCAACGCCTGCTTTCGCTTCTTGCTGATCTGTCGCTGGATCGACATCAGGTGCCTGCGGCGCCGCTCAATTTCCCGTGGCGAGAGCTTCTTCTCGAGATGGTAGGCTCCCGCGCCTTGCTGGTCGGAGTACGAGAATGCACCCATCCAGTCGAACTGCGCTTGGCGGACGAAAACGCAGAGCTCTTCGAATTCGTTTTCGGTTTCGCCGGGGAATCCGACGATGAACGATGTGCGCAGGGTGAGGTCGGGAATCACTCGCCGCATCTTGTCAATCGACTTCAGGAACACTTCCCCGCCGCCGCCCCGCTTCATACGCTTGAGCACGGAAGGCGACGCATGCTGTAAAGGTACGTCCATGTACGAACAGATCTTCTCGTGGGAGGCGATCGCGTCGAGCAGTCTTCCGCTGATTTTGTTCGGGTAGGCGTACAGGAACCGGACCCAGCGCAAGTCTTGAATCCCGGCCAGTTTTTCGAGCAGGAGCGCCAGGCCGTCTTTTAATCCGAAGTCCTCCCCGTAGCAGGTGGTGTCCTGCCCGATGAGGGTGATCTCCCGCACTCCAGACTGGGCCAGTCGCTCGGCTTCTCGAATCACCGACTCGAAGCGCCGAGAGCGGAACTGACCCCGAAGCTGTGGAATGATGCAGAACGTGCAGGGATGATCGCATCCCTCGGCGATTTTGATGTAGGCCATGTGCTGCGGCGTGGCCAGAATTCGTGGCGTGGTTTCGTCGTAGAGATAGTTGGGCAGGTCCGCGATGGCGCCATCCCAACCCTCGCGCGCGAAGCGGCCCTGTGCCGCGCGGGCCTCGCCTTCGGGACGCGATCTGAGAATGACAAACGGCGAGTTGCTCGGCGCTGCCGTCGCAACCCCCGTTGCCGAAACAATATTTTCGAGTTCGCCGGTTCCGACTACCGCGTCGACTTCAGGAATATCTTTTCGAATCTGGTCGCGGAAGCGTTCCACCAGACATCCGGCGACAATGAGTCTCTTGGCCTTCCCCCCTGTCTTGTGGCCGGCCATCTCCAAGATCGTGTTCACCGACTCCTGCTGGGCGCTGTCGATGAACGAACAGGTGTTGACGACAATCACGTCGGCATCTTCGGCCCGTGGAGTCAATTCGGCACCAGCGCCAGCCAGCATTCCCATCATCACTTCGCTGTCGACCAGGTTTTTCGGACAGCCGAGGCTTACGAAACCAATCTTTTGCGGACGAGTTTCAGGCTGCGCCCTGAACTCGGGCGACGAGCCTTCCGATGACGGCTTCTCCGGAGGTTTTCTGGTCTTGAGCTCAGGGGAACCGCTGACAATGAGGTCCTTCACAGGCATGCAATCTTTCCATTTTAGCATTGCCGACACGGCACGATGTCTCGGCGCCCGTTGCTGAGACGTGTACCCGGAATCAGAAACAATTTTAGAATCCTCGGATGCAAAAAATGACCAAGGTCGTGCTAGGCTAAGGACTTACCGCCGTAACAATTCAGGAACCACCGGAGGGGAAATGTTTAGCCAACGGGTTTGTATTGCGGTTCTGGTAATGACGACAATTGGTGCGGTCTCGGCGGTGGCGCAAGAGGAGAAGAACGAAGTCGGTGGCTCGCTCGGGCGAATCTTCATCAGTGACCGGGGAATTCAGGACGCAGTCTACCCCGGCCACTCGATCCACTACGGCAAGGGTCTCACCTTCGATGTTAGTTATGCGCGGCGCTTCCTCGTGACCCCAGTCTGGGCCGTGGCGGGAGAGGTGATCTTTGCCTTCAATCCCGACGCAGATGTGAACGCCGGAAGCTATGGCTTTTCCGTGGTGCCGTCCGGCATCAGGCAGGTATTCGTGACACCGGGGGCGCGGGTTAACTTCTTTCCCACGACCGGTGTTTCTCCCTGGGTCAGTTTCGGCGTGGGCTTCGCGCACTACAGCCAAAGCAGCCAGTTACTCTATGGGGGCACGAACCCTGGAAATAGCACGACTTCCGCCGCAGTTCAAGCCGGAATCGGGCTCGATGTGAAAGTTACCAGCAGGATCAGCATGCGGGGTGGCGTTCGCGACTTTTGGGCGGGCCAGGCCGACTTTCCGCTGGCTCCGACGGGCAAAACGCGCCAGCACAACTACTTTGTGTTTGGCGGGGCGTTCTGGCGGTTCTAGGCTGAGTTCGCCCGGGCATGATCCAACTTTCCGACATACATGGCGCGCTAGGCAGGATTCGCGCGGATATTCGCGTCTCCCCATGCACGCACTCGGAAACATTCTCCGGGCTCACCAACAATTCCATCTTTCTCAAACTCGACAATCAGCAGCGTACCGGTGCGTTTAAGGAGCGCGGAGCGCTGAATAAACTGCTCACGCTGAACCCCGAAGAGCGAGGACACGGGGTGATTGCGGCTTCGGCCGGCAACCACGCCCAGGGAGTCTCTTATCATGCCGGCAGGCACGGCATCCGGGCGCGGATCATCATGCCGTTGCCCACTCCGCTGACCAAAGTTTCCGCCACGCGCGCCTACGGAGCGGAAGTGCTGCTGCATGGCGCCAACTACGACGAGGCCTACGAGAAGGCGGTCGAAGAAAGCCAGGAGCACAAGTTCACCTTCATTCATGCTTTCGACGATGACGCAGTGATCGCGGGGCAGGGAACTTTGGGGCTCGAGATTCTCGAGCAGCATCCGGATATCGAGGTGATCGTTGCTCCCATCGGAGGAGGGGGGTTGATTGGCGGCATCGCATGTGCGGTCAAGGAAACGAAGTCGTCGGTGAGAATCTTTGGGGTGCAACCGGCGCGGCTGCCCTCGATGAAAGCAGCCGTGGCGAAGGGGAAGCCGGTCACGATCAAAGCCGCCAAGACCATCGCCGACGGAATCGCCGTGCGACGCGCCGGCGAGCGCACTCTGCCGCTCGTGCAGAAGTATGTCGACGACATCGTAACCGTGGAAGAAGAAGAGATCGCCAACGCGATTCTGCTGTTGCTCGAGCGCGAAAAAACTTTGGCTGAAGGCGCTGGCGCAGCGGCGATCGCAGCCGTTTTGAATCGCAAGCTGTTGCTACAAGGCCAGCGCGTCGCCGTCCTGGTGTGCGGCGGAAATATCGACGTAACGCTGCTCTCCCGCATCATCGAGCGCGGCCTGGTCAAAGATGGCCGGCTGGTTCGCCTGCGCGTGCATCTGCCCGACTATCCCGGCGCACTACATCAGCTGACCGGAATTCTGGCGGAACACCGGGCAAACATCGTGGAGACCGCCTATGATCGCGCCTACCACGGCGTCAATCTCGGGGACACGGCGATCGACATCACCATGGAAACGCGAGGGCCGGAGCACATTGCCGAGTTGATCGCGGCACTGGTCACGGCCGGGTACACGCACGAAAGAATCCTTTAGAAGTCGTGATGTGGTGGCTGCTGGTGGCGCTGGGAGTTCTGGGAGCCTTCGGCCGGTTCCCGCGTCGCTCGAAGGCATGGTGTACTCGACCTGGCCGCCGCAGACGCTGCTGCTCTCGGCGATTGTGTGCTACAGGGTGAATCACCCGAAAAAGTGGCTGAACTGGACGATGGGAGCGATTTTCGCAGTGGCGATGGCAATGCCGGTCCTGGAGGTCGTTGACTAGGAAGTAACATGGAATCGAGCCCGGGATATCGGGCCCCACCCTTGCAGTGGATGCAAGGGTGGGAGAGCTCCGCTTAAGGCGGGTATTCCTGCAGGTAGGGCACCACTCGCTTTTCAGGCAGCGGCTCGCAAGTGGGCAAGAACGGACAATTTCGCGCAAATCGTTGGGTTTCGAGTTGAATCGCGTGCCGGTAAACCAGAATCGTTGAGGTCGCCTTCGTCCTCCTCTCCGGAATAGTGTGGAGAGAGGCGAAAACGTTTCAGGGGTGATGTGGAGTAAGCCCATTCTGAGGACTCGAGGATTTGGAGCCAGGAGGCAGGGCGTGGGGAGCAAGGATGCCAGCTACTGGGTGAGGCGATTGAAGCTGGAGCCCCATCCCGAAGGCGGGTATTACCGGCAGACATACCGCTCAGATGAAACTATCCCGCAGGCAGCGCTGCCGCAGGGATTTGCGGGGCCGCGGGCGTTTTCGACGGCGATCTACTTCTTGCTCGACGGCGAAACCTTCTCAGCCTTCCATCGCCTGCGCTCCGATGAGATATGGCACTTCTATTTCGGTTCGCCGCTGGTTGTGCATGTCATCGATACAGCCGGTCGGTATTCTCCAATCTCGCTGGGGAGCGATGCGGAATCGGGACAAGTGTTCCAAGCCGTAGTGGGCGCGGGGGCCTGGTTTGCGGCGCACGTGGCCGACTGGAGAGGTTGGGCGCTGGTCGGATGCACGGTCGCCCCAGGATTTGACTTCGAAGATTTCGAAATCGCGAACCGGAAGGAGTTGGTAGATAAGTATCCGCAGTATCGGGAAGTGATCCGGAAGTTGACGCGGGACTAGGGAGCTGCTGGGTTTTGGTGTCAGAAGGCTGGTGCGACAGAACGCGGGTCAGGAAGAGCGAGAATCGAGGTAGATGACTTTGAAACGGTGAGCACAGGAGGAGTCAATAGCTCGGCTGATCGCCCCCCAGGCTTCATCGGACGAATCCTTGCCGCGACTACGGCTCGTTGGTGTTGTAAAGCCTGGTGTTGTAAAGCCGTGCATATTTGGATAGGAACCTCCCCGCACAGACCTCACTTCGCGGCAACGGCTTTCTTGGGGAACAGCTCTCCGATGCGGCGGATCTGCGCACCAACCCCCTTTAGCTTTTCTTCAATGTGCTCGTAGCCGCGGTCGATGTGATAGACGCGGTCAATGATGGTTTCGCCATCAGCGACCAGCGCGGCCAGCACAAGCGATGCTGACGCCCTCAGATCGCTGGCCAGCACCGCCGCGGCGCTCAGGGGAGTCCTGCCCCGCACGACCGCGCGCCGGCCTTCGATCTTGATGTTTGCGCCCATGCGCACCAGCTCCAGCGCGTGTATGAATCGGTTCTCAAAAATGTTCTCGGTGATGACTGACGTGCCTTCCGCTTGCGTGGCGAGCGCCATGAACTGCGCCTGGCAGTCGGTGGGGAAGCCAGGATGCTCTTCGGTCGACATGTCAGCAGCCGTAAACGGATTGTCCCCCATAACCCGCACGGCTTCGGCCGAGCACCGGGTCTTTACCCCGACCTCGTGCAATTTGTTGAGCACCGCCCCGAGATGCGTCGGATCGCATCCCGCAATATTGAGGTCGCCTCCGGTCATCGCCCCGGCAATGATGAACGTCCCGGCCTCGATGCGATCGGGAATGATGCGGTGTTTGGCCCCCCTTAACGTGCTGACGCCCTTTACGCGAATGTTGGCCGTGCCGGCGCCCTCGATCTCCGCCCCCATTTTGTTGAGCAGGTCGGCAAGGTCGGCGACTTCTGGTTCACGCGCGCAGTTTTGCAGAAGCGTCTCGCCCTCGGCCAAAGTTGCAGCCATGAGCAGGTCTTCGGTTCCGGTGACGGTGATCTTGTCAAAAACGATATGAGCGCCCTTCAGACGGTGGGCGCTGGCTTCAATGTATCCGTGTTCCTGGGTGATCTTGGCGCCCAAGCGCTCGAGACCTCTGATGTGGAGATCGATTGGCCGGGCTCCAATCGCGCAGCCTCCAGGAAGGGAAACACGCGCGCGCCCACAGCGTGCAACCAGCGGGCCAAGCACAAGCGTGGAGGCACGCATTGTCTTTACCAGTTCGTAGGACGCTTCCGGAGCAGTGATTTTCTCGCACTGAATCGATGTGCGGTGGTGCGCACGTCCGAAGCCGAGTTCTACCTCCGCGCCCATAGCCGCAAGCAGGTTTCGCGTGGTCTGAATATCGCGAACCTGCGGGATGTTTTCCAGAATGACGGGCTCGTCTGTGAGCAGTGCCGCCGCCATGCAGGGAAGAGCGGCATTCTTGGCCCCGCTGATGCGGACGGTCCCGAGCAGCGGCTCTCCGCCGCGAATGACAAATTTATCCATGAATGCGTCCTGGCGAATTTCTATTCTAGCGGGAATTGCACGGTCGGCACGTAACAGAGCACAGACTTTAGAGTGCGACTTTCCGCTGCGCGGAGTCCTAGACCCTGGCCATGTCGATTGCCTTGCGCACGTGACCATGGGATTTCTTCAGCGCAGCGGCAGCCTGCGATCTCGTCACTCCCGCTGCCAGCATCACGACCGCGACCGGAGTGCGATTCCCGCTGGCTTCGAGCGCGTTGCGGGCGGCGTCGTGATCGGCGCCAGTCGCCTGCTCGATGATGCGTACTGCGCGCTGGATCAACTTCTCATTCTTCGTCCAGACATTCACCATGAGGTTGCCGTAAACGTAACCGAGCCGCGTCATCGCCCCGGTCGAAATCATGTTCAACACCATCTTGTGGGCCGTGCCAGCTTTCATGCGCGACGATCCGGCGAGCACTTCGGGACCGACTTCGGTCACGATGGCGAAGTCGGCGGCGCGCTCCAGCGGAGAGTTCCGGTTGCACGTCAGCGCGATGGTATGGGCGCCGCGGGTGCGCGCATATTCGACAGCGGTAATCGTAAACGGGGTGCGTCCGCTGGTCGCGATGCCAAGAACCACGTCGTGTTTGCCTGGCTTGCGCTTCTTGATTTCGGCGAGGGCCAGGGCGGTGTCATCCTCGCTGGCTTCGGTGGATGCTCCCAGCGCTTTGGGGCCTCCCGCCATGATGTACTGCACGGTGCGCGGGCTGGTGTTGAATGTCGGCGGAATCTCCGAGGCGTCGAGAGCGCCGAGTCGGCCGCTGGTTCCGGCGCCGACGTAGATCAGCCGTCCGCCGTGGCGCAGGCCATCGGCAACCACGTCGATGGCACGCGCAATTTGCGGCAGAGTGTGGCGCACGGCGCCGGCAACTGTGGCATCTTCGTGGTTCATC
>Ga0123355_10006202_pt1 | contig 17660 bp, 15 predicted proteins | sample TergutEmb28metaG_3_FD_89872 | JGI IMG/M metagenome (GOLD analysis project Ga0123355, IMG submission 89872) | Embiratermes neotenicus P1 segment gut microbial communities from Petit-Saut dam, French Guiana - Emb289 P1 | ecosystem: Host-associated > Arthropoda: Insects > Digestive system > Gut ...
CCCACGTTTGAGGGTAGTGTCCAGGGGGTGGTTGTCCAGGCTAGTAGGTATTCGTTGGTTTTTCCTGCTACTTTGAAGCGTACGTAGGCAGATGGCTCTGTTACTTCTTTATAGCCTTGGGCCACTTCGTGGCTGGATAGTGGCGTGCCGCAGCGTGGGCAGTATGGCACTACGCGGTAACTTTTATATATTAGCCCCTTTTTGTGGATTTCGGAAAGTGCCCACCATACACTTTCAATATAGCTGTCGTGGTAGGTTACGTATGGGTTTTCCATATCGGCCCAGAAGCCCACGCGTTCGCTCATTTCCTTCCACATGGTTTCGTAGGTCCATACGCTTTCTTTGCATTTTTGTATAAACGGCTCTATGCCGTATTTTTCTATTTCGGGCTTGCCGCTTATGCCTAGGGCTTTTTCTACTTCAAGTTCTACCGGTAGGCCGTGGGTATCCCAGCCGGCCTTTCTTAGTACGTGATAACCCTTCATGGTTTTGTATCTTGGGAAAAGGTCTTTAATTGCGCGGGCTATTATATGCCCCATGTGGGGGCGGCCATTGGCTGTTGGTGGGCCGTCGAAGAATACGAATATCGGCGAGCCTTCACGCATTGCCATACTCTTGGGAAATATTTGATTGTCGCGCCATAGGTCTAGTACGGCCTCCTCGCGGGTTGCGAAGTTTAGGCCGGTTGGTACTTTTTTGTACAGGTCTTGGGTGGGTGGCATTTTGGTTTGTTCCTTTCTTGTTGGCGAATTGTTTGTTGTTTCGGCAATTGGTTTTAGTATAGTCTTGCCTGCTGGGGTTGTAAAGCAAACGGTGGTAAAAGTCGATGAGTTTAGCTGTGAAGCTGTTGATAAATCCTTGCTTGATAAAATAAGGGCTACTGAGTATAATAATCGTATAGATGGGAGTATACTATATGCCACAAAAAGTCAAAAGCTACAAAACTGGAATACACTTTTAAGAGTGATGTCCTATTTAAAATGCTATTCGTGCGACATCCAGACTTATTAAAAAGGCTTGTGGCTGTATTACTTTGCATTCCGTTAAAAAGTATAAATGAGTTTATTATCACCAATACAGAAATGCCTCCAGAGGAAATAGGTAAGAAGTTTTGTAGGCTAGACATCAATATGATTGTAAACGGCAAGCGTATCAATATTGAAATACAGGTGCACGACGAAGGCAACTATCCAGAGCGTGTGCTTTTTCAATGGGCTAGACTTTACTCATCTGCGTTACCATCTGGCAGTGATTATGCCTTGCTACCTAAAACAATAATTATAAGCATACTTGGTTTCAAGCTGTTCGATTGTAAGGAAGTCCATTCAGAAATAGGCGTTATGGAAGTAACACGCCATACTTTACTAACAGATAAGCTTGGTCTACACTTTTTTGAGTTGCCCAAACTTAAGGATATAGGCGCAATTGATATGAACAGTGAAAAAGATTTATGGCTAGCATTATTTAATGCCGAGACAGAGGAAGAACTGGAAAAGCTCTCACAGAGCGGAGGTGCGGTTATGAGCGAAGCTATTCAAGCATATCACAGCGTTACTGCTACAGATGAATTTAAGAACCTGGAATGGATGAGACGCAAGACTAGCCATATTGAAGCGACAGCTCTTGGCAATGCCAGACGAAAGGAGGCCGCTAAATGGCAAGGCGTGACAGATGCCTTGACAGAGGAACGGAACGCGGCTTTGGCAGAGGTTGAAATGTTGCGCTCTCAACTTGCGAAATTGCAAAGTGAGTAATGATATGTAAGTAGTAAAGCCCGAAAGCCCAGCGAATAAGGATTCACACCCCTTGTTTGTGCGGGCTTTTTTTGTTATTCATTGGCCGTTGACGGGCCGACGACACTTGCCGTTACCGGCGGTACTTGGGCGTGTCACAAGATGATAAGAACGCTGTATACCTGGGGCTATGCTTTGGGTTGTAAGCGTATTATAATCAAACGCGAAAGCTTCAAGTGTATGAAATTGGAGGGCAACATGACTTTTGACAAAAACCAATCAAGTTTCACATCAGAATTTTGCAGGGCAGTATGGTGGTGGGCAGTAGGTATAGTTCCCCCGGAAGTTTCGCTAACAGACGAAGTAATAGCAAAATGCACCCCAGATGTACTGCAAGAATGGGAAGTATATCGCACAAAAATTTTTACTAAATTATAGTAGAACGTAAAAAGAACGCAAGCAGGGAAAAATTGCCGCTTGCGTTCTTTTGCGTTTATAGGCTATTTACGACACTTTTTCTTGATTTATAAGCTAAGTAATTGTTTTTTCTTAGCGTCATATTCTTCTTGCGTTATTGCGCCATTGTCTAATAATTGTTTGTATTTTCCCAATTCGTCGGCAGTAGAAATACTAGAAGCAGTGGAAACAAAGGGAGTATCAACCCGTGGGGCTAAACGCGCTATTAATTCCGTTTCCCATTCCTCATCAGTCAAAAGACGTGTGTCGGCAGAATGACATGAAAGGCATAAATCATAATTAACTACCTGGCTAAACGATTCGTCCGCATCGTCTGCGTTAATATCACTTGCAGAATATTTTCCCGTTTTTGCCTCGTTTACTGCACCAATGACGCTGGCGACTGCTGATATCACCCCCATTGTTGCATGAGAGTTGCTTTCAGCAATGTCAGCAAGCGTGTAGATATAGGAAAACCCGCACGTGTCGCATTTTCGTCTAAATTCGCCGTTTTCAGTCAACAAGCCTGCCGCCCTCAGTTCATTAAGGGCATTTACACTGTCTATGTGTCCTTGTTTGCGATACCTTATAAAATTCACCCATACCACTACAATAAATATACTTGCCATTGGCATTGCGCTACCCAAAACTTGTTGCACTATGAAGGGTAAGAAAACACCCAATTGCACAAAAAATAAATCAATAACAATTAGTTGAATCAAGATAGTTGATAAAAATGCACTCAATGTTGCAGAGACAATGCTTACAAAAATAGAAAACAGCAAGTCTTTTTTGCTGATAAACTTCATGCAAAACAATAAGGCGCAAAACACTATAATCGTTAACATGAATGGCTGTATCCTAAAAGGTGTTGTATACAACAGTACCAGCCTTACCACAGCCGTTATCGCACCAGAAATAAAAACATACTTCCATTCAATATGATAAAGCTTTATTGGTGGTACAATAAATTTGACAGCAATGGAAACACAAATGGCAATAACCATCCAAATAGCCACAGCCATGAAAGCAGAAGTATACACCTCTGTACCCACAATGCCAGAAAACATGCCCGTGTATGCACGGACGAACATGTTGGTGGCTTCAGCAATATCAATAAAGCCTACTGTAATTACAACTAAAGCACCCAGCAAAGATAGCGACATAGATGGGCTTTCTACACTTTCAACGACATTGGCGCAAGTACATGCGCCCTTCACTATGCTCTTTCCACATTTTGGGCAAGTATCCATAGTTAATTCCTCCCATGAAGTTAATCACTAGACTTCTCCGGAAACACCGAATGAGCGGCCATATAATCACGTTAAAGCCCGCGACTTTTATGGCCGCAAATGAAGTTTCCGGAGAAGTCTAGTGATTGTACACCTACCCTTAGGTAAAAAAAATATCGCCCCAGGCATAAAGCCATATAGGACGATAAAGTGCATTATGAATATGTCTTATCTTTGTTCTCATAGAAAACGAAACCCAACTCGTTGGAAAGTTCTATGCCCGCTTCATCTCTTGCAAATTCTTTTACTGCTTGTAACATGTGTGGAGAAGCGGTTAAATTTCCGCTATAATACGCCATTGTCAAGTATGCCACCGCTTCCTTTCTGCGCCCTAAGTGGTGTAATATAACGGCCTTTCTATGTGCGGTAACATTCAAGTAATTTAGAAGTCCATACCGTACACACAAGTTTTCGCGTTCGTTTATATACTCCAGTGCGCTTTCATAATTGCCCTGCTTATCGTGGCAACTTGCCAAGTTGTCTAATATCACATGATAGTATTTTGCCCTTGCATAATCATCAACATACGATTTCAGCATACTTTCACGTATTTGCGTAAATATTGCAAGCCCGCGTTCAAGTTGTCCGTTTTCGGTATATAACCAAGCCATTAAGTTTAATATTTGCACTTCATCATTAGTCAATCGCAATATTCTAATATTTTCCTCGTCATAATTGGGAATCGTAACCTTTATAGCACGGTCAAGCATATCCAGACAATTCCAATTAACACTACCATCCGGCGGTATATGCTTAATTGCGTCACAAAATAATAAAAATTGAAGCCTCAAACCCTGTGTATAATCCCCCATTTTTATGAATTCTTCATACGCTTTCATTGCTTGCTCGATATTACCAATATGCAACTCCTGTAAATACATAATGCGCAAATGAAATTCTGCATACTCTTTCACAGAAGGGAAACAGTTAAAATATAAATTAATATCGCGCCCTAGTCGTTGCATAAGGGCTTCCAAAATAAAAATGCTAACCTCGCTTCGTTCGCCGCTTTCAATCCGAGAGTAAAAACTTTGAGAACAAATACCCCTATAAACGTCTATAGGTTTAAGCCCCACGGCTTCGCGAAATTGCCGCATTAACGCGCCTATACTATCCACTGCTAACGCTCCACCACTTATGACGGCATTAAAATCCGCAGGCAATTCAAACGCCATACTCTCTGCATTGCATGTGTCAAAACGGCCACCAAGGATTGTTTGCGCGTCATGTAATACGCGCCTCTTCATTTCGTCCATTTGTAGCAAGGCAAACGCGAAATACGATTGTCTCAATAATGCCATGCTTTCTACTTTATCACCACTGTTATAAAATATAGCAAGCCCTCGCAAATATAACGCATGGGGTATAAATACCTTCCGTGATTCTCTTTTTGCTATAGCTAATCCTTCATCGCTTGCGGTTAATGCCACACTGTATTCGCCCGCTTCCAGTAGAAACGCTGTAACCATATTACACAAACGGCACAGTACAATGTCCTTGCTTCTTTCTGTATACGGTAGTTTGCTCCAACCTTCTTTTGTACGGCGCAAGATATCAATGGCTCTGCGTGTTTCGCCCTGGCTTGCATAGCATGACGCTAGTGCAAGCATAAGTTCACCCTCATAAAATATAAGCATATCACCATCAAATGTTACCTCGTCAAATTCTGGATAAGTTAATTTCAACCCTTCTTTTACCAGATTTAGCGTTTCTTGTATATTGTCGCCTGTCATTATATCCAGCCTTGCTTGTAGGCTAATCCATAATTGTTTATTTACTATAGAATCCATGTCCAGCTTGCTTTTTAGCGTTTGTATTAATTCCTGTGTCATACATTGAATTTTTTCGTCACCTTCGGCTCTTTCCAGTAGATAGGCTATTTGATGAGTTAGTATAAACGCTTCAGGGGCTTGTGTTTCCATATAAGGGCAAAAAAATTCCTCGTAGGGCATATTAACTTTTGCTAATAAATCCGTCAATGTGTCTTTTTTAGGGTCTTGTTTCAAGTTCTCAATGCGTGACAGTGTTACTTGTGAATCATGACTGTCAAAGTTCATGTTTTGAATAACCACTTGCCGCAAGCCTTTTCTTTTGCGTAATTTTTTGAATAAGTCACCTGATAAATAACTTCTTAGCACAATAGCCACCGCCTCTTTATATTGAACAGGGCAACTATACCTTTGTTCATATCGCTTGTATACTATACCGCGTATTTGCCCAAAAGGATAGTAACTACAAGCACCAAGTCCAACAACTCATAAACCACTATACCAAACCGGCCGGGCCATAACTCACTGGTCATTGCCCCTTCATACATAAACATACTATAATCAATCTTGAAAATTCCAAGCATAAGATATTGGAGGATTATATGACTTTCGACAAAAACCAATCAAGCTTCACATCAGAATTTCGCAGGTCAGTGTGGTGGTGGGCAGTAGGAATAGTTCCCCCGGAGGTTTCGCTAACAGACGAAGTAATAGCAAAATGCACCCCAGATGTACTGCAAGGGTGCCATGAATGGCACGAGTATTTTAACACGCTATGTATTGATATGTATAACAACGAAACCGCATATCTACCCGCATCCCCCCGGCAATACCGTGATATATTGGAGAAAATAGCGGCAGGCGGTGCAATTGTGGGTGACAGCATTGTCTATCCACTGCAAGAATGGGAAACATACCGCACAAAAATTAACAGAAGCAAAGCATATGTAACAGCAGGAATAAACCTGGACCAGTGCCTAAACGCCCTATCGCGAACGGGGCTAAACTACGAAATAAATGAAAGCGTAATCTTCACCCACACCCGCTACCCAAAGATATTCCACGCCATGCGCGTAATGCAAAACTCCCCCGGAGTGCGCAATACACCGGTGCGGCACCATTTTGCCCATTGCGAGTTTCGCCAGCTTTTTAAAGAGTACTCCGCTAACTATGACGAACTACTTAGAAGGGCAAGCGATGATAGCCTGTACATTGCCCAGGCCATTTACGATTATTGTAAACCGCAAAAAATCCAGCGGTACATCCACTACGGCATAATCAAGTACAAATACAACGGCACAAGAATTTTAGATATTAACCTCTACGGAGACGAACACCCCACCATGCGCATTAACATGGGAATAAGTGAAAAAATCAGGTTAAACCCCACGCGCCAGGACTTAGATATGATTTTGGCCAATATAGCAAAGATGAAAGCGACAATAGACCAAAATATTACCAAAATATAGATTTCTACAAAATAATCCAACTCATAAGTTGCATAAATACCGGCATTATACGCAACACTGGCCACCTATGCAATAAAATGGGCACTTTCACGACAAGATTGATGCACTTCGTGCATTGTATCAATCTTATCGCGAAAACGGGGATGCATCACTTTCGAAGCATCCCCGTTTTAGGTTATCTTTGTGTTTTATTTTTTACGCTTCTCTCTTCGTTTTTCTAAAGCGTCATCATAGCTTGGCAGTGCTAAGCCTTCTACACTTGCGGCTCCGGCAACAGCATCATATGCTTCCTCAAGTGTTTCGGCATTAATTATAGCTTCCGCTAGCAATTTTAGTATTACCTTTGTTTCAAATGCCATGGCGCATCCTCCTTGCTACGATTGCACTACTTCGTTCACTTCCACCATAACCTCCGGCTCCTCGTCTTTCTTTTTAAATAGGGAGCTTAGGTTAAACTTGGATATTAATCCGGGTATCATATCCAGCACTTTGTTTACGCTTTCTTGGTTTTTGATATTAACCAGCTGAACCGTGCCGCCGCTTATTACCACCACGGCAGATGGGGTCATTTTTGCGCCTAGTGCGCCGCCGCCGCCGTCACGGCCGCCTTTTTTATCGGCACCTTCTTCGGTGTTGGCTATCATTGCTGTACCCATGCCGAAGGAAACGTCTACCAGTGGGATTAGAATTACATCACCGATATGCGTAGGCTCGCCTACTACGGTTTTTGTAGATACAAACTCCTCCAGTTTGGAGAACAGTTCGTGTAGGTTTTCTTTTACTTTGCTCATTTTAATCTTCCTCTCGCTAAATTCTATTTCAATATATATTGGTGTAAAACTACGCGGATTGGCTTGTGCAGATATAGCCATACGAACGGCCATATTAGACTCCATAGGCGGGTGCGGCCATTGGCTTCTATGTTTAGTTCTAGTGCTTTTTCCAGATAATTGCCTAGTATGCGTACCTTGTGCCTTAGCCCTGTCACCCCTACTGCGGCTTCGTAGGCACCCATTGCCCAGCCTGTGGTGCATGGGTCATCAAAGCCTACTACGCCGTGGATATCTAGATGCTTTGGTTTTAGGGCTTTCAGTAATTTTTTTATGAATCTTAAACATAGATTCATAATAATTTTACGGTCTGGGTATGTCAATACTGCTTTTGCTTGCTTTAGGGGCTTTAGGCGGTCTTTTTTCTCTTTTTCGAGTTTTTCCGACTCGGGTGTGGTAGTTTTTTTTGTGGTGTGGTCATTCTTTTTCGAATCCGGTTTAGCTGTTGTTGATAACTGCGTTGGTGTGCTTGCGGCTTCTTCGGAACTGCCTTCAACTGGAACGACTTTGCTAATCGCCTGGCTGGCTTCTTTGCTGGCGTATTCCTTCGTGGTTGCGTGCTTATCGCTTTTGGGGGGCTTTGCCTTTCGCTTTTTTTTGCGGGGCTTGCTTTCTCCTAGCCGTATACCGGCAATTTTGGTTACGCTTTCAGACTTTCCATCGCGGTAATCTTGCACAAAGTGTACCAGCCGCATTAGGTAGCTTACCTCTACATAAGCCGTGTTGTTATCGCCAACTTTGGCGTTTACGCTGTACCGCAAACGCCCAAGGCAAAGTATCGTTAGCAGTAGCAGAACAATGGCGAGAACGCCCCCTGCCAGCAGAAATGGAGACATAAGCACCCACCAAAGCCAGCGTATCCATATATGCGGCATAAAAACGCCCGCAATACGCCATGCTATTAGGGCTACAAACACCAATGTCACCAATAAAAATATCCTACGAATAGTCATATAATTACCTGCCAAACCCAGGCTTATTAGCCTCACGCCTTAAATAAACAGTTGAAAGCGCAATAATACCTACAGGAACCGCCGCCAGTAACGAGCCTATAAAAATGGATATATTAATGAAAAACTGCAAAGGCACCATCATAACCAGCCTATCCCGTGGCGGGAACAGAATCCAGTAGTCATTATCGAAGAATATAAGATGGAAAATTTCAAAGGCCCGGTCGAAATCTATAGCTATTATGATTGCCATAATAACAGAGATTAGTAGAAACCCGGCCATAACCTCCCTGCTACAACGGGCCATTAGGTGCATTACCGGGGATTTTGTAAGGGCCATTAGCCCAATAAGGGCTAGTAATCCCCAAAATGCTACGTTTCGTGTTGTAAATAGACGGTCGTATAGCACTCTTACATCTACCATGTGGATTTTATCGCGCTCGCTAAAGAACTCTTGCTCTATGCCGTTTACCGTGGCGCGTATGCCTTCTAGGTCATCCCGCCTGGCGCGCATGTAGTCTAGTAGTTCTACTGTTACGTATATCAGCTCTTCTTCGCTCATGCCTATATACTCTGCAATCCCTTGGCTTGCGTATTGTTGCCTAAAAAACGGCCTAAAAAACGTGGGGAAGATTATGCTTTGGCTTACAATTAACACTAAAAGGCATAGTGCCGCCAGATATCCCATTACATAGTGCATGGTGTCCTCCTAATTAGTAAAATTGTTTCTGCGGTGCTTCTGCGCAGAAACGATTTTACGGTTTTTGCCGAAGGCAAAAAAATTTCATTATGTTAGTAAAATTGTTTCGGCTATTACTCTATGGCTAGCTTGTAACCACAGCCGCTGCAGAAGTTTAACATATGTTCATTTTTAATGCCGCATCGCCCGCAGAAGGCGTTTATGCTTTGCTGATTAATTATTTTTGTGCCGCACTTGCCGCAAAAGATGTCTGTACTGCCAGCTATTGCGCCGCATTGGGCACAGGATTGGCCAGGGGGAAGTGGGTCGGCAGTGTGGGGTTTTGTATATTCAATGGGGGGGGGTGTTTCGGTTTCAGTGGGTTGCGATTCTTCAATGGGAAGGTGTATATCCGTTAAGACTGGTTCTGCGTCTTCTATGGGAAAGTGTGTACCGGCTACTATGGGCTGTGATTCCTCAATGGGAATGTACATGTCTGCCATAGTGGATTGCACTTCTTCGGCGGGGAAATGTATCTCGGTTACGATGGGTTGTGCTTCTTCAGTGGGGAAATTCATATCAAGTACGATGGGCTGTACATTGGATACGGCGGGTTCTGGTTCGGGCGCGGGCGGCTCGTCCTTTTTTACGGCCCATAGCGGAAGCTCCTCATTGGCTTCGCGGATATAATCCGGTAACGAGTCCTTTTCAAATTTATAGGTAGCTTCCGGTTTTGTTTCATCGGCGTTTTCCCATGCAAATAACTGTGACCATTCCGTGCTTGTGGGTTCTAGCGAGGCTTCGGTTTCAGCCTCGGCTTCCGGAGTCGGCGATTGTACGGCTTCCACGTTTGATGATTCGGGTAATATTTCGGTGTATATAGGTGCGGTGTGCACCGGTGGTGCTTCCACTGGTGACACATCCGGCGGCACTTCTACAACTGTTGTGCTGTCATACAGCGGCGTTGCCATGGTTTCGGCAGTAGTAGCCTGTTCGGGCGCAGTTGTATCGTCAACAGCACCAACATTCATGGCAGGTGCATTCGGCATTTTAGCCGCCGATTCAAGCGATTCTAGCATAAAATCTAACATCGGTGCTTCTTCTTGTTCGGGGTTATAGAAGCTGTCCATCATTTCTTCCAGCGTTGCGGCAGGTTCCAACGCCGCCTTGGTTTCAACACCCGGTTGTGGGATATCATTTTTTTCATCGGAAATATAGCCTGCAAAATCGCTGTCGGCTTCATCTTCCACAAAATCTATATGCGACTCTAGCACGCCCTCGTCACATGGTACGGGGTATACAATCAGCGGCTCGGCCTGGCTTTCGTTTCTAATGATTTCGTCTTGGGGCGGAGCTACCTCTGCCGGATTAGACGGGTGTCGTGGCAATGGACGCTTACGGCGTGGAGGGGGGCTTTTCTTGCTGGGGCTTTGGAAAAACAGCCAATCTAAAAAACTTCTTTTTTTCTTAGGGGGCATGTCGTTCTCCTTATCTATTACTAATCCTAGTAAAACACTTTCATCGCCTGGTTGGCATCGTGTAGCAGTTTTTCTATATCAATGGTTTTATACTCGCCTTTTTCGTATAGCACACGCCCGCGGCATATGGTCATTTCTACATCGCGGCCTGTTGTGGAGTAGGCTAGGTTTAGTGCCGGTTCGTAGCACGCTGTTTGGCGTGGGTTATCGAAGTCTATCATTAGCATATCTGCGTCATAGCCAAGCTTTAGCATCCCGCTTTCGTGGGCGCGGCCTTGGGATTTGGCTCCGCTTATGGTGGCCATTTCCAGTACGCTCATGGCTGGGGCGGCAGTTGGGTCGTTTGTGGCGTATTTCTGCAAAAGTGAGGCCATTTTTAGTTCCTCGAACAGGTCATGAGAATTATTTGAGGCCATGCCGTCTGTGCCAATGGCAACGTTAACGCCGCCTTTTAGCATTTTATCTACCGGGGCCAGGCCGCTGGATAGCTTTAGATTAGATAGTGGGTTGTGGGCCACGGTTACGCCGCTTTCGGCCAAGATATTTATATCGTCATCTGTTACCCATACGCCATGGGCCGCGAGGCACGGCAAGTCAAATAACCCGTGCTGTTTAAAAACTTGGGCCGGGGTCATGTTGTATGTGGCTATGCAGTTGTTATGCTCTGTACTTGTTTCAGAAAGGTGAATGTGAAGGCCCAGGTTATGCTTTGTGGCAAAGTCTGTTACTTGCTTCCAGGCCGGGGCGAAAGAGGTGTATACACCGTGTATAGATGCTTCGGCTTTTATGCGCCCGTCATCTTTGTTGTGATATTTCTCTAGGGTGTTTATGGTTTGAGAATATACATTGTCCTTATAAAAATCGTAGGTGTCTTTGTCAAAGCCTATCACGGCATTTGAGACATTGGCTAAAACCCCCGCGGCGTTGGCGGCGGCGGCTACCTCGTCCATAAAGAAATACATATCCGTGAAGGCTATTGTACCGGAGGATATCATTTCCGCTATGGCCAGCATACTGCCTGTGTGGGTTAGTTCTGGGGTCAGCTTTTGCTCTGCTGGGAAGATGTAGTTAAACAGCCAGTCCTCTAGGGTACGGTCATTGGCGTAGCCGCGAAAAAGGGTCATTGCGGCGTGGGTGTGGCAGTTGTATAGGCCGGGCATAAGTACTTTTTTTGCGCCGTCTATTACGCGCTTGGCCTTGGGGGGCGGGGTTGTGGCGGGTTCTATATAGGTAATTTTGCGGCCTGTTATGCCTAGGTTTATGTTGTATAGGGTTGGGGCTTCGGGGTTCATGGTTACGGCTGTGGTATTTTTAAATAGTATATCCATGGGGTTCATCCTTTGTATTTTTGTACTGATGCCTATATTACCAAGCTTGGCCCGTTGTGTATACTTATTTTTCTAATCTTTTTTTGTATTCCAGTAGTGTGTATATGTCCGCTAGTGGTTCTGTTTCGGTTAATTTAAACACTACTGGGAAGGTTGGGAGTTTTCCCATAGTTTCTGCACTGGTAATCCGCCCAATTGTAGCTTCGCTTACGTTGGCTTTTAGGATTTCTTCGCGGTTTTTCTCCTTAAACCATATTGCTACGTCAAAGTATCCATCGAATACGTAAAGCCAGTATAGGGTTTTTACTTTTTTGGTTCCTCTGGGTGTGGTGTAGTTATACTGGCCCTTTGCAAACCAGGCTTTGTAGGGGGTGTACCACTGCCACTCCTGTACTATTTCCTGGCTTGGCAGGGCTTTTTGAAAGGCTTCGTATGCGACGTAGCTGTTGCCTAGCGCCTGCTCTACTATGTGGCATGTTGGTGTTATTGCGGATTCTTTTAGTCTTAGATTTTCGTTTTTAATCATGTCTGCTCCTTTTAATTAGTAAATATTATTCTGCGATGCTTTTACGCAGAATAATATTTACGGTTTTTGCCGAAGGTAGAAAAATTTCCGATTAATATTTACGGTTTTTGCCGAACTTACAGAAATAATACATAGTACGCCGCCGCAAACAATAGCCCCGGCAGTAGGTTGGCAACTTTGATTTTTGCCTCCAGCGTCATATTAAAGCCCAGCGCAAAAATCATAACGCCGCCTGTGGCCGAAATTTGTGTTATTAGGCTGTTGGTTAGCACGTCTGCCAGGTAGCCTGCGAAGATTTCTATGCTTCCCTGGTATATTAACACCGGGATGGCAGAGAATAGCACCCCAAAACCCATAGATGACGCAAAAACCATCGAGGCTACGCTGTCTAGGATGGATTTTGTTACGATGGTGCTGTAGTCACTGGCTAGGCCACTTTCTATAGAGCCTACCACCGCCATTGCACCTACACAAAACAGCAGGCTTGTTGTTACAAAGCCTTCCGCGAACCTGGACTCGGAATCTTTGGGGGTTAGCTTTTTTTGTAGGTACTGACCTAGGTTGTTCATGCGTTTGTCTATGTCTATTAACTCGCCTGTTAGCACGCCTAGTAGTAGTGATACTACAAGTAGCATCAAGTCGCCGTTTATTGCACTGGATATCCCTATTATACACACACATAGCCCAAGTACGCGGGTAATACTTGTCGCGATGTTTTTTGGGATTTTGCCCCTAAATAGAAGCCCTATCGTGCCGCCTATTACTATTGCGGCGGCGTTTATTAATGCACCGTATATAATGTTTTTCACCGTCCTTGACATGCCTCAATGCCTTTGATTACTGGCGTTGTAGCCGTTTTTTGCACCGCTTTTGTCCACGGTATCAAAACCGGGTGGCTTGCCACCGGTTGCGGCTGGAAGAAACCTTTGTGGGTATCATCAAAACCGGATTACATATGCTTCTTATACGCCAAAATCTCATCCCTAAGCATAGCCGCCCGTTCAAACTGCAACTCTGCGGCGGCTTGCTTCATTTCCTTTTCCAGCTTCTTAATCGCTTTTACAAGCTCGTCACGGTCCATAGATTCCGGGTCTTTGGCTAGGGTCTTTGATTTTTCTTCCACTTCCTGGGTAAGCTGTATCCGCTCGTGGATTTTCTTGATAATAGAGCGGGGGGTGATGTTATTAACCCGGTTATACTCCTCTTGTATGGCCCGGCGGCGGTCGGTTTCGTTAATCGCGTACTCCATAGACTCGGTCATCTTATCGGCATACATTATAACTTTCCCGTCAATATTTCTGGCGGCACGCCCAATGGTTTGCACCAAAGATGTTTTCGAACGCAAAAAGCCCTGCTTGTCCGCGTCAAGTATCGCTACCAAAGAACACTCTGGGATATCTAGCCCTTCGCGCAGTAAGTTAATCCCAATCAGCACATCAAAAACATCCATACGCAAGTCGCGGATTATCTCAAGCCTTTCCAGTGTATCTATATCGGAATGCAAATACCGTACCTTTATCCCTGCGTCTTTTAGGTAGCTGGTTAAATCCTCTGCCATGCGCTTGGTTAATGTTGTAACCAGCACCTTCTGCTTATTCTCGGTTGTGCGGTTTATTTCGCCAATTAAATCGTCTACCTGGCCCTTAACTGGGCGCACATACACCGGCGGGTCAAGTAGGCCCGTGGGGCGGATAATCTGCTCTACCTCAAGCTCTGTATGCTGGCGTTCATAATCTGCCGGGGTAGCGGAAACAAATAACATTTGCGGGATTTTCGCCTCAAACTCATCAAACTTAAGCGGCCTGTTATCCAGTGCCGAAGGCAACCTAAACCCATACTCCACCAGCGTCTCCTTGCGGGAGCGGTCACCCAAGTACATGCCCCTAACCTGCGGTACGGATACATGCGATTCGTCCGCGATTATAAGAAAATCATCTGGGAAGTAGTCTATAAGCGTATGCGGCGTAGAGCCGGGCTCGCGCCCTGCCAGGTGAAGGGAATAGTTTTCTATACCGCTACAAAACCCTACCTCCTGCATCATTTCCATATCATAACGGGTACGTTGCAGTAACCGCTGGGCCTCCAAAAGCCTGTCCTGGGATTTAAGATACGCCAGTTGCTCCTCCAGTTCCGCCTCTATCCGGCGTATGGCTTCTTGCATACGGTCGCGCCCTGCCGCGTAGTGCGATGCCGGGAAAATTACTATATGGTTGCGGGTAGAAAGTACCTCGCCGGTAAGGGCGTGTACTTCCGTAATGCGCTCTATTTCATCGCCAAAAAACTCTACCCTAATGGCGGCATCGGCAGAATTCGCGAGAAAAATCTCCAGCACATCGCCACGGGCGCGGAAGGTACCGCGTGTGAAGTTGACATCGTTGCGGTTGTATTGTATCTCAACCAACCGGCGCATGATATCGTCTCTATCGCGTATCATGCCAACCCTAAGCGATAGCATTAGCTTGCTATATTCCTCTGGGTCGCCCAGCCCGTAAATGCAGGAAACAGACGCGATAATAATAACATCCCGCCGTTCGAATAGCGCCGATGTAGCCGAATGCCGCAGGCGGTCTATCTCCTCGTTAATAGCGGAGTCCTTTTCTATAAAAGAATCCGTGGAAGGCACATATGCCTCCGGCTGATAATAATCGTAATAGCTAACAAAATACTCCACAGCGTTATTAGGAAAAAACTCCTTAAACTCGCTATAAAGCTGGGCGGCTAGGGTCTTGTTATGGGCCATTACTAGCGTGGGCTTCTGCAACTCCTGTACTACATGGGCCATGGTGAAGGTCTTTCCGCTTCCCGTTACGCCCAAAAGTGTTTGAAACCTCTTGCCCTGCCTAAAACCTTCGGCTAGTGCGGCAATGGCCTCCGGCTGGTCGCCTGTTGGGGCGAAATCTGATACTACTTTAAATTCCATGGTGTGCTCCTTATCTTTAAAAAGTGGCTTCGCCGCTTTTAGTTGCGGATGCGGTGGAAATTGCTATGCAATTTCCTACAAGCATGTTAAAATTTTTCAAACAGCAATATAACACAAAAGAGCCTTGGAGAGGAAGAACACCATGAAACCAAACAATAATCATTGCATAATAGAAAAATCAAAAAAATACCTATCAGAAAACATAGCCCCATCCCGCTACAGAATAACACCAATAACCAAATGGCAATACGCCGAGTACGAGTCAAGCAAAGCCCCACAAACCCTAGCAGACATGGCCGCCATCCCAGAATCCGATTATAAACCCCTAACCTCAAGCGACCACTGGGGCGGATACGGCCGCATAGCCTGGTTCGTATCCACCGTTAACCTACCCACGGACATAAATACCACCGATACAAAACCCGGCTTTACCATAAAGTCTAAAGGCGTAGGCCCAATAGAATATCTGCTATATGTAAACGGCAAGCCCATACAGGGCATAGACAAGCACAACACAGAAATCCTGTTAGACGAAAGCCTGCTAACCACAGGCAATCTGGAAATAGCAATAAAAGCCTGGGCCGCACAACCCCAGCCATCCCTGGAAGCCAGCCTACTAAATATCCGCACCCAAGTAGACGAATTCTACATTACAGCCCTTACCCTAACCAATGCCATGCAACTTTTAAACGAAAATGACCTGCGCCGTATAAAGCTTACAAAACTTCTACAAGAAACATTCTCACACATAAACTTCGCATACCCCAATAAAGAAGCATATTACGAATCCATAACATCAGCCTTAGCCCACCTATCACGCGGCCTGGCCCTACTGCGCCGCCCGGAAATTAAGCCAATAATACACACGGTTGGGCATTCTAATGCAAACACAACCAACACCGAAAAAACCTCGCGCGCCTTCCTATCAGTGCTTAACCTAATGAAGCAATTCCCGGAATACTACTTCACACAAACCTCGCCGCAAGCATATAAACTCCTGGCCAAAGACTATCCTGAAATCTTTTCTCAAATAAAAGCAAAAATACAATCCGGCCAATGGGAAGCTACCGGCGGCATGTGGGTAGAAGCCGACACCAACATCCCAAGCGGCGAGTCCCTAGTACGGCAACTTGTATACGGTATACGTTATTTCAAGGAAGAATTAGGCGTTGATGCCACTGTACTATGGCTGTCAAACGCCAATAGCTACTCATCGGCACTGCCCCAAATAGCAAAAAAATCTGGTATAAACTATTTCGCAACCACCACACAAAACCACCACCCACACAGCACCTTCAACTGGCGCGGGCAAGACGGCACCAAAATACTAGCCCATATCATACCCACAGAAAACGATGACCTTACCCCCAATCATATCGCCGCCATATGGGAAAACTACCAGCAAAAAGAAATAAACGAGCACATACTACTACCACACGGCCACAAAACCGGCCCAACCCGCGAAACTCTAATGACCCGCCGCGTACTAGAGGACCTGCCGGGCATTCCCTATGTAAAAACCAACAAAGCCGAAGCATATTTCAAAGCCCTAAGCCAATCCCTGGAAGGCACCCCTCTAAATACCCACGACGGAGAGCTAAGCCTAAACAACCAAAGCACCTACACAACCCTAGCTCACAATAAAAAAGCCATCCGCCAACTAGAAAACCTACTCCATAATGCTGAACTAATAGCCATGATACGCGACCTAAAGCTAGCCACAAGCATGTACCCAACCGCCCCACTTAACGAAGCATGGGAGCAAGCACTAAGCCTACAATCCCACAGCAATATATCGCACCACAACAACCGCGATAGCTATGGCCAATTACAAGCACGCACACAGCACCTATCAGATGCCTCTACCACAGCCCTAAACAAAGAGCTAAAACTAAACCAAAACTCCATAGCCGTATACAACCACCTATCCTGGCGGCGAGACACAGCAGAAATGCTAATCCCATTCTCAGAGCTAATAAAAGAGGACTCCATCTTCACAGACTCCGAAGGCTACACCCTAGAAAGCCAAAAAACCGAAGGCGGCCTGCATGTAATTTTCACAGAACTTCCGCCCATGGGCTATAAAACATTCGCAATATCCACCGGCACGCCACCGGAGGAAGAAAACAACTTCGCCTTAGAAACAAGCGGAAACACAACCACCCTAGACACAAATTTCTACAACGTAGAGTTCAACCAAAACGGCGAAATAACAAGCTTATACGACAAG
>Ga0123355_10006203_pt1 | contig 17659 bp, 22 predicted proteins | sample TergutEmb28metaG_3_FD_89872 | JGI IMG/M metagenome (GOLD analysis project Ga0123355, IMG submission 89872) | Embiratermes neotenicus P1 segment gut microbial communities from Petit-Saut dam, French Guiana - Emb289 P1 | ecosystem: Host-associated > Arthropoda: Insects > Digestive system > Gut ...
AGAAGATGATCTCCGGTATCAGAGTATGAGTCCCGAAGAAATCTCTAGAGATATAGGGAAGAGGGCAAGAGAGGCCCGCGAGCTTATGGGAAAAGTGTTGCGTGAAAGAGCACCGCGGCGAGGAGCATAGCCTATTTGCTTTACTTGTGATTGCGGTGAGTTCCCAGCCTAACAACAAAATAATATCAAATCATGTAGCTGGAATGTAATACACATTCCAGCTACATCTATTTTTCTGCTAGGAGTGATACCCATTGAAATACGAATCTAATGACATAAAAATACGGCTTCCAGATAGAAAGGACGTAAACCAAAAGTGCCTTGACGCCCTAGTGGTAGATGAAGGCAGCATGTCCCCTGCCGAGATATTTCACAGCTATACCGGAATCGGCGGCCTGCATGGGCTGGACTATGTAGATTACGGCAACTACCACGACTTTTCCGAAGCAAAGAAGGAAATCGAGCAGGGTCAGTTTTTCACGCCCGACGCCTTGTGCCGGTGGGTGGTGGACTGTGTCCGCCCGGATAATCGGCATAGGGTTGCTGACCTCACCTGTGGCAAGGGTTCCTTTTTCAACTACCTGCCAAACGAAGAAAAAATATATGGCTGTGAGATTGAACCCGACAGCTTTGCCATTGCCGAACACCTGTTTGATAAGGCAAACCTGACATTGGGGGATGTCCGTTCATATAGCCCAGATGTTTTCTTTCACCTGGTAATTGGCAATCCGCCATATAACTTAAACTGGACGTATGGCGGCAAGAGGATGAACAGCCAGGTCGCATATATCCTAAAAGCAGCGGAGCTCTTGTACCCTGCCGGCCTGCTTGCGATCATTGTGCCAGATACATTTTTAGGTGAGAGCACACGGAAGATTGATAAAGACCGCATTTATAAACAGTTCAATCATGTTGTTCAGGTATCACTTGATCCAAACACCTTTTCCGCTCTCGGCGTCAGGAATTTCCCCACAAAGCTGCTAATTCTGCAACGTAAAGCAAACGCGGTAGCAGATGTCGGCTACGATCCTACGGTGACTGACGAAAAGGACAGCAACCGCGTCTATTTGTGGTATGTACGGCCTATATTGGACGCCGCTAGAAAGCTTGCGCCGGAGATCCAGCTCCAAATCAACCGGGAAGCAAGAGCAAATGATGAAACCAAAAGAAAAGAGAAGTCGTTGCTCTTCCAGATCAAGAAACATCCCCGGACTAGATCCAGATATTTGGAGTGTAAAAATCTACTGTATCAATACTACACACAAAAGCGGCCTGCGGAGATGACAGAAAAAGAATGGGATATGGTACGTCTTCGTTACAAGCCCACCATGAATAAAATCAGTGGTATTCTACGTGCGCAGAACAAGGTGGAAGTAGATAAGATTGAGCTTGTTAAAAGCAATAGTCGAATCTACTACAAGGCTTACTCAGCCAAAATGCAGCCGGAGGCTGACGCACTCAACGCTGGGATGAGAATGCAGCGCATTACGCAGATTGTACCTTTTGGCTGGCCTGACGATTTGAGTAAGTGCGGCCCTTATGAAAAGCTGATGCGCAAAAAGCATAAAGCGTACCGGCTCCAGACAACACCGTACTCAAAAATGCAGGAGAATCCTAAGATACGAGAGTGGATTGAAAATTGGGAGCTGGTCGACAAGTGGGGTAAACAACGCAAAAAACTCAGTGAAACGCAGTTGTACGACACGAACCTGTGCCTACAAAAGAAATACAATTTTCTTCAGTGGAATCAGGGCACCGGTAAAACAGTGACAGGCACAGCGCAGGGTATGTATAGGCTGGCGCACGGGCAGACGGATTATGTGATTGTGGTGTCCTCCGCTATCTCCATTGAAACGACGTGGGCACCGTTTATGTCAACCTACCGGATACCCCACAAGGTTATTCAAAAGCGGGCAGACTTGCGTAAAGTGTTCCCAGGTGACTTTATCTTAATTACACTTGGGCGCGTCAAAAACTATCAGCGGCAGATTCAAAAGATTGTCAAGCTGGTTAGCCGCAAGGTTATGCTGATTTATGATGAATCTCATAATTCATCGGCTCTGGATGAGAGTGAGGACATCGGCAAGCTGACCAAGGCAACGCTTGCGTGTTTTCGCAGCCTAAAATACAAACTGCTAGAGAGCGGCACATCCATCAACAACAATGTAATCGAAGCGTACCCACAGCTATACCTTCTATACAACGCTTCGGTCAATATGCTCTGCATGTCAAAGCAGCTTTACCGTTTCTACGAGGAAACGCAAAGTTACATTCCATATTTAAATGACCGCTACACTATGCCATACCCGCCATATACAGACGGCCTGCATTATTTCAAACATAGCCATTTGCCGGAGCGATTGACTGTATTCGGTGTTGTTCAAAGGCGGCAGGATATTGTAAACGCACTGGAGTTGCGGAGAATCATCAGTTACACCATGATAACCCGCACTTTCAAAGAAGTAACCGGCAAGGATTTAGAGCGCCGGCAGGAGCTGCGCGCCTACATGACCGCGCCGGAGCTTGCTCTTTATGAAGTGGCAGTAAAGCAGTTTGATAAGTTGATGGACGAGTATTTCAAAAGCCGCAACATGTCGGCTCGTAAGCTGGCGCAGTCGAAGATTATTGCCCAAATTAAGATAATGCTGCGCATTTGCACCTGTGCAACGGTGTTCAAGGATTACAAAGGCGACCGGATTACCGGAAGGCTGCAAACGATTTTCTCTAAGATTGAGGAAACGCCCCGCCAGCGCATCGCTATCGGAGTTCGGCAGAACAAAATTGTCCAGGCATACGCCGCAGCTGCAAGGCAGTATTTCCCGAACCGCCCCATCTTCACTATCACCGGTAGCGAGTATGCGCCACATCAACGGCGCGATCTCATCTATGGCAGGTTCGAGGATTTTGATGATTCCATCCTCATCTGCACCCAGCAAAGCTTATCTGAGAGCATCAGCATCGACAGCGTTGACACCTGTTTTATTGCAGAACTGCATTGGAACGATAGCCGCATGGCTCAGTTCTATTACCGGTTCATCCGCTACATATCCACAAGGATAAAGAACATTTATTACGTGAATTATCCTGATAGCATTGAGACCAATCTTATCTATTTACTGGTGGCTAAAGAGCGGATGCTGCGCTTCCTTAAAGGGCAGGACATAACCTTCGAGGACTTGTTCGCAGAAATGGGCTTTGATCTAAATCACCATCAGGAAGCGGTGTTCAAAGGGTATGATGGTGATGGACGTCCTCAGCTCTATTGGGGTAAGCAGCAGATTGCAGCATAACGTGTACGGCGGGCGCGGTGGCAAATCACTGCGCCCGCGTCTGGATTCGTGCTAACAACACTCAATTATATTGTAATAGGAGGTTCACTATGCCGGATTATTCCGCTATGTATAAAAGATTATTCAACGCACAAGTTGATGCCATAAGGATTTTGCAAACAGCGCATCAGGATACAGAAGAGAGGTATGTATCGTCTCCAGACCCTAAGATTCGATTGCTTGACAATAGCCATCCAAAGGATAGTGAGAATCAAAATCAGGAGGATGAATAGATGTTTTGATAGCTACACAGCTATGAAATCCTAGAAATATAAAAATCTTTGGCGAACCTTTGCAACCATCTACATATGGGCATAGCGCTTGGAGACAAAAAGGTCAACTGACTGCGATTGTTTTCTTTTTCGTGAACACAAAATATAGCTTGACATATCATATCTTAAGCTATATAATGTATACATAGTGTTATTTTGAGTCTTTCGATGGACTTTCCATGTTGGCGTTTTCGTTGACGCCGTAACGTAACTGATTAGGCGCAGTACCCCCTTTTACGGGCGTATTGCGCCTTTTTTTATTGCCACAAAATCTATATAAAAAGGAGGCCTCAACTTAGCATTAGCTTACCCATAAAAATCTTGAAAGGATGTACATATGTATGGAAAAGCAAACCAGCTCTAGTTTATCCCTGTTATCGCTTCTGCCGGAAGGCAAAGTAGAAAGCGATGTCCGCTTTGCCGACACTACCGTTACCGGCGTATGTACGGTATATAAAAGCCGCACTGACAATGAAAGTGAGTACATGCTCCGAACAATCGGCGTTGCGGCTTTGGAACGCAACAATCTAACCGAGGCTGTGCGGATCGCATTAGACCAAGCTTACAGTACAGCTATGAGCCACATTGCCGGTGTCTCCGGAGCCACTACTCATAAAGCAAAATCATCGAGTTCTATTAAGAAACCTACTTCGGAGCAGAAGCCGAACCAGCCAGAGGTTGTGACGCCACCTGTCGGCAATGCGAACGTAGAAGACAACGCCCCAAATGATGATAGCGACACCACGGATGCAGACACCGTTATTACACCTTCATCCGTAGACCTGTCATCCGTGTTGGATTTCTCGGATAGCGCCGCGTCTAACCCGACCGAACAGGTCGATTCTCCCCTACAAGAGCAACCATCCAGCGGTGGCATTGAGAAAATCGAGTTTGATCAGAGCACCCTATTCCCCGCGTCAGATTTACTCAATACCTCTGGTGGCACTGAAAACACTGGTGTAGATGATGACGTCGACCCGGGTTACCAAAAGGCATTGGGTACGCAAATCACTATTTTCGGGAAGATGAACGACTGTAACGGTTGGACCGCTGGAAAAATTCTTGAACAGCATCCGGAGAGAATCATTAATTTCTGCAACAGAAACAACGATGAAGCTACCAAGTACACCGGTCCTAGAACTGATCAGGTAGAAGCATTGCGCATGCTTTATCCTGACGCCGTGCGCAAGGTTCAAAGCGCCGCGTAAGTTTGCGATATATCAGTACCTATACTGAGAGGGGGTAATGTATGAGTGTATTTACGCTAGTCAAGGACAGTGTGGATATAGTTGACGCGGCCGAGCGCTATGGTATAACGGTAAACCGTTACAAAAAGGCACGCTGCCCATTTCATGATGACCGCAATCCCAGCTTGTCTTTCAAAGACCAGCGTTTCAAGTGCTTTGTATGTGAGGCGCGCGGGGACGTGATTGACCTCATCGGACACCTGGCAAACACGCCGCCGTTGGAAACTGTGCGGGAGCTCAATCAATCGTATAACCTGGGCATTGATATCGACAAGCCAATACCGTCCGCCGAGATTAGGCGCAGGAAACACATTCAGGAGCAGAAGAAAGTTTTTGCAGAGTGGATAACGGATACGGGTTGGACATTGGCACATTATGTTCGTATGCTGGGTGATTGGCAAGAGACATATGCCCCCGAAAACCCCGATGATGAGCTTCACCCCCGGTTTGTACAAGCTCTACGCGAGAAAGAATATATCGAATATATTCTGGAGAGCGTTTTCAGGAGTGATGACCTAGGTGAAAAGAAAGCGTTTTATTTACAGTATAGTCACAGGGTAGAACAGATCGCACAGCTTTTGAGTGAGGAGCGTGATGCTCGTGCTGGAGGAACTAAAGCAGACGGTTACTCGTCTGGGAGCGCATTCCCATTCGAACTCGATCCCGCTGGATATTCTCAGGCGGCAGCGTAGAGCAATTATTTATTTTAGGAGCGTGATTTTATGCCAACAAACGAGTACATGACCACGGAAATAGAGCAGGTTATCCCGATGCTGGACCAAACCTGTGACGATCTTGTCAAGCAGGTGCTCGTCCGCAGCCTTACCCAAAAAACCAAAGAATGGGTAGCTGGTGATCCCGAGCTGGCGGATATTCTTCTGGAAGGCAGCAAAACACTGGAAGAGTGCGTACGTTTTGTCACAGAAAAGGCGGCTTTGGTAATATCCAAAAACATTAACGCGATGAAAGCTGCTGATGTTAAAAAGCTTCCAAAAGTGAAAATCCAAGGTATGGACGCCACTATGGCTGGGGGCGCTATCGACGACGAGCAGGTCTATGCGTGGGCACAGGAGTATTACTATAACCCGGACGCTAAGCCCAAAGATTTCGTTGCGGAAGCTGAGAGAAAAAGAAAGGCAGATGAGGCTAAAAGAGAAGCTGAAAGGAAAAAAGCGGATGCAAATAACAAAAAGAAGACTGCCGGGAAAAAAGGAGCCGCAAAAGTGGCAACCAGTGAAAAAGCTGCAACCGGGTCGAGTCAATCTGGTTCTTCTACGGAAACGGATACGGCTAAAGATGACGCTGAGGGCTTCGGGGAGCAAATGAGTATGTTTGAGCCTCCCCCCGGAGCTGACGCGGCGGCCGCGTAGAATGGAGGGCTTTAATGAAGCGATATAACAATATGTTGATTGTCGGCGTTGATGGTGGCAACTTCAACACCAAAACCCAAACAACGTGCTTTACCTCCGGTTACAAAGAGCTTGCCGGTAAGGAGTTGCAGTTTGAGGATATGCTGGAATATGGCAGCAGACATTTTGCCCTAACCAGCAGCCGCAAACCGCTGCGGGATGACAAGACTGCAAATGAGGATTTCTTTGTGTTGGCGCTGTTTGCTATCGGCAAAGAGCTTACCCAACACAAAATTCCCCCGGGCAGTTACAACGTCGTTCTAGGTGTGGGGCTCCCGCCAGGTCACTTATCGGTAAAAAACCTCAAGCAACAAACACAGGATTACTACCAAAAGCAGGCTGATTTCACCTACAATGGTAATCACTACAAGATTAATATCAGCCGCGTGATTGTTTGCCCGCAAGGCTACGCCGCGCTACTTGCTCCTACAAAGACCGATGAAATGAAGTCGCTGGCAGCGCAGAATAGTCTCAGCGGTGAAAGCAGCCCAATAGATATCTTGACAAAAGAACCGTTGGCGATTTTGCTTGATATCGGCGGCGGAACGGTCGATCCGATTGTGCTGGAGAATGGTGTTCCAAATCCGGACTTCCATTTTTCCTTGTCGGAAGGGATTATAACGGCGTACAACGAAATCAGCGCGGAGATAAAGGCCAAGTACGGACGTGATGTGCTTGAACCTGTTATCAACCTTGTGCTTGAGGGTAAGCCGGCACGGGTTGATGATGCGGATGCCCGATACATTCGTGAGCGAATCCAGCGGTATGCAGATGATTTGTTGATGAAGCTGACCGAGCAAAAACTACCCTTTAACAACAGCTATGTACTGCTTATGGGTGGTGGTTCCAAGGTTATAAGAGCCTGTTGGGATAACTCCCGGCATCTGTTCGGTAAACTTGATTACATCAGCGATATCCGGGCGAACGCTGCGGGTTATGAAGAAATAGCACTGCGCACGCTCATGCGCGGTTAGGTAAGTAATTATGGCAAAAGAAAACAGCGCGCGAATGGAATATCACCTAAAGCTCAATAAGCGTAATCCCAGGCACGTGGACGCGGCACTGGTGCTGGCTTCGGTAGATAAACGGTATAAATCGTCATTCATCGCACTGGCGATTGAACATTACATGCTGACTCATCCTTACGGCATCAGCCTGGAGGAACTATTGGACATGTATCGGCAGAGTGGCCGCTCTTACCAGCCCAAAACCCCGATTGCAGCTAATCTCGAAAACGCTGCACAACGAACCGCTACAGCTAATCTCCCAGCAGCGGCAGCACCCCATGATAAAGCGGAGACGAGCAGTGCCATTAACAAAGCTTTAGATCTCTATGGTATTACATAATAACAACATTATCAGTGAAGGCATTTCGTATTTAATATATGAAGTGCTTTTGCGTTTCAAAGGAGGCGTGTAAGATGCAAATTGTCGTAGGAACGTTATTTTCAATAATGCGATGGCTCTACAACTGGACTGTCGGTATGTCGTTCTGGCGCATGGCGTTTATAGCATTTTTGTTGCGCATGTTCGCGGTGTTCCCCATCGGGCCGCTGCTGGCGCTTGTGATGGGCACAATATGGTGCATTGGGAATGCCGGCCGAATCCTTACGCGTCCGGTCTAAAATAGAGGATGATGAAGGCTGGGCTATAAATATCTGGTCTTATCATAAATATAAACAGAAAAAAGGAGACAAGAAAAATGGATAACAATCAAAAAAGGCTCTATACGAAGCGAGCAAGATTACTACGGGAACAGGTATAATATCCTACGCTAACTTATGGGAACCGCGCGCGGATGGCGACGACAAGACCCCAAAATACTCTACCAGCTTCTTGATACCTAAAAGCGATGTTAATACTCTAAAGAAGATTAGCAATGCTATTGAAGCTGCTGCTCGTCTGGGAGAGGCAACCAAGTGGAACGGTAAAAGGCCCACGCCACTCACTCATCCGTTGCGCAACGGTGACGATGTTGCAGATGAAAAAGGTGAGATTTATCGCGGGTGTTACTTTGTTAATGCCAAGTCTGTGCGCAAGCCAGAGATCGTGAACTTCCAAGGGCAGCATATTACGGATAGAGATCAAGTGTACTCCGGATGTGTATGCAGGTTGAGCCTCAACTTCTATCCTTTTGAACACAAAGGCAATAAGGGTGTCGCCTGCGGCCTTGGAAATGTTCAAAAGATTGAGGACGGCGAGCCATTGGGTACTGCCAGGAGCAGTGCCAAAGACGACTTTGCCGACGTCAGCGACCTTGACCTACCATTCGATGAGCCGGCTACTCCGGCAGTTACCAGCAATCCCGCTGCCGCAGCGCCAACTGGCGAAGACATTCTAAGCAAAATTGGTTTCGGTAATAGTGCGGCATAAGGTTAGCCGCATATACCACATAACGCCCGGGGTAACCCCCGGGCGTTATGTTTTGTTTTACGCTATACTTTGCGAATGAAATCCTAACCTAACTTCGTTCACTCTGCAAATGGATTTTTGATTGTTAGCTGGCCGTTAATGACCTGCCCATCCGCCATGTCCTCTGTCATTATAATATTGCAACCACTTTCCAAGGCTGCTGCTAACATGAGGCAGTCATAGTAGGAGTATCCATAACGGTCTTTTAGAGAGATGGCCAGGTTGATTGTGCTTCGCCCGATTGCCACTACCTCATCACAAACCAGGTCAATATTGTCCAAATGCTTGTGAATTTTGGTTCCATCCCAGCCATACCTTTTGAACCAGACGTTGCCAGCCTCGTTAAATGCCTGCAAGCTGGTCACACAATTCTGGCTATCCAAAATCAGATGAGCAGCAGAACGCTTATTTGATTCACTTTCAGAGTACAAGTAAATCAAAACATTCGTGTCTAAAAACACCCTACCTTGCATTAGCGTCCTCCCGATTGAACTTCCAGCCGCTTGTGTCAAGAGTCGGCGCCAGCAACATATTGCTTTTTTGCCTGGTACCGGCCTTCGTCCGGGCAGATGGTTCGGGTTTCATTTCCAGCACGATAACCTTTACATTTGACGTGATACTGCCCTTGTACTCCTCCGGTATCGGAATAACCCCGTTCTCCGGTCTGGCTATGAACTCATACGCTTGCATGGCTATCCCTCCCTTTCTTTCACTGTGCAATACAGTATACCATAATATGATGTGCCAATCAATCTTACGAAGCCGTCCACTGTAATTATTTACAACACCCGGAGACTTTGGCTTTTGGATGTTACGCTTTGCTGGTTTTACTGTTGAAATTTCCCTCATAATGCGTATACTATAGTATAGGGAGCACATAATGGTCAGGAGGTATGTATATGGGGCAGCTTGAAAAGCTGTTGATACGTATTTTAAGCGGAACCAACGACAAGAACATCTTATTTACTGATTTGCAAAAAGTCTTAGTAAGGCTAGAGTTTACTTGTCGTATAAGGGGCGATCATTTTATCTACACTAAAAGCGGCGTTGAAGAAATTATCAATATTCAGCCGGTCAAGGACAAGGCAAAGCCATATCAAGTTAAGCAGGTGCGAAACATCATTCTTAGGTATCGAATGGGAGGTATTGATGATGAAGTATGAAATCATTCTTTTTTGGAGCGATGAAGATAGCGCTTATATCGCAGAAATTCCAGAGCTTGCGGGTTGTATGTCCGATGGAGCTACAGCACAAGAGGCTCTTGCTAACGTGGAAATTATTGCAAAAGAGTGGATAGAAACGGCGAAAGAAATGGGGCGTGAAATACCACAGCCCAAGGGCCGACTTAAATACGCTTGATTTTAAATGAGAGGAAGGTCTCTTTGTCTGGGAAAAATCATCATAAAGTTGGCGGCAAGTTGCTTCAAGCAGATAAGTGCTTCTCCCAGCTAAAACCGGCACAGATTGAGCGAGTAAATGAGTGGCTGTATCTTGAATACAGCGGATGCTGTTGGGATACGGGCATGCCGCCGAAAAGCGACGACGATATCCTAGATACTGTATACTCGAAAATAGAAGAAGCGGATATATGGATTGCGCGCGATGAGGTTTTGAAATACTACCGGAGCAAGAAGTTGACGTTTCAGAGGAGATACAAAAGGGAAGCTCAAGCTGCATATAGTTCCACATAGATCCAAGTCAGCAACTAAATTCATAAAAAAATAGCCTCTACATTTTTGTAGAGGCTATTTTTCGTTTAGGCAGCAACTTTATCGCCTTTTTTAATTTCATGTCGCTTCAGCCATTCTATCGCAAACCTCTTAACCTTTGGAGTGCTGGCCGCATGGCGATATCCTTGGCATTGAGCAATGCTGTGCTTTTCAACGTTGTACTCCATTGTATAGTAAGGCACACTTGGCTTTTTTCGTTTTCGTATAAGGAAAATAAGCCTGGTGCCCTCCACGTGCCCCTTGTAATATCCACTTGAACAAACACAATGAAGCAAACTGACTCCCTCCTTGACAAAGTCATCAAAATCTTTTGGCGGACGTATCAGGTAATCCTTATCCTCATAATAGTATTTGCGATTAAGCTGGGGATAGGCCACCTTGATTTTTTCGTCCATGGCCGGATCATGCTTAATGCGGATGAGCTGCATAACCTTGTCGTGTTCATCTTTGAGTTTTTTTGGAAACAGTACGGATTTCTTGGATAGATTATAACCTAGTTCTTTACACATGGAAATATAATCTTTCCAAAAACCAATTAGACTTTTGGCAAGTGATTCCCTGCCCCACACATTACGCTGAGGTAACTTAATTTGACGCTCAATGTATGCTTTTATCTTATGGAATGTTGCATATTCAATCAATATGGCAAGGTCTTTGACGTCAACTTTATTTTCCAATCCCCATAGAAATTCTTCGTGGCTTGGTTCTTTATTCATACCCGCCCGCAGGTTTATAGCTTCCACCCCAAGGGTTTGCTCACGTGCAAAATGTATGAACTGCTTAGTAACACCAAAACGGGTGTGCAGTGGGCCGACAGGTCGGTAAACAGTGGGCTCATAACATTCCTCCAATAAATCGCTGCACAATCGCTGCAGACCAATCCGCCACAAGCTAGGTGCAAAGGGATAGACCATGCTCCGCATCAGATAAGTAGTGACATCTAATGCTCGGCCTTTGATATTTCGTATGATGTCGTAACTAAGGTTCAGGCCACGCAACATTGAGCGCAGATTGTATGGATATAAATGAGACGGCTTAAACCAAACGTTCCAAACACGTAGAAACATCCCAAAGCGCACTTGCCAGGATATATTTTTGTTCTTACCTGTTATGACGTCTTTGGTGGGGTACCATCCAAAGCGATCGGTTACTGTGTTTTTTCCATGCTTATATTGACCGATGATTGTTCCGTCTGATCTAAAAAACAGTCGGGCATGTTCATAGATGCGGGTAACTGGCGATGTATAATGTCTATAAAAATCACGGGTTACTCTATAATATCTAAGCTGGTAATCTCCATTTTTTACTTTTTGCAAGATGCTAGCATGGGCTTCATCAGATACTTTAGTAGATCTGCCTGCTGCTTTGTCTGTGATCTTGGAGCGACAAGATGGACATGAACTAGATTGATTGTGAACCGGTACCTCATTGCAGATAATCAATTCCGATTTGCAATGCGTGCAAAATCCCTCGGCCTTTTTCTTTGATAACCGTTTGTAGTAGATATACCGGCTGTGCAATAGTGGCCCGCGGTCAATCCACCTGTCGAAAGCTCTGGGAAGCGATGGAACGGTTTTCATTATAGTGTCAACTTCCTTTGCAAGCTGCTTCTTTCTTTTCTCCAGAGCCTTTTCTAAAATCCCGTTTTGGTAACGCCAGATATGACAATCAATATCAGGTTTTTCCCAAGAGGCAAGTTCACGGTTTACTGGGAGAAAAGAGCGAATGCGCTTTTCATCCTGCGCAGTGAGGCAAACACATTTATTTCTGTGTTCTAAATCCAACGCGTAATTTATACGACTGTTTTTCCATATCTGCCTACCATCAACATTTTTAAGGGTGACATATTCATTTTTGGTTATGTAGAGTATACCTGTCGGCAGCGAAAAGCCGTTTGATACCGCCTCGCGATTATAGAAAGCAACAATCAGCAACTTGCCGTTTAGAGCTAGCTTACTTTTTACCAGATATGATATGGTATCAGTGCGGTAGACGGCGTCCGTACGTTTCTGTGGTAGCCGCGGCAATTCCAGCTTCAATAAGACTTTTTTGTTTATCACGATAGTCCCTCCTGATTCAGATTATTTCTGCGTTTCCACTGCGGACAGCCAGTATGTAATCAGCCATGCCATTGATCTCAATTGAACCATTGCCAATAACATATGTATATCCGAATCCTTTACCGTTGGCTGTCCTTGTGGCAAAGAGGAACCGTGCCAGTGCTTCGCGAATATCTGCAACATGCTCATCGGGTACGTGGCAGACGCCGATAGCATGAAAACACTGAAACTCTTCATACCACGGCTTGTCCTCAAATACTTCTTTTCTCAATAATGGATCATACAGCATAAAGTTATTCTCCTCGTTGTTTATTTTGTTTTCACATTTTGCCTTATCAAAAGAATGAAGCTGCTCCCAATCATAATCCTTATTGCAGTACAGGTAGGTGGAGTTTAGCCCGTTGTCAATTTCAATAACGTCATATTTATTCGGATGCTTACATAGCAATTTAGCATGGTCGCATAAGCCGCTGGCCAACTCTTTGACAAATTGGCGCGGCGTATATGATGTGCTTGTCGTATTGACAAGAACATACCGGCGCTCGTCAATCGGCAACTCAAAATCTTCACCATACACTGGTTTCAGCAGATAACATGTTATGCTGCATTTATGCCTCGCATAGATTCGGATTACATTATTTTTATACAGCTTTGGGCACCATCCTGGCGTATAGAGCTGTGCGTCACTTTTTTTGAATCGCCGAACCTTTGAGCCATGAATGCAATAGCATTCACCTGGCTGAAGCTTACGGCCATACGCTTTCCGAATAGTATAAATAGTGCGGTTATCAACATAGCAATCGCACCCCTCACATCTCGGCTTTGTAAAACGAAATTTCAAAAAACAACCACCTTTCCGATTATGTGAGAGCTAGTTGGCACCCGCTCTCACATACATGTTGCACCTACTCTTTGAACCTGGCCTTGGCTTTCTCTAGCCCATTTTTGAGCGCCCTACTCTTTTCAACGTCCTCCAGAGTAAGGTCAAGGGCTTCTAATGTACTCGCAATATCCCATGTATAGCCGTACTCATGGTTTGCAAGTTCAAAAAGGAACATATCAAAAATATAGCCATCGCCTGTGCTATCAGCTTCTATGGCATCCTTACGTTCCTTTTCATGTCGATCCAGCATTTCACGGAGCCAGGCGGCATCCGAACGACGATAATACCCGCCCGTATCACCAAACTTGTAAACCTGGTCGACATCATCTGGTCCTAGCCCGAGGCCCTTCATACCCTCTGCGAATTGTTCATTGCTAAAAGCGAAAAACATTGGAAAGTTACTAACCTCTTGCTGATGTTTGTCGCGTAAAGTTTTGTAGGTATTCATGCTTTTTCTCCTCTGCTGGCGTGATCAATAAACACATCACAATCCATAACCTCGATAAGAGCGATAAAGTCCGCAATGGTCTGCATCATCGTTGTTTGTTTTACTTCGTTGATGCTCAGCGGTACGTCATCATCCGGCTTTTCAGGGCTGGCATCATGCAGTGCATTTTTGGCTGCCTTGTATACGTCCATAGCCTGTTCAATAATAAACGCATCGCTAGTTGAACATCTAACGACTCCTCGAAGCCGGTTAATCTCCCGCATACGTGCGTCAGCGATCTCTTCCCATGACATAGCCATTCAAGCGTCCTCCTCCACATCCTTACAATCTTCAAGCCATAAGCCCCGAAGATCACAGTTGCTTTCTTTCTGACAGACTTCTTCCATCATGGATTTGACCAGTGTTGCCTCATCCGGTGTATGATGATACTCATATTCGATATTGCCAGTCGGCGCAACAATGATATAGGTAAAGCGGATACAATCATTCTCAGGGTGATATAGTGCATAGAAGTTAACCCATACATCGTTGTCGTCCGCAGTTTCGATGCCGAATTTTTCATCAACGTCAAACCACGTCTCTATGTATGCGGAAATCCCATCGTCATAAACGATAAGCTCCCTGTCTATGCGGATATCAGCTCTTGTGAGTTCCATGCGTGTAAACAACTTATTATGCTCACTAAGACTGATTGCTCCCGCGGCCGCCAGCGTGAAGTGCTCTCCAAGCTCATAGTCATCGCAAAACACCTCTACATTCCCATTTTCCAAAAGCTCATATGGGGATTTGAGCAGCGCTTCATAGAAATCAGTGCCATGGGCTGTGAGGGCGTCGCCCTCACCCCACACAAATGTCGCCGGTATTTCAGTGCCACCAATGATAAGGTCACAGTCCATCTCTTTGCCACTACTGAGTAGATCATGAAAGGTCTGATAATTTTCCATTGTATAATTCTCCTTTTTCTGCGGCCAGCGCCCGCATCTATACGCATGTTGTCTTGCTTTAATCCATATTGCCCCACTCAAATCGGATACTAGTCGCACCGGCATCGGTGAGCAATGATTGAATCTCTTCAACGCAATGTTCCCAGGATACGGAACCCTGCCAGCGCGAGTTTGGCGGCATAATATATTCCCGGTCTTCGTATGTGAAATGGAAGCCCGCGCCAAGTACGCAGGAGCCAATGTCACCATATGCGTCCGCCTTCTCTTTCCAAATGCTCTGGATATGTAAAAGTGGCTGCGGGACTATCTCGCCTTCAGGCATTGTTCGCTCACCCCAAAAGCGGATGGGGTCTTTTTTCTTTTTAGTTGGTTTATTCTTCACTGTACCGGGGTCTATGGGGTAGCAACTTAGATTCCAGTGCTCGCCCATCTCATAGTACAGGCCATAACGGTGTAGCAGCGCTATAAACTCTTCCGTTATACGGTTGTCGAAGTCAGCGCCGTGCTCATTGTAGAAGTTCAGACAACCGCAGAAGCCACCTTCAAAACTCATGCTGAGTATATGTGGATTCGCTAGGTATTTCAGTGAGTCGGCAGGGTCTTGATCCTCCAGCATATATAAGGTGTTAGGGTCGTTGTACGCATGGTTACCATTACCGTCGCTGGTGCTGATTGCTTTGCCGCCCCAGTATATCGTGACATCCTGCCACAATTGATTGTCAATGAGGAACTGTCGGATCTCCATTGCAAGCAGTTCTATTTTTTTCTTTGTTAATCTCATTTCTTACTTCTCCTTTAATATAGACGGCGCAGCTTATAAAAGCCGCGCCGATTTTTAATGATATTGATTATTCTTTCAACTCGGCAACAGTACCAATGGAATACAGGTCACGCTCAATTCTCAGGCCAAGTGGCAGCTCTATACTCTCCAGTTCGGAGAGCAAAATATAGCCCCATTCCCAAACGTAGAGGTGACACATACCAAACAGCAGCCAGTCGCCGTTTTTTTGCTCTTTACCCTCAGTTATTAGCCATGTGCCGGCGCCGCAGGGGTTGAAATACTTAACAACCACCTCGGCCGTTTCACCTTGACCATCTTTGGAGTAGAGACGGCTTTTCTTCAGCTCTTTTTTGACAGATAACGGCATCAGGTTTGTTGCGTCTTCGCTGTCTTGGATATCGTCACTTTCCTCTGGCGGAGCTTTTGGCTGCATTAAGCTACTAAGAGCTACATTATCAACTTGATACTCCGCTGAGTAATAGCTCAGTCTAACCGGCAGCCCGGCATCGTCGCTTGGCACCTCTCGAAACCCAGATCGGTTTATACTGAGCTTACCGCTTGCGACAGAAAATAAGCTGTCGGCGCAAAGAGGCGTACGCTTGTAGGACTGAGACACAAGCCCATCTTTGAATACAGCACGAACCGACCGCTTATTTTTAAGAAAGCCGTTTATACCTGCTATTTCTTTGTAAACGTCCGAGGCGGTACCGGCCTGCATATGACGCTGCGCCAGCAACTGATCGAGCAAACCGTGATAACACAGCTCCATCACAGTTGAAGTTTGTTTGGCGTCACTATTGCTATCCCCAGGGGTATATGTACCGTCCGCAAAGTTATATGTGCATGCCTTACTACAATCGGTATTGTGGATAATCAGATACCCATAAGGCACGGTGCGGTAATCAATCCAAAGCGCATGTGGCACAATGGTCCGGCCGGCGTATTTGAGAGCATCTTTCCAAAACTCATCCGTAGCGTACATATCGCGCTCATTCATTCGCTCGCTCAAGTAGGCGTCAAGATCACATATGGCTTTACGCATGATTGTACCAACGAAATGGTTGTCTGCGTCTATGAGCTTTTTACCGGGCACTTCAATATCTCTGCTGCCCCCGATAAAAAAAGCATGGTTCTGGTCTTCCATATAGAACGCGCCATAGTTGTGTAACATCTGAGAGTTGTCCGTTTCGATGATTATAATGCGGCTATCTGATAGTTTTGAATCCATACGTTTCTCCCTACTGCATCCATCGCAAATCATCTAGGTTTCCGCCGTTTTTAACGTGTTGCGCCGCACGTTCCAGATTTTCAGGTTGCAACGCTGCGGGCGGGTTATTGTGGATGTTGTGATAGATAGCTTCTGCGATTTCCTTTCCATAGTTTTTACTTATCGCTTCGAAGACGGCAATCAGCAGCGTGAAACGCTCCACAAATGCATTATAACTTCGCTCACTCAGGCTTTTGCCGATGAATGAACCCCAACCCATGCTGGTTTGATACGCCGGGTATGAAAATAGCGAATTGAACCGCGCATACAGCTCGGGAGCGTTTGTATATTTGGCTTGATGTTCCAATTCCTCCACCGATGAATACCTATCAATATTTTGATTGATATACAAATCAGCGTAAGCAACGAGCAGTCCACTCAGTTCGCCCATGATTTTGTAGCCATAAATATCTTCCCTCAGCGTTTTGAATGTGCCAACCTTGCACGTTTTATCACTGCTATCGTCAAACTTGCCTTGAAGATAGCAGTCAATGTAAATACCTTCGCTACCACCTTTATTAACTTTTGCGATGAATTCAAACTCACACCTGGTAAGCTGGCGCTTATCTGAAGTTCCCGGTAAAGCATAGTCCAAGATTCTTTCAGCGGCATCGTAGTGGCCGTGTTTTTGGATTAGACGCAGAACTTCGGTAAAAAGGATTGCCGGAGTATCACGCTCCACGTTGAGCCACGGTGACATTTCTACATATCTCATGTTGCTACCCCTTATAAAAAAATACGGGAGGGCATGGTGAACCATGCCCTGACCGCTTCAAAACTGATACGGCTGACTAACAACGCTTATAATCATGCCGCCTTCTTGACAAATAGCAAGCTCGTATCCACCGTAATCATAATAGCGTTTTGTACTTGCTCC
>Ga0123355_10006204_pt1 | contig 17657 bp, 17 predicted proteins | sample TergutEmb28metaG_3_FD_89872 | JGI IMG/M metagenome (GOLD analysis project Ga0123355, IMG submission 89872) | Embiratermes neotenicus P1 segment gut microbial communities from Petit-Saut dam, French Guiana - Emb289 P1 | ecosystem: Host-associated > Arthropoda: Insects > Digestive system > Gut ...
TACATACATACATACATACATACATACATACATACATACATACATACATACATACATACATACATACATACATACATACATACATACATACATACATACATACATACATACATACATATACTGTACCAGAACACGCGCAATGCGACAGCTAAAAGTAACAATATACATCTGTAGTGTGAGCGATCCTACTAAAACAATATTCTCAATGTGCAAAGGCGCGAATCATTTTTCTCCTACTTTTCTACAGACAGTTCAAATTAACTCAGCAATTAAAACCACTGAACTCAAGACAGTTCCTACAATCAATACCACAAATGCTGGCATTAAGTGAGAAACAGTGAACACGAATAACTCATCACCAGCTGCTTCGGTTAATCTTCTTAGACCCCTCAGAGAAGCTCGATGTTTCTCTTCTCTCCAGCAAATTTCCGGAAAACAGCTTCAAAATATCGTCTCATTAGAATGTTGAATCTCTCCAGAAGCGGATTTCCTTCCTTAAAAAGCACTATTACACCAAGAGTACCTAAGGCTTCATCAAAGGAGCAGACTAATTTACCGACAACTTCTGTTCCAATTTCTCTGGCGACAAGATTAACATAACTTGGATTATGAACTATACTTATGTCTCTTTTTGTTATCATTCTTACAATACATTTCCGTATATCGCTGCAGTCTTCCTTAAATTTCTTGTGTTCGAGGAACCTAGCAAATTCTGGGAACAGTACAGTTACTTTGGCAAAATTTATACTTTGAATGTCGCTTTAAAATAAGTCTGAATCGAGGAGTTAAACAAAAATTTCTATCTTCTTTTCTTATTTCATTTCCACCAGATTTGTAAGGAAGAATGCTCGAAATACAGTGCTAATAGCGAAACAAAAACAGACGTAGAGAAGGAAGAAATCTCTGAGGCTAGAAGTTTTGGGCTGCTGTTGAAGATACACTGCCACAATAACAGCACAAGTATTTTGGAAACAACTGGACAGTGACTGATACGTGTGTCTCATTACACACGGACCGGTAGGGACCATTACCGGCACACCAGAACACAGCTGTGATTAGCAGCAGCACAAGGCCAATTTTCAATCACACAGAGAGCGAGAAAGTTGTCAGTATCTTTTCGGTTCCGGAAATAGCTTATTGACATGGAACAAACATCTTAGCACTGATATGTTCATAGGTTATTGTGGCGTCGAACGAAGACGCCAAAACGCTGGGAATCAAAGGAATAAATCCTGTTAATACGTCAGATAAACCTTCTTCCAAATCACCAAACTCCTTTAAAAAGTAGTCGACATCCAAATCTATAGATGGTGCAAGGAAAATTGTTGTCAGGTTCATTTTCTCACAAAACAATTGAACTATCTCAACCAGTAAGTATGTTGATTTATAAACTTTACTATCACCATTCTACGTGGAATTTTCTGTAATTATCACACCGTTGTCGATGCCCTAGTACAGCCACTTTAATGGGACAACCCATGAAATTCGTTTTAACTTTTGCAAGATACAGATGTGCATGTACTGTAAATCTGTAATTATTTTCATAGACACATTCATCTAACAGAATGACTTCTTGTAACTTTCCACTCTTTCCCAATGCGTATGGGAACCAAGTGTACAAGTTCAGCCTGTCAGCTTCTGTTGTCTTCCTGGTGCTCATAGCATGCAGTGGAAGTTATGGAAATTGGTTTACAATAATAAAATTTTTTAAATGCAATTGTGTAGACACCCGGTGGCAGTGTCATTTAACATATTACGTATGTACGGACTATTTGCTTCAGATTTAGTTTTGGTGAGGGGGCTACGCGGAAAGCATGTAGCGGCAACTTGGAATGTAAGACGGAACCATCCCAGCATTTGCTCTAGGACCCAGGAAAACGAAGTAAAACCTGTGTCGAGATGTCCGGTCGCAGGACCTTCCGGTTACTGACTTCTAGCCAGTCGTTCGGCATCTGAGTAAACTATAGTCCGGCATAAAAGTAAAAGACAATAGAACAAGCAACAGGTACATAGCATAAACCATAGAAACATCGTACACCCAATACGTGAATTAGTAAACACAATACATATATGAACACACAATTCAGCAATCATTTGCACGCCGTACAGCCATGTGCACCCAATACAGCACTGAATCAAGACACGTCATGACTTGCACGTAATGTGCCATAGAACATTACTAACATTGTACACCCCGGTTTTACACTAAAACTCCCACGTTTCTCCTTGGCAGTTATTGTGCACCATAGGTAGGCTATACCCACAAGAAGATTTTTTCATTTTAGTTAAACACTCACACATTTACCCCTTCTTATTACTTATAAACCCATTAATTCACTTTAGGACAGGAACTGCACTACTTCGCTTCCATTTAAATACTCCCAGTTCACTGCCATCCCCTACTCATTTGCACTGCACTTACACCAAACTTCACTTCACCTCATTTAATTAGCGCGCAGTAAGCCACTTTTGATGCACTCGGAACACTTCACTAAGCTTCACTAGAATTTCAGCTCCCTTTACTATCCCTTAATGCTCCTCTGATAGCACCCTTTTTACCCTATCTCTAAAGGTGATCGAATTTCTGAGTAGGGGTTCTAATATCTCTGCAGGTAGCTGGTTCCAGTGCTCGATAGTCATATTCACAAATGAATATTTCCCAGTGTCCATTCTCTCTCTCCTCTTACTAATTTTTTTGTTTCTGATCTACACTGCTCAAGTAGTGTGGCCGTTCCAAATAGTCCCCTATTGCTTTCCACGCCTTTTCTTAACGGTATGCTTTGTACAGGGCACATAAACGTGCAATCTTCCTACGCGACTCCAGTTTTCCCAAGATCAGACTGTTCGTGTGATGAGCAAACTTGCCTGCTTTCCTTTGTACCCTGTCCAGGTCTCTTATCTGGCCCTCCCTGTAAGGATCCCAGCACGCTGCCCCGTATTCCAAAATCGGTCGAAATAGTGACGAGTAGGCCAGTCTTTTAGCTTTAATATTTCCCTTTCTACTTATTCGCATTATAAAGTGTAAGGCTTTCCAAGCCTTTTTCACCGTGTATTTTACGTGATCCGCCCAAGTTAGGTCACTACGTAATATTATTCCTAAGTATTTGCAACTGATCGCTTCCGGTACTGCCTTGCCCAATAGTGAGTACTTTAGTGGTCCCTTTACCCTAGCCCTAGTAAAGCACACCGCTTTCTTTTACTTGGGTTTACCTTCATTGCGTTTTCGACCTCCCAAGACTGCAACGATGACAATTCTGGCCACCTGCCACAATATAAAACGTATTTGTGCAACCAGTAATTGTGCCGGTTCATTGCTGCTCTCAGTTGCCATCTCAATAAAACTTCATCTAGTGTTCCAGGATGTGCTGTCTTTCAGATTCTCCACCTGATTTTCAAGCGTCTCGTTTAAGCTGCCCGCCTCTCCGTTCCACACAAACAGAATGTAACTGTGCTGTAAAACTAATGTGCCTGCAGTGTCATCTCCAATTGATCGGCACAGTTCAATCGACCATCTTGTTCCCTCGTGTAACTTACCCAGTAATACGCTCACCGGCTCCAGATCGTCCCTCTGTGGCAGAGGATCACTGAGAGCGCTGCGTGCGACGTCGGGCCTTGTGCGTGGCATCGAGACGACGAGAGTGTTTCCTGGTGCGAAGTGTCTGTCTGTGACGTTCCACAAACACAGGACAGTGTGCAGGTGGTCTGAGTTCAGCGTGTTGGGTGTCAGCGCTACGGCAGCTTGAGTGACCGCAAGCAGCAGCAGCAGCATCCTGACAGCCATGTCGGCTGCTGCCATCTGCAAAAACAAGTGCATTAGCATGTACAAGAGCCATCGATTCATCTTACTTATATTCTTAATAATGCTTTGATTTTTAAACTGAATTACTATTTATTGGAACGTGACCTGTGCATTTTTTACAACAATATTAAGGAAAGCACTGGGTCAATCTTTATTTTTCTTTCCCAGTGTTGGACGTAGAATATTTCGTCGCCAGTGATGTTAAATTTCTGCAAGTTTGTACGTCGTCACACCCTAGCAAACGATAGCTGTCACATTGAACGGCTGCAGAAACACGAATATTTAGGCTACTGTGATTTACCGAATGCAATTGTCTGTATATAACACAGTAAGTTGAATTGTTTTTAAAGTATTTTCTTGTTTGTAACCATTCAAGATTTAAATCTTCGCACGAATTGTGCCTTAGTAGTATTTGAACTGAGGTATTTTTGTAGCGCTTCGCCAAATCAATGACATTCTGTAAGCAGTCCGCAGTAACACTCTTCTGCAGCAAGCTACGTAATTACATTGTTGCAACAGATAGTTGACCTCTGTTGTGTTTCGCATTTTGCTGTTGTCTATACTAAGTCTCACTGCACCGTGCATTTGCGCTGTTTGTCGAAATCATTTATCTGGTTGTTCTTTGTGAGTCACCAGACCACCTGGTGTTTTGGTTATTACTTCTGCGACATATATTATTATTACTATTATTATTGAATTTTTTACTTCTCAGCCTTGGCTGGGAAATGTTCACCTATCCTGAGGTGTATTAATGAACAGGATTAGGCTCGATGGTCTTATTTGTAGTTTAAGAAGTTCCTTACAATTGAACAAGTGCCAAGAATTACAGATTTTTGCAGTTGTATATACATTGGGGTGCAGCTTCAGTCTTGGTAGACTTTGTGAAAGTGACTTTGGAGTTACTCCCTTATATGAAATTCCTATTGGGATCAACTATATTTATTGTTCCGTTTGACGTCATACACCGAACGACCCACTTAGTTTCCCTCTCAGTTCTCACCTTGCCTTTCTGTCTCGGCTTCCTGCACGATGTAACTGACGGCGCCCTTCGTTATGTCTTCCTCCACCCGCTGTAAATGTTCACTTTAGATCAAATTACCTTCAAATTTACCCTAAATTCAATATATATTTAATTCATGTGAAATGAAATTCATTTCTGCAGGTTGTCCGTGATTTTTGCCCCTTCTAAAGGACTCGTTATTTAATTAAAAAAATTAAGTAAATCAACTAAACAGAGTCTTTCGAGAGAAGGTACTAATTTCTAGGCCACTTTAGAAGTTTCCATTTCTTACCTGGGTTCAAATGATCAGTCTCTGTCCGAAGTTTGTTAAATGTTCCGTAACGCTGTAAGCTGTTACGGGCTTGAGTTGTCAGCACTTCACGCAAACTCCAAGGAGTTGGACACCCCTTGTCGCTTGTCCGCTACTTTCTTTTCAATATATTTGCAGCTATGCTTATCTGTAGGATATTTCCTGGAAGAGACGGGTGCAAAAAAACTGCAGGAATCAAAGCAACAAACATTTGTCAGTAAGTTACTAACTTTCTCAACTTGAAATTTCTTGAAGAAAACCGTTCAGCCAACGAGAATGCGTGCTGTACGATACCAGGTTTCGGATTCCGGTAATGACGGTTGTTTTATTTCCCTTTCAAAACGTCAGGATTGGCTTTGGGGTTTACACAGCGAGCTGGTTGCTACGTACTGGCGTTCACTGCAAATAAAGCGGCACACACGTCAGCCTAACAACTCACCTGTATCGAGTGCCGAAGTGATGATGCACAGTACGATTTTACCGTTGCTGTTAAGTTTCCAATTAAATGAGCAGCAGAAACTGAAGTCTGTGCGAGTGTCTGGAACTGAGATGTACGGTAAATTTTGGGCTGGCTGCAGTTTAGATTGGTACAGCCCTGTTGGTGAAGGTGAGTGTCTTCCGGTACCTCATGTGAATTTCTTACAGCTTGAAGTGTTGGACTGCCTGAACTGTGAAGGTGGAGACAGTAAACTGCAGCGAAAATTGATAATTAAATTATCATGGAGTTTTATCAGAAGAGACATTAATGTTTAGCGGTTCTGTTGAGAATACACGGGAATATTACCGAAATGTGTTATTGTAGTTGTATTAAATGCAACAATCTGCCTCTCTAATTTACTGGCCTATTTATATGTACATAAAGTGACAAATATCGTCTGATACTTACATCAATATTTTTCCCCAAATTTCCAGTTAAATTATAGTATCTTCCAGCAGCTTTCCTTAACTATTCGCTACTAAATTTTCAAAGCAATTTCGCATGTCTTCAAACCTCCAATAGCAACTGAGTTCTCACGCCGCATTCGGTCTAATGAGTTCGATAATTATTTTCGTATTTCAGCTCTGTTTCATAATCGCCCCTTTGATCTCGTTTGTCTGCCATGTCACATATTAATTATGTATAATTGAATTCAAAAACCTTCAACACAATATCTATTTCGAACCGTCCTCACAGTGGTCACGTGAAATATCAACATTCATATGCACGCGATATTCCCGAAGCACACCGGACAGAAGTAACGTACAGTTGACTTCATACAATTCAGTATAATTTTGCAGATGTTTAAAGAATTTAAATCTTCTCTAACTTATTTGTTCCATTAGCAGAACTTGTATAGCGATGGAAGAATTTCTATTTACTTAGTCGAAGTCAAACGGAATAGCATTTCTTCATGTCCAGTTCATCACGTTCCCTGTAACATCACATCTAGCCCTAGATCTCCCTAAGGGCCAGTTTCTCTGTAATAACAAAGTGAAGACCTTCTTGCACCTGTAATGAATGAACGAAATGCACATTGAATTTGAGTTGCAATTTGAAGAACTGTTCGTGCGCAGATACACACTGTTACTGCACGCCAGCTACAGGTGAGCTTAGTCATCAGTTCAGTGCACTGGGAAATATGTACGGTTAAGTGATATTGATTTTATTTTAGTTTCATATGGCAGAGTCTTTGAATTCCGAATGTAAGGAAGCTCAGCTGGCAGTTTAGTATAATGGAAAATATGCACGATTTAGACGATTCAGTTGTCTAATGGCACTCATCAATGCATTGTCTTTCTGTCACTCTTTTGGAATAATACGAATCCAACTGGACGGAATTTCATGTAATTTTATGTTAGAAAATATTTTGAAAATCTGTGGAGAGAATTCAAGGTTCATTGAAATGTGACAAATAATAATAATATAAGAGTAATATTTATTTACTGCAATTGGGTTGTCACCCGGTGGCAGTGGATATTTTACATGTAAACAACACATGAAATTGATTAATAAATAATTTAATTCGTGAGGGCTACATGAGAAGCATATAGTGGCAACTTGAAAACTTGTGAACCATCTCAGCATTTGCTTTTAAGCACAGGGAAACCAAGAAAGACCTGTGTCGAGGTTGCCGTTCGTAGGACCTTCCGAATACTGACTTCTAACCAGCAGCCCGGCAACTAAATTAAAAAAGCAGTAACCACACAATACAACAAATACACATAATACGTGTATAACAACACACACACACACACAATAGACAACTACAACGATACACACGATCAACCAACAACAATTACACGAAACACAACTTAAAACCAGCAACAAAACACACGACAGAAAATAGAATTTTACAACATGTACAAAAGGTAAAAACACCCAAGCAAGACAGTACTGTGTACAGTTTCTTGTAATTGTTTTGTTACAATCATTAATTCACTCACGCTTTCACCCCAGCCTTTCACTTCTCATCACTTAATACTCCTATAAACCTTTTCCATAAAGAATCGTCCCCCTCCCCCTATCCTAAAATGCTCATCACTTCACCTCATTCCACTTCAGTTTGCTTTGTTCACTTCACTTCAATTTATTGCATTTCGCTACACTCCATATCAGAAAACTTATCACTTCACTTTAGACTATTCACTTCACTAGTCTCCGCCTCTCTACTGAGTACTGTACTTGAAGACCGATACAAAATTCTGATCAATTCACGAAAAAAAATTCTTGGAATGAAAATTCTTGATCCGCGTTTTTGAGAAAATATAACACATAGATTTTGAAAGTCACCTTTGATCCAATTTGAGCATCATCATTATCATCATCATCATTATCACGCAATTATCTCTCTGTGTTTTTTATTAGATGAGCACAACATTATGGAACACATCAGTATTGCTATTATCAGTCAACATTATAACAAAAATCTTAACAGGAATTTGTTAAAGGGCAATTGTAACATATACAGGGTGTCACAGGAAGAATGTGCGAGACTTCGGGAGAGTGTTCTTTATGTTAAACTATACCGATATAACCCAAAACTCCTATATCCAAAGTTGAACGTTTACGGAGATAATGGCCAGAGAGGTTTGAAACTTTGACAGCGGTTACTCACTTATTGATTACCAAATACATATTGAAACTGACAGGAATATGTGGTTTCTGTAATGTTAATAGTTGTACGTAACATGAAAGTCATTTGTGAGAAACATAAAGAAATTAAATTGAACTACAAAAACACTCGCAATTGTGTCATAGTTGTCTTTAGACTTCCAAGTACTTTACGCAGGCCGCAGCTGATCTGTTATCTTGTGACGTCAGAGCCACCGTGCGCTGACTGCAGTGTACAGAAGAACCACTTGTTTAGGGTTACGCTTCGGTATAACTAACTAAAATACAGTACGGGGTTTAGAGTACTTGTTCGAAGTGTCCTCCTCCAGTTGTTATGCAGTCCGCCGCACGTATCAACAGGGACTCAGTAGCAGAAGAAATGTTGTGAGGATGGTTTCTTATGTGGTCTGCCGCTGCAAAAATACGACGGCGCAGTGCTGCCCTTGAATCGAACTTAGTTTCGTAAACTGAGGACTTCATGTGGCCCCAGAGGTAAAAATCCAGAGGTGTAAGTTCTGGCGATCTCGGTGGCCATGCAACGGGCCCACCACGACCTAACCAGCGGTTAGGGAAGGTTTTATTTAAGAACTCCCTCATGCGCCGAGTGTAATGTGGCGGAGCTTCATCATGTTGGAAGTACATTTGTCTCCTTATCATTAAAGGGTTATCTTCCAACAAACCTATTAACTCATGCCTCAGGAAGGCTTCATATGTGTTTCCGGTTAAATTGTTGTCAAACACAAAAGGTCCGATCAATCTGTTACCAAGCACACCACACCACACATTTACAGAAAATCTCCTTTGAAATAGGGTTACACATGTCGCATGTAGATTACGATGGGACCACGTATGCACATTTCGTATATTATTTACACCGTCCCGCTTAAATGACGCCTCATCACTGAAAAATGACGCTTAACAGTTCGGGATGAGCTTTTATCCAGTGGCACAAATCCTTACGCTGAACATGGTCGCCTGGTTTCAGATGTTGTACCATTTGATCGTGGAAAGGATATAAATCGTCCTCGCGTACTGTTCGCCACACCTGCATACGTGATACACCAATGCGAGAGGCCACTCTACGAGTGGAGAGAAGTGGACTTCTCAACACCATCTCAAGAATGTTCTCTCGCGTGTTTATCGGTCGTACATTATCTCTTTCAGACTGCACGGCTACGCTTGGAAGACAACCATAGTCACGCAATGTCTGCTGAACACGTGTGAATACGCCTCTAGACGGAATTCTCCTTTCGCGGTAACGTCTTCGATATTCTTCGACAGCAGCATTTGCATTGCCATCACAAAATCCGTAAACAAAATGCATATCTCAATATTCCACGTGGGAAAAAACAAAAGGCATGTTTGCACCTCACAATTCACCAACTGACTGTAGTGCAAACACCAAGGTCACTGCATTACCGTGTCTCGTTGTCGGGCAGGCGCATTGGACAAGTATGACATCACGGGCGTCGTACAATACATCGACACCAATGAAGCACACACTTTCTTCTGACCATTATCTCCGTAACCGTTTAACTTTGGACATAGGTTTTTTGGGTTTTATCGGTATAGTTTAACATAAAGAACTATCTCCCGAAGTCTCGCACATTCCTCCTGGGACACTCTGTATTTAGCAAAGAGTGTAACAGTATAGGACTGATTCTTCAGTGAGCTGGAATTAATGTTCCAAACACTTCCCCGTGATCAAATTTACCGGTACTTAAGGGGCACGTAGAATTTTAATGTATGTACTTTGTAAGGCTTTGTATTGACATCCCTGAGGATAGCCTAAGTACAGGTCGAAACACGTAGCACACACGTAGTGGTAAGAAGTTGTATAAAAATAAAACTGTGTTAGTTGGGCTGTACAAAGGTTGTTTATCATTGCTACGTGGACTGCCTAACAACAGGTCCGTAGCCTCCTCCAGAACGAGATCTCCAGGAAATGCTTCATCTTTGTTCTCGTTTTCTGAAGGTCAAGGAGCTGTTTACCTCTCGTTCCTAGTCTACGCTTCCCTTATCTTTCCTCCAATAACATCTCTTACAAGACAGTTCCTAATCCAGATATAACCAATCCAGTTAGCCATCTCACGTTTTATTGTTTGCCATATATTCCGCTCCTCGTTGGATCTGTGCAATCCTCTACTTCTCGCACAATCAATCTATCTTTTCCCAGCACAACATTTCATAACTTTCCCGGTATATCTGATTACATTGTGAAGTATCCAGTATTCAGCACCATAAACACGCTATGCTCCAAATGTAGCGTTTCTTTTAGCTGTAAACATGAACCCGCCCATATCATGTCACAGTAAACAGCAACCCTTCATAGCCACAAACTACACAGTTCTAATAAATTCATTCTTCACAATTGCAGTATCTCCCCTTCAGTTCCACATTCCAGTGATATTGCTGGACTCACTCCCTCGGCCCCGCAATGTACCACGTCACGCCATCTGTCCAATTACCACAGTCCGTAAAAGCAACTCACACCGAGTTGTGCAACGCTGCCGGGTTACCCGAACGAAGAAATATTTTCTGATATTTTTGGAGACTGGAATTGGAAGCGTTGTCGGCATTAAATATCCGAGTACCTTCCAGAACATATTCGTCCATATAATTTCCCATGAGTTCGAAAAATTCCCTTTCTTTCTAGAACACTCTAGGCCTCTCTATAGAGGGTACTTTAGGTCGACGGATTGATATTTCAGACTGACCGGCAGTAAAAATTTAGCACAATTCTTGTAGGAACTTTTCTCTTTTTGGCTGAATCTGTGCCGCAGATATTTCAACTCTGCCTTTTTTATAATTTCGAAACCTGAGAACTTTTCTCGTAAGCCCAAGAAGTGTTTCTTCCAACAGTACATAATTTATGAAATAATTTTATACTTTCTTTATTGTCGCAACCTGCATTACGTAGAATCATTTAATCAGCACACCAACTAATGCCCACACATAAAAGTTTTACATTATAACATTTAAAATCCCCCCAACATGTTTCGATCCAAAGATTAACTTATATTAACTAATTAATTATTATAAAAATATAAGGAAATTAATTGGTGAATATTTTTAAAAATGTGACTTTAGCAAGGAACAGTGTAGCTCCCTGAAGATGATCTTAGGGTCGAAACATTTTGGAGCGATTTTAAAAGTTTTAATGTAAAAAATTATATATTTGCATTTGTTGGCGTGTAGATAAAATTTTTTACTTCTTTCTACCAACCGTAGATCGTCCTACAGGATTTAATTTTGTCTCTCAGAATAGCCATTTTTTGGTTGCTTTCAGGATACTCTAAGTTAACGTTACCCAGTCAATGTCATATCCACATTTCGGTACAACGCCAGAGCTCTGACCAACAGTTTTCATCCCTGATGCCGTATTTAGCCTTATTCTATAACTTAAGTGGCAAAGAAATTCGGAATCTTAAAACGAATACATACATTTAACATGTATATTCACGTACAGACTTCAGATGATACACTTACTAACCTCGTAATTCCGGGCAATTATACAGAATGGTTACTTCTCATTTTCCATAAATGTGCCAAAAAAAAATATGTGGTCCAGTATATGAAACCTCTGTCCGTAAATGATATAGCAACATGGCAAATTTGCTATCCCCGAAGAGATTCGGAGTCTGCACAGCAGGATATCAAACATTGAGGTCCCAGTTCTCTTCCAAACATATAGTCTATACGCAAATTTAGATTAAACTTTTGGGGCGGAATTATTTTTTTAAGCTTTAGCACACCTGTAAACAAAATGTGAATAAAACAGGAACCAAATACGTTAGATTTATGAAACAAACTGAATTTTGAAGAGAATGAAACGGAGAGTGTATACTGTGTTTAATATTTTCAGTACATATATTTGTTGAACAAATATATAATATGAAACGTTTAGAGGTTAGAAGTGCGGTAGGACCACTAGAGTGGTCATTTTGCGTCAAAGGTTTAAGTTAACCATCCCCCATCAACACTCCGTTCATAAAGCCTTGCATGTAAAAAATACAGCACTGTAAACTTAAAATACTCGTCACAGCAAACAGCATTTGCTGACAGCTGCTGAACATCCTCCAATACACAGAACAACTGACAGCTTAGACTTTGTCACTGGAATGAGGGTCAGTGTCACCTGTCGGCTTTTAGGGCAAAGGTTCACTTTAGGGAGTTGTCTGGTTTATCCGATATTGCACTATGTTACAAGTTAATTAACTGTACTAAGAAGAAGAAGAGTGTGTTAAATTATTTGGTATATTTTGCATAATATAAGATTTAAGTTCGAAAACTTATATGAAAAAGCTATTCCAGAGGCTTGAAAATGTCACATTATCTGTCAATTGTGTGCCTTACTGCAGACTGTTGGTTACGTTCAAGTCAGGAACGGGGAGAGGAGGGAGCGTGATGTTAGCCATGGCAGCTCTGGGTGATGTGTGCTGGTGACCGGAAGAATAAATGTGATTTATATCGTATTATAATATAGCATACATATTAAATTCAAGTATATCGAATTTCTTTTATTTATTGGACCGTACTTCGTCATGATTGTTGAGTAACCAACTTGATTTCACTTGCTTTATTATTTCTTTATTTAATGCTCAACATGTTTCGGATGTTAATACATCTATCCTCAGGAGCTTGCGACATATGTGTTGAGTTAATCCATTGGTTGTATTAATCTGGTTCGATGTGTGTTGGTGTTACGTTGGGTTTTGGCTGGGGTGGTGTAGTATCCGTATGCAGGCTTCATACCTATTCGATTACACAGATAAGCAAGAACGTAAATTTGAACACATTTAGCACAAAATTTCTCTGTAAGAACTTTATATGAAATTATAGGTTAATGTAGACGGGTAGAATATAGACTTAGACAAAGAAATTTCCGATAATGTGTATTACTAAAAACCGTGGTAACACTCCGATGTTTAGCCTAGAAATAGGATGGTGGCAACATTCAACCTACCTTACATAAAATTCTAGACCTATAGGACTTAGTGTCTCAACCAATCGTGTCTACTTGTGTATGGTTTTTTGGAAGTCAAACCCCCGAACCCCGGGTTCAAGAGAGAGGTGTGAGGCTTAAATTTTGAACTTTCGATGTCGGTTGCACAACGCCGGATGAGATATTGAACTTCGAGCCGTTTGGAAAGGAGCGTGACGTACAGTGTCGGATGAAGAATCAGCAGTGACACGTGTGGAACGTGCGTGATGATTCCTGTAGCAGGTATCCGGCTAGATTGCCGATATCGATGACTGTAACCCACTGGAACAGGTGTCGGGCAGTTGTACCGCGCGTGTGTGGATCAGTTCAGCAGCTGGCAGCCGCGATTCCAGGTATCGACTACTCAATTCTTATCATACTACGTTATAATCCAATATGTGGTAATTCGGATACGCGATCGTCACACTGCATAAATATCCGCTTTGTTAGACTTTGATTGTGCTGCACTGACTGAACTGTGACTGCGGCTTGTGTTTAGTTTTGCGTGTGTACCGGGGAATTGCGGTAAACACTCCCTGAATCCTAAATTGAAATTAAGAATCGTTTAATTATTTTATCAATAACTATTATTACTAGGCGTAAGTTCTTCCTTCCTTCCAGGCGTCGTGTAGAATTCTTAATATACTTTCTCAGTTGCTCCATAGGACTTGAACACACACTATACCGTGGTCGGTGAAAGATGTTAGGCCGCCTAAATCGCGTTAGCTCTGTCAAAGCGCTGGATATGATATTGAACTGTAGACTGTTTATAGAAGCGCTTAAGTTGCGTGATATTTACTCGCATTAGCAGACAGATGAATTATTAACGGTACGTGCCGCTTGTGAATTTAGGTGTTGTTTACAACAGGACACTGGCGTACAGGTGTGCGGGGTTTAACCCCCCCCCCTAAATTCCGAAGGCATTCCAAAATCGTGCCAAAACCCAACCCGATTGTAGAAACTGTTAAAAATTGCTGAATTTAGGAAGCCAACGACACAAGGTATCCGGAAAAAAGCAGTAAAGTTCTAAAACTTCCGCCGGTTCGCAATTGTTTTACATCAGAAATGACGAATAAATTGGTTGTCATCATAGATAGTTTTAAATAACCAAAAATTAAGAAATGAAATTTCTTGTAACAAATTACAGCTGCCTCTAGAACCTCTGACAATGGGGCTACCGCCCCCTGATCCCCGTTCTCTCCGTCCTCTGTCCTTAACTGAATTTTTTTAACCCCCCCCCACCCCCCGAACAAAATTCCCGTGTACGCCACTGCAACAGGACGTGAGTTCGTGCTGATTGTCGTTTCGTGAATCATCACAACAGAACGTCAGAACGTGCCTCATGCATTACGGGCAATTATCGCTTTTTGCAATACATACGATTCCGAGTTTAAAGGGAGGGAAATTCGTCTTATCATTACGTGTGTTCCTGTAGTTGTAGTGCGTAACTCATTAATTTTATATGAATCAAAATTGAGTATCATGTGTAAGACGGGGCCACCCGTCACTATTCAAAGACTAGAGGAGAGAGTTGACGGTTCTTGGAACCCCGTGACATTTCGCCACACTTCAGTAGGGAGTATGGGATGTTGGCGTATGGCAGTGTATAGTTCCTGTATCCCGGCTGCTAATTGGTATCCCAATGAATCTGTTTTCCAGTCGTTAGTGTAGACACTATACGGGATGAAGTGTATTTATCTTAGTAATTAACCAACTTGATGTAAAAAACTTTGTCTACAGGAAGTTAATTTATTTCTCCTATATGTTTCGAGGATCATGTACTAATCATCAAGAGGTCAAAATTGTATTCCACAGTCTCTGGTATCATCACACCTACAGGTGTGATGATACTAATACTACAAATACTACTATTACTACTACTACTACTACTACTACTACTACTACTACTACTAATACTACTGCTACTAATACAACTACTACTAATACTACTACTACTAATGCTAAATTTACTACCAGTACTAATATTTCTATCTAACAATTATTAATACTACCATAGCTTATATTATCGTAAATTATAATATTTCCAATGTTTCGAATTGACCTATTAAGATTACGTGATTTTTATTACAGTTACCATTACCAGTACTACTACCGCTACCACTACTACTACTATTACTACTATTTCTACTATCATTAATAACACTAAATTTAATCCTGCTGTTGCGGAGTCACAAAACGTCACTTAATTTTCGTTACTAAAATTAACAGGAAGTTAAATGAAAGTGAAGTGTTGATACGGACAATAAAATGCTAATTAACACTCAATACTGCATTTACAGAACAATCGCGAACACTAATATGGAATGGCTGTGCCTAATTATGGAATGTTATTTTTTGGTTTTGCTTGTTCCTTTCGGTATAGAGTGACCAATTTGTACTGCAATTTGCAAGTCACATGATGCATAAAATGCAAGTTAATGGGAGCGAAATATTAGTGAAAAGATGCTTAAGCCTGAATACTTGTGACCTTGAGAGTTACATCTGAGTCATTATGAAGAATTTTAAGTGTAAAATTAATAACGTGATACATTTGTTAAATATCTTTACTGTTGCACCGTGCATTTTGTAAAATCATTTTAATTATCACACCAACAAATACACTTACATAAAATTTCACATTAAAACACTGAAAATCACTCCAACATATTTCGGTCCTAAGATCATATTCAGGGAACTACACTGTTCCTAGCTAAAATCATTACAAATTTCTCATTAATTAATTCCCTTATATCAGTAGGGTTTCGTGGCAGGAAGTCGTGATTTATAAGCGTACGTTGCTGACGATTCGCCTGACATTTGGTGTGCATAGTGTGTTAGGTTGCGACACTACACACACCTATAGTCAAGCACATTCTCAACAACGCACCCTTACACAACAAGAAAAGCTGCCACAGCACCGTACTGATATAAGGGAATTAATTAATTAGTGTGTTTAAAATGAATTTAGCAAAGAACAGTGTATTTCCCTAAGGATCTTAGGATCGAAATATGTTGGAGCGATTTCAATTGCTTTTATGTGAAATTTATATAAATGCATTTGTTGATTGATAATTCAAGTAAAGATATTTATTAGATTTTAACGGAAATTATTGCCTTTGACTTCTGATAATCCCAAAACAGATTTCAGCACATTACATAATGAGGAGTATAATATCATTTATGTCTCCAATTCTGTGAGATCTATCTATTATTCTAACTTAAATGCAATTATAAGTTACGGTTTACATTTTTGTAGCAACGCACCTAAAAATGTAAAGTGGTTTGGAGTGTAAAAACGAATAATTAGAATTATGATGTGTTGTAAAAATAGGATTTCATGTAGGAATGTGCATAAACGGTTGGAAATCCTACTTTTGTATCCCAATATATCCTCTTAGTTACGCTTTTTGTAGTTATAAATAAAAACTTCTTTATTTTTAATTCAAAGAATCACACTAGGATTACAAAACAATTTAACAATTCCTGTCAGCTCATAACTAATTTTACTGAATACCAAAGTGCAGTACATAATGTGAGCTTTATGGTTTTCGACAATTTTCCTCCATACATTAAAGCACTAATCGTCGATTTAATCGCATCTGCCATCTGCTAACCTTATTCGGAAATCAACAAATTCTCCACGTTAGCAGGATAAGGGTTAAAGTTATATTCAATAATGTAAAGAAAATTGAAACTGTACTAAAAATGATTCCTAAAAGTATATTCTTTAGTACATTGAAGAATATTTTCAATATAAATCTATTACAAATAGATAATGTGCAATCAAACGTTTTTCATAAGGAGATTATACTGAATATATAGTCCTAATATTCTATGTTCTGACACTAAGTCTCAAAATAATTTAATATTTTAATATTAATGTTATTCATATGCGTAAATTTGCTGTCTGTATTCATTTGCTACAATTGCTCGTTGTCTGTACTTGACTTGTTTCTCTGTTTGTTAACTATTGCCATATATGTCTATGCTTTCGTCGTCACACAGTGGTTTGTGTCCTGCCTCAATTAAATGTCATTCGTGTACATGATAAGGAATCAGTTTTATTCCAAAATTTTTACTAATATAATTGTACATACTGTGTTTTGTTGACGTGTTCTTAATCTTACTTGTTGTTATTGTGAATTTATGGAGCGTAAACAAAATATCACATATAATTTATCATATATCAAATCATATCACATCATATCAAATCATATCGAATCATATATCATATCATATCATATCATATCATATCATATCATATCATATCATATCGTATCATATCATATCATATCATATCATATCATATCATATCATACCATATCATATCATATCATATCATATCATATCATATCATATCATATCATATCATATCACATCATATCATATCACATCATATCATATCATATCATATCATATCATATCATATCATATCATATCATATCATATCATATCATATCATATCATATCATA
>Ga0123355_10006205_pt1 | contig 17657 bp, 12 predicted proteins | sample TergutEmb28metaG_3_FD_89872 | JGI IMG/M metagenome (GOLD analysis project Ga0123355, IMG submission 89872) | Embiratermes neotenicus P1 segment gut microbial communities from Petit-Saut dam, French Guiana - Emb289 P1 | ecosystem: Host-associated > Arthropoda: Insects > Digestive system > Gut ...
TAACTTTACATTCATACTTTAAATGTATCATGTATTATGCTGGTTTATTATTTTGTTCCGTTTATTGTCAGTAATCGTTACCTTCTATTCTGAGTTTAAAACGGTCATAACTCCGTAACCGTCGAAAATCGGACACGTTTGTATGAACTTTTTTGATCACAAAGACCTAGGAAATCACCTCCTGCAGTTATGCCCTAAAGTCGTGAAACACCCTGTATGTATGTATGTATGTGTCAAATCTCGAGATAGTCATACATGTTGAAGATATTCCTCTGAAATACCACTTTTTTTTGTGAATACTTTTAGTGAAGAAACACTCTGAAAAGCATGTAACATAAAGTGCAGAACTAAAAATACTTTGAAATACACTAAAGTAAAAACTCTCAAAATATAAATCCTTATTCGCCAGTAAAACACAAACAAAACTGAGCTAGGAAGTACACACAGAAGATGTCATACACCAATGACAACATTGAAAGTAACCACTAATTTTTTTTTAAACATGGGACTGAGGTGAACTGAGCAGTGCAGAATGGGCACCATAATTGGTCACTGTGTGACCATGATTCTGTTATACAGCAACCAGACTTGTGATAAAAAGAAACAGCCTCTGCAATACTGATGGCTAATGTACACTGTGTAAGTGGGTTGTGGGTTCTGCATTACACTAGACACATTGTATCTTGATCAGTGTACTGCCCATCATCATGCACACCAAACTGTAAACAGTACCAACACCAAACCATCAAGGTGTGAGACATTATTCACACAGCTTGTCTAATAGAAGGGTGGGATGATTATTGGATTGATGTAGGGTCTATCAGGTGATGAAAAATTAAAAACAGAAATCTTCTGAGGGGAGGCATTGAAAGAACAGCTTGGGGGGCTGGAATTTGGTGTGTTGCTCACAAGGATAAAATTCGTAAGAAACACCTCTGCTTGCTGCTTTAGAGGGTGGAGCAAAGTCTTCTCTGACAACATAAATGGATATGTGAAACTACCTAATGCCTCAAGTTTTGTTTCCTTTATTTTGCACACCATCTTCCATGCTAGTCATGGCAAAGACACTGAGATTTCCTTGTTTATGTGAGTTTGGTCATTAGGTTATTCATTGGTGCCAATATGCAGGTGGTTACTAATGAAGCATTTGTTGAATGGCACGTAACAAGATTACAATATTTGCTTCTGAAATTCTATGTGCAGTGACATATTCTCTAGGCACCATGGCAGTCTGGGGTTTGAGTCCTCTTTTGTGCTATTTTGAATTATCACATGCTGAGGAATATTTTCCTACCTACATGCCATGACAAGAGAGAAAGATAAGACTTGTTTCATGATGCTTCAAGTTTCTAAGATTATATAGTGTCAGTGGTAATTGATAGTTGAAGTATGAGCATGGAGCAGTGGGAAAACCAAAGCACTTGGAGAGAGAATTGTGCTAGGGCCACTTTGTCCATTGGAAATCAAAAATAAACTGACCCATGACTGGATCTAGGCCACTGCAGTTAGAGGCTGACAGCTAGCCACCTTAAGCAATGGCAGGGCCATACAAGCCATAGCAGATAGATTTCCTTAGAAATTTCTTGCAGCAATTGGACACATGGCACTGACATGATGTACCACAGCATGACAGAGTGGACACCAGTCATTGCCATGGTATGAAGTAAAAAGTCTATAGCAGACTGTTGCCTGCTGTGAGCTGTTTATTATATGTTACAGAGTGTACAGTACTGCAACTGCTTCTGTTTGTTCCTGACTATTTAATTTTTCTGTCAGCAGAAAATGTGTTTATAAAGGTGGAGTTGAATATTCCTATGATTCATAAAGTTGTAAACATCAATGAAAATCATATCCAAGTCCTTACCATTTGGCCACTCTTAATTATTTGCCCATATAATATCACTGTGTAGTATCTGCAATTATCTCTTGTACTGCATCTGTGTTAATACCAGTACCTAGTTATCCATTACATAAATAGGAAATTGTAGCTGAACGAGGCAAATATTCAGTATAATTTATCCTTCAAAGGAATGCACATTATGTATTCATCCTGTCCTCCCACATGCAACAATGAAGCATTTATAAAAAAGGCACAGTAGCAGACCACTTGGAGGAAATGAAGCTTCTACAAAGTAAATGCCAAGTCCTTGTACACATGTGCAAGAAGCTTGCTATGCTGGAAGTCCCTTACATGAAACACTTCACGTGACCTCTGTTACATGTGTGTGGGGGTCATTTCCAACACTTGTAAGCATAGGTAGATACTGTACATTCACTGTGACTTCCACTCTGTCCTATAGCCCCCTGATGATGGGTGCAACAGGTCTTGATGCTGACCTTGTATTAGAGTGAAATGTAGGCTACATATTAGTTGAAACTTCAGTCATTATTCCAAGTTGTACATGTTTGGCATCTTTTAGAGGAAATGTTGTTCTTGTACTGTGATACAGAGTACTAATATTTTGTTTTGCTGTGTTAAGTGGATGCACTGTAGATGAAGTAGGTGGTGTGGGATGCATTTGTGTACTGTTGGTACACAGATATCTTCCATGCTGACTTGCTGACATACGTGCAAAGATCATTGACACGTCTGGAATACAAATAAAACAAATAACCTCCCGTGCAAGGATACAAGCAAATGTTGGTAAACCTATGCAGTCCAATGCTTACAGGATTTTATATTAATTGTATCATTAACTTGTATGTAACTCAAATTTTACTGTTTTGAATACCAGCTCTTTTAATCTAGCATAAGATGATGAAGTGTTTTTGTCCTGCCAATGACCATGTAAAAGGTCAAAACCTGCCAGGGATGTGTTTTGATTTTATTTGGTAGGCACACATGTATACAAGTTATGTTGGTTGTACTTCATTAATGCAAGTTATCTTGTTATTTTTCCAGACCCTTCATGTATGTGACACTTGTTATTTCAGTTAAAAAGTGTTTTACTGATTAAAACAATTTCTCCCTCTCCAGATTCAATGTATTATGGAATTGCATTGACAAAAGAGTCAAAGCACCGTCGAAATATTCATTTCTTTGGCCCTACAACTTTGCGTGCAACCATCTGTTACAACATGTTACGACTTGCACAACCGAAAACAGGTGATATCATCATTGATCCTATGTGTGGTGGTGGATCCATTCCCATTGAGGTACAGTTGTTATTTCTGATACTGTGACATAGAATTTTAGCATTCTTCAGGTCAGCACAAATTTAATACAGAGGGGATGACGGTGAATGATGGATATTTAGATGTTAAATATGTGTTAAGTGCAATGTGCTTGTCTTGTTGCTTGGCTAACATCCAATCCAGTTCTTGCTATTCTTATGTCCTCTAGTTCTCCTATACTGTTTTTGTTTGGAAAAGGTTAAATCCCTGACACGTTCAGAAATAAAATTTCATTACTGTAAGACTAGGAGATGTGGGTGGCCAAGAAATTGGCCCATCTCCCAGTCTGTCTACCCAGAATATGTCTGCTAAAGCTTTCAAAAACAGCGTTAGCAAAATGGGGAAGAAAACCATATACCTGGAACATGAGGCTAGTGTGTTCTTTTTTTGAGGCATGGCATACGTCTGTAGTGGGGCATGGCGTACGTCTGTAACATACCTAAGACGGCTGTAATGATTCCTAATTAACAGGCAAAAGAAATTACATGTTTTAAAGACAATATTATACATGTGTATTTAAATCTGTACACAGATGAAAATTGTAACACTTCCCAATGACTGACGGGTGGGTGATTATAATATTTTGTATAGTGAACTATCATGCATGTTTTTATACACATTTAACTGGTTAATTAGTTTATATGATGAATTTCAATGCTTTATTTTGTTCTTTGTACATAGTTTTTTCAGTGCTGTGTTCAGCGGGTTGTATTAAATGCTTCTGAATGGTAGGATGCTTATTGAATAAGGAATTGGAAACGCTATTATAGAAGAAATCACGCTTAATTTGCAATAATCTCCCAGTATTTGCCTGGAGAGACTGTGGAAAAGCATGAAAACCTCAGGATTTCCAATTTTCAGGTTGTGGTTTGAATACAGGGCATCCCAGGTATGGCGCAGAAGTTTGTCAACTCGACTGTGACATTCAGATTCAAAATACCAATGTACTACAGCATTTAGATGTTTATTTTCTAAGTGCTATAATATGTAGGATTCATACTACACCATATGTGTTGTCTCATTCCAGGGATCATTAGCCTTCCACAGTTCTTACTTTGTGTGTGGTGATGTACATGAAAAGGCTGTCAGCCGAACACAGTCAAACTTGGATCATATTGAATGTCATACTCAAAGGAGATACATGGATGTTCTTCACTGGGACACCACCCATCTAATTCTACGAGATTCATCAGTGGATATTTGTGTAACAGATCTGGTTAGTGATAGAAATATATTTGTTGTAATGTTCATGGTAATGTAGTTGTGAAGTCAGTAGGCATGTACTGAGTGCTGTATTTTCTACTTAACTTTAAATGTACATTTTACTTTTTCAGGAATGTGTAAGATCAATCCATTTGCATTTGATGATGCTTTAGAACCAAAATGCGTTGGAGAATATATGATATAAGTGATAAGTGTATTGTGTTGGTGGTTAATAAGTCATTGCATTTGATATTAATCAAAATAAGGCATACTTAATGTCAGCTAGTTAGATAAGGGGTCTAGGCCTGTTCAGGACATTCCCCAGCCGAAAGTAAAAATAAATTTGGAGCCTGTACCTGTCTAGTATACTTGCACATATGTGCGCAGTTGGTTTATATCATGCATGTATCAGTTTTGGCCTGTATTTAGTATGTTAAGAGTTTGCATACAAAATGTGCCTGACAAAAAATCAGACATGTAACTAGCCCTTTTGGGGTCTCATGCAGCCACATAGATTGAAATACTGTGAAAGTGGCCTTGTGCAGGTTTCAGAGCATATTTGTTGAAAGTATGGTAGTTATGTAAAAACTGCAATTGCATGGATAGAATTACAAACCTACAGTTCTTATGCTGCAATGTGCACCATGGAGTGGTGTTATTACATGTATGTATCATGGAATCATATTCCATTTCATGAAGAAGGAAGTGTTAATAATATGGAAACTAATTTTTTCAGCCATTTGGGAAACGCAGTGGGTCAGTGTTTGACAATCGAACATTGTACAAACAGGTGCTTCTGGAACTTGCAAGAGTTGTATGTTGTAAAGGGCGAGCTGTCCTTCTAACATATGACAGAAAGAGTATGACTATGGTAAGTTGAAATTAGCAGTTTGTCTTTTGTTGGCAATCATGGAGCAAAGTTGATGGCTCACACCAGGTGTAATTGTCTGATTTGAAATTATTTTTTATGTTAACACAAAGTCACATTTTTGTGTGGTAATTTCACTTCACCAGAAGTTTAGAACATTGTCTTACACCATTGTTGATAGCTGATGCACACACATGTGTGCATACATACAAGCAATAGTAGTGAATCCTCTCTTTTCTGAGAAGGGGACCTAAATAGATTTCTTCAGTTTGGCAAGCAATGACCAGGAAAGCTGATAAGATTGAAACTGAAAGCACTTTGCATTACTGTAAGACCTTTTGTAAAATGAGGAATACAGGATGAAGGGCCTGCTGGAATATATATACTAATATGCATTACCTACATTAAAAGTGAAAGCATGAGAATTAATTTCTTGAAATAATCACCCTAATAAATATTTAGTGATATCTTGGTCATAGTACATAGAGTGTTCATTTAGACTGGAAATGTGCTGCTCTTGGTAGCAGGGTGGTATCTTACAGTATGACAATCCAGGCAGCAGTGCAGGGGTTTTTATTGCCTGCATTTAGGAATTTCATACTTCTCTCCGTACCTGTCTGCACTTAGATGGAACTTAATAAATTATTACTGCAAAAATGCACATACCATGTTTTTATCAGAATTGTTAGAAGAAATCCCTTTCTGCCTTGAAGCATGCCTTGCAGGTTGTAAGTTTTGCAGGACTTCAGAAAGTTCACTTTGAGAACTGAAGCAGGTACATGTTATTTTTTCCTAGAGAGCTTCTGCAGTATGGGGACATTCCCATAACTAAGAACAGTGGTCTAGGAAGTCATAATCCTTTCAGATTGTTCTGCTCTCAAATGTCTCATTTGTAGCTGTCATGGACTATCAGGCTGTAGGTGCTATAGCATTAGCCTGCTGGAAATGGTTGTATTGTTTTTCTTTACCTGTTAATTTGTTGAAAAAGGAGTCTGCAGTGTATCGATAAATACATCAGGCCAGTGATTCACTGTGTTGTGACAGCACACCACACCTCTAGTGTTACATTGTTGAACGGAATGAAGGTTTTCGTGGAAAGTAAAACATTGCCTCATTGGCTACGAAGAGCAGCTGTGGAATCACGAGCTATTCATACATTTTACAGATAAAATGTAACTAGTATTGTGGCTGTGATTTTAGATCTAAGCAAAACATTTTCTAGTGCCAAACATCTGAAGAATTTTTGAGGACTGATTTATATAACCTTGCATGACTGTTTTAAACTGTCTTCAGTCTACATATTTCTCTTTAGTTGTCTCATTCTGCCACAGATTAATCCGTGGTTGGTGCTACTTTTTGGTAAGCTTTGATACCCAAGGTGCTGTGGGAAGTCATACTTGTGGGTAGTTATGAATGAACCTTTAAACACCCTTCTTGTGGTTTTGGTCTTATGAAGGATTTGATTTTTAAATCTTACTGTTTAAACACGTCTCATTGTGAGAGTAATGGAATTTGGATAAAAAATATATCAACAAAAAGAATCTACAGACACTGCTGTATCAATTACAATATACCTGTTGAGTGCACAAATGTCACCTTGTCACACTGGCAAGGTAGGCAGTGACTGCAAGCAAAATGTTTGTTGTATACATGGTGTTATGACATCATCTTCTTGTTTCATCTCTGTATTACTCATGAGTGGAGAATGAAATGTCATTCACAGAGAATTCTTTTGTAATGTCATAAAACAGGATCTTATCCGGGGACATTGCTTATGACCTTGTGTCAATTTCTGGAAAACCCAGTTGCTGCAGTTACTAGAAAATACATACAGTACACTTCATGTAAAGTTTAATTTTGAACAGTCGGTGGTCTGTACTACTCAGGTTTTTAGATGTTGGGAATATCTTCCCAGTTTCAGATTATGAGATAAATTGGTAAGAAATGTGTGGGTTTGTTTTTAATTCTAGGCACTTACTTTTGCTGCTGGCCTGTGGAAACTTGTAAAGAAAATGAAAATAAATGTTGGTGGTTTAGAAGCAGGTGTGTATGTTCTGAGGCGACTGAATGCTCCTGCAGCACTACTGCCAAAAATAAGATATTCCAAGCCAAAGAGACCCAGCGTTCTCAGTAGTGAAAAGTTGAATTAGCAGAACCTTTTTATGTATTCTAGACAAATTTAAATTTTGAAAATACACAATGTTCTACTTTGTTTATGAGTTTTATTTTCTACATAGATATAAAGGGAAAACATGAATGTAATTGGGAAGAACAGATATAATTATGGTCTGCCATGAATATGATGGCAGTATAATGACAGATAATGGATATTATCTGCCATGGCTTTTGTGTCAGTTCTGCATTATCTGTCACTGTTTAACCCTTTGATACTTTTAATTAAATGCCCAGGGCAGTATGCACAATCCTGGAATTTGCATTAGATGATTGTTTCATGCATATTCTTGTCAAAAAGGAAGGAGAAACCCCATATCTCTTTTCCTTCAGATTTAACAAAATAAAGTGTAGCTGTCTGTTGGTGAAGTAATGAAGCTGGAAAAAATTATTCACTTATTGTATAATGTAGTCAGGCCTTTGAATGGCTGCATTATCAAAAATGTAGTCTAAATATTTATATTGCATAAGTCTAACAGTAGCTATAGGTTACTGGTCCCGAGGATTGTTATTTTGTCCGCATTGAACTGTAGTGCTTCTAAGTTGAAGAGGAAGAGGAAGGAGGAGGAGGAGAAGAAGAAGAAGAAGAATTTTGTAACCTCACACTATATACATTTTAGGTTACTGTTTACAAGTTCATTATGGTGTAATTTTAATGTTAGACATGTACCTACATAACCGCCCAATCACTGGTAGAGTATGAATTGTTATCTTTCTTTAGGATAATAAGTTTAATGAATATTGAGACTGCGTTGCCAAAACATCTGCTTTGATTTTGTTTAGAGGTGAATGAAGTTTGGATGTTTTATGAAGTTGTCAGCTACAACTTGGCAAGATGTAAGTTTGGAAAATTTTTGAGCCCAGAAACTCTCCTAGTCACATATAATAGGGGGGGGATTGGATTGTAGCAGAACATGGATAGGTTTGAATCCCAATTGGACCACCCACAGCATGGGGAAGGACCCTTTGCCCCTCTGACCGATCCTTCTTGTTTTTCCCATTTCCCTTCAGTTATGTGACTTTTTGGCCACTTTGTGTGGGCATTTTGTTCCCATGGAAACTTAATTAAATTTTGACCAATAGAATTAGGTTAGGTTTTTATGAATTGATCGGCCAATGAAAGTGGATCATTGTTTGTTGCTAGATCAATTACAGAATTAAAAATGTGTTGATAGCATCACCCTGGAAAATGAGATGGGTAGAGGGACAGAGGGAATTAAAAATAAAAAAGAAAGATTGGCGACAAGAGGAGGGTATGCAAAAGAAAGTAGGCTAAGGGTGGGGCAGAAAAAGATCCATCATGGACTATGACAGTTATTTAAAAAATTTTTTGAAAATACAACATGTGAAAACATCACTCCACATGTATAACCTACACATTTATATGGGTGTACTTGTGACCATGTTTGAGTACTAATTATTAAATTAAAAACTGTACACTCATCCACATGATCCAGAGAAATATGTCACACAGGTTTTGGGTGCAAAGAAGACCCGCCACGGATGGGGACAAACTTTCTTTTTACTAGTACAGTGTGATAAAACACAACTATTGTAAAATTCTTCATTACCTCAATGTCCATACATTAAATTTCTCTTAGTGGCTTAACAAATGATACTTGGGAATATATTGGTATAGCATATTTTCTCAAAGTGACTCATAAAGTAATATCCTGAAGTTTGGCACACTTTATGTGGAACACGTGTGTGTGTTGTAGATATCAACTAAAGGCTGTATAAGAATGTGCTATAACTGGCACATTCTACATGATGCCTTTAGTTTACCTTTGATTTTCTCAGCATCACACTCTGTATGTACTGTAGTTGATGTTGGGCTCATTAATCAGATCAGTTATCACTGGCATCCAAGCTGTTTGTGAGTATACATGTCTTCACTAGTATAGTGTATAATACAGAGCATTCAGCTGAATATGGAACCTGATCACATCCTTGACACCTGTTTAATGTTTGAAGTTATTTTCTAGAAATCATAAATACTACATGCCTGTTGTTTCCTGTAATTTCATCCTAAGTATGCGTGTGCACGTGCCCATGCATGTGTGTGTGTGAGAGAGAGACAGAGGGGGTGGACCAATACATGTCATTTTCAGTACATGACCATTTGAGTAATCTCCTCTGCAAATTTGAATGTAACATGATGTAGTTTTGTGGTAGCACGTACAGATGACTTTCATCTGCTGATTTCCTGGGACTTGATTCTGAATGCACTCAAATGTCATCTAATGTTTCTTCTGACAAAACGCATACTGATTGCTCTTGCTTCTACTTTACAAGGCCCGTGTTCCCTGAAATGTTTCCATCAGTGAATAACATCCTGTTGATTTGACAGGAAGTGAATCACCAGGAAAGTAACTTTTAAATTTTCTGTGACACTTTTTATAGGATTTCTTCCTTTTACGTAGGTTATTCGGGAAGTAAGTACCTTCTGCACATATCTCTCGCGCATCCTTGAGACTGTCACTTTGTGCATGTGCAGTGAGTTCCTCCATCAATTGAGAAGCCAGACACCATTTCATGAAATTTGTATTATGTTTATGTTTGTTCCTTGCATTAAACATGTTTAAGACAATTGAAGGGGCTGCCGACTGTGAAATATGGTCTGTAATTCGTTTTTGGAATGCTAGGAATGTGCTACCAAGTGAGATTCATCACCAGATCTGTAAAGTGTATGGTGACAATGCGATGAGTGATAGCATGGTTGGGAAATGGGTTCGGATGTTCAATGAAGGACGAGAGAATGTGCACGATGAAGTGCGAAGTGGGCGTCCATCTTTGGTGAATGATGATTTAGTGTGTAAGGTCAATGAAAGAGTGCGTGACAACAGACGTTTCACAGTTTCTGATCTGTCCCTGCACTTTCCTCAGATTTCAAGGACTCTATGATGTTGTCAGTAGTCATTTGGGTTATCGGAAAGTGTGTGCACGATGGGTGCCCAAGATGGTCACAGAGGAGCACAAAAAACTGTGTGTTGCATGTGCTTTGACATTTCTGATATGCTATCACAAGGAAGGAGATGGCATGTTGAGCCATAGTGTGACAGGAGACGAGACATGGGTGTCCCATATCACACCTGAATCAAAACAGCAGTCCTTGCACTGGAACCATACTGGCTCGCTGAAAAAGAAAACGTTCAAGCAGACATTTTCAACAAGGAAGATCATGTGACCGTATTCTGGGATAGGCAAGGTGTTCTCTTGGTAGAATTTTTGCCCCAAGGCACAACAATAAACTCTGCTGTTTATTGTGAAACGCTGAAGAAGCTGAGGCGCGCAATTCAAAACAAAAGGTGCAGAATGCTGAGTGCCACCATTCTTTTGCTTCACGATAACGCTCGGCCGCACTCTGCTGTTCAGACTCAAGACCTCATCACCTCATTTAAGTGGGAACAAATGGACTACCCCCTGTACAGCCCTGATTTGGCACCAAGTGATTATCACCTCTTCCTACACCTAAAGAAGTTCCTGGGCGGCAAGCGATTTGATGACGACGATGACCTGAAAGATGCAGTGCAGAAGTGGCTAACATCGTAGGCAGCCGCATTCTATGAGGAGGGTATACAAAAACTTGTGCCCCACTATGATAAGTGCCTCAATAATGGAAGTGAATATGTAGAAAAACAGTTTGAAGAATGTACAATCTGATGATAATAAAATTTTGTGTGAAACCTTACTCGATTTTTTTACAGCAAAACGGTACTTACTTTCTTAATAAGCCTTGTATATGTTTTTACAATAAAAAAGAACTCTCTGTATTAATCACACTGTACTGCATATTGATGAATTACAACAAAAATTTTTTGTTACAAGCCTTCATTGTGATAAAACTGCCTGGGATCAGGCATGCTGTGTTTGATTAAGTTGCTGCCTGCATAGGTTCCACTTTCAGTTAATGTCCCTGTCCATGCCATGAAGGTATATAGGAAGAGTAGAGGTGTACCTCCAATCATTCTTAACTTTAGCACTATATGGAGGTGAAGGTGAGTGGTCATGTTCACTCCCCAGACACTCTAGACCTGGCAAGGAATCCTGGTACCCATTGAATAGGAGGCTTTGTGGGCCCCAGAAGTGGTTTGGACAGTGTATGGGAAAAAAATATCTTTGTCCTGCCAAGATTTCAACAAGTATCCTCCAGCCTGTAGTGTAGTCATTATACCAACTACACTATCCTTGCAACCTCAAGCAGAGTCTGGTAGTGGTTTTAAAAAATATGAAGGAAGTGAAGAAACAGGAATGCTCGTACATGTATGGTTAAAACATGGAGGTGGTGAATCAGAAACATGAGTTTACATACTGGGTATAATGTTTGGAAGCACAAGAGAATACCAAAATGTAATGAGACCTTAGGAACAATGGATAGGTGCCTGGGAAGAACAAATATGAGGATTAAAATTTCAGGAAAAAAAAAAAAAATATATATATATATGAGATGATGTGTGAGTTGACTTGATATATGGGGTCGAAATATGGGGAATGGGTGATGGGGTGCACGGAAGATTCTGTAAGAAAGTGCCAAGGATTCCCAGGAATGCAGCTAATGTTACAGCAGAATGGGAAAGTAGGAGATGTAAGATGGTGCATCTTGTAGTACAGTATTGATGTCTTATGGCTCAAATGGGGAGGATGAACTAATAAGAGGGTGTTATTTGAAGGCTGGGCAGGAAGCTTAAGAGAAGAATTGACAAATTGGTTTGTGATGTATCTGGCAAAATAGGTAGGAGAGGGATATACCCACTTTACCAGATTATTAGAATTGGATTCAACAACACAAATGCAGCTGAGTTGAGAGGAAATGAGGGCTCTTAGTTTGACACTGGGAAGTGAAAATTCCTGGAGTAAAAAGGTAAAGTTCACCCTAGAACAGGCTATAAAGGCCCGGAGGGGAGTAGAGGTATAGCTCTGCTCTTTCTTTAACAATGGCTCTGAATGTGGATAGATGATCAGTGCCATGACGTGGTACCCATGGTACAGGAGGCTGGGTATGCTCCAGGGCTGGTTTGGACGGGTGTGGAAAGTCTTGTTCCCACTAGGATTCAATCCCCAGACTGTCCAGCCAGTAGCAAGTCACTATAAGACTACATGATCCTGGCCCATTAAAAAATTATTGGGGACACGAAGAATGTAAATCCTGCTGAACTATGAATGAGACAAAAGGAATAGCATGGTTTAGATTGTAAGTTGGGAAATTGTGGGAACTGAGGAGACCGGAGATAGAAGGCATCCTTTGTGCAGTGAGGATGAAAGAACTGGAAGTGGTTACACATAAATGAGATGGCATATAAGAAATTATTTTTCTTAACAACACTAAAAATCTGAGAAACCTATGTAAATTTTTATGTAAGATAAAATGTACATGCAAGACACTGAGGGGTGGTGAAGAGAATAAATGATTAGTATAATAGGAATGGAGAGATTACACATTATGTGATAAAAGATATAGATCATATGGTTTAGTGCTGGGATGTGTACTGCAAAAAACCTAATGTTAGCAATCACAGCACTAAGTAATGTGTGCTAGAGACCCAACAAATAAATACTTTATTATTGTTACTGTTTTTTTGTTGTATCAGAAGAGCTTAAATACTAGAAACAGCTGAAAAAAGTGTACTATGAGAAGTTAGGACAGACCCCGTGAGAAGCTGAAACATCGGGTGTCAGTGCTGTATATAAGAAACAGTACAATGGATTATGGTGAGGACTGAATTGAACACTCAAGTATAATAAATGACGCCTAATCAGATTATATGACAACTATGCGACAGTGCTCCTATAGGAAAAGTAGCCCTGCAGGACTGCCAAAATCATGACCAGAGACACTATGGAGAAAATAGACCCATGGCCATATTTAATTCTTTTAAAGCAAAACACTGCTGCAAGCTGCTAAATTTGTCATATTAGTGTGTGGTCCCACTTCTAGGTGGTAGGTATCTTCACGAGTGCAGGAAGAGCAGCAGTACTGCAGTGTCAGAAGAGATGACCATACTGGACAAGTGAACAAGGAAAGCTGTGTTTGCTGTTATCTGACTGCTGTGGGCATAAAATGTGGAACCTGTGAATGTTCACAGACGTGGTCGTGTATAGAGGAGATGTAACATTTGTCCAACAAGTGTAGAAATGGCCAAGTGTCATGGATGAGGACAAAAGTGGCCATCAGATGCATTTGTCATTCACAATGACAGAGTTGTGCAGTCAAAATAGACCTTGTATCACTGAAGCAGTTAGAGCAGTGGCAGTGTTTGGAACACTGTCTACAAGTGCATAGATTGTCACAGCGTGTGGAGGAGATGGGTACTATCTGATCAACAGAAGCTTGAACGGCCACCTCACTGACCAACCTTAAACATTACAGAACTGAAGGCAAAGTCTTTATTATTTGGGTACTATCTGATCAACAGAAGCTTGAATGGCCACCTCACTGACCAACCTCAAACATTACAGAACTGAAGGCAAAGTCTTTATTATTTATCATCACTAGCAGTGAGACATGGGTGCACCACTACAGTCTGGAGATGTAGGTGGAGTCCATGATATGGAAGCATAACACATCATGTGCAAAAATTTGACAACTGCGAGCAAGGGAAGGTGATGGGAGCAATCTTTGGGATATTCACTTGATTATTTTTGTTGATTTCAAGGCCATTTGGTGAACACGAACCACAGTTGCCTCTGAGGTGCCATTACGAAGCCTTAAGTAATTGATGATGGAGGCCTGAGTTTCTCACCCAAGATGTGCTGCTACTGCACGATAATGCTATGCCAAAGAACGGCACACACCACCACAGCCCGGCTGAACACTTGGCACTGGAAACACATAACTCACCCAACACACATCCCAGAATTGATTAGCCAGTTCTGATCATGTACCGTGGAAGTGGACCAGCTGACAAGCAAAGCTCATTTGAGACCAATTTTCTGCAGCTTTTTACCAAACTTATAGTGTCAAACATCTCTTCAATCCATAGTATGCGAATATGAAAATGAGCCAACTAATGCTCTGCCGTATGCAGTATTGCAGGAATAGTGCTTCATTGCGTCAACCAAATCCGGGAACGAATTAATTAAATCACAGACGTATAAATCCACTGATTATATACGAAGCATTTTGAGTAGTTCTTAGCATTAATTTGGTACGGTAGCTGCCATGTTTTCTGATAATATGGAAGCTTGCAGAAATGTTTGCTCGCCAGTTAACGCTTCCCAGGCAGGGTCCACACTAGACACAGATCATACCTATATAGATACGAAACCACAGATCATACTAGATCCTCCTGGTGTCTGAGTGGTAGAAAGACTTGCTAGGTGTGCCCGTGTCCCAGGTCTCTTGAATTTCGGCTCGTTGGGTACGTTAGTTCTACGCGTCTGCCGTATGTGGCGCGTCTATATCTCGATGTTATTAACGCAGGTCTGCCGCTTGTGGCGCTACTATTCCTCATCCTCATAAAGTGTGGTGCTGCTGTTCCGAACTACACTACCACACCCGTAAGGAGTTCCTAGATTTTGCAGAGTGAAGGTTATGTCTTCAAAGCCATCCTAAGTCATCAAACTTGTTTGGAACTTGCATCCAATGTCAAGGTTATTAGTCACTGATGTGCGTATGATTCAGTTCGAAATGGACGGTACAGTGTTCGTTCTTCATGTGAGGGAAAGAAATATAGAAAATACAGGACATAAATGTGTGGTATGCTCTCATTCTTTCCGTCGACAGAATTTTTTAAGTGTGCGAATAATATTTAATTACGTGCCTGTATAACACGCATATGAAGCAAGACTAACAATGGAGTGATACCACCTCCATGCCATGTCACCTGGGCTTGCGTACTATACGTAAATTTCAATGTTGTTTATGTGGAATGCGTGGATGAAGTTGCACAGCTTTTTTCCAAGCACTTTGGTTTTACACCTATTATTTCATCAATGCTCCATATTCGTCTTTCATTCATCTCACACCGACGTTATGAAATCTTAACAATTGAATATGTCGTTAAATCAGGGTCTGATCGACACACGTGGGCACGCCGAACAAGCTAGTAATTTGGCGACACCAACAACCGACATTCTTTAAACTTTTTCGTCCTAGGACAGGACTGGCGAACTTTTTTGAGTGCGCTGGCACAAACTGCGGATTCGAGAATTTCTTTTTCGCGTGAGGAAATTTGAATTTACTAGCATGATCTGTGCTAGCACCATAATTACGATTATTACAACGATATTTTAGTGTGCCATGTAGATTGGCGCCCCCGGGTACCTGCCAGGATGGGGCGCTTTTTAGTTCGGCCCTGCGTCAAACAGACACTTCCCGCATCATACAAAACATCATGCACGTTTTTTGTGACCTACCGCATTTCATGCTATTTTGTTTCACACGTGTACATGTTTTACACTGTTCCGAAACAAAGTAGCGGCAATAGTAGTGTTTTGTCCGACGTGAATTATTTCTGCTAGCTCAGATAACGGCTTATAAAATACAATGGGGTATCGCAAATAAATCATGATTGTAATTCTTCAGTTCATGTATTATTCTTTACTGCTGCAAATATTCCGATACTTTTATACGTGTATAATTTTGACGTCCCCACCAAGATGGAATACACAGATCATCTATGCGTGGAATGTACATTCGGTGTTAATGATCCATGTCATGCGCTCAACAGCTATTGGATGCCCCACGGCTGAAATCACCGTGCTTTACAACGTCATTACATATTTTTAAAGAAATCCTTTCGGATGTGGCATTGTAGTTCGTAATTTTTAGCGGCGTGTGGTGCGCACAGCACCCTATATGAACATACCACGTCATCCGTGGTAATGTGCACGCCACTTGCTGACATGTTGTGGGCGGTGATTGAGCTGAAGTATTGTATGTGGCGAAGGCGAGTTACGTAGCGATATGATCGCGATGATGGGGAGGTGTGGTGCTCCAGTCAGTGGTTAGAACGCTGCCGATTAATGTGGTGAACTAGGCCTCGTTGTCGGGTCGGCACTCCGCCGTAAACATGTTGTGGGCTAGTTGATAGACGTAATCCCCTAATCCGGTTGTTGGGACTAAGGCCTTCATATGCCGCCACGTGCTCTCGATCGCGTTCTTATGAGCGAACGCTGTACGCCAGGAATTAAACCTGTATGAAATTGAGTTTACTCCGCTGAAACCACGAAGCGGGCCTGACTGACGTGAAGCAGAGCACGCGGAAGGAGATGTGATCCTCCGACATCGCCATCAGTAACTGCCTTTACGATTAGTGTCGACGCACCAGGGCATTTGGGATCCGCAATTACAGCATACCATATTGCTTAGAATTAGCCCAAAATCCTTCAAGAACTAGACGCGGACCTCGGAGTTGCTGAATAGGATTACGAGAAACAACTTATTAACAAGACCGTTGGCGCCCAGTGACACACGTCCGAACGCCGTGGAAGGAAGTTACAGCTTGGAATTCAGGCACTGTTGGAGTGCTTAAATTACATAAGTAACACGTATATCCGTCATAGGTGTTATAAATGTACGATTTTCGAAAGAACGCGAAAAACAATTCGAGTCACAAGACAGCACAACACTCAGAGCAAGAATCGACGCGATACTGGCATCCGGCGCGAATATGACGAAATGTAGTGCAGAGCCTAGATGGATGAAGGAAACGCCGCGAATATTTCAAACGGCTAGCCGTTGTCCGTCTCGTTAGGGGAATATCAGGGAACATAGGTTGAAACTTACAGATAATGAAGCGCCACATACGTTGGAGGGAAATAAGAAAGATATTTTATGAATAGCTAGGAATAACCCAAACAACTTACCTAAGTCAGTACGGATAATGTCCGAAGGAAGCAAGAGACGAACACTATGAATATGCGAACGACTAGTCTTAGTCTCAGTAGTGATGTATTTGACAAACGCGGCAGAGCTGCGTGAATAATGTCGAGGGATAGGATCGCCACATATGACAGACGCACAGTACTAACCTACCAAACACAAGAAAGGAGAGCCGATCGTGATCACCGTCACATGGAAATTGCATTTTGGGTACATTGTCTTCTGGGTTATGGTGTAACGAAGTCTGTGGTTGGATATTACGAGCTCGTCAGAGCTTGCTGTCTATGTCTTCAGGTAGGAAGGTCTTGAGTGCGCCAAGAATCTTTCGGGGGGGGGGGGGGGGGGGTTGGTGGTTGGCTCTTGTTTTTTTTTTGTTTTTTTGGTTTTTAAAAATTTTTATTAAAAAAAAGAAAATAA
>Ga0123355_10006206_pt1 | contig 17656 bp, 17 predicted proteins | sample TergutEmb28metaG_3_FD_89872 | JGI IMG/M metagenome (GOLD analysis project Ga0123355, IMG submission 89872) | Embiratermes neotenicus P1 segment gut microbial communities from Petit-Saut dam, French Guiana - Emb289 P1 | ecosystem: Host-associated > Arthropoda: Insects > Digestive system > Gut ...
AGGCGCAAGGAAGATAAATATAACCACGAGACTTGCAGTCAGCGTAATCATAACATCCCCTGTCCAGGAATTTGTAACCTCATGAGGCCCAATCCCTAAGAAAATCATCCACACTACTGCAAAACCAACAGCCTTACTAATGAAATACACAGGAGAACTTAGGAAAGTCTCTCTCACCTTTGGATTATTCATGATAAATCCCGGCTTAAAGATATGTGCCACCAAAGTCCCTATAAATGAAACCGAAATGAAAATCAGAGCCAGCAGATAATGAAGCCCAAATTCACCTGTATCACCATACGGTGAATATGTGCGCAAAGAAACTTCACCAAGCAAGTCCGTCAGCCAAGAGATAGCATATCCCAGCGGAATATTAGCGCCACCCTTACCATCCGGAATAAGTGCGAGAAACAAAAACGCACCAATAGCAGACAGGATAATAAACTTTGGAATATTCGTCTTTTTAGCATTGTTCATAAAAAACTCCCCCTACGATCTCTAATTTTTGCATAATTATACACTTTTATCACAATAGAAACAAGCTTATTTTTTAAAGCCCTACAACTTTCATCATAATAGCACATTCCAAACGCTTTTTAAAAAGCTCACACCCTATTTCATATATACCATTTAAAACACCGGTATCGTTATAAGCATTAGCAGCACAACCACCACTGCAGAAAAACTTAGCCCAGCACTCCTTACAGTCAGCCCTTGAGTAAATATCTACCCCATCAAATTTATCCCTTAACCCCTCATTTACTATCCCCCGCCATACATCACCAATGACAAACTCATCATCACCCACAAACTGATGACACGGATAAAGCTTACCATTAGGAGTCACAGCCATATACTCTGTCCCAACTCCACACCCCGCAATACGCTTATGAACGCAAGGCCCACCACTCAGATCAAGAGTATAATGATAAAACTTAAACCCCCTACCCTCTCTCTGCCTGCTTAACATCTGCTCGGCAAGAAGCTCATATTGACTAAATAGCTCCGGCAGATCCTCTTTAGTAAACCCAAAATCCGAACCGGGCTTTGCCACCGACGGCTCAAGCGAGATTTCTTTAAACCCCATATCAGCGATATGCAGTATATCACTGACGAAATCGAGATTATCAGGCGTAAATGTGCCCCTTATATAGTAACCCTTGCCATCTCTTGACTCCACAATTTCCTTAAGCTTCGGAAGAACCGCATCATAGCTACCCTCACCATCAGGAAGAACACGATGCTTATTATGTACATCATCTCGCCCATCTAGACTTAGCACGACATTGTACATCTCTCGATTTGAAAACTCTATAACATCTTCATCGATATCAAGCCCATTGGTGGTAAGAGTAAAGCGGAATTCTTTCCCGCTTTCCTTTCCTACTTGTCTCGCATATCGTACTATTTCCTTGACTACACTCCAGTTTAACAAGGGCTCTCCACCGAAGAAATCAATATCAAGCATCTTGCGACCTGCAGAATTCTCAACAAGGAAATCTATCGCTCGCTTCCCCGTTTCAAGACTCATCAGCCCCTCAGAGCCCCCATATTCGCCCCGCCCGGCGAAGCAGTATGCACAACTCATGTTGCAAACATGCGATACATTCATACACAGAGCCTTAAGACTAGGTGCTTTATCTGTTTTTATAGGACTATAATTATCGAGAGCAAATAGTTTCCCGCCCTCTATCAGACTGTCAATATCGCTCAGAAGCTCATCAATCTCACTTTCCCGGATCTCAGGGAAGTTAGACTTAAGTAGCTTCCTTGCATCATCTGTACCTATATTCTCTCGCACACATATCGCCTCATATGCCACATCATCGACACTATGTATCGAACCACTGCAAGCATCTAGTATGATATTATATCCGCCCAATTTATACGCATGTATCAATTTTCATCAATTCCTTTGACTTAAGATAAGAGTGACCTAAGCCGGCCACTTTCTTTCAGTGAACCGGCTCAGATTAATGAATTGTAACAGATTGTTAGTTAAATAACAATATTAAAAATTCGTATCATATGGCCACGGCTGACCGCCGGCTAAGAACCCACCATCTATGCGAAACTCCTGCCCGGTAATGTATGCCGAAGCATCTGATGCCAGTAGTAGTGCCGTACCGACCAAATCTTCAGGATAACCCGGACGATTAAGAGCAATACGGTCTAAGAGATACTTACTTCTCTCAGGATGCTCCCAAGTCACGGTTGTAAGCTCCGTCTTAATATGACCGGGACTTAAGCAATTGGCTCGGACATTGTACTTCGCCCACTCTACCGCCATAGAGCGTGTGAGTGACACCAATGCTGACTTACTCGCACCATAAACCGACACACCACCTAATACAGCCCCTGTATTATGTGAACCGATGTTTATGATCGATCCACCCATTTGCGCCTTCATATAGGGTGCCACGGCTCTCGACAGGAAGAATGCACCTTTTAGATTAATATCCATGATTCGATCATAGGTAGCCTCATCTACATCAACAAGACCCTCTCGCTTATTGATTCCGGCGCAGTTGATTAGAATGTCAATACGTCCTGTAATCTTGGCAATATCAGCTACAACAGCATCGAAGCTGTCAATCTTCGTCACATCCAGATAAAATGCAGAAGCATTATCACCCAGGCGTGCTTTCAGACTCTCAAGCCCTTCCATGTTGACATCACAGAGCGCAACATAAGCACCGGCATGATGCATAACTTCTGAAAAAGCGTTGCCGATACCGCCTGCCGCCCCTGTGATAAGGGCAACTTTACCTTTTAAGGAAAACAGATTTTCATAATAGGCGTTCATATATTCCTCCCTACTTGCGAATTTCTTTTCCGGTTAGTTTTTCATAATACTTCGCAACCGCAGCGTGATCATTTTGTCCGTGACCATCTGTGTGAAGAAGTTGCAGGACTTCCATCATAGCCGCAGTTAGCGGAAGCGGAGAGCCTACCTCATGCCCGGTATCAAGTGCATTTGCTAAGTCTTTGATATGCAAGTCAATTTTAAAACCAGGTGCGAAATTGCCGTCTAATATCATTGGAACTTTGGCGTTCATGACATTAGATCCTGCCAGACCGCCTTGGATCGCAGCAAATACTTTTTCAGGCTCTACGCCTGCTTTTGTACTGAGCATAAATGCTTCTGAAACAGCTGCTATGTTAACTGCTACTATGATTTGATTTGCTAGTTTGGTTACATTTCCCGCACCAACATCACCACAAAGTACAACAGAAGCTGCCATTGTAGATAGAATATCTTTTGCCTCATTAAAGACCGCTTCATCACCACCAACCATAACAGAAAGTGTACCGTCAATGGCTTTTGGTTCGCCACCGGATACAGGAGCATCTAACATCTTTACGCCCTTTGCTGCACACGCTGCTGCAACTTCTTGAGCTACACCGGGTGCGATGGATGACATATCTGCAATAATAGTGCCGGAAGTAGCAGATTCTAACACACCGCCTTGCCCCATTACGACATCCTTTACTTGAGGACCGTTAGGCAGCATTGTAATGATAAACTTACATACACTTGCTACATCTGCAATAGATCTTGCACCGATAGCACCTGCTTTTACCACATCATCAACATTAGTCGATATGATATCATATGCAACTACTTCATGACCTGCTTTTAAGAGATTCTTCACCATGGGTTTCCCCATGATACCAAGACCGATAAATCCGATTTTCACGATATAGTTCCTCCTAGCCTTTCATTTTTAGTACGGTTTCTGCAATTCGCTCAGGTGTCAGCTTAAAGTAATCCAATAGATCTTGATAGCTGTGAGCAGAGCGGCCAAAAGTATCATCTATGCCAATAAATTCCATTGGCTTTGGATCATTGCGCAGTGCTTCTGCAACAGCAGAGCCCAGTCCGCCTACGATGCTATGTTCTTCCACTGTTACAACTGACTTGCAAGAGCCTATCGCCTTAACAATTTTATCTGTATTCATTGGCTTGATCGTATGGATATTCACAACTTTAACCGACACACGACCCTCTAATGCCTTTGCTGCTTCAAGAGCCAGGTTTACCATATAGCCAGTCGCCAGAACTGCAACATCGCTACCCTCTTTCATCACAACAGGCTCACCGATTACGAATTTTTGATCTGCCGGAGTAACATTTGGATAATCATTTCTGTTAATGCGCAGATATACAGGTCCATTGTGCTCCGCAATTGCAAGTGTAGCCTGATATGCTTCATTAGCATCTGACGGATTGATGACCACTACGTTTGGAATTGCACGCATTGCTGCCAGGTCTTCCACTGATTGATGGGTAGCACCGTCACCAAAGTCAGATAGACCGGCAGACGAGCCGACTATTTTAACATTCACATTTCCGATTGCAATAGACTGACGAATTTGGTCATATGCACGATATGCTGCAAATACAGCAAATGAATTTGTAAATGGAATCTTGCCGGTAAGTGCAAGTCCCGCTGCCATCGAGGTCATATTCGCTTCTGCGATACCTACTTCGAAATGACGTTCCGGATATTTTTCCTCGAACATCTTACCCATAGTCGAACCACCAAGGTCCGCATCAAGGACTACTATATCTTTATTTTTTTCCCCAAGATCTACAAGGGCTGCGCCATAGGCGACTCTTTGGTTTGAATGTGACATATATCTAAATCCCTCCTATGAAAGTTTGGCCATAATCGCATCATACTCGTCTTGGCTGAGCGGAGCATTGTGCATACCCGCAGGGTGAGCTTCTGCTAAATCGTAGCCCTTACCTTTGACAGTATTTGCAATTATCACCGTTGGCTTGCCTTTTACCGCATCTGCAGCATCAAGCCCGCTTAGGATTTCTTCCATGTTGTGCCCGTCAATTTCGATTGCATTCCAACCGAAAGCCGTCCACTTATCAGCACTTGGATCAAGGTCAAAGCGTTCTGCAATGATACCTTGCGCTTGCTTGCTATTCTTATCTACAATCGCAACCAAGTTGTCAAGCCCAAATACTTTTGCTGCCATTGCAGCTTCCCATATTTGCCCCTCAGCAAGCTCACCGTCACCGACGATTACATAGACCTTAGACGGCAGATTGTCCAGGCGGAATCCCAGAGCCATACCGACACCAATAGAAAGCCCTTGCCCTAGTGAACCTGTGCCTGCCTCGATTCCAAGATGACCGCTCTTGAGCAGATCAGGATGACCTTGCAGTATTGAGTTAATTTTCTTCGTGTCTTTGAGATCCTCAACAGGAAAATATCCTGCCTCAGCCAGTGCCGCATATTGCAGTATAGCGATATGCCCCTTACTGAGTATCAAGCGGTCACGATCTTTCATATAACGATCGCTTGGGCTGTGCTTCATTTTGTGGAAATACAGAGCTGCCATAATATCAGCCGATGAAAACGTGCCTCCAATATGACCGGGATAGTCTACGCCCATGCTATAGACTACATTTCTGCGCAAGGTATTACCCTTGGTCTCCAATTCTTGTACCAACTTCTTATCAAATCCCATTTTGATTTTTCCTTTCGCTAGATTCTAGTTTTGCATTCCGCAAATCACTAAACACAAAACTGTTAAAGTTCTGCGCATATTTTGCTTTTACTTAGTCTCGAAACATAATTATGCTTCTTAAGCATTTTTCCGGATCATCTGCAAGTGCTTTAAACATTGCCTCCGCCTCATCAAGGGAAATTTCCATACATTGAGACAGAAATAGATCCAAATCCAGTTTCGGAAGCATATTAAGTGCCTCGCCAAATTCTTCGTGAGTATAGATATATGTACCCTTGACTATAATCTCACGAGTGACAATTTCTTGCATGTCAACTGTTATATTCTTCTGATTGTTACCAATCCAAACACTGATTCCCCCGGATGCAGTAGCAGAAATCGCTTGATTTGCAGTAGCTTCTATACCCACTGCCTCAATGGTTACATCTGCCCCTTCTTCGCCAAAGAGCTCTCTGACTCGTGTATCAAAATTCTCTGTCTGTGAATTAATAACATCCGTTGCACCAAATTTCTTGGCTATATCGAGTCTCTTAGCTGACAGGTCAGAGACGACAATCTGCTTTGGATCTTGCAAGTTTGCCGCTACGAGCGCAAGAAGTCCGATTGTGCCACCACCAATTATTAGTACATTCTTACCACGCAAGTCCCCCGCTTTTTTGATTGCAGCATAAGACACTGCAAAAGCCTCAACCAGAGCACCTACTCGTGGTTCCATACCGTCCGGCAAGCGGAAGCAATATTTCTCTAACACGCTGATATACTCTTGCATACCGCCATTGTTAGAAAATACGCCCAAGAAACGCTTATTCGGACAGATGTGGTTTTTCCCGGCTTTGCAATAAGAGCAGTCAAAGCAAGACCAGCAAGGCTGAACTGCAACAACATCGCCGACAGCAAGATTTTTCACACCCTCGCCGAGCGCCTCTACACGAGCAGAGAATTCATGCCCCATGACCATGGGTGCTGTTCTTCTGCCATTTGTACCGAACCATCCATGTACATCACTGCCACATATACAGCTTGCTAATATCTTCACCAGCACTTCACCCGGTCCGACTTCCGGCTTAGAAATATCTAATATTTCTAAAGTTTTGGGCGCTGTATATAGTAATGCTTTCATTGTTTCCATTGTAATGGCCATTCCTTTTTTTAATCTTTAGGCACAAGGTGCCCTCCGCCTAGACTACACCAAGATACGCTTTGCGCACCTCATCGTTATTAATAAGTGCCTCACTCTTGTCAGCAAGCATAACGCTTCCTGTTTCAAGTACATAACCTCGATCCGCAATTTGAAGTGCCTTGACCAGATTCTGTTCAATGATGAGCATAGACGTTCCTTGCTCTTTTAGTCTCCTAAGGATACGAAACACTTCATCTACCACTATTGGTGCAAGTCCGAGAGATGGCTCGTCTAAAATTAGAAGCTCAGGTTCCATCATCATCGCACGTCCGATAGCAAGCATCTGTTGCTGACCGCCGGAAAGTGTCTCAGCGTTATGAGTACGTCTCTCTTTTAAGATGGGAAATGTCTCATAGACCACTTCCATGAGTTGACTGCGCTTCGGGCGTGTACGCTTAAGGTAAGAGCCTAGGATAAGATTATCTTGTACAGACAGTCCCCCCAGCACGCCACGTCCTTGCGGTATATGTGAGATTCCCATTGCAGCACGTGCATAAGCAGGTATTGCTGCCAGGTCTTCCCCTCTCCACTTAACACTGCCACCGGTGACTGCAATCTCACCGGAAATCGTCCGCAGTACAGTGGTCTTTCCTGCGCCATTTGATCCAACCAAAGCTACAACTTCACCTTCATCAATGTGCATATCAACATCGAACAATACACGCAAGTCGCCATATCCTGCTCGAACTTGATTTAACTCCAGTAGTCTCATCATATCTGATAATCCTCCCCTAAGTACGCACGTATGACATCGGGCTCTCTCATAACATCGTTTGGATTTCCTTCCATCAGGAAGCGCCCTTCCAGCATAACGAGAACACGCTCACATAAGTTGACAACTGCGGACATCACGTGCTCGATAAACAAAATTGTGATACCTTGACTGTTAATCTTTCGCACAATTTCCAAGCTTTCTTCTATTTCGCTTGGTGTAAGACCGGCTAAGCATTCATCGAGCATGAGTATACGAGGATTAATAGCAAGTACACGAGCCATATCCATCCACTTACGCTTTTCGATTGGAAGCTTAGAGCATTTTTCATGAGCAATGTCATTAAATCCTACAAAATCAATGATTTCTTCCGCTTTTGCCCTTGATTCTTTGAGTGTCTTGTTATAAAGCATAGCAACAGTATAGACATTTTCAAACACTGTCATATCAGAAAATGGCTTAGGTGTTTGGAATGTTCGTCCAATACCGAGCTTTGCTCGTGCAGGCGGTGCCTGATCTTTTAGGATATGCTTGTTCCCCTTACGATCATAATAGATGATCTCGCCTGAATCTTGAGTATAAACCCCGGTCATCAGATTAACTGATGTAGACTTTCCGCATCCATTCGGTCCAATAAGTCCCAAAATCTCTCCCTCGTAGATTTCGAAGCTAAAATTGTTGACCGCATGAACGCCCGCAAAGGACTTATCTAACCCTTTAACTTGGATGATTGGCTTGTTATCATGCACCATTTTCGTCACCCCTCAGCGCTTTTTTTGCGGCGTGCCTTTGCACGGCAGTCTTTATGCTATCAACGATGGATATGATTCCGCTTGGTCTGAATAATACAATGACTACAATGAGTAGTCCATAGAGTACCCAGCCGGCGCCACCACCGCCAATATGCTGCAAGTATGCGTTTGATAGCTCAAGCAGTGGAATCGCAATTAAAGCACCCACTGTCGGACCCCACTTCGTTCCCATACCGCCCAAAATTGCGACAATCGCAATCCGAACGCTCATGTCTTGCGATGCAAATGTGTTAGGATCAGCAAAGCCCAACTGGAACACATAGAGTATACCTGTAAAGGCAAGCATCATGCCGGACACTATAAATGCAATTAGCTTAACTCGTGAGGATTTTACCCCTAGAGACTCCGCAGCATCCTGATCATCACAGATTGCCCGCAGATAGAATCCCAAGCGGTTACGCTCAATAAATGCCACAATTCCAACTGTGATTATAAGCCATATGAGCGAGATAAAGTAAAATGGAATAATGCTTTCAAAATGCAGATTCCAAAGGCTGTTGCCACGACGGATCATAAATGCAACACCCAGAGATCCGCCGGTAAAGTCTGCAAAGAAAATTAGTAGTTGCCGGAAAATCGTGGTCATAGCAATCGTAGCTATGGCAAAATATACACCCCGCAACCTAAAGCATGGTAGCCCTATGACAATTGCAAGTAGTGCAGCTATAGCCAGAGCTGGAAACACGCTAATCCACGGAGAGATTCCGCCGTAGCGAACAAATAGCAAGATCGATGTATAAGCACCTACAGCAAAGAACACAGAAGATGCCCATGAAGTTTGTTTGCCGTATCCACCGATGATATTCCATGCATTACCCATTGCGGCAAAGAAGAATACTTCCATCGCAAGTCGTGTGAAATAGCGACTGTCGATTACGAAAGGATAGACGATGCAAGCCACCAAAAATAATATGAGCAACCAGCTCTTTTTTACTAGTTTAATAGCCATTATGCAACCCTCCCTCTCTTGCCGAGAATACCATACGGCTTAAATATAAGCACTAACATCAGCGCAAGGTTAATCGCCACCGGAGCAAGCGCAATGCTTATGTAAGTAGAGGTAAAAGACTCTACCAATCCGATGATAAGACCACCTATAAATGCGCCCTTTATGTTGCCGAGACCGCCCAAAACCATAGCGGACATCGCCACAAGACCAAACGATGCACCCAAAGTTGGGAACACGAGGAACATAGGCGATATGAGAAGTCCCGCCACACCGGCAAACATTGTGCCAAGTGCAAATGCGATAACATATACACGGCTTGTACGAATGCCTAATGATTCAGCCACAACTCTGTTTTCAGATGTAGCACGCATTGCTCTGCCCGTGTCTGTTCTGCTCAAAAACCAGTTTACAAACACAACAAACAGCGCTGCAAGCGCAAATGCAATCAAGCGTGGAACTTGGAAAATCGTGCCAAGCATATCAAGTGCACCGAAGCGCAATTCATCTGAAATCGGTACACGTCTGAAGTCTGCACCGAATATAAGTTGCAAAATATTCTGTATCATAAAGGAAAGACCGATAGTAAGCAAAATATAGTTACTATCTCCCTTGCCTAAAACCCGATTGATCGATAACTTAAAAAATATACATCCAAGCAGATACATGCCCGCCCCAACAGGGATAATAAGCCAATATGGCACAGCTCCTTCGGGTAAGAAGACGAAAAGTGCATATGTAAGATATAATCCGATGACAAGAAAGTCACCCTGAGCAAAGTTAACGATTTTCATAACACCGTGTATCATAGTAAGACCCACGGCAACGAGTGCGTATACTCCGCCAATTAATAGCCCGTTTACAATAACCTGAAGCATAAACTCACCTTTTCGTTCCATCCGGCAGAAATGGGGTCAGGAGCATTACTCTCGACCCCATCCATCCCGGTCAAATTGTTAAGGACTAAGCCCTATTTTGTTCTTATTACTATAATCCTTAGTTGAAAGGTTGCAGGGTTTGTGGGTTAAGAAGCGGAGATGCTGCAAATTCTGCAGGATATACAGCCGTTGGACGACCGTCTTGCCATTGCATGATAACCGCACGAGCACCTTCGTTTAGACCTGTTTCTTCATTAAAGCTGCCGAAGCCGTTAGGAACGTTAAACCAGTAGCTGTTTGTTTCATCCATGCGACGTAGTTCGTCACGGATAGCAATCGGATCTGCTGAGCCGATGTTTTCGATTGCTTCGTATGCAAGCATAATGCTATATAGAGTCGGACCGCCTTGACCCGGGATGAATTCGCCGAATTGTTCTTCATACCATGCGTTCATTTCCATCCATCTGTCGCTCTCTCTAGCACCTGTTTGGTCCCAAACCCAAGCATCAACAGAAGTTAGACCGTTAACCGCATCACCTAGGTCCACATAAAGTGAAGGCCAAGTCATAGCTGCGCCACCACCAACTGTAAGTGGGTTGTAGCCCAGTGCGCCCATTGCTGTGAAGATAAGGCTTAGATCACTTGGATATGAGCTTGGAAGTAGAACGTCAACTTCTGCATTCATTAGTGCAGTTACGAGTGGTGTTGCATCTGTGAAAGTAGCAACTTCGTAAGATTGGTCAAATACCAGGTTTAGACCACGATCTTGTACTTGTGTTCTTGTGTTGTTGGCATTGTCTGTGCCCCATGCATCGTTAGCATAGATAAGACCAAGACGTAGATCCATAACATCCATACCCAGGAGCTGTGCGTAGTAAGCTAGGAAGTCAAGTTGTGTTGGGATAAATGATACAGATGTAGCCGCTGGTTGGAATGAGAATGTACTACCTTGTTGTGAAACTGCGATATTTGCAGCAGCACCGGTAATCATTGGAATTTGATAGCGCTCTGCGATTGGAAGTTGAACAAGTGCGATTGATGAGTTAGAGTTGCCGATAATAACAGAGAAGTCACCACCGTCTAGTGCTTGCTCAAATGGAAGTGAAGCTTGAGCAGCATCTGATGTTGAGTCTATAACAACAAGCTCAATTGGGCGACCGCCAAGTGATGGGAATCCACCAAGAACTTCATTGATATACCATTCTGCTGTTTGTGCTGCCATGTTTACTTGACGACCTGATTCTGCGTTAGGACCTGTCATCATAGCAAAAACTAAGAAGCGAACTGGATCGTCTGCACCCGCAGCAGGTGCATCACCACCACCTGTTGTGCCCGGTTGCGCAGTTGTGCCACCGCCGTCGCCGTTACAAGCTGCAACGAACATCACGACCATGAGCAGTGCTAAACATAGTGCAAGTAGTCTCTTTTTCATTTAATTTTTCCTCCTAAATACATGCTTCCTTTTATATTTGCAATCAGGCTTTCGCCTCTTTGCCAAATTGAGTGCCGCTCAGAAAAACGCTGCGGCGTGGAATCTTTTCTTTTTCCGTAAAAAATTCCATATTCTTTTGGATGTGCTCATACATCACTTTTCTTGCATGAGATACATTATGTTCTTCTATCGCCTTTACGATTTCTGTGTGGTAATACACACCCAGGTCTCCGCCCATTTCGCTAACCATACGCTTCATATGATGAGCATATATATCGCCGATAACTTCATAAGTCTTGATAATCAAGCTGTTTTGTGACATCCTTGCTATCGCATAATGAAATTCAAGATCCGCCACGCACAGTGCATCTAAGTCGCCTTGCAGAGCCAGCATCTCTTTTAGCAATTGCTTGAGATACGCCACATCTTTTTTTGTTGCTCTCTGTGCTGCAAGCGCACAAGTGCCGGATTCAATTTCCATTCTAAATTCTAGTATGCTCTTTAGGTCATCTTCTAAATACACAACCGGGATCAAGTCATTAATCCTTGCTCTGGCATCTAAGTGCTTAACATATGACCCATCGCCTAGGCGTGTAGTTATGAGGTTTAAGGCCTTTAGGTTCGACAGAGCACTGCGGATTGTGACTCTGCTCACGCCAAACATTTCACACAGAGCTTGCTCCGATGGTAAGCGCTCTCCGGAAACCCATTTGCGCTCGTATATCATCTGCTTCATTTCTTCGAGCACTTGGTCACTAATGCGACCTTTCTTTTGCACGGAAATTTTAATCCTCTCCATTTCGAAAAGCTTTTTATCCAAGGATAAAAGCACACGCTACTCTAAGCCTTACAACGAATTGGTCTACTTTCTCACCAAAAATCTGTAATACAGATTTTTGTTAAATAAAACTATACCATAATTTTCTAAAAAACAAAATGCGCAATATAACCAAATCTATATGTTATTTTTTGTGCTATATATTTAATTTTATCCTTGCATAAAAAAATGTTATTATAGGTCATATCCTATAATAACATCTTTATTGGCTACAAAGGGACTCCTATAGCGAACGCGGATCTGTTAGCTTTCCTTTCAGGGCACTAGCAGCGGCTGTAGCAGGCGATGCAAGATAAACCGAACCTTTGGCACTTCCCATACGCCCCAGATAGTTTCTGTTGTTTGTACTCAGACAATTCTCCCCATCATTGACCACAGCATGTATTCCACATCCATTACATCCGGCATGGCTGATAATGCAACCTGCATCGGCAAATACTTGCAAATACCCGTTGTCGGCAAGCTCTTTATAAATCTGGTTCGTGGCTGGTGCAATCAGGCATTTCACATCTCTGGGAATAACATGACCACGCATAATATCAGCAGCAACTTTAAAGTCTTCCGTTCTTCCGTTAGTGCATGAGCCAATAATAACCTGATTTAGTGGAATTCCGACTGTCTCACCAATCGGCACACCGTTAGCAGGGCTATGTGGCACCGCCACGTAGGGTTCAAGCTCAGACACATCAATGTTTATTTCTTGTATGTATTTTGCATCACTATCGCTTTCGAAAATATCCATATCCTCCCGGCGCACACCGCGAGCCTCTAAATAAGCAATCGTCTTTTCATCCGGTGCTATGATGGCATTTTTTGCACCACCTTCTACTGACATATTGCAAAGAGTAAACCGCGAATCAACCGACAGATCTGCGATTGTTTCTCCTGTAAATTCCAATGCCTTGTATGTCGCACCATTGGCATCTATCATGGAAAGAAGTTTTAGAATTATATCCTTTGCATACACATGCTTCGGCAACTTCCCACTTACGGTAACCTTGATCGTTTCCGGAACTCGAAACCAAAGTTCTCCAGTAGCAAAAACTGCACAAGCTTCTGTAGAACCTATACCTGTCGAAAACGCCCCCAACGCACCATATGTAGTTGTATGAGAATCCGCCCCAACCGCAACCATTCCCGGACGTGCGTGTCCACCTTCACATATGATCTGATGGGATATTCCGCGTGTATCATAAAAATGTGTAATATCGTAATCACGCGCAAAATCGGCACTTATCTTCAATGTATTGGCCCGCGCAAGTGTTGCCGCAGGGGTAAAGTGATCCATAAAAACAAAGATTTTGTCTTTGTCCCAGACCGGAATCTCCAGCTCTCTAAACTGCTCAAACGCAAGAGGTGCCGAGGCATCTTGAGTCATCACTAAATCAATTTTTGCAGTAACAATCTGCCCGGCGTGTACTTCTTTCAGCCCGCTTCCTTTTGCCAATATCTTTTCACTAATTGTCATTCCCATAACTCTTCACCTACGCCTTCCCAAAACGTTTTTTTAACAAGGGAAACAATCCCCCGGCTTCAATAAGTTCAACCAAATACGGCGGAATCGGTATTCCTTTATGCATAGTCCCTTTGGTCAGATTGTGTATTTCTCCGGTTTCTAAATCCACTTTTAATTCATCACCAACATCAGTGACTTCCGCAATACCAGGGCATTCGATGCACGGTAATCCGATATTAATTGAGTTTCTATAAAAAATACGTGCAAACTCTTCGGCAATGACTACTGTTGCTCCGGCAGCCTTTATTGCAATCGGCGCACTCTCACGGCTTGAGCCACAACCGAAATTCTTAGCCGCAAGCACAAATCCGCCCACCGACATTTTTTCATAAAAATCCGGATCAATATTTTTCAGACAGCCTCTTGCCAAGTCCTCAGGTTTCCACGAGACATGATATTGCGGCGGATTTATGTCGTCAGTATTTATATGATCGCCAAATTTTGTCAATATTGTCCCTTTTAATATTTTTTCCATTATAATGATCATTCCTTTCAAAAATCTTTAAACGCAAAACAACCATGAATTAAGGAATGGTCATTATTGTGCATCAATTGCGGTTCCCCGAAGGGGAGCGATTGGCACATGCCCTTGGTCTTGGTTTGAATTTATTCAAACTAATGACCATTCCTTTTAAAAATTTTCACTAAACTTAACTATAATGACAAGCAACAAAGTGACCATTTCCCACATCACGCAATTGCGGCGTGCTTTCAGCGCACTCCTTTTTTGCCACCGGACAACGAGGGTGAAATGAACAGCCTGATGGCGGATTGAGCGGCGAGGGAACATCTCCTGTAAGTATGATTCTTTGCCTAGCTAACTCCGTTTCCGGCTGAGGAAGCGGCTGCGCTGATAACAATGCTTGTGAATAAGGGTGCATTGTATTTTCATACAATTCTTCGGACGACGCAAGTTCAACAATGCGCCCCAGGTACATTACTGCAACTCTATGGCTTATATATTGCACCGCCAACAAATCGTGAGATATAAATAAATAGCTGAGTTTTTTGTTTCTTTCCTGCAATTCTTGAAGCAGATTAAGTATTTGAGCCTGCATAGAAACGTCCAATGCCGATATAGGTTCGTCGCATATTATCATCGAAGGATCTCCAGCCAAAGCCCGCGCTACCGACAATCTCTGCCGCTGACCGCCCGAAAATTCATGCGGAAATCTGTCCATCATATCAGGACTAAGCCCAGACATAACAAACAACTCTGCTACTCGGTCTCGGTACTCGCTGGATTTCTTTACAAGCTTATGTATCTTAAGTGGCTCTCCAACAATATCAGCAGAATTCATTCGGGGATTTAGCGAACTATATGGATCTTGAAATACCAATGCCGCACGGCGTCTAAATTCACGCAATTGAGATTCAGGCGCATCTGTTACATCATCTCCCTCAAATTTGAGAACTCCGCTTGTCGGCTTGTACAATCGGATAATGCAGCGCCCCATTGTCGTTTTTCCGCATCCGCTCTCACCTACAAGTCCAAGCGTTTCGCCCGGCTTAATGGAAAACGATACATCATCGAGAGCCTTTACTTCCGCAACTTTCCTCCTTAAAATCCCTCTTCTGACCGGGAAATACATCTTTAGATTTTTGACATCGACAACATTTGGGAGCGAAACAGAAGAATTATTATCACACATATTACTTCCCCTCCAATCTCACATTACATGAAGTCCAGTGCCGTCCGCCTAAGTGAGTAAGTTCTGCCGCCGGCTCTTTAAAACACTTATCCTCCCTATACTTACATCGTGCGAGAAATGCACATGTATCAGGTCTGTCAATAAGCGATGGCGGCAATCCTTTTATCGGCTCAAGCTTTTTCCCCAATTGCGGGACACAGCTCAATAGACCCTCGGTATAAGGGTGCATAGGATTTGCCCATATTTCTTTAACTGTCCCGGACTCAACTATCTTTCCTGCATACATAACATTGATACGATCAGCATATCTGGCAACAACTCCCAAATTGTGTGTCACCATGACAAGTGCTGTGCGGTATTTGTTTACTATTTCATACAGAAGTTCAAGAAGCTGCGCCTGGATCGTTGCATCAAGTGCTGTGGTCGCTTCATCGGCAATAATCATCTTAGGATTACATAACATCGCCATTCCGACCATCACCCTCTGCCGCATTCCTCCGGAAAGTTGGTGCGGATAATCGTCTATACGCCTACTAGGATCAGGTATGCCCACCTGCGCTAGCATGTCTATGCTGCGCTGGCGTGCTTCTTTTTTGCCTAGATTTAAATGCTCTATCATAACCTCAGACATCTGCTTATTAATCGTCATTGCGGGATTGAGCGATGTCATAGGTTCCTGAAACACCATTGATATTTTATTGCCTCGCAAAGAACACATCTCACGGCTTTTAGCAGGATATTGCAATATGTCTGTACCCTCAAACTCAATAGTACCACCGACGATTTTCCCCGGCGGATTCGGCACAAGCTGCATAACCGAAAGTTGGCTTATCGATTTTCCACAACCACTCTCTCCTACAATGCCAATGATCTCTCCCTCATCTACGTGATATGAAATGTTGTTAACAGCCTTTACGACTCCTCGTTCTGTCCTAAACTCAGTAGACAGTCCGGTTACATTTAAAAGTGTTGCCATATTGTATTGTTACCTCCGTCACTTCGTCGCCGTGCCGCGCAGTTTTGGGTCAAGCGCATCACGTAATCCATCGCCTACCATGTTGAATCCGAAAACAAGAAGCATTATGGCAATACCCGGAGCAATCGACAACAACGGAAGGTCCATAAGTTGGGTATAACCTTCAAAACACAAGGTCCCCCACGATGGTGTCGGAGGTCTTATCCCTAATCCTAGAAAACTAAGTGCTGCCTCAGCCAAGATTGAGACACCCATCATCATAGTCATCTGCACTATAAGCGGTGACAAACAATTAGGCAAAACGTGTTTTATTATAGTCCGTATTTTTTTTGAGCCCATCAAGCGCGCTGCTACGACATAATCATTTTGCTTGAGCGACAATACCTGCCCATTAATAAGCCGAATATATCCCGGGAACAATGATATAGCAACGGCAAATACAACTCCGGCAACACCTGTCCTGACAACATGAGCAATCATGAGCGCAAGAATAAGTGTAGGTATAGCCATCATCGCATCAGTAAAGCGCATAATTATAGCACCCACTGCGCCCTCAAAGTATCCAGCTATAAGTCCTAGAATCGTGCCGATTACAGCCGATACAAGTACCGAACTGACTCCGACACTCAATGCCACTCTTGTACCAAATATGATTCGGCTAAGCAAGCATCTTCCAAGTGAATCCGTCCCAAGCAAAAATTCTCTGCTTGGCGGCTGCAAGACATAAAACCAATTCATATCGTTATATCCATGCGGTGCAATAACACCGGCAAAAGCTGCAACAAAAAGCATTATTATAACTATCACTGCACCCACTATTACGACTTTGCGTGCAAAAAATACTTTTATAAATCTTTTAAATTCATTTACCGGAGGAAGTTGATTTTCTTCAAGGACTTCAAAAACATCCCCGCGTTCCGGTATCGATGTATTATCCATATTAATTGTCATTCCTTTCGCATCTCTTTCGGCACAAAACAACTACTAAGAAGGAATGGTCATTTTGTACATCTCTCGCAATTCCCGCAGGGAAACGAGTGGCATATGCCCTGTGTGTTTAGTATGAACTTGTTCATACTAAGTTTCCTCTTATTATGCGTATTGAATCCGCGGATCAATCCACGCGTATAATAAGTCTACAATCAAGCTTGACAGCACGACAATCACTGTCATAACAAGCGCTACTGCCTGTATGACCGGATAGTCCAGAGAATGCATCGAGTC
>Ga0123355_10006207_pt1 | contig 17652 bp, 8 predicted proteins | sample TergutEmb28metaG_3_FD_89872 | JGI IMG/M metagenome (GOLD analysis project Ga0123355, IMG submission 89872) | Embiratermes neotenicus P1 segment gut microbial communities from Petit-Saut dam, French Guiana - Emb289 P1 | ecosystem: Host-associated > Arthropoda: Insects > Digestive system > Gut ...
CCACCTGAAACTGATACAGTAACCTCACAATAGATGGCTCTATATATCCCTCAGAGCATTTTGCATTTGGCGCGGTCTTTGTATGTCAGGCCGGAAACTTATGGACCCACCTACGTATGTTCCGTTCGGAAGTGTATATCACAATCCGAAGTGGATTGGATCCCTGTGTTTGAGATGCGTCTTGTATCGAAGCCAGTAAGACCAATGCTGCGATATGTTTCAATAAGAGCCGTAGGAAAAATCAACGAGCCTAAATACGACAATATTAAATATTTATACTGTATATATAACTTATTCAACGATAAACAATGTTTTCGCCATAATGTAACCATTTAGTTTTAAAACACGTACACTTGTACCTTAACGTTTAACCACCGCCAACGACGCAGCTGCTACAGACCAAGGTACCTATAAACAGCTATGAAGTAAAATTTGGTTTTTACAAACTGGCGCTGTGTTCTCCCTGAAGACGGTACACATATACCGAAACATGTTGCAGAAACGCGTTTAACGTTCGTACTGAATAAGAATGTGCATTTAGTTGGAAAATAAATGGTGTATGCTGGTATAAAAAATGCACGGAATGGACGAATTTAAAGCTAGGAAATGTATGTGTAACGTAACATAGCGCCGCGTTCGCGTAACCATTCTGTCCATGGAAACGCAACGCAACAATGTGGCCTTTGTACTACTGACATACATATTACGCTGTCGAAAGTAACATATCGAAGGCGTTGCCACGGAAGGACAACATGGAACACGCTTAGGTCCACATGTAAAGTGCTCAACATTTTTGTCCGATTTTAACTAAATTTGGGGCTTCTCGCAGCTCAACGGAGTTCCAGCGGGAGCTCCGTTGACACGCGGAAGTCCCCATATCAAGTTCCTCGTATACCTCTCCAGCAGGAGCTCCGCTGACACAGACACACACACGAACGAGCAGACATGACGAAGATAATAGACTGTTTTCACAATTTTGCGGCTTTTTTTTATGACCAGCAACAATTCTCTCCACGTTGTACACTAGAATACTACGGAACTGATACTGTCCTTTTAAAGTATTACCTGACACCTAACATACTTTTCGTGTTGTACGGCAGAGATCGCCACACCCAGGCGCACAATACGTCAGTCTTCCCTTTCCTATGCGTCCATGTCTCTGCAAAAAGACGTCTTTACATACGTACACTTTCTAGCAAAAAAATAAACATTTTATTCATGGCCTTTTACAATCGTGCCACGGCTGCGATACCTGTGATACATGGCCACGATCAGATGCCACGCGTAGCCCTACCCACCACTACCGCTGTTTGGCGTTAGGAGGGCTGCCGTCTTACCGATGGAGTAGTGAGACGGTGTTATGAACTGTCAGACGATGCAGAAATGTTGCACGTGTTCATTATCATTTGAGTGTGGGTATTTATTGTGCTTTTAATGGGGAAATTTTGACTTGCCGTTGAAATGACAACATGGACCGAGTACGAAGACACGTGTTTTGTAACTTCAAAGACAAGTTGGAAGAAAACTGTTTCGTTGAAATTAATGAGGAATGGAGTTCTTTTGAGTAGCTGTAGTGTGCAGCTTACAAAGTACAATACTGAAAGGCATTTTACAACAATTCGCAGTTCCTATAACCAACAACACTTATTTCACAGTGAACTCAGGAAAAATAAAACACATATTAGTGACTTCAAAGCGAAACTAGCCTCACAACCATCGATTAAAAAGAAGTGGGAAAATTTAGCAATCCGGCCAATGCTTCCTCTAGGACAGCCCTCGTTCTTGCCAGAAAAAAAAAGTCATTTCGATAGCACGTATTAATATAAAAAGCCCTCATTTCTGGCACTGGATCTCTTGTCGATGACTGTTTGAGCAACGAGAGATAATGTCTGCTATGAACGATCTGAGGTTGCCAGCGAGCACGGTTAAAAGAAGGGTTCAAGATATTTACCCAGCATTTAAAGTTTTCATTCTACAACAGGGATGCCATGAAACAAGTCTGTCTTCGATTACTGCTGCCCGTGCTCCAGGTATAACTGCCACCAAATATGTACTCCTTGCATTGTGCAAGAAGGATAAATCATTCTCTAAAGCCACACAAACACAACATACTGTGTATGTGTGGATTTGAATGGCTTGTAATTAACTAGCACAACGGGACTACGTTCCTTACATTTAAATATCACTGTTTTAGGCAGCCAGAAGTCCTCTGCGCTGCAACTTTTCCATTTAAGCATGTTGCAGATGGTGACAAAAATCGCAAACACCATTACAGCAACGCTACACTGCAACACAGGCATATCAAACAGCTGTTGCAGGATGTCAAAGCGCTGTACGCGGATCTAGTATAATAAGCATAATCAGGTGGCTTGGTAGCTGATCTTCTGAATAATTACTCGTGGTTTGACAGATTTGACCTGCCTTGCTGATGGAACCAAAAAACCTAACGTTTTGAACCTTGCGCTTCAAGGAAGGTATAGCTAAGTGGCGGGCATGATTAGTACAATAAATGCGCTTAAAAGTAAATTATTACTTTGGAAGTCGCACTTGGATAAAAACTGCTGATGTGTTTCAAAGTATGGCAAATATTGTAAGGGAATGTACCTCGTAATTCTGATTCCAAGTTACGTAGTGGTCATTTAGAACAGTCGCGCAGTGGATATGCAAAGTAAGATTTGCACAGCGTCACGAAATCGAGCCTCTTAGGCGGTTTTATATAAATCATTTCAGTATTCTGAACGCAGGTTTCGTTGTCAAAGCTATCAAATGTAGAAGGAGTTAAACTATAAATTTTGTAAGTACGAAGCAAGTTAACCCTAAAGATTTACAATTTACATAAACATTTCTGTAAATTAGCAGACCCCACACGGTGTCCGTTGCTGAAAAATTCTGCAGTCAAGGCTAAATGTTACAATGGATCAGCCTGGGCGTGTCAGTCGATGTTGCCGATAATGAACATTATGAGAAGAATGTACATATCGTGCCTTTCTGATGCTAATCTTCGTAACTCTTTGCATTGTCAAATGGCGATCCTGACTTTCAAAAAACTAAATGAAATGCAATGCCATCCACTAACAATTTCTTGCTGAAAATTATGTGTAACTTGTTGCAATGTTTTTATGATGTATCTTTCTCTCTTTCACTCTTCATACCTTTATATGAAACTACGGTTGAAATGTCATCGTTTCATTAAATAAACAGTGTACTGTAACATGGGATTTTATTATGGGACCGCGGTGGCACAGTGGTTAAGGTGCTGTGCTACAAATCGGAAGGTCGCTGGTTCGATCCCAGCTGGTGTCATTGGAATTCTTCATTGATATAAAATCCTTCCGATAGCAGTATGGCCCTGGGGTCGACTCAGCCTCTAACAGAAATGAGTACCAGGAGTATTTCCTTGAAGTAAAGGCGGACGGTGCGTAAGGCTGACAACCTTACCACTATCTTGTGCCGTTGTCATAAAATCTGGGAACCTTAACTTCCTGGAACTCTCTGGGCCACTCCAGGCGTGTAATGGGATTGATTTACCTTTACCTTTACTTACCATGAAAAAAAGATTATATGCCACCATGCGCAAGCGAAAATTTATGAAGCTTCATATGCGCAATGAGTAACGTAAAATTTGGTATCCCCTGTTGTACGGTATGACAAAACATATGTAATGTTCCAATGGTTTTACTCAGTTTCTCTTGACAAAAGATCAGACACTACCAAAGCAGTCTATGGCTACTTTCAATTCGCAAATCCCTCTTGACTATAGTCCGCGTTCATTCAGGCATCTCTCTTTTGCTTCTCATCCACATTCGAATTGTTGTACCTCTCGCGTTTCAATAGTATCCGCAATCACGCTTCCATGTCTCTCGCATCTGATTACTAACCGCAATCACCGCGCCAAATCTCTAGCGTTTATTATCCGCCATCACCCTTCCATATCTCTCGCGGTTGATCATTATCCGCAATCACGCCGCCATGTCTCTCGCGTTTCATTATTATTCACAATCACCCTGCCATATGTCTCACGTCTGATTACTGTCCACAACAATTCTCCGGTGTCTCTATGGCGATTATGATCCACAGGCACCCTGCCGTTTCTCTGCAGTTTAACACAACCATACGGCCTCTTGTGTCTGATATGTATTCCACGTCATTTTGTATCACTTAACCCAGAGGCCTGCCTAGAGTGCAGTCCAGTTACACAAAACATGACCTTCCGTTTATAACGACTGAAGACCTCAGGGACATGCTGACTCCTGTCTAAAGGTGCGAAAAATACTGCGATCTCACAATTGATATTCTCTTGCTTCTTGGATAAAGTAACCAAAACTGTACGCCCACAGAACACATGTGAGATTCTAGTAATGAATTTCACACAAATCGGACTGATTTATCCATGAATTCCAATACGCCGTCCCTTGTTGGTAATACATAAGTTATCAGAAATCCCCTTAAAAGCTATTTAGTATATCAGTCCTGTTCTCAGAACAGACGTTCACGCACTGCTTTACCCCAGGGCTCAAAAAATTCTGTGTATCAAATCGCTAAGGAGCCTAGTATTTATTAAACTACTTCTGGTTCATGTCTACTGCTGCTTTCTTAAACATCCCTTCTCAACAACGACCGCTCCACAAAACTGCAACGAAACTACCTTAGCGGCCGTTTTCGGTCACATACGTGTACAATAAGCTGTTGGGTCAGTGCTGGCCATATCGCCTTCAGTGCCTTAGTTAAGTTCGGATGGCCTGCTGTATGGAAAATGGAAACCAATGCGCACCACCTGCATACCTCGGATGCTTATATGTTGTCAGACACGTGGACCAAACAATAATATTTCGTGCACTGACTTGGCCCTTAGATGCACAGTGGTTACCTACAGTATAAGTCTGTTACTATCATACACAAAACAGATCGTACCAAGATGTGTACCAAAAAGTACTATTACTTCGGGGTGACCAAAATTAAGAAAATTATCTATGCGAAACAGTCCACAGGTCAAATACGCGTCTACACCGTGCGTGCTTTCAGGCTTCCGCCGCAATGCAAATGAGATATTCGTTCCTGTGGAGGACCTATCAGTCCCATTTTCAAGGTCGAGCAATCCAAGAAAAATTATTCTTGGACTGCTTGACGTAACATCCTAAAAGAGCAACGATGTCAAGAGTGTATACTATCTGGGACTCGGCTCTGCGGCCCTATAAAATATTTCCGCTGTGCAGTATTTTATAAACCTTGGCCATCTCCCATTTGACAACTGGATGTTCTTGAACAGCCGTTGCAAATTCGTTCCGATAAGCTCTAAACCCCTTCCGTCTTTTCGTACCCTAAACGTACACAAATATGGGGAAAGTAAAACGACTCAAATTATGATGGCAACTGTACGTCACGTGACTTCCAGTTCGGGACTTAGAAAATTTCAGGCCGATGGATTTTTGTTCGACTGAGTGTACAGTACCAACCCCAGCTACGAAGCTGATACGCGTAGCTCAAAAATCGCGACAAGTGTAAAATCAAGGGCAAGTGGGAAAATAATTCCGTTTCCTCTTTAATATTCTTTCTAGGTTTCTGCTTTGATTTCTCCGATAATAAATACGAACAATATGTCTAGTCCGTCATAAGAAGGAAAGCAGGCTGTGCACAGCGGTAACGGATGCACACGCAGACGCGAGTTCGTCTCTTGGTGAAATGTCTGGAAAGGATAATTTTTGTCTGATGAAGCGAGCCAACGTTAGTTGACCCCTGGCTATAGTCAAGATGTCAGACAACATAGATCGACGTGTTCTTATTAGACCAATTAGACAGAAGCAACACGTCGCCGCAAGAATTTATCATACGAAGCTGCACCTGTGATAACAGACAGCAAGCACAAGAATGTTACCTTACAGTTGCGTTAGCTGGTGGTAAGATTACTACTATCTAGCTGCTCTTACTTGTTGTTACATTAACTGTTATTGCATGGGCTTTTCTCTCATGGGAGAGATTTGCTACCCTGGGTAAACTTTGTTTAGAAAATCTTCCACTCCTACAGCAGCGCAAGCAGAGGTTTAGACTTCGTGTGAACTGAGTTACAAAGTAGTCTCTTGTTTTATAAAGGGTTTGGTAACCCGCCATTTACAACAAAGACGAACGTGAGAGTCTCTTAATCCTCGCACCGAAATGCCTTGATATTCTTGCCTCCTTTGTAAGAAGTGACTTTAGGAAAGATGTTACGAAATCCCCAGAAATGAAAAGTCGAGATACGCATATGCTGTAGCCCAGAAAATTTGTAACGAAATGTACTTCTTAAAAAAATTAAAGAATGGAAAGGCGTCCCCTTACCATCCAAGCACATTGTTAAACACACGTACCACATGCTTTAACATTTAAAATGTTTACAATCTGTCCACACAGCGTATTTACTTGGTGCCTTATGATTCTCACAAATTAACAGTCATTATTTACCTAAAAGAATTAACTGATTAGTCTTTGCAGAGGAAAAGTCTTGTTTTTGCTGTTCGGCAGTGCTGAATTTTTAGATACCGTATTTGCTGCACGAAGTTTGTCTTGGGGTACCTTCGTTAATGTCTCATTCTTGTTAAAAACTGTACCTTCTGACTACAAGACCGTGTTCATGCGTTGGTGCAGAAGAGTTAAAAATGGAGCTTTATGGAGATTACCACTCTTATGCACAAACTGCCTGTCAAGAGCCACAACTGAACCACAGATCTACATGTTAACACTAGACCTAATATTGTATACAGCGTGTGGCACATTTCGTACACATAAGAAGTATTTTTCCTCAGTCCATATAAAAAAATCAGACTATACCTCTTTCTCTCTACCTGGCTTTCTGTTTCTGTTCTTTACGTCTCTGAACACAAACTTCTTCACTCTCTCTTCTCTTCTCTCTCTCTCTCTCTCTCTCTGTGTAACTTTTTCTTTCCTTGTTTTTCTTTCTTCGCCTCCTACGCTTTCTCTTCCGTTACCGCACCGCTTTCTTTCAGATTCTTACTACCTCTAACTGTTTACTTATCATTACTTCAAATCCATCCTTGCTTCTGTCGACATTATCCCATTAACGCATTCTGCATTAGCCTGTACATACATTCGGAATTCGCCCGTTACTATACTCTGCACTAGCCCATTAACATTGTGACAGAAAGTTTCCCGCTCAAACAATTCGAAGAAACGAAAATTATATGAACGCAAAACAATGAATATTTAATCCGATTTTTTGTCACCGAATTCTCAGTTTTTACAGTTCTTTATTTCCATTTCTACGCTAAAAAAGTTACCTTTATTAAATATATTACTTTTTATTCCCTATTCTCTCGAGAGCAGCAAAAGTCCAGACGGAGATATTGTTCTGCTTAACCCTGATCCGGCTGTAGACTGATTTAGCTTATTACAAATTAAAGTGCTCTCACCTCGGACACGTAGAAAACGTCAATCGGTTAATCAATTAGGCGCAAGTGTCTATTTCTCAAAACCAAGAAACAATGCACTAAATTCCGACCCAATTTCTGGATTTTTGTGACATGTGGTAAAGGGGTGTGTTCCAAACATTTCAAAGGAAACTGCTACTCTCCTGCAAATCACTTCGACTCTGATAACTGAAGAAACAGGTGCTTTCGAAACGTCGAGAACGTAACCCATCAAATTAGCAACGAATCGCCGTGGAAACTCAAGATCTCTTCTTGCAGTACAGTTGATTCACGCAGACGCCCTAGGCAGACTGCAGTGAGTTGATTCAAGCAAACGCCTCAGGCTGACGGCAGCAGACCTGATTCAAGCAGACACCTCAGGTCGACTGCAATAACAGAAAAAGAGTTTCTGGCAGAAACGGAGAGTGCTGAACAGTTTGCCCAAAGCGGAGTCTTAATTTTCTGAAATGGGAAGTGGTAGGAAATATAAAGTATGATGGAACTAATTGTGAAGAAGGTAGAATTTGGAGACGAAAATGACCCAATCCATGCACTAGAAATGGCGGAACAACAGAAACTCATTCTTTGTGGAAGACATGAGCCGTAAAATCAATGCGAGCATTGCGAGATTTCAAGTTCTCACTTCAGTTACCCCAACGTTGGCCATCTTCCGAAATGCGACAACGTGTAGTATACTAGATTACCAACATTCTAAAGGAATGCACTGTCTTCAGTTTCTACGATAAATATACCAGTCTAGGTTCCCTCGAAAGGCCGGGTTACAATGGCGTCATGTTCCACGGGAGGGAAATCTTCGGTAACCACAGGTGGCCTGCAGCACGTCTGTATGTGTAAGCCACAGACTGTGTACAAATAAATTATTAAATACGCAAAAGTTAGATGTCTGGCGGGGGAACACTGAGCAGTGCACAATAATTGCTGCAATGAGATGATGCCCCCCCCCCGTGTAACCCAGCGCAAGTCACCAAGGTCTTCAGGCTGCGCCAACCAAACCACTCTCGGTTCAAACCCCAGAGAGCTCACCAACCAAATTCCTTCCTCTCCGCAAGGGCGTATTGCCATTGAAGTCAGAAGCCTTCAGCTTTACCGCGTCCAGGCCGGAGTAAAGCGGCCGGGATATGGCGTTGACCACTCACCCCCATATATTGCCGAGGTTAACGAAAGAGTTGAGCTATACCTCTACTCCCCCTCCGGGTCTTTGTGGCCTGTCCTAGGGTGAACTTTACCTTTATCTTAATTAAAAAATACTGAATGCACTAGTGTGCGGACAGCTGGTACTGTTTACAGCACGAAAACAAAAAAACTTCTGTGAGGGGGCAAGAGAAAGTTAAGTAATTTGCTGTGTTCTTCCAATTACGCTCAAGACTTGTAACTTGTCTAATTACTGGCCAGCAAAATACGTGAACTGACTTTTATTTCCAACTGCTGGGACACAAAAACCATCGGCGCCTGGGGGTTAAGACACATGTGACAGTTGCAAGCGCGAGGCACCTAGGGAAGATCCCTGGCACGTGCTTTCCATTCCTTATCCCTTACAACTCATCCCCTTCAAAGCAAGAATGACGCATCTACAAATCCGTTTTACGCAATCAGACAATATTATGAAGAAAACTGTATGGTACTTGCGATCAAATTTCATCTGACGAGTACTCCCGATAAAATGTTTTGAAACAACACAAAATTCTAGGGGTAATCGTTATTGTGAAGCTCAGAGGCGCTAGGCGGGTCAAGAATTTCCCGTCTTTCATCAGAGCCTTTTCACAACTGCATGAAATTGGACCTCGTCCTGTCACGCGTACCAAACAGATCTCACGCCAATAACGGCGTACTTCACAACAGCACGAAAATGGGACCTGTCCTCGGTCACACTACCCAATCGATATATCTACGATCCATTAACAAGCACTTCAATATCTTCCCACCCATACATAGGTTTTCAAAGTAGGCTCCATCCTGTAGATTTGCATGTTTTTATCACATCTCCCACGCGGCGCACACGTCAATCTGTTACTTAAGTAAAAATTCTGTCTACTTAAAATCTTTGCGCATTTATTCTTCTTCTCTTGCCTTCAGACCATTACGTGGCGCTCCCATCTCAGAAGGCGAGCGTCCGTCCTGTTCTTACCGTCCGTAATAAATTTAAAAGTAGGAAAATCCGTAACCAGCCCCTCAAGACACAACGCTGCTTCTACAATTCATGCTAATTGGGCGGTTTTTCAGAGCAAAACGGGGAGGTAAGGAAAAAGCAGATACACATAAGCAGCATTCTGATATCGTGTGTGAACAGACATACATAGCATGCTGTTATCGTGTGTGAGGGGATATATACACACAGAATGCTGATATCGTAAGTAAACAGATAATACATAAGCAGCATGATATCGTATCATGTGTGAACAAGAAGTGCGAGTAGAACTCAACCAATCTGCTTTCCAAATGCATGAATTTATAACCCTACTGATCTATCAGTACTGATATTACACAGATGCAACTGGAAGTGCCGAAGCATTTTGTTTTAATAACACTGTAAGTACTGGTACAGGTTAAGGCAGAATTACGTGTATTAAAACACTAATAAAGCTTTGGAAATTCACTACAGACGCACAAACGCCCTGTAGCTAAACAAAAACGGTTCAGGGGTCCACCTTCACAACTAGTACATTTATTCGGCGAGAAAGTAGGTTAGACTTTACATGCTGTAGTTCTTCCTGCGAAACCGTGGCAATCTATTCTAGTCTGCAGTTCCTCGTTCGTTGCAGGACTCGCAGCAGATAATGTCGGCCCCTCTTCAGTCACACCCGCCACCTCTCAGACCAACAGACACTGTATATGTACTTGTCTTCTTATGTCTGGCAAATCACTCCCAGATGAACAGCGGTCAGTGCAGAAGTGTGTCGCTTGTACACCTCCTTGGCTACACACCAAAATTCCAAACATTATAAGCGAGTATCTTGTCCATTTTCATCTTTTGCGACATGTGAACGGGAAAAACTGACGTTACGCATGTCAAGAATATCCTCCCGAAAGGGCAGAGTCCCTTCTGAGTTCCTCCACGGTAACGGTGTGGTGTGACACATTCCACCGCCATCGAACAACGCGAAACCGAACATCATTGTGTCATGCTTGACAACTTTCTGCATCCTTAAATGGACGCTCATACTTGCGAAACGTGCCGTTCCGCCAAAAAGGTCGCCAAATACCAGAAAGCTACTACTTCCACGAATATCCTGCAGAACATTTTCCCAGGACGTTTCCCTTCTCGATTCGGAGACATTCCTTGGCTACCACGGTCGCCGGACCTAACAGCACCTGACTTATTTCTGTGGGTTACGCTAAAGTCTCGTGTTTTCCACACACGCCTGAGGACACTCGAGAAGCGACTGTCGCTATCTGACTGGGCCAGAGCTACGGGAGGCAAAGTCTAACCTACTTCCTCGGGTAAACAAATGTATTTTCGTGAAGGAATCAACTGACAGACATTGTTTTCAAAATATGAAACGCGTTTGTATCTGGACAGCTTTACCAAAGCCTTGTGAATATTTAATTGCAATTATGTCATAATCATCACCTGTGTCATTAACTGTTATTCAAACGTGAAATGTGTTAGCACTTCTGTCGCACCTGTTTACTCTTGTTCACTCACGAATTAAGCAGAAACTTTTAATGTGTTAATATGTCGGATACAAACACAAACTTTCACACCTTCGCTTACAAACAATAATCCCTACATAACGCATGGGTACATTTTTTATCTAACTCCGTACCACATTTCATATGTCCAGCTACAACGCTTAACAGTTATCACCATCGGGCCGAAAGCTACAGAAATTTTTCGAACGGCCATGTCCTTATTCTGCATAGCCGTTACAAACATAATTTTCATACACTTTCCATGATCTATTGTAGTTCAGCATTGTAACTGGTGGTATACGTGGCGCTAGTGGAGCTTCCACCTCGTAAGTTAGTGCGTCGGCCGTGTCCTGACGGCAGGAATTTATTAAGTACATCTCTGGAGTGTCCTCCAATGACAACAATCATAACAAAGTTCGTAAAAATCAGTCCACTAGTTCAGAAATTGAAATGTGGAAACACACAAGCCCTCCGTTTCTTCTCTGCCTTGTGACACCAAGTTACACACACATTCCCTCAATGCAACAGACTCTCTAGTAGGTACAGGCAAATTTGGCACAGTGATATTCACTCAGGACGCTTCCGGTCCGAAGTGGATACGAGTTTGGGTTGGCCCCACAGTCTGTCTGGGCGCCGTGCCTGGAATCGAACACCACTTTCTCGGTGGTGCATATCGTAGCATAGTCACTGCGCCACCTGGGCCATTTCAACTCCGGCTCTGCCCCCCAACATAAATTCTTGTCTTTACTACGAGACTAGTCTAGTTCAAAAACTACGTGCCACCTATGCATCTGTGTTGCAGAAACTTGGGCCAGGCAATTAATGTGACGGCATACAGTAATCGTTCTGCAGCCAAGAAGCCGTCAGCATACGTGAGCACCTCGCAGGTGGCACATGGTGCCACAATAGCAATAATATTGTCGGTACAACAATATGCACAGCTACAACCCACGTGCTGTGAATTCTAACAAGTCAGGGGGAAGGACCTACTCATTGTTAACTGTCGTACTCTCCGACACTCAAAAAGGTACATGTCACTTCAAGCAGCCGTTCAAGACCACTGGTAACTACAGGGATTAGCGGCTTCAGCATTCATGAACTCCACACTACTTCTCCACAGTGTTTGCTTCATAGACTCTCACAACACACAGCGATTACTTCTCTAACCAGCATTAACCGATACCACGGGGAATTCATGTGGTGACTCAATGTTGCTGACGTTTCGAATTAACAGGATGCCTTCATCTTCAGGGTCAAGCAGGTCAACTATTCACATGTTTACTGTACAGTAGAAATTGAATTTTTAAATATGGGCTACATGTAATTTCAGTGCATAAGAACGCTAGGCACTGGGAGCACGTTGAACCTAATCATTATTAACGTCGGTACTAACGCGTGTAATCATATCCACGCCCCGGCCGTCTTACTCCCGGTGAAAGAGCCACCGGCACCAACCGGCAGGACGCTGGCGGTGTGGCATGGTGTCGAATCTAACGTCAATCGTCCAGCAATCGCATTCATCGTCACATGCAAATTATGGCGATTCAGACACGCGGGTGCATATTTTTATGGCACTCACTGTCCCATGGCATACGTACATATCCGTAACAATAAGACCAGATTTTATATACAGGCTATATCGACTATTATGGCTCTGCTAGTCGTGCAGCAGCTACTTCCGGGGAATTTCCGGAATGGAAGAGACTATATATTGTCACAAGTACGGACACTGCACGTCGTTAAATCCACGGAAGTTCTGAAACACCTGTTTGCAATAAAAAATACGAATCTCACTATGACATACTGCGAAAAAGCAAACTTGTCTCCGCGCTAAAGGCATGAAGACATATGTGGAAAAAGGGTACAGTGTTATGTATTCCTATTCCTGGCTACGTCTGGGTCACTTCTAGACTATGCTGAAACGGCCTCTTTGTTCATGGATCGGCGGCTGGGTGGCCCGCAAAGGCACTATGGCGCCGTGAAGAACAGAACGTCTTCACCCCAGACGAGAAGCGGCGACCAATTTCCCAGCAACACAGCCCGCAGCCCAAATACCAAACTCACTACGCGTTCTCACTCGGGTCAATATTCCGGGCTCCGAACTTTTATTTTAATCTCACTATACTCGAGAAGCAATACGTCATTCAAGAACACAAGACGAGACATGTTACGCTATCTGTACATACGTACAAAAAATTGTTTTGTGGCCAGGGAATCGGTATTTACTTTTAACTATCCTCTGGGTGCCGCATTCCCCTAAGAACCTTCTTGTTTTGAAACTTCGAACTTAAAGTGTGTTAAAAGTAGCCTATATTTAGTGTTAAGCTTTGCATTATGAATACAAGAACAATTACCAAAATAATCAATGGGCAAAGTCACTACTCTCAATTTCGTCCACATACGAACAGGTTGTCACGTCAGCCAGCATCAAAATCAGTGTCTTCTGAAATGTGAAGGTGTGACAGTCCATGGTCCACAGTTCGATTCGCGGAGATAGTAAACGTTAGACCATAAACTGGAGACTTTGAGCATTAACATCGTTTCTGTCAATTACGAGGCAGGTGCATTTGGATATTTGATTAGAGACTTCACTTCATTAACTGAAACCCAATGAATCAGTGTTCCAGAGTGAACGGCGGAGAAAATTCGAAGTCAAGTCTGCTAAGTGCTTTGTCTGAGGAAGAACTGTACGAGCCTTTCACAAAGAATTTTCGACCACAAACTATAAAAGATAAGCCGAAATATATGTCAATATTTTTGCCAGAAAACTTGGCCAGTCAACGTCACCGAGATCCTATCAGATTTGAATCGGCATTCACGCGCGATGTAAGGGTTTGTATAACACTGGTTTTAAAAACCCCGATTGCAAATCCCCGTCGAAAATCTGACACACGCGAACGCTGAGCTTATAACTAATCATTGTGAATGCTCAGCGTGGCGCAGCCGACGATACGCAGTCATGCTTCATTCTCAGGTTCACTTCGGTCAGCCGTCTGAAGTTACCACTTGGCAAGCAACACTTCTTTAATCTTGCCAAAATCAAGTAAAATTACTAAAAGCTTCGTAGATTTGAGGTTTTTACAAAAAGTCCGTGAGAGGCAGTAAATACTGCCTTCCAGACTAGTCTTCCTGCGCACCAATGGGCATCTTACGATATCTCAAACCCCACGCCGTGGCATCGTAGAAGAGAGGAACGGCTGAACAGGAGGTTCTCCCTAAATGCTGGCGCCAATCTGCCTGACAACACGGCGCTACAGCCTTACTCATTACACCGTCTTGTGCACCTACTTAACACTTCGCAGTCTAAACAATATAGCGTACAGGGTTTTTATTAAATAACAAATTCACATGGCATAATTTGTGTGTACAGTTTAGGAATTTGTTTAGAGACTGACGAAAACCACGCATAATTTCAGCAGGGACAGTCGGTGGTGTTTAGGCAACGCTCTGAATCCCACTTGATCGCAGGGTTCGGTGTCCCCAGTAACTGACAGGCATGACAACGCAAAATGAACGCTGAATGTGAACACATCCTACAGTTCAGTTCAGCCAAACAGTTCAAGCATTCAAACGTGCAACACGACACAGTATTGGTTAACTAGGAGTACGCAGACATAATACATGGCCTACGTAGTAACACACCCACAAGCCAATCAGAATGTTAACTCGGCACTAACAGCCTGGTTAAGATTGCGAAGTATGTGTACTGTTACGGAACCGGATTTGCGGCCACAGTCGCGCGGCAAATGGAGGGGAAATGTGCGCGACGGGCATGTCCTTCTTCGTCCACGGTCAATCCCCTACCCATCTTGAGGAAAAAAGTCATATCTGTTTTCGTCCGCGAGAAGCAGGTATTAATACTGTTTGGTCTACGGCTCGTAACATGTGAATGAGCATAATGCAAATGCGTAAGACGTTTGCTTCGGATGGCAGAAGATAGTTTGAAATAAAGTTGACCGAATATAATGTGGAATTCATGATTAAAACAATGTACCAAAATGGTACCTATTGTTATCACGCAGTTTAGCCTCTAATGAAATTTTTAAGATTCGTGTAATTACAAGCATTAAAATAATGAAACATTTCTTAGGCACATACGCAAAATTGCGGAAGGCGACTATCAGCTTCGTCCGTCCGTCCGTCCGTCCGCACGGAACAATTCGGCTCCCACTTTAAGGATTTTCATGAAATTTGTTGTCAGTATTTGTCGAAACTCTGTCGACAAATTTCAAGTTTCATTAAAATACGACAAGAATAATGCACACTTAACATGAAGACGTGACGTGTGTGCATTTATGGTAATATCTCGCTCAATTGTTCTCAGATTGAGAAATGTTTCAGACAAAAGGAGTACAGAAAATCAAAACACTCATTTTACAGTCAGTAACTTTTTCCTTTAAATCGTGCCGTTTATGAGATAACGTGGAAAAATACCGTACAGCCGGACAGGCCACAAATGATAATACGGTGTATGCGCATTGCATGCTGGATAACTAAGGCCACAGACAGACAGACAGACAGACACACACACACACTCAGAATATGTAAGAAGTATTGCTTTCCACGGCAACAATATTTATACGAAGGCGCCTCAAAGCTGCTTTATAAGTTCACTGCCTGTCTTGTTTATCAAGCAACTGTAACCTTCGTGTACTGAAATTATACCTGCAACAATCAGGCGCTACAGTAATTGTTTTACCACAATTTGTCCCAACCAATAACATTATCATTATTTTTTGTCCGTATCGAACTTTGGAACCAAAGTCTACCCTAGAAATTTCGCCTCTTTCATATTTGTTAATAAATCAACTACGAATCTCTTAACATGACTCGTTTTGTTGGCCACTGCAGCAGGCGAATTTAGACCCTAATCGAAAAAATAATATATATAATTTTTATGGATTGAGCCATAACACAACGGGATGTGTTCTGTTAGGTCAACGCTCCGTAACTTCACGCAAATCATATTCTGATATTCTTGTAACGTCACTATGAAACAACTGATGTAGGGGTGACGATGGTAAAAGTATTGCGATGAGTGTGAGTGAAAAGCCTCACGGGCGTTCGGTGTCAGGTGCAGACTGTTGCTGTTTTGGTGCAGTTTGTTGTCGTCTCTCTTAAATAATGCAACTTCATGAATAATAATAATAATAATGTACGTCCGTCACTATCTACGGACTGAATGATTGCGCCGTGCGTCATAAAACACCACGTTGCATTCCATGAGTGAAGGCCCATCCTTCCCAGCATCCTGACAAAATGTCCAGTTCGTTCAATATTAGACCTAAGAGCAGTGATCACGTTGGTGCCCAGACCGGGACATGAAGTGGTGACGTCAGAACACCGACGACAGTGCATGAACAGGTGAAGGGCCAGCTGAATCTCTTACCTACTTGAATATCGCTCTGGAAATAAGATTGAGAACTAGAAACTGTGAGCGGAGAAGGTACGAATAGGAATCAGTTAGAAACGTGGTAACCGAACTTTATTGACTAAAGAGAAAGTAAATAACATGTTGATCGAACCTGATTGGCTAAACACGTTGGTGGAGAGGGGTGAGAAAGTTACGTCATTCAAGCTGACCAGGTACGATTTCGCAGCAGCATACCTGGACACCTCGGTGTTGCTGTTTTTATTGACGAGGATGCAGACGTGTATAACAGCCGTGGACGAAAACGGACATACCCTTCGGCGGGCTTGGGGGCTACTGTACTTGTTTATGTCGTGCACGCAAACGGATATGATTTTGAAGCTTACGAGTGATCGTGGACGAAAACTGACATCCACCCTGAGGCTTGGCACTGTCTGTGTTAACAGTTTTAACCCTTACACAGAGTTCCGTCGTACCGCACAGTAAACACACTGTGCCCATTACAGATATCGACGGTTAATTGTGTTTAGGGAAATAGTAGCGGTTTATTTTGAGAATCTACGGAACGCGTACAGTGTCAGCAAAACATAGAGATTTGAATGCTGTCTTCTTCCTCTTGTAGCATACGCACTTAACTATCACTGAAACAAGAATGCAGGTGACATTCTGCGTGGAGAAGCGGCCCAAGCCAGCCTTTGGCAGGACGTTCGTATTTCTTGAAGTATTGCTTGCGGTTTCATGGTACACGCTTGAAATATAAGCTAATTTATGCCGGTAAGAACGGTGCGGCATTCCGTGGGCGGATTTTTACCGTACTGACATTTGCAGCAGCAGTATGTGCGGATGTGTTATACCCAACTTCATCCATATCAGACAGTGAATTTATGCAGTACGGATAAAAATTATTTACCCCCATAAGTAAAGTTTGTCACTGTGCCGATTTCATCGAAATGGGACGAAAATGTTACAGATACGTGTAAAATTCCGTATACGTCCTAAATGAAGTGCCACTGCGCCTATTTTCACGAAATTCACGGCTGCCCGACGGCATTCGAATTTCACCCACGTCGGTCAGCCAATGTGCAGTTTGCCGGTATAAGTGCAGTAAAGTGTGATCGTTTCTGGGCCGATGTTTTCGAAACTGGCGATCGCCGGGCAACGTTTCGTAAAGAACGTCTGTACCGAATTTCATGAAAATCCGCCAGACCTTTAGTCGCTGATACTATGCCATGC
>Ga0123355_10006208_pt1 | contig 17652 bp, 8 predicted proteins | sample TergutEmb28metaG_3_FD_89872 | JGI IMG/M metagenome (GOLD analysis project Ga0123355, IMG submission 89872) | Embiratermes neotenicus P1 segment gut microbial communities from Petit-Saut dam, French Guiana - Emb289 P1 | ecosystem: Host-associated > Arthropoda: Insects > Digestive system > Gut ...
AAAAAAAAAAAAAAATAAAAAAAAAAAAAAAAAAAAAAAAAAAAAAAAAAAAAGGGAAAAAAAATATAACCTCCCATCTAAACACAACACGGGGCGGGGGGGGGGGGGGGGGGGCGCATGGTGGATATAGGCTACAGAATATGCCTCTTTCTTCATACGCATCCAACTGATATTCATTGCCTTTTGAATGGTCTACAGATAATTCTGTAGTAGCAGTATGTTTAATATGGTTGCTCCGTTAACAGACTGCATCCTTGAACAACGACCTGTGACTGAATATCGGTAGAGAGTGGATGTACTCTGAGCGCAGAAAATGTTGACCTCAGCAGGCCTCTTCATCATGTCTAGAAGCCGCTTTAAAACTGGATTACTTGGAAACGTTAATGGAAAAATTAGAAAATTCCAATTTCTAGCGATGATTTCAGTAGATAACCTTTTCATTGATCCACCATTAGACTCATACACTATAGTCCTCGATAAACACACTGAAATCACGAATTCTCTCCATACCCACGGTATGTAAATATCGAGTACAGTCTTTTCCACCCACTTAATGTGCAGTAATATTAGCTTCTCAGAAGCGCGTTCGTATCTGCAATAAAAAAAACGAAGCGCATTCAGAAATGCACAAAAGCAAAAAACGCATTCCGAAAAAAAAAGAGGTGTACTCCAAACCCGAGCATACCGTACCACTCGCCATTCTGTGTACAGTTAGAGATACAGCCCTAGAAAGAAACAATGTTTGTTATATTTTCCTACTTTCTAGAAGCTTCTGCATCTTCATCCGTTTCGCATTTGGTCCGTGGCTTTGCGACAAGAGACGACAAAAGGATTAGTGGACGAGGGAGAATGAACGACAAGAAACCTTTCTCTGTTTTACCCGCAAGTTCTTATGTTACAAATGATCCTGTATCGGAGCACGAAGCATAAAACGTGGCAATTATAAACAAACTTGTACTAAAATAATTTTAAAAAATGCGTCCTTCGGCGTTTTAATCCCCTACAGGCTTTAGTTTTCATAACAGTACAACTCCGTCCTTAACAGACCCAGTCAACAACGTGCTACCTTCAGTTCAGATAGTTCAGACAGATAATTGACTGAACAGAGTTAAGCAGTACTGCCTTCCGCTGTATCTTGTTAGTACTATAGACAGCAGTACTAGCTCTTGGTGATATGTACATGCAACAAAGGCTCTGTAACTTTGTACTTTGGACGGAGTATTTCATAACACCTTCAGTAGGAGAGATCAACAGTGTAACAGTAAAATAGTGAAAAATGAATTAAAAAAGACGTGGAAGTAAATTAACTAAATTCTCCGTATTACAGATCAACAACGACACAGCGATTTTCTTTACGAAAGAATAAGACAGTAACAGCTAAACATGTATGGTGTTCAAAGTTAATGTCTCAAAACAACGCACAATTTTAAAACGCAACTTCATACATTACGTGTTAAGGTGCTCCAGCGTCCCACCACGACATTAAGAAATACCAGTACAGATTAATGTGTTTTTAATAACGCCACTGCATGGAGATTAACGGTCAGCTGCCATTTATTTACCAGGATATTACCGAATGGATGTAAGATGCAGTAATTCAATACGCAGTGTTCTGTGATCGGTCCACAGTCTCTATGAAAGCGAGGTATCCACAGAGTGCGACCAAGAGCTTTCTCTTTCAAGTTATAGAATCTTCTGCATTCCTTACGGCCAACCAGGAGTTGCTTACTTCTTCCTCCTCGTCTTCCTGTCAATTCTATCTTCCTTTCAATAACGTGTAATAGAAGTCAGTTTATACGCAAGATGTGTCCATTCCAGTTACCCTTCTCTCGTTTCATTCTATGTGGAATGCTCCTCTCCTCCATGACTGAATTTTACACTTCTTCATTTTCCACTCGAGTGGTCCAAATGATCTTCTCCGTCCTTCTCTGGCACCGAATTTCATAACTTTCAAGGTATTTCTGACCTATTTCTCGAACTGTCCATGTCCCGGCGTCACATAAAGCTATGCTCCAAATGTAGTATTTTACTGTTTCTTTTTTAAATTTAAGTCCATTATGCTGGGCAAAAGAGTTTTCTGCTTGCTGAATGCCGCCTGTGCCATGGAAATCCTGCATTTAATTTCACGTGTACATCTTGCATCATTTGTTACACAGTACACGGTTGCGCCTACTATATGCGGCAACCTATCTGACACCTCTGCTCAGCAGTTAGTCGGAACTACAGGCGATTCAGATATATTGAATCTTTTGGCGTCGTATTTGCAGTCCAAGTGGAGACGGAGCAGAATATTTCTACGCGTTTTTGCCATTAAAAATCAACAAATCTTTACACAATAAACGACTTGAAGAACTGTCTGAGTTTCAGTACCCAATTTACAGATAATTTTTCTGTGAATTTACAAGCTTGATTGGTCTTGGTAATAATTTACCGCACACAATTGACCATTAATGCGGTGATAAGTAACAGAGAGTTACAATGTACAGAGGTATAAATTATATTCGTTTCACTGCGTTAAATGCACAGCATATGAACATGCACTTAAATTAACATACAAACATTTTAAACTTCCCTACGCAGGAGGACTGTATCATGTATAATTTGTAAGTATGATGCGCCTTTTACATAAAACTGTAAGGTTTCTGTTCATTGCAAAGTAAACTGATATCGTCCCAGAACTGTAATAAAATGCGATATAAAATTCCTTTGGAATTCATGAAGTCGTCCATTAAATGAAATGAGTCAAAAAGTCCTGCACCTCTGGTGCAAAACAGAAAGGATAAAGAATAATCTGGATGCAAAATTCGAAGGTTAGACTGCAGATAAGAAAGTGAATAAACACGATTCTGAGCCAGTTCCAACCACTTCCCATCCACATAACCTGTGAATCTTATGTTTATTGGACCGTGCATCATCTTGATAGTTAAATAAAGAGAGACCAACTTGATGTCACTTGCTTTATTATTTCATTATTTAATGCTCAACATGTTTCGGATGTATTAACATCCGAAACATGTTGAGCATTAAATAATGAATTAATAAAGCAAGTGACATCAAGTCGGTCTCTCTTTATTCACATAATCTGTGTTCATTCACACATACAAACCACAATAAATATATCTCACACCTCTCTTGGACTTAGATTTCCCCACCGTATTTGTGCATAAATTTCTGATCTAGCTAATGCAGATGACAGGTCCATTCTATCGTAACCTACCATCATTCCGCCAATGCTCTATACTCACATGTCATTCACATACAATCGACGCCACATATCTTAGCAACTGACACCGTTGTTAAACACCTCACTCTTTCTGTAACCCAGGACACTTCACTGACTTCATAATCGGATATGAAAACCACGAAGGTTCTCGGAACTAAGTCACAGACCGCTCATTTTATGGATTTTATTTCCCACTAATACCTTCGTACTGTGTCATCAGAAACTTGCTATTTATGATCTTTCGACTTAGTCGTAGTAAGACAGCATCTTTCACACTCTAACAAAACAAAGAGTATCATTTACCGACTTTCATATCTGTTGTAATAACTGTCACTTCATAAATCATTATACCATCACACACTAGAAGTGAGAATTTGTATTCAAATGAACACCATAATATTCGTAATCTCTGGATGTCAAAAGTATGGTGTCGTGAATTCATGGCGCAATATGTAGGGGTTATTTGAATACCAATTTTAAACAATTATATTTGACAGTATAATTATTTATAAAATGTTCTCAGATTATTAATGATATAGTGGCGTTTCGCATGTAGCTACTCTTGTCGCAGCAGCAACTTCGCACGCCAACACTTGTAACTTGCTTCTTAACTGGAAATTGGTGCAAGCGACATTACTGCGATGACTGATGGCTGCGAGACTGCACACTCTCTCTCCCCCTCCAAGTTCAGGGAAGTCATAAGCCCACCATATTTTAGTCAACTGTCGCACAACAGTAGACCACACACACACGCGCGCGCGCACGCGCGCACGCACACAAAACACACATACACACAAGACATAAAAAATTCAGCAATCAAAAATCTCTGCAGTCCGGCCGGTTGAACTGGCAGAGAGGTGGCCGGAAACTGTAAGTGGCGAAAGAACAGGCCGGACATGTGGCATGACAAGGTTTCTCTGTGCAAGAAGGGCGTTTAAAACAGTGGTAAAACATCGCTCAGAACTACGCCGCACATGGGAAATGGAAAACATCAGAAACAAAGGAAGAAATATTACATCTGCATAGGAATACAGAAGGTTATGGTGAAAGGAATTAAGAACAGTAAACAAGAAAGAAGTAAATAAACTTAAGAAAGGAAAATCGAAGAAAGATATAGAGAAAAGAATAAAAAACAATAAAATACAAAACAAGAAATGGAAGAAGCAACCAAAGGCTGATTGACAGAAAGTCTTTAAAACATGTTTCAAGACCAGAAATAAATGCTGTGGGGGGAAAAAAAAAAAAAAATCGGGGAAAAATACGGAGGGGCGATAGAAATTGAAAACACTAGAACCAATAAAAGAAGTAAATCGATGGAACGATAAATACAAGGGCATACAAAGAAAATAACGAAAGGACAGGGGAGGAAGACAAGGAGAAAGAAAGGAAAGCACGTTATACTGCTGATCCTTCGTCATCTCATTAGTTCTCGTGCACGGCAAATATGAGTCGATAAGCAGCGAAACAAACCGTTATTACTTATAAAATACCAGCACACTTGGATGATGAATCCGGATGTATTAGTCTTAACAGAAATACGGGTGTTTAAGCACACCAGGCAGTAGCCCTTCATAATAAAATATGAAAACTTTATCTCGTCCGTCTTTATTTTAACGCATGTACCCATTGCACCCTATCTGAGCAGAAACTGCTATGATAAAAGCAGGCGAAAACACGTTGGCATGGATGGAAGTACTAAAACTTCACCGTGTGTCTCTCATGTTTAAGTTAAAATACGCAAAGTTCTGTAAAGAGGTCCGGAGTTTGTCTTGCGGGTCCTTTCTCTGTACGGGTATTAACTACAGTCACAAGACAAACAGCCCCATGGAGTGAAGACATACGGCGGAACTTGAGTGTGCCACTTTCATAACACGAAACGCAGTCCGTGTCCTGTCACACTTTGTTCACGGCGCTTTAAAGAAAGAGAAAACAATTTAGGTTCAAACTGCTTACATTATTGTGAAAACTTGCCAAGTTTTCTCACAGATATGCCGTTTTTAAACAAATAAGAGCGTATTTTATCTCGAGCTCCTTGAGTGCAATTCCTGTGTAAGAACTCTACGAATCACGAAGACTCATTTCCGGATGGTCTCTACTGAGCAGTGATGCGCATCGCTTACACTCTGTTTCAATCCCTGTTGAGAACATACTGTCGTCAGACTTCTCCGGCTCATTCGCGAGGACACAGAGTCGAACATTAGACCGCATCGTCAACCAGCCATACCGGAGGCAAAGTATCCCGTTAAGATCTGGACAGGATTCACGTGTCTCCAGCATTAGAGCCAGGCCGTGCGTCTTCACTTTCGACCCTTCCCACCTAGAAAAACTAAGGTATTAACAAGGCATATAATCTATCACCGAGTGTGGGCGGCAATGACGATCCGTTGCGGACGGCGATACTTCATACTTGTCTCCTACTATTAGGAAAGTGTATGTTGAAGTGAGAATGTAGGCTTATCTCAGATGGTAAAATAAAAACGGAGTAGAGAATTTAGGTACGAAACCGTCCGGTAAGTCGCAACACAGAGGGGAGAAAAATATTAAAAATAACTATGAATATAATCTTCACGTAATCTGTTTAGTGTCGAGTCTACAATAGAGTGGCTGAGACGGAGAGCGCTCCAAATAGTTCTAACACATTGTGTCAATTTCTTGTTTAAGGGGAAACCAAAATTATAAATGAACTATGAACGCCGTGCATCTGAACTGCGTGTAAATCGTAGTTTGTCCGATCGTTACATGTTTCTCGAATACTGATAGTGACTCGGTGACCCGCGCAGCTACAAGTTACAAGTCATCCTTCAGCACCTGTTTCCAGCTATTCGGTGTCAGCTGTGTTCTCGCCTTAAGGTGAATGGTTGTACACACACTGACAGATATACTTGTGTCTAAACACGGTGTTTGACCGGTGGTAATCTTAAAATCCAACCTGAAATGTCTTGCACAGTATGATGTACCCCCTCTCAAATTCAAAGTAAAGACCTTCGAATTACGTAACACGAGTTCTTATAACTCAACTGTGACGTTCGGTAATGATTTCCGAAAGGTAGGACATTAAACAGGAGGATTCCTGTGGCTGTCAGGAATTTGATACTAACTGCCGTACAAAGGACCCATTCTCAGCAAGCATGTTTTCGTATCAAGGGAAGATTCACGGGCTACATGAGCAGCCTACTGTGTTAACCCCAAACACACATGAATATCCTCACAGAACCTGGCGCAAATGTGTCCGAGTCCGAATACGCTTCATTCAGTCTGGTTAAAGGTTGTCAAGGGGTGTAAGATCTGTCGTAAAAACACAAAGTCACATAACAACTGTTGGGTTACATTATAGCGCAACCTCTAGCCCAAAACTTTAAGTCCAGTCTTATAAAGACAAAGTAAAAAATCATATTTTGCAACGGTGGGGAATGGGGAATTAAAAGACCACACTAGCGCAAACGGCATTCCGCAGGCAGAAAGCTAATTAAATTCTGTAGTAATATCAAACAGCGGTTCAGTACAGTCAGTTGACGTTAGCACACAAAACAATACCAGTTTCGACCATATAACAGTTTACACATGGTTCTCAATTTACACTGTCATACCGTTAAATCAACGCGAATGAGTGGTAGGATCGTCGTACAATCAAATCATGCTGCAATCATAACTTTCGACAGTACGAATCCTTCACACAGACTGGGAAATGAACGAGTGACCACAAGAGTAACAGTTCTGTGCCGATCGTTTTGACACACACACACACGCAAGCACACACACACGCACAAACACACACACACACACAAACACAAACACACACGCAAACATACAAACACACACAAAAACACAAACACACACCACACACACAGACACAAACACATACACACACAAACACAAACACACACACACCCGCGTGCGCGCACGCACGAACACACATAACATATACATATTTAATACACATAATTTGATATACTAACACGAATGGTTAACATTCTTGTTTCGTACTTCGGAACTCACTGGTTCATTCACGATCATCCCAGTTTTTAACACAATAAACTTACGAGGTTTTTGGGGACCGGAACACCGTAGAAGGTACAGCGACTCACTACAGACTGAACGATTCGGGGTTCGAAACCCTGTTAGGGAAAGAGATTTTCTCTTCTCCACATCCGTTTGGACCGGTACTGGGGCCGACTCAGCTTCCTGTACACAATAGGTAATGGGGTTCCTTCCCGGGGGTATAGCGGCAAAGTCGTGGCGTTGACCACCCACCCCATCTAGCACCGAGTTTAAGAATGAGTGGAGCTATACTTCTACTCTCCCCGAGCTGCCATGGCATGGCATGATATGCTCAGACCTCTTACGTTTCACTGAGGTATATTAACGAGACTTCAACAGCCCAAATTACGTAGCGTCGAATGATAACTGGTGAATAACTAATTGGGAAGGATACCGAAGGGGGTGATTGTGGTCTAATTGAGGTACTACATCCAAATTTGCCGGAACAAATTTAGAAAAACCACGAAAAATCTCAGTCTGGATAGACAGTCTCCGGGTCAAGATTTGCACCCAACACGACGAACTGCTAACTGTGCGACAGCGATATGCAACCGACTGCAGTTAAACGATGTCAGAAACGTTACAAAGGTTAAATGGATATGATACATATAACGCAAGCATATTCCTGTGTAGCGTGTAGGTATAGCTGTGTACTTTGTTCTACACAGACAAGTACACACACACACACACACGTACGTACATACATACACACACATACATACATACATACATGCATACACACACACATACGTACACATACGTACGTACATACATACATACATACATACATACATTGAAAGTCGCAGCGCAGTGGCTAGCATTCGGATTGTTATTCGGTACGTACTGGACTCCAATGTGGAACAGGAGACGAGCCATCCTGCCGTACCCGTTATGTAGTTTCGTTACAGAGACCATAAAGAAGCAAATACACAAAAATATAAATAAATAAATACAAACCGCATAACGTGCCTGCAAGCCTAAAGGCAGGTGTTGCCAGAATCGTAACTGCCGCTGTATTCTATACAACACGCATCACATTGCGACAAAACCCTGCGCTTCTTTCCTTCTCAAACACGTTATCTTTTCTATATTTTCCTCTGTATTCTTTTTTGTTACCTTCTTTCGTTCGTTATTCAACTGCTTCTTCTTAATTTTATTTCCTCACTTGCTGAATTGTTTCCAAAGTGGATACTGTAACAATTTCAAACAAGAAATTACGTACGCAGAAGACACAGGTACACACACACTGCTGTATCTCACGAAGCAAAGTCTGCAGAGAACTCTCGTATAGGCTCCTAACGACATATCTGTTGAATAAAAACATAAATATGGACTCGCATGACTCCACTGATGTGTCGTGTTTCCTGTGCAACTAAAAGTCCGAACGTAAGTCACACGAGTTGCTGCCAGCAGCGAGCGGCGAGTTCTAAGGGGCCATAAAGCCACGAGTGAGTGCATTAGAGAGAAGCACAGATCCGGTGGCCAGGTAAGCTTCATGCAGCACTAGGATTTTGAGCAGAATTTGGTTTATTTGAAGTTTCTGCTGCTTCCTCTTTTCTGTTTATGAGTAGCTGGCCACATGGTAATGCTGCATTAATAATCAATGGGATCCCCTGGCATGACTCTCTCACTAAGCTCTTCTCGGAAACGTAAGACAGGAAGCAGGACGTCCAGAGCACGGAAGGAAGTACGTTATTTGATTTACAAAACGAAAAAAAAAAAAAAAGGCTATCTGAATTGAAATTCGTGTTTCGATATTCTAGAGACGCAAAAGTTCTGAATATTCGAAGTTGCGAAGGTACAGAAACCGGATAGAAAGAAATGCTAACGCCTCTCTCATGGCTCGAAAATACAGTAAACAAGAGAGGAACGATGGAATACACACATGCTCCAAATAGGCTTATTTTAGATTTTATGCACTCCATTTGTGTTGACGTCCATTTACATCAGATACAGGTCTAGTACTGCGGGCATAATCATGTGTGGGTCAGTCCCATCACAGATATATTCAATATTATAATTTTGTTAAATACTCAAATATCGAATAACATTACATACAAAAAATTAACATCTGACTGAGATATGTTCTGTGTTATGTACCAACTTTCTGAATCATCAGTTAATTTTGGGAAAATTTAAAAAGCTCGATTTCATTTTCATGAAAAAGTAATAATGACATTGGACTCAGACAAACAGAAATCAAATTCCCCCAGCAAGTTTCGGTACAGAAGTCCAAAACTATATCTCATCAAAATTTGCTTCTTAATTGAAAACGGCCGATTCCAAGACGCAGTGAGTCATATTCCGGCTCTTTAAACGAAGCACCGAAGTGATTACGAATGAATGGGTCACAGTAGACAAAGAAAAGTCCGTTACGCAGTACATTAAACTGGGCAGTAACTGAGATCTTATATCTGTTTCTTGCGTTCGTTTTCAAAACAAGAGACATGTGCTTTTCAAACTCCGAACAGTCATTATATCAGAGAAGTTATGTTGGAACTAAGGCTAAATAAATTACCACTTGCCTGCAAACATTCGTTACAAAAATAAGGAGAATTCCTTGAAATAAACCACAATGTCAACGCAACAGCCACAATAATACAGTCATCAGTTCAGCACATTAACATTACGTCACTTAACTGTAATGTTGTGGGAAGTACAAAAGACTCTTACACAAAAGAGAAGAGAAAAATCGTAGAAACATTCAGTCTTCACGGAAATTGCGAGTGACAATGGAGAAAAGTGCATAATGAGCAGCTTCGAAATTGTACTCCTTACCATATAATGTTCGGCTGATCAAATTAAAGAGGATGTGATGGGCGGAGAATGTGACACTGACACATGGGGAAATTCATACAGCGTTCTAGTTGGGACACCTGAAGGACGGCGACACGTTTCGGCAGTTAAACGGCCATCCTCAGGCCAACTTAGAACAATGTTGTTAAGGTAACAACAGTATTCTAAGTTGGCCTGAGGATGGCCGTTTAACGGCCGAAACATGTCGCCAAGTATAACCCAGTTGTAATTAAGCATCTGGTTTTTATATGTTGTGAATTGACGGTACTAATTATAATACATATTGATGATACACAACGGGATGGCCCCTTTCAAACCTGAAGGACGGGTGACATTAAAATGGACCTTAAAGAAACACGAAGGGAGGACGTGAACTGGATTGGTATGGCTCAGGATACGGACAGGTGGCAGGCTCTTGTGAACACGGTAACGAACCTTTTGGTAGCGGGAAATGCGGGGAATTTTAATGACCAGCCGAAGACATATTAGTTTCTCATAACGGATTCTCTACCACGAGGTTAGTCATTCAGTCAGCCAGTCAGTAATATATTTTGGTTTTAAACTCTGGAGTCTTTCAGCGCCGTGGAATAGGACGGAGAAACTACCATGTACAGCAACTGGAAGAGATCTGCCTGTTTATCGTCGGAACGGCTACTCTTGATAGTGACGCGTGCTCGTTCAGTCGAAGCTCTACTAAATATCTTGGATACTGCCTTCGAGCCTCGCTGCATTGGTCGCCGTGTTCCTACGTGGTGACCACTTACATCATTTAATCCGCCTCCCACGACTTTTGGCTGTGGGGTATACAGAAATATCTAGCATGGCTGAATAAACCTCAAAACAGAAACGACTTTAAAGAACGAGTATGGACGCCGTACGACAAATCCCACAACACGTGACTCTTCCTTCAAACGTACATTACACAGATGTCTAAAATATATCAAAAATCTTAAAGAGGAAAGTGGAAATAACCAACAGCGAGCATTGTCATAACTGCACAAGACAATGTACGCAAAACTTCAATGCAGGAGAAAAAGTGTTACTCATATCTTATGGGACGTCATACACAGGAACAACAATTATATGCAGGCGTTAGCACCATTAACGCTACTTGATATCTTCAATAAACGTACCTCGAAGAATGGGGGATCAAGTGAAATTAAGCTAGACAACAAAAGTAAAATAAATATTAAGATGAGGAACAGAATGGAAGTACCTGTCGGCTTTAGTAAATGAAATCCTAAAAAACACAAAGTGCTCTTCCCATTAGCAAACGTCATTCTAAACACAGCAAAATTCCTGTAGTAATTTTCCTTGAGCCCACTGCATGGAGAACAAAAAGAGCACCTACACAGGCACAGAGCTGACTTCTGGCAAAACAAGAGAATTAAGGCACGTGCCACTATGAAAGCACAGTTTACAGCAATCCGCTCACCCAAGTTTACAGTAGAAAAATATAAATACATTCTTAATGATTTCTTGGAGAACAAGGGAGTTTTTCTGTAATTCATTTCACTTATTGAAAATACCTTCTTACCTTCCGTCTCTACAACTCTTCTACAAAAATCCTCTTTACTGGGGAAATTAAACGTTTGTGCTAAGTGAAGAGTCGCAGTTCAAAACGGCACAGAATTATTGCTAGTATTTTGGTAAGTGTATAAATGAATCGATCATCGGGCGATCTTGCCTGTCTCTCGGCTCGCACCTTTAATCTCCGAAAGTACTGAAACAATGTATATTAAATTTGGTATCTTTATTGTTGCACCGTGCATTTTGTAGAATCACTTTAATTATCACACCAACTAATGCACTTACATAACGTTTCACATTAAAACATTTAAAATCGCTCCAGCATGTTTCGATCCTAAGATCATCATTAGGGAGCTACATTGTTCCTTGCTAAGACATTTTAAAAACACTCATTAATTAATTAATTACCTTATATTAATAGGGTGCTGTGGCAGCATAATATAATAGATAGCCTAATTATTTGTATATAAAAATTAAATTAATATTACTTTATTTTGACATTCTTACTATATTATTTTGACAATATACTTAATAAGAATAATTTATATTACAGACATCCTGCTGCAGCACCCTATTAATATAAGGGAATTAATTAATGAGTGTTTTTAAAATGACTTTAGCAAGGAACAACGTAGCTCCCCGAGGATGATCTTAGGATCGAAACATGTTGGAGCGATTTTAAATGTTTTAATGTGAAATTTTATGTAAGTGCATTAGTTGGTGTGATAATTAAAGTGATTAAATTTGGTGTTCACGATTACACTTTTTTTTTTTTAGGAATTTAACTTTTATCGCATCGTCTGTAGTTGCAAACGGGACTGTGAAACTTCTGGTCTCTTCCGGATCTGGCCAGTCACCCAGTGAAGATCCAGTAACACATGCTGAATTAACTAATATGTTATTACACTCTGTGTCAGGCAGGACCTATGTCTGAAGTAGTTTCTTTGTAACACAAGCCGTTTTCTTGAGAAAATGATCAGAGGTCAACTGAACCTCACGCAAAAGATGTGCGCGAGTGGATCAACTAAAAACCACTTTTTCTGATGAAGCTCAGTGAACACCAGTGGATAATTCTAAAGAAATAAGTCAAGTAGACTCCAAGAAGGTAGCCTACAAAAGGACAGACGGATAATGTGCAGTTGTGTCGATATTCAATCCAAACCAAAGTGTTTACAAACGACAGTTCTGGAAGGAGTCGCATAAGATGATAAGTCTTCATCATGCACGGTAAGTTTCATTCAAGGTATCGGCATTGTAAGGAGAAACGACTGGCGGCAATATGAGGCAAATCCTTGAATGTGGGCATTTTTTCTCAAAACCCCAAAAGTGCACTTACATTTAAATAAACATGCTCGACCGAAAAAAAAAAAAGAAATGTGAGAAGGGCTGCAGATTATTCAAGGCTACAACTGAACTATTACGAACATGGCTGCTATGAATATCTACGTTATTTATTCCAGCAGGCGAATGTGGAGGAAAATTTAATAAGGCATATATTCAACTTTCCTACGCCAGCGTTCGAAGAATGACGGATGGCCATGGAAATCGCAAGCAGATATCTACATCGCAGTTGTCTGAACTGCGAGTGTCCGATATGAAAGTCAGAATAACAGGAATATCGTCGGATCAATATACATAGCAGGGTGTCTGCCGAATGTGAGTCAGATGGGCCACTCGTAAGTTGTTACAAGACGCTGCACTAAACGGACCAAAATATCCGGAACTAGTATTTTGGCCTGGCCAGTTGTTTCGTGACGCGAAATAAGTTCCACTAGCACCGTAAGAAAGTGAGGAACTATAAAACTAATAACAATTCCAGTTTATCACCAAAGTTATGTTGGCACCACTAAAATAGATGGAAAATATACTTGTAAATAATAAGTTCCGCCCTTCTTTCGCATGTAATTTGCTTTTACTATCTTGCGAGTGGTAGTAATGTTTTACCACAAGCAATGTGGCTGCTTCAATGACGGAGTGGACTGAAGAGCAACGAAACAATCCGATTCTTGTTGTCACAGCGTGTACAAACTAGGGAAGAATCAGTCCAGTGTCGCGAGAACCGTATGAGGCACATGAAGTTCACGAATACACGGGAAGATTCAAAGAAAGGAGGAAGATGACGGGAATACTGTGCAGCCATAGACTGTTAATAAGTGTTCAGGATGGGCAACATACCTAGGACAACCCAAGAATAAACACTAACACAAGTGAAATATGCGTCAGTCATTGACAGAAGCGAAGCAAGAACGGTTTATATCTCACCCAGCAACATTTTATTATGACGAAATGTGGAAAGTTGTGGACCGCTGGACCAGGTGTTAAACAGTACAGAGATTAGGTCACAAAATAAATTAAAAACACGGTTAACTACTGTGTGAATATCTTGTCAATACGTATTATAAAAATTCTTTCATGATTTGGCTTGCCTTCACACAAGATAACTGCAATGCGGTAGTGAGAAACCTGAACAACAACCATAGCACCAATGTGAAAACAGGAAAACTTCAACTAGCGCTGCATATACTTCAAAATGTATGAACACTTTAAACCAATTCTGAAAGTGCGTATGACTGCATGGCTTTTTAAAGACATTACAACATAGGGTAACAGTGTCTCAAAAAGCATGCATGCACGCACGCATTCACACACACAAACACCTACTATTCTGTAAGGTAGCAAGCCTAAGTAGCAAGAAAAGGCATTTATAATAAGTTGAGAAAGGATTCTGTTTCACTTTCTAACAGGTAAAGTTTTGCAAGTTCACAATACAAGTTCAGGATACAATGGAGTCCTGTGGGAGATACCGCTTTACTCCCCAGGATAATGAAATCTTGAGCTTTGGCAACATAAAAGCAGCCACAGTCATTACACGTTACAATTTTTAAATACAGAACTTCTGTATCAATCTACATCAGCACACTATTCAGCTACCGCCCACAAACTGGCGAGGTAACAAGTACATAAAAGTAACGCACAGCAAGCGCGCTTTCAAATATGTACAACCTTTGTTAAAGCAATTCTTCTGTAGAACGTACAACCAAAAATGGCGGTAATGCGGACATTTTCTTTAGTTTCCATTAACTGACAAATGGAACTAGAAAATTTAATTAACAACAACAAACATGACGCAGTGCGAAATCATGCAATAGGTAGTCTAATAAGCTAAAAATATGTGCAACTGTACTTTTTATTTATTCGTGAAAAGATGGAGATGACAATGACGATAATAATAATAATTATAATAATAATACATCCCAGTATAGGTGAATATTTATCAACCAAAGCCAAGAAGTGAGAAATTTAATAATAATAATAATAATAATAACAACAACAACAACAAATCCTGGCATCTTCGTAGGAACGCATCAGCAAGCAACCTAACGAACTTCACTGAATTGCATAGCCAAATGTGCATTACCTAACCTAATCTAACCTAACGAACTTCACTGAATTACATAGCCAAATGTGCATTACCTAAATGTAAAATAAATAACATGATCTGTAGGATTTGAGATTCGTGCTGAAGGAGAGAAGGCTTTAAAAGTTTAATGTCGAAAATCCCGACTTGTTTACGGTACAACCATAAACACCTAATCACATAATCAAAGACCCAACCACACACCTACAGCCTGATGGATAAACCAAAACGCTAAGCAACTACTCGATCAAACACGTCAGCATCTAACACATTAACTAATCAAGACACACAGACAGCGCGACTGAATATCCAGTGTACCAAGCAACACCAACTGAACGACTACGCTAATTCCGAGCAATTTAATAGTGAATAAAGGAACTGACTGCAATATGTAGTTATTATAATGGCGTAAACATACACGTGAACCAGAAATTCTCTGTAATGAAACGAGAAGGGTCACTATCATCGTTATCACCAAGTCCACCCTTGGACTCCATTGTAACGTGTAGAAGTACTATGGTACAAACAGAATCCAGTCCATTTTATAGTTCAAGGTTCCTAAACCCACGAATAAGCACTTAAAATTGGAGTATCACCCCTTGGCGGCTGTCCACTACCGCTCAGCCGACAGGCACGCTATATATCTGGAGCCCGTTTCCCCTTAACAGAACTCGAGGAGGCACCATGCCGTGAAAACAAACAATCCACCTAACATGCAAATGAAAATTGTACAACCGTGTCAAAATAACTTCGTTTGCTCCATTATTCAACCGTCTTGAAAGGTTACAGGATTTCTGTGTTAACCGAATTAACGATCAGAGTGACGGGTACTTTTACACACAGCTGTTCACTTCATCAAGTCTGTCCGTCTGTCTGTCTGTCTGTCTGTCCGTCTGTCCGTATGCATGCAACGTACAGTCCAAACATTCTACGAAGACATGAAAATTCGCTGTGCAGAAAACTTCCCACCGTCTATTCTCACTATGTTATTACTCAGGAGGTGTATGGGCCAGTCTCTGAAGAGAGATCGAACGCACAGAGTATAGGCATACTATTAGCGAGCATAAAAACATCAGTTGTTTACATGCCGCTGACACTAAGTAAATTAAAAGCAAAGATAAATGTTTTCCTGTGGTTAATTAAGTGCCTTGCCACGAGGTGTATGGGACATCAGCGGCACAGCTCGACATGTTCTTTACCTTTATAACAAGAGAAACAGTCCGCAAGGCTGGGTGAGCCACGCAGCCGGTGTGGGCGTTGTGAAAAAAATAAAAATCGTTTTCCTTGCTGGAATCGAACAGTGCCCGAGTGAAAGCTAAAAGGCCAAATTGTGCCCAGTCAAAAAGAGGGGAAACAGGCAGTCACAACTCCAATCGCCCAACAAAATTACACAGCAGCTCACAACATTGCTGCCCTGTCCAATTACTTTTATACTCACTACGTTACGAAAACCGGACTTATTTGCGAACGTTCCATTTCCCATCAAAATCACTGCAACATAAACTGATACTGCAACACGTCGACACCTTTTTCTATACTGTTCAATAAATTATGTACAACTAATACGTAAAGATTCAATTCAACTTTCCGTAACTGATTAGTCACGTATTTATAATCAGAGTAACCGAGATAACATTAACAACGATCAAGAGATTCTCAAAATAATTAACATCGTGGACAAAAAAAGTTAATGTAGGGGTAACGCATCTGACTCAAAGCTCTGCAGACTACTTCATATTCCGGTCACACACAGGCAATGTGATCGAGAGTCGTCATGACTTTCCTGAATTCCAATAAATGTTTAAAACAGTCTAGGACGCTCCCATTCACATCCTTGCCCACTTTCATTAACAGCGCATTAGCTACAATCCTGCCGCACGCCACGCACCGTATCGTAATTTCATTATCCGACAGAGGGCATTCATCAACATCATGTGAACTTCCGTATCACTCTCGTTCCTGGCTCCCAATTTTAATTCTTCGGTTAAAAATTCCTTGTAGCTGTAACGATATTCCGTTTATGGCACACACAATTTTGTCTTTAATTTATATTTCATAATTTAATTCGTGCATTTTCAATTATCCTTTTATATCTTCGCCGAGTTTATGGAACCACAAACAGAGCCTTTCTGCGTAGTATAAAATGTTCCTTTCTGACATCCTGTTGCTCTGTCTCTCTTTCCCGAAAGCATGTTTCACTCGCACACAACGAGCAACGTTTCTACTTTGTTTCAGCACCGGGCGACCAGGTAAGGTTCAATCAATGTTACACAGTTCTTGTAGTTGATTGTGACTACGTCTGTCATAGATAAATCACGCGCCTTTAGAGGACCCTCCAGAAATGAAGATTATTTGGTATTTATTCAGTCATTTCATTATTTCTCTCTCTCTCTCTCTCTCTCACACACATAAACCACACACACATACACACACCATACACACCACACACACTCTCTCACACACCACACACTCACACTCACATCACAGACACACTCACACACACAGACACACACACAAACACACACTCACACCACACACACCACACACACACACACTCACACACACACACCACACACTCACACCACAGACACACTCACACACACAGACACACACACATACACACACCACTCACACACACACACTCACA
>Ga0123355_10006209_pt1 | contig 17650 bp, 14 predicted proteins | sample TergutEmb28metaG_3_FD_89872 | JGI IMG/M metagenome (GOLD analysis project Ga0123355, IMG submission 89872) | Embiratermes neotenicus P1 segment gut microbial communities from Petit-Saut dam, French Guiana - Emb289 P1 | ecosystem: Host-associated > Arthropoda: Insects > Digestive system > Gut ...
ATTTCGGCGGCTTGTTGTAAAAATTCTTCTGCTCTGCGCTGTTGTTCCTCTTGTATAAAATCTTTATTTTGCGCCGATACAAAACTACCGCGTCCTACAGTGGTATCAATAAAACCGTCACGTTGTAAATGTTCATATGCCGTTTTGACGGTTATAACGCTTACGTGAGTTGACTTTGCCAATGCACGCATGGATGGAAGCGGTGTACCTACCGGCAACTCGCCGCTCATTATCATTGCCTTGATTTGGGTGGATATCTGGTCATAAATGGGCTTGCTTGTATTGCTGCTGATTATAATATCCAAAACCTTTCCTCCTTAATCCTCCTTTGTTATTGAGTGTGCTTATTGGATATACACACTATGCCATGATAGGCATTTGTTTGTCAATACCCTCTCAAAAAAAAATACTGGTTCTCGCCAATCTTTGATGCATCCCTAGTTCACTTTTGTTAATGAACTAGATATAGTAACTCCCCCTTTAAATAGTTTCGTCAGAGCCGAAAATCGCGAACGCTTCAACGCGTTTCCGGCGACAGACGAGGCCGATTTAAAGGTGAATTGCTATACATCTCGATTGACGAAAACCAGCATTTATAATCGTTGTTCATTATAAATACAGTTTCTTATACCAATTGGTATTATTTTGACAAGTTAATCATCATAAAGGCAAAACAATCCGCACTTTCTTCTATAATTTTGCTTATTGGCTTACCGTGACCATGACCTGCTGCTTTTTCTATCCGTATAAATATTGGGTTGTCACCACCGTCAGCAGCTTGCAGAGTAGCCATAAACTTCCGTGCCTGACTTGGTACAACTCTATCGTCTGTATCTGCCGTCATGACCAATATTGCTGGGTAAACCGTATTCATTTTAACATTATGAAGTGGCGAATATTTGTATATAAATTCAAACTCCTCTGGGTTGTCCGAGCAGCCATATTCCCCTACCCAAAATCGTCCTGCCGTAAAATGATGGTATCTAAGCATGTCAAGTACAGGTACTTGAACTACAACAGCCCCAAAAAGATCTGGCCGCTGAGTCACGCAAGCACCAGTAAGAAGTCCACCATTAGAACCGCCTCTTATGGCCAATTTTTTTGCAGAGGTATATTTTTGTTTGATCAAGTGTTCTCCTGCTGCAATAAAATCATCAAAAACATTTTGCTTACTTTCTAGCATCCCAGCTCTGTGCCATGCTTCGCCGTATTCTGCACCACCGCGCATACATGCATCAACATATATTCCACCTTTTTCGAGCCACACCAAGCGCGTTGGCGAAAATGCTGGCTTTATACTGATATTAAAACCACCATATCCATACAACTGTGTAGGATTATTGCCATCTTTTTTGAAATCCTTGCGCCGAGTAATAAACAGTGGTACCTGCGTCCCATCCTTGGATGTAGAAAATTCCTGTACTGTTTCATATTCATCAAATGGGAAATCAATCTTTGGTGCAAACCATGTACTTGGCGCAGCCGAAAAATCGCAGCGCAGTATCGTATCTGGATATAAGTACCCACTAATTTGAATAAAAAATTCTTCTAGATGCTGTTTACACGATAAGCCAACAATAGATGCCATTGCTGGTAATTTTATATCACGCACATATTTGCCGTTTAAATCATACAGCTTTAGCTGATGTGTTGCATGATGAAGATATGCACACATTAGATGATTGTTTACCAATGCAGTATGTTCCAGCATTTCTCCATGATCTGGGATAACAGTTTGCCAATCAGACGCACCGCTTTTTGATAATTGTACACTCATTATTTTCCCAAAGGGAGCATTTTCTTGGGTAAACAAATATGCTTTATTGTCTGCTACACCAATAACGTCATATCCTTCGTCAAAATTATCAGCAATGGGCAGCCAAGAGCTATCCAAATCTGCCAAGGGTTTAAAATACAACTTGTTTTTGAACAAGGTGCTATAAGACACACTCATTAATAACCATTTCTTTTCTTCGTCTGTAGAAAGACTAAATCCCCAATCTGGATTTTCTGGATCTTTATGAATTAGTTTATCCACATCTTGATCTTGACCAAAAACATGAAGATATGCCATCGAGTTTCTAGAGTCTGCCTGAAGAACAGTAGTAGATGCAGGCTTGGGGTGACGTGTGTAAAAAAAACCGCTGCTATCTTTTAACCATGCAAAACCGCTAAATCGCATATAATTGAGAGTATCCGGCAAAACCTTTTTAGTTTCAAGATCTAGCACTTTACCTACCTGCCAATCACTGCCACTACTTGATAGGCTATAAGCAAGATACTTCCCATCAGGGCTAAATGAATATGAGCTAACCGCTACTGTGCCATCAGCACTTAGTTCGTTGGGATCAAAAACTATTTCGCCGACTTCGCCTAGCTTTGTAGATGCATATAGCACCGATTGATTTTGCAATCCGTCATTGCGCCAAGAATAATATTTGCCAGATTCATATCGCGGTGGGCCGCATCGAGCATAATGTATAAGCTCGGAAATACGATTCTTGTACTCCTCACGGATACTATGTCCCCCTATATAGCTTTCGAATATACCGTTTTGATCCTCCATCCACTCTTGGACCTCGGGAGCAGTATCGTCTTCCAACCAACGATACGGGTCAGCTACATAGGTACCATGATAGTTATCAACTACCAACTCACGGCGCGTAACAGGTCTTTTTGTCATTTTTATCATCCCTTCTTTATACTGTTTCTATAGTTATTACACTTCCAATAACATACCACAAGTTTACCAGGATGACGGCATGATGTCTTGTTTTTATTTTTTAGATGTGTGACTAGGTGGTGTATATAGTGTTGTGTATTTATTTATACAAGAACACAACAATTCAGTATCTACGCGAAAAAAGCGGTATGACACCATACCACTTTTTATGGGATTTTATAGTCATTAGTCATGTTCAAAATAAAAAACCGTATCCTATCAATAAATAGAATACGGTCCTTTTCAACTTTGTCGTTATTTCATTATTTGAGTGTTTTCCTGATTGATCCAGATAGCTAGATTTGTTAACTCAGTGCTTCTCTTAACGCTTCCACATTTCGCCACATTATTGATAGATATGTCTCCCCAGCATTAAATTCAGCCTGGGTTACATTGTGAGCAGAATGGAACTCCATTAGCCTTGCACCTGTTTCTGCTTCGATTGTTTGTGCAATTGCCCGTGTAGACAACTCGATATAAAAAACAACCGGTATTTGTTCATTTTCTACTCTTCTTATAAGATCTGCAATAGTTGCAGGGCTTGCTTGAGTTTCTACGCTACAGCCAGTGAATGCAGCATATGCAGTCAAACCATACGTATTTGTCAAATAAATAAAAGGAAATCTATCGCCAAAAATTAGTGTTGTGCGTACACCTTCCGCAACTACTTCGGCAAATGCTGCATCTAGTACCAACAACTCCGCGATAAAACGATCAGCATTGGTTCTAAAAACCGATGCATTATCAGGATTCATATCAGACAAAACACTTGTAATCACATCAACAATGACTATTACATTGCGTGGACATGTCCATACATGTTCGTCATATTCGTGGTCATGATGATGGTGATGCCCATGATCGTGATGATGATCGTCATGGTCATCATGGTCGTGATCGTGATCGTCGTCGTCGTGGTTATGACCATGGTGGTGATGATCATGTTCGTCGTCGTCTTCATCGTCGTGGCTATGACCATGATGGTGGTGATCGTGATCGTCGTCGTCTTCATCATCGTGGCTATGACCATGGTGGTGGTGATCATGTTCATCGTCATCGTGGCTATGACCATGATGGTGATCGTGATCATCAAGATTTGCTACTGTTCCATCTACAAGATCGACAAGTGCAATCCTTCTCATATCACTGCGTCCAACAGATTCTAACGCTACATCAACCCAATCATCAGAATGTCCACCTACATAAATAAGCAAATCGGCTTCTTGTAAAGCAATCATATCCCTGGGAGTCGGTTCAAATACATGGCTTTCTGCACCAGGAGATATAAGCATTGTAAGGTCTACCAAATCCCCTCCGATTTGTCTTACAAAATCATATTGAGGAAAAACTGTCGCAATAACACGTAGTGGTTCCCTATCCGGGACATATTCTTCGTACGTATCATCTACTATGTTAGTATCTTCAATTTCATCAACTGTATCATATTGTTCTGGCTCATTGTTTCTATTGCTGCATCCAACCAAGAGTAGAACAAATATCAAAATAAATATAGGCAAAATCCGTTTCATATTAGCAACTCCTTATAATTGTATTTGTATTTTAAAGTTTTTAACTACAAAAAAAGACAAACAAAATAAAGCCGATTGGCGGCATAATTTTACTTGTCTTGGTAAAACAAATATCAGTTATTCATTCTCACTTTTAGTTTGACTAAATTACTAGAATAAATGCATCGGACTGTTTCGATCGATATCAGTAACAGTAAAATTGTTAATATTCCGAATGTAGCATTACTCAATACAGAAAATAGCCTTAGTGTATCACAAAGTTTGTCAACAAGAGTACACGGAAAACAATACTGCTCAACAACACAGCAGTCATGGGTAACTATTGTAAAAGATATATAAAAAGCCGAACCAATAATAACAAGAGCTAGTATATATATCAGAATTTTACTAGTAGGTTTGGGATTCATGACTATTCCCCTTAAAATGATATCTTGTCGGATTGTTATAAAAATAAAGCACACCATAACCTGTACTCGCAGCTATATTAGCAAAATCAAGTTGTTATGTATATGCTTTATCATATTTGTAATAAAATAGTTATAGTCGTCTTGTCAGAAAATATATGCTTTATTTATCCCCTTTTAAAATAATTTTAGCCAAGTCCATTGGAGGTACAGATACGCCATTTTTGTATACACGCATTATCCCAGCAGAAAATTCGTCTATCAGTATTATTTCGCCGTTTGATTTAGCAAATTCGTATTTGATATCGTATAAACACAAGCCTTTTGCCATTAAATCATCTGTTATTAATTTTGTTGTCTTTTTTGTAAGTGCTACGCATGTTTCGTATTCATCCATCGTCATAATGTTCAACATTATCAGGGCATCTTTATTTATTGGCGGGTCTTTACGATCATCATCTTTTATTGTCACTTCTACAAAATAATCAAGTTTATCACCTTTTTGGGTATAGGCTCCATATCGCCTTACAAAACTGCCATCTGACCGTAGTCGGCATATAAATTCTATCCCAGACCCAAAATGTTTGGCTGGCTTGACATTCATGGTCGCAGCCGAAATATCGCATCCTATATAGTGATTGGGGATTCCGGCTTGACTTATTTTTTCAAAAAAATACTTAGAAAGACGCAGAGATTCCTGCCCCAAACCATCGATATTAAGGCCTACTGCATTTTCTCCTGGATCAAAAACGCCATCTTTGCCAGTTGCAGAATCTTTTAATTGTAATGTATATGATCCGTTTGGGTTTTCGTATACATCTTTGGTTTTGCCTTTGTATATTAAAGTCATATGCAATCTCCTTAACTATAGCTTCTTACTCCAATGTCAGTGCGATAAAATAGATTATCACATTTTATTTTTCCAATTTCTTTGTAGAGTGCATTTCTTGTAGACTGATAGTCTTGGCCTTTTTTTGCAATCAGTAAAACTCGACCACCACTTGTTACAAGGTCATTATCATTTTGTTTTGTAGCAAAATGGAATGTCAACGTTTCTGTATCAAGGGTTTCGAGTCCGTAAATTGGGACACCAGTATCATACTTATTGGGATAACCCTTTGACGCCATAACAACACCAATTATATGATCCTTGCTCCATGATAACTCTGGATTCTTGTCTGCCAAGATATCTGTAATCACTGCATAAAGATCATTTTCTAAAAGTGGCAACACAACCTCTGTTTCGGGATCGCCAAATCTTGCATTAAATTCTATAACTTTGGGTCCTGTATCCGTTGCTATTAGCCCAGCATACAATATCCCTGTAAATGGTCTGTTTTCTTGTACCATGGCCTTTGCTGCTTTTACCAAAACTTCAGAATGCGCTAGTAAAAGCATTTCGTTACTGATTTGCGGTACAGGGCTATATGCACCCATCCCGCCAGTATTGGGGCCAGCATCACCGTCATAAGCACGTTTGTGATCTTGTGCAATCACCATTGGATATACGTTTTCACCCTTCACAAATGCCATATAAGAAAACTCTTCACCTTGCAAAAATTCCTCTATTACGACGGTACTCCCTGCTTCGCCAAAACGACCGTTTTGCAACATATCCTGGAGGGCTTGGTCTGCTTCGTCAAATGAATCGGAGATAATCACGCCTTTACCTTCTGCCAAACCATCAGCTTTTAAGACATATGGAGGCGTTTGGGTCTTGAGATAGTCCTTTGCTTTTGAATAATCTGTAAAAGTTGCATGTGCTGCTGTAGGGATTTGGTATTTTTCCATTAAATCTTTTGCAAAGGATTTGCTGCCTTCGATAATAGAAGCCGCTCTTGTTGGGCCAAATATAGTCAAATCTTCATTAATAAAATAATCTACAATCCCAGCAGCCAAAATTGCCTCAGGGCCAGGGATCGTAAGTGAAATATTATTTTTTTTGACAAAAGCCGCTAAAGACGCAAAGTCCATTTGGTCTATTGGCACCCTTGTTGCTATTGACTCCATCCCTGCATTACCAGGAGTTACGTATACCTTACTTATATTTGGGGATTGGGCTAGTTTCCATGCAATGGCATGTTCTCGCCCTCCAGAACCCACAACTAAAACATTGTACATACTTCCTCCTAACAAGTTCCTTATTTCGTATTACAAATTTATTAATGCCTAAAATGGCGGACTCCAGTAAATATCATGGCAATGCCATATTTATCGCAGGCATCGATAGAATCTTGATCTCTCAAACTGCCTCCTGTTTGGATAATAGTTGATATACCGGCTTTTGCTGCTTCTTCTACCGTGTCAGGCATAGGAAACATTGCGTCTGAGGCAAGCACAGCACCTTTTGCTCTTTCCCCTGCACCAGCCAAAGCTATCTTTGCAGCACCTACACGATTGGTTTGACCTGGGCCTATACCAAGGGTCATATTTTCTTTCGCAATAAGTATGCCATTCGATTTAATATATTTAACAACAGTCCATGCAAACCTTGCTGCTTCCAAATCGGCTTTAGTCGGTTTTTTTATCGTTGGTATTGTAAGATTTGTATTTTCAAAGGTATAGTGGTCTTTCTCTTGGATTAGTAGACCGCCAGTTATAGATACTATATGATGCTTTGTGATCGGTAAAATTCCTGATTTGTTTTGCAAATCAGGTTCTATTTGCAATAGTCGTATATTTTTCTTTTTCATGAGAATTTGCAAGGCTTCGTTTGAAAAACTTGGAGCTATGACTATTTCCAAAAAGATTTCATTCATTTTTGTTGCGCAATATTCGTCTACTTCGCGGTTAAAGGCGACAACACCGCCAAAAATTGATAATGGATCAGCTTCGTAAGCACGGTTATATGCTAGAGCAATAGATTCTCCAATACCGACTCCACATGGGCAATAATGCTTTACTGCCACAACCGCCGGGGTATCAAACTCACGTACCAAAGATAAAGCAGCATCGGCATCTCCAATATTTATATATGATAGATCCTTACCATGGAGCTGTTTGGCTGTAAGAACCGAACTTGAAGGGATTGGATCACTATAAAGAGCGGCCTCTTGGTGAGGATTTTCGCCGTAGCGGAGAGTTTGCTTTTTTTCGTAGGTAAATGTCAGATTTTCTGGATGACTATCTTTTGTGAAATATGAAGCTATGATAGCATCATAAGCGGCTGTATGGCGGAAGGCTTTTGCCATCAATTTTTTCTTGGTTTCTAAAGTGATATCTCCTGTAGTAAGTTCATTGATAACTGTGTCATAATCAGCAGGATCGACAACCACCGCTACATATGCATGATTTTTTGCGGCAGAACGTATCATTGCAGGGCCACCAATATCAATATTTTCTACCGCTTCGGCTTCGGTAACATTTGGTTTTTGAATTGTGGCTTTAAATGGATATAGGTTTACCGCTATTATATCTATTGTACCAATCTCTAGTGCTGCCAAGGTTTCCATATGTGACTGGTTGTCCTGTACTGCCAAGATACCACCATGTATGGCAGGATGCAGGGTCTTGACTCTTCCATCCAGCGCTTCAGGAAAGCCTGTTATGTCTGAAACTTGGACAGCACCATATGGTTTTAATAAATCATAAGTCCCACCAGTTGATATAATTTCGTACCCTTGGGCTATTAGACCCTTTGCAAAGTCTTCGACACCGCGTTTGTCTGATACGCTTATCAATGCTCTTTTTTTCATTTAACTCTCCTTTTATTACTGTTATATACCTCGAGTGTACCAATTTCTTGGTACATTTTCAGGACTGTAGAATGCCTCTATTTGCCGCAAATTTATCCTTTTTATAATACTGCGGTTTTGCCATGGTTCATTTATATATTGCCAATAATAATTTTGGAGTCTCCACCTAATACTTTCACGCAAGCCTTGATCATTGGTTTGATGATAGATTTCTATCAAACTTGCGGCATTGTCTGCATCCCAAAAATGATCTCGCATCGTAAAATGATAATCTGTACTGTTTTTATATAAATGCGCATTGAGTTTTCCAGAGACAAAACCAGATGCAGTTATGTTTGCAATTACCAAGAAAATCATCCCAGTTATCAGATACACTCGCATTATGTCAAACTTATCTTTGTACAAAGCAATGAATGAAACAGCAATAAATATCACTTCCATTACAAGGAAAGTTATAACTGCCATCCTAAGTGGTGTAAAACCAAAAACACTCATATACATGTTCATCCGATAAAAAGACGACGCAATGAGTACACCAGTAAATATTATTAACAAAGTAAGCATCAGCCGTACAACACCAGTACGGGCATGATGACTAAAAATTTGCAAAAAAATAATTATCACAAAAAAATTGATAATGGTGATGAACAATAATTGAAAGAATCCCTGACGAGCATATTCTGCAAACACAATTTCGCCAGGCAGGGTATTAAATCCACCCATAAAAAGATAGGCTAACTGGATATAACAAAATGCCAAAAACAGTAGATTTATTGCCGACAAAAATGCTAACGCAACAATTTTATCAAGCGTTAATATCTTAAATGAAACATTGCTTTTTGCCATAAACTTTGCTTTGTATACATATCCTGCCATAAAAACAGTAGCAATTACTACAACAATAATGTGACCAAAAAAACGTGCAAAATTAAAATCATCATCCCCTTCAAAAAAGCCCCGGATTATAACTGCAAATACTTGATCCGCGCTGATCATAAGGGCAATTATTATTGCCAAAAACGGTAATGCGATAAAAAGACCCAATAAAACGCGTAGTAAAGGATGATTCTTTGTAATTTTTAAATTTTGAGAAGAATCGGCAATCATACAAATACCTGCTGTTATATGCCCGCGGATAACCTTTGCAATCGTACACCAAAAAAAGAGAGTCCCAAAAGGATACTTAGCTCCATGAATTGCACCATAAATTATAAAAGCGAACAGTATCCATACTGCAACCACATTGATATAGGTAAATGCCGAGCGTCCAAAAACCAAATTAAACCCGGCAAAAAGTAAAAGTGGTACAGACCACAAGAATGCTTTGGGATAAGTAAGCCAGTTTAGCCTAGAAAGCAATATATACAACAAAACAACGGTAGCACTACAAAATACAAAAAAAGACAGCTGCGGATACACACGTACTCCTGTAAAACTTGTGGTATACAAAAGCGCAGTTATAAACGCAAACAATACAATAGTCAGAGCTGCGGATTTTTTTGTTTCGAGTACAAAGTTCTTTTTTTTATGCAAATCAATTCGACGGTCTTCTCTGATAGTTTGTGCCTTATCATCAGATGGCAGTTCGATAGGAGTTATGCTTACAAGCCGCCATTCGTTATCGTCCAATTTATAATGTGCGATATCACAGTTGTTAAATCTCGGTGATTGATCTATTGATTTAACAATTTCAGGTATAGATGCATCATGGTCTTTGCCTGTTATGCAAGCATGAAAAACACGCATTGTATAAGCATGGGTAAGTACAAAAACTTTATCATACTCAAAGCAATCTTTTAAAAACGAGTTGACTCTTTCAACCATTTCTGTCAGCGTTTCTCCGTTTGGGGGCGGGATATAATCTACAGGACACAACTGTCTACTAGCGGCAGTTTCTGGGAAGGCTAGCGCACCTTCTTCATATTTCATCCCTTCCATATCACCTAGGCCAATTTCTACAAGGCGCGGATCATGCGCAGGTTTCACACCCATTGCGATCTCAGCTGTATCCGATGCTCGTTTTGCGGTACTAGAATACACTATATCAAAGGCACCTTTATCCTTGATATCATCCAATATCTTACCAAGTGCCTTGGCTTGATTCCTACCCCGATGTGTAAGAGGCGAATCCTTGCCTTGCCCTTGCATCCGACCTTCTATATTAAACTGTGTTTCACCATGACGGGCGATGTATAAATCCATATAGACCCCCTTCTAATTTTCTATCAATATCGCTCGCACTGGGCTACCGTCCCCATTAGTATACTTTAGTGGTAAAGCCGAAAGTATATATTCGCCATCACATACATCATCTAATACCAATCCTTCAAGTACAGCAATACCACTACCGAGTAATGTCTTATGTGCCAAAAAACATTCGTCACCATATGGATCAATGGATAAGTAATCAATACCAATGGTTTTTATTTTTTTGGATACCAGATATTTTGCGGCTTCTTGAGTCAGTGCATAATAATCTTCTTTAAATTCGCCACAACTCATGAACTTGGACTGATTCGTATTTAATAAAATTATGTCACCTGCATTAATATCAAGACCTTCGAGGTCTAAGTGTGTGATATGCATTGACACGTCAATACTCATGACCTTGGCAGGGCCATAAAAATGATCCAGGGGAGTTGTTACACAATCTGTCCCATCAGATGCAAAATGAAAAGGGGTATCTACATGGGTACCTGTATGAGACGAAAATGATATCTTTGATATATTGTAAGCATCACCACTTAATATTTTAGCTGGATGACTAATAATAGGACGCAGTCCATTGGCATATGAAGGTAAAGCATTAGAAATAGTTGCCGTTATGTCATGGATTTTCATCTAACGCTCCTTAAACATGCATTGCAATACCGATATATAAAGCCGATGCTCTACATCATGTACACGTGCTTCCAATTTTTTTAGTGTATCATCCGGCAAAACACTAATTGTCTCTTGTGCGATAATAGGCCCAGTATCAATCCCGGAGTCTATATAATGAATGGTAACACCCGTTTGTTTTACACCTGCATCAAATGCTTTTTTTATAGCATTAAGGCCAGGAAATTCTGGTAACACTGATGGATGGATATTAATAATACGGCCTTCGAATACGCTTAGAAGTTTTTTTCCTACTATACGCATGTAACCTGCTAAAACAATAAAATCTATTTCATAATCACAAAGTGTTGCAAGGATTTGTGTTTCGTAGTCATCACGATTAGAGTAATTTTTAGGATCATATATGGCAGTGGGTATACCAAGAGCATTAGCTCTACAAATTACATTGACCCCAGGCTTGTCACATATCAGCAAAGCGATATTTATATTTATATCCCCACGTAGCACAGCTCTTGATATCGCTTCAAAGTTGCTACCATTCCCTGAAGCAAAAATAGCAATATTTTTCATGGGATTATATATCCTTTCTCGCAACTGTCTTTGATTATATATTCGACATATTCCCATAAAACAGGCATTGCTACTTTTACAGGAGCCATACGTTTATAAACCTTATCGATCGTTACACTGTCTCTTGTTCTAACATTGTTAAACTTGATCCATGCATGACCATCTGTCAAATAGTTGTTTATATGAGGCTGTAAACGGTCAATTGCAGCAGCGTATATAGCATTGGATGTAGCCATTTCTTCAAACTCGTCCCATAAATCGCGGTACTCTTTGGACTGAGTTTGCGGTAATAATGAAAATATTTTGTCTGCCGCTTCTTTTTCCTTTGTGAGCTTATCTTCTGGGGCTACATCCATATATGCAGGGGTGTCTCCGGCATACATCTCTACCAAATCATGCAATAGAGCCATTTTTATAACTTTATCCAAATCTACATCTGGCAGGACACAGTATTCGAACAAAGTCATTGCCATCAAAGCAAAATGCCAGGAGTGCTCTGCCGACGTTTCTTCTCTAGATTTGTCTGTGATCAAGGTTTGTCGGTAGATAGATTTTAGTTTGTCTGCCTCGGATAAGAATTTAAGTTGGTTTACTAATTTATACGAACCTCGAAAATCATCGTCGACAACACATCGCGAAAAACGGCCTAAAGCCACCGATTTTTCGCTCGGTTTTCGATGTGATTTTCTGAGATTCGTATTATCTGTCATAAAGCAACTCCTTCGCCTGGGACAACTTTACCGATTACTACTGCATCTTTTATTTTTTTTGCTTCTTCAGGAGAAACAACTGCTACCATGCCTATGCCCATATTAAAGAGGTTGTACATTTCTGATTGCTCAATGCCCCCTTGTTCTTGTAAAAATGGGAAAATAGCTGGGATATCCCATGTACCATGATTAATCACAGCTCCGAGTCCTGCTGGGAGTATCCTTGGAATATTTTCTACAAAACCACCGCCAGTTATATGAGCCATACCTTTAACATTTACAATGTTCATAAGTTTACTAACGTCTTTTGCATAGATCTTTGTCGGTGTAAGAAGAACTTCGCCCAAAGGCTTTTCGAAACCTGGATAAATTTTTGTAAGACTCAAGTTGTTGTCTGCAATGATTTTTCGTACCAAAGAAAATCCATTACTATGCACACCACTTGAGTTAAAACCTATAAGTACATCCCCTGACTTAATGCTTTCACCAGTAATAAGTGCTGCTTTATCTACAATGCCCACACTAAAACCTACCAGATCATATTCGCCAGGTTTGTATACACCTGGCATTTCTGCCATTTCTCCGCCGATAAGAGCCGAACCTGATTGAACGCAGCCTTCGCATACTCCAGCAACAATAGATTCTGCCTGAACAGGATCCAACTTGCCGCACCCTATATAATCCAAAAAAAATAATGGTTTCGCACCTACGGTTATTATGTCATTAACACACATTGCTACAGCATCAATGCCTATAGTGTCATGCTTATCCATCGCAAATGCCAGCATTACCTTAGTCCCGACGCTATCTGTGCCGCTGACAGTTACGGGCTCTTTCATCCAGGTCATATGATTGGTAAGTTCGAACAAGCCGCCAAAACCACCCAATCCTCCCAAAACACCAGGTATTTTAGTCCTGTCGACATGCTTTTTTATCCGAGAAACTGCTTCGTATCCTGCCTCTATGTTTACACCGGCTTGTTTGTATTTATCTGTCATTTTGTTCTCCTCTTGATATTGATATTAGAATGCACTACCAGCAGGATAGTCCCCAGTAAAACAAGCCAGACACAATCCTGGAAGCCCTACTGCACATTTTAAGCCATCTACGCTTATATATGAAAGAGAATCCGCGCCGATTTGCTCACATATTTCTTCAACTGATTTGTTGTGAGCAATCAGCTCTTTTTTTGTATTTAGATCTACGCCATAACAACATGTATGAGTCATACATGGAGATGCTACCTTCATGTGAACTTCTTTAGCACCTGCTTCTTTCAAGAGAGTAACAATGCGTTTGCTTGTTGTACCTCTTACGATTGAGTCATCAACCAATACCACAGATTTACCATCTACAATCGATCTGACAGCAGATAGTTTCATTTTTACACCTTGTTCCCTCAGTTCTTGGGAAGGGGTTATAAATGTACGCACTGCATATCGGTTTTTTATTAGCCCGATTTCGTATGAAATGCCTGTTGCTTCGGCATATCCAATGGCAGCAGAAATTCCAGAATCAGGGACAGGTACAACTACATCGGCCTTGGTTGGCGATTCTTTGGCAAGGATACGCCCTACATTTTTGCGTGATGTATGAACATTGACTCCATCTATATCCGAATCCGGTCTTGCAAAATACGCAAACTCCATTCCGCAAACCGCAAAGTTTGTCTTGTCAGTAAAATACTCAGATTGAAGCCCGTCGTCGTCTATGATGATTATTTCCCCAGGGGCTACATCTCGTACATAGGAAGCTCCCAAAGTATCAAAAGCACAGGTTTCGGAAGCCAGCATATATACGTCACCCAATTTTCCTACAACCAAAGGTTTTATGCCAAATGGATCCCTGGCAGCAATCATCTTCTTTTGTGTCAATATTAAAAAAGAAAAACTACCTCTTATTTGCCTTAGAGCGTGTTTGAGTTTTTCTAATAGCTTTACTTCCCGGCTTTTTCTGATTAGATGCGCCAATGTTTCTGCATCAGATGATGTCTGAAATATGCTCCCGTCTTCTTCTAGGTCATATCGTAGTTTTTCGGAATTTATTAGGCTACCGTTTTGGCAGATAGCCATAGAACTTTTTTCGAAATGAAATAAGCGAGGTTGGTAACCATCCAAACTTTTGGGTCCAGCCAATGCATATCTTACATGCCCAATTGCTGCCGTACCCTCAAGCTCTTCCAAAACTTCCTTTGGAAATGCATCAGCGGCAAGACCTGGCCCGCGATGACGGATTAAGCTACCATTATTTTTTACTACCATCCCTGCACCATCTTGACCTCTATGTTGCAAAGCATGAAGGCCATAATAAGCCATTTGAGCAGCTTCTGTATGACCCCATACCCCAAAAAGACCGCATGACTCGTTAAGGCCTCTTATTTCTGAAGGCATTTTTCTAAGGCCCCTTTCCAGACATCAGCCAAGCATGATACCGCAATATTTATTTTATCACCGATTTTTAGTTGACCATCTGTTGTAGTACGACCGATTAATTTGGCTCTATCTCCGGCTAGTGCAGCAAATGCATCTTGATTTTTAGGCGAACAGCTTACAATAAAACGGGATTGGCTTTCCCCAAACAAAAATCCAATTGTATCTTCATCCGAGATTTCTATCACAGCACCCAAGCCTTTTGAACCTATTACGCACTCTGCAAGACATAAACCAATACCCCCTTCTGATACATCATGAGCAGAATTTATAAGCCCCTGCTTGATAGCAGTTAGCAGTAAATCTTGGTTTTGTTTTTCAACAGTTAAATCCAATGTGGGTACCAAGCCAAATATATCACCATTACTTATCATCTTTTGTAATTCGCTTCCACCAAACTCGTGGCTTGATGTGCCTATCAGATATATTGCATCCTTTGGATTTTTAAACTCTTGTGTCGTTGTGTGAGAAATATCTTCGATAAGTCCAACCATACCAATAGTTGGCGTTGGATAAATTGCTGTTGCGCCCCGCTCGTTGTAAAGAGATACATTTCCACCAATAACTGGTGTTTCAAAAGCCAGACACGCTTCGCTTATACCGACGGCTGATTGCTCTATCTGCCAAAAAATTTCCGGGTTTTCTGGAGAGCCGAAATTTAGATTATCCGTTACCGCAAGTGGGGTTGCTCCAGAAGCTACGATATTACGAGCAGCCTCAGCTACGGCTATCTTACCACCTTCATATGGGTCAAGATATACATAACGGCTATTGCAATCAACAGTCATAGCCAAAGCCTTGTTAGTGCCAGGGACTTGGACAACTCCAGCATCAGAACCTGGAGGGACCAATGTGTCTTTTGACGTATCAAATTGGGAATACACCCAGTGCTTACTAGCAATTGTAGGCTGGGCAAGCAATGACATAAGTGTGTGTTCGTATATTTTTTCAAGTTTTTCGTCCATTTCGCAACTTTCATGATCTTGTTCGCACATTAGAGTACATACTAGACCCTTCGGATCAATGGATGCGTCTTTAACTTTTAGTTCTTGATAATATGCGGCTTCCTGGGAAGGTTTTTGATACTCTGGAGCTTCTTGCGCTAATGCATCGGCTGGGACATTGGCAACAATATCCCCTTTGTACAATAATCGCACTTGTTTATCATTAGTTACTTTACCGATATTTACTGCGTTTACACCATGCTTTATAAAAATATCTATAATTTCTTGAACAGAGTCATGTTTGACTACAAGCAGCATTCTTTCTTGGGATTCGCTCAGCATCATTTCATATGGGGTCATACCTTCTTCTCTTGTGGGGACGTTATCTAGATTAAGCTCAATACCCATCCCGCCCTTTGATGCCATTTCTGATGAAGAAGAAATCAAACCTGCTGCTCCCATGTCTTGTATCCCAACAAGGGCAGGGTTGTCCATAATCTCAAGACACGCTTCCATCAAGCGTTTTTGCATATGAGGATCCCCATGAGGAATTATGGGCTTTTCCTCTTCTGGTTGCTCTTCTGCTAACTCTGTACTTGCAAAGGTTGCACCATGCACCCCATCACGACCTGTATCATGTCCTGCATAAATTATTGCATTGCCAACCCCAGCGGCAATGCCCTTTTTTATACCATCCTGACGTACAATACCAACACACATTGCATTAACAAGTGGATTGGAAGCATAACAAGGATCAAACTGTATTTCGCCGGCGGCTGTTGGTATGCCCATTCCATTGCCATAATCAGCCATCCCGGCTACAGCTTCTTTTAGAAGAAAGCATGTCCTTTCGTTATCAAGTTCTCCAAACCGCAGAGAGTTGACTGTAGCGATTGGACGCGCACCCATCGAGAAAACATCCCGGATAATCCCCCCCACTCCAGTGGCAGCACCGTCAAAAGGTTCAAGTGCAGATGGATGATTGTGACTTTCTAACTTAAAAACAGCTGCAAGCCCATCACCAATATCAACAACCCCAGCACCTTCACCAGGGCCTTGGAGCACTCTGGGTCCCTTGGTTGGGAACTTCTTCAGCACCGATTTGGAATTTTTGTATGAACAATGCTCAGACCACATGACCGAAAACAGGCCAAGCTCTGTATAATTTGGAAGTCTGCCAAGTATTTCTTTTACGCGAGCAAACTCTTGGTCGGTCATACCCATTTGTGCGTAGATGCGATTTTCTTCGATTTGTATAGGGGATATCATTTTTTGCCTCCTGTTTATAGAACATATATGTTCAATTTGTGCAAAATTTTTTACCTTTAATCCAAAATGCCGCATTCTTAGTCAATATCTAAAATATCAAAAATAGAATTTGCATGATACTCATCAATTATCTTTTTATTAATCAAACTTACGAACTGAGCTTTTGTAGCCCACAAATATTCGGTATGTTCGTCAGAAAGATTTACTAAGTCGGAATTTGACTTGCATAAATATATAAGCCCAATACCTTGACTATCAGGCCACAAAACCGATGTGGCATATAGCAATTTATCAATATCTACTGTAAGGTTTGTCTCCTCCATCACTTCACGACGTAAACATTCTATTGGAGTTTCGCCAAATTCAAGTCTGCCTCCTGGTGTTTCCCATTCACATTTGCCAGTTTTGCTGTATTCAGAACGCTTGATTATAAGAACACGCTTATTAAAGACAACATAGGCCTTTGTAAAAACAACTATTGTACCCATATTTTTGTATCTTTTATGAGTTGTAATGATTTACTTACATCTCCAAGCA
>Ga0123355_10006210_pt1 | contig 17650 bp, 13 predicted proteins | sample TergutEmb28metaG_3_FD_89872 | JGI IMG/M metagenome (GOLD analysis project Ga0123355, IMG submission 89872) | Embiratermes neotenicus P1 segment gut microbial communities from Petit-Saut dam, French Guiana - Emb289 P1 | ecosystem: Host-associated > Arthropoda: Insects > Digestive system > Gut ...
CTAGCGAACCTGTTTTTCCTTGATTTTTACTGGGTTAATAGCCTTGAAAGCCTTGATTATACTGGGATTGTTTACGTTGAAGTTTGAAGAAAATCATGATTAAATATTTATACCATTTTTAAATTCCATATTTTGGTGCATAACCTCACTAGCAACCCGCTACACCGCATAAAATGGGGTTTTTCCATTTTTGACAAAGGTTTGTTCAATTTGGAGGAAGCCGTTCAATCCATATTTTCCTGACTTTCCTAGGCAGTGGCATGTATAGCGAATTAATTCGAAATCAGTCCCGTCTGTCGCCGAAGAACGCGCCTTTGACGCTTTTGCTACGCAAAAGTGGCACGTAGTGCCAGTTTGCCACAGGCAAACCGTGGAGTCGCGCGTTCGCACAATCGCCTTGCGATTCTACTCAATATTTTCGGCTCGGCCGGGGACTGTTTCTCATTTGATTCGCTATATGTCTAGGAATCCATCTATAATACGAAAAACCCGCCCCATGAGGTTAAAGGCACTCAGCGGCGGGTTTTATAGGTTCTAACGGAAACTTACATCCCTAACCGGCAGCAGCAAATCAATCTGCGTAGCGTCCATATCAGCACCGCTACTCATAAGATTATAATAATTCAAAACTTCCTCAAAGTACGGCCGCCCAATATCCTCTTCATACTTTTCACTTGCCCTAGCCCATTCTTGAAGCATGCGCCAATCTTGCTGAAAATTCCAATCCCGTAACACATGGGCGGCATACATCCCACCGCTAAATGTCTTTTTAACCAAAGGCGGCTTTACCTCCATATCACTTGGGATTGAAACCCATGCCTCATATGCCGTGGGCGTTGCGTCAAGTTCGGGCTGTAAATCTTCTCTAGAGCAGGCAAACCCCATCCCTCTGGCATCGGGCTTAATTTGTAACAGCCCGCTATCCCACACAAATTGCTCTATCTTGCTAGTAGCCTCAGGCCCAACGCCCCACTCAAACTGACCGGTCGCCAAATAGGCGGCAACGGTCATTGGCGGTAGATAAATTATCCGCACATCACCGTTATTTAGCTTGCTTAGGCTTACACTTGCCTTGTTTAGGTCATCCATTGATTTTTCCTCCTGTAATGTATTTTTAGGGAAGGAAGTGCCATCCACAATGGCAAACACATCAGTGTCACCCAGATAATCAAGCTGCAATCGCATATTTGCTTTTTCATGCAACTCGTGAACAAGACGGCCAAGAATAGACTTAACGGTTGATAAGGCTGTAATCTGCTCGTCCAATTCGCTTATATTGCGCTGGAATACCTCAATTACACTCACAGCATCACTATTGGAAAAAATCTCACGGATTTGCCTAACAGGCACACGAAGTTTCCGCAATATAATGATTTGCCTAAGCCGACGTATTGCATTCTCGTCATAAACCCTATATGCATAACATTCCACACGCTGGCTTTTAATTAAGCCCACCTGCTCGTAATAACGCAGCATACGGCTTGATATGCCAAGGGTTTTTGATACTGTGCTTATGGTTTGTAATTGGTTCACGTGCACCTCCTCTTAGCCCAAGGATAAAGTATGACACGGTGTTCGTGTCAAGAGGAGCGTCATAAAGTTTATTTACATAGCCCAAACCCGCTCAGCCTCTACTCTTCCTACCCTTACGATACTGCAAAGGCGTACTCCGCACCCGCTGGTTAAATATCCGAATAAAATGCTCAACGCTGGAATACCCACAAAGCGTAGAAATATCAGCAATGGACTTATCAGTTGATTCAAGTAACTGTTTCGCGTGTTCAATGCGTATACTTATCAAGTCCGCGCTTGGGGATATGCCAAAAAGTTCGTTGTATATAACACTAAAGCGGCAGCGGGTAAACCAGGCGCGGGTTGCCATCTGGCTTACCGTCCAGCCCCTGGGGTCTTGTATTATCTCGTCCCTTAGCGCGGTAAAGCGTTGTCGTATTTCAAACATACGCTTAAGGTTAGGCTTACTTTCCACATATAAATCGGAAAGGGTTTCAAACAATGCAAGTGTGTTTTGCAAGGTTTCTTCACTGCGGTCTACCAGTTTATCTGTTATCGTATAGGTGATTATCTCCGTCTGGCGGGTGATTTTATCCCCGTCGGCTACATAGAATATAGCGTTCTCCGGCAACCCGTATCTTGCGACAAAGTGCGGTTCATCCACTTTAAAAATAAGAAAATCACTGGTATAGACTCCTAAGTGGTGCCCGTATTCTTGCCTTTGCCTTGGGCTGTAGATAATGCAAGCGTTTTTACCTGTGATGTGCTTTTCTCCGCAAATAACCACCGTTGCCGGGGTAATAAAATGTATAAACAGATAAATATCCGGCCCAAGTCCTTCTGGATTATTAGCAAAATACATATCCGGCTCTCGTTTGTTATGCGAAACATTTAATACAGTTATATTGCTCATTTGGTTTCCCCCAAAGTTAGCTTGTTGTTCTATTTTAGTGCCGTTGGTAGCAATTGTCAATATTATTGCGTTATGAAGGAAACAATACGTCAATTTTTATTATGAACAGCGTTAAAGTTGCGGATATGCAGCATAATGCACATTTATTGCGTGAAAATCCAGAACAAAATCAATATTATTGCACAAAAAACCGTATTGACTTTGAGGTTTACGACTATAAAATATACAAAACATCGCGCGGTTTACTATTATATTTTTGTGAAGGGAGCAGTCTATGAAAAAACTGTTTTTGATTACAATGCTCATTGTCTTAGCATTTGCACTTGTTGCCTGTGCAAGCGATGACGACTACGAACAAGCGGCAGACCCAACACCGGAGGCACAAGATGATGTACCGCCGGCTCAAGACGACCCGCAGGAAGACCCACCGGCAGCGGACGGGGCGGTGCTTTCACCGGATAACCCTGTAGAAATTAGTATGTTAATCGTCACCAACCAAGTAGCACCCGCACCAGGCAATAGGATATCCAACCTTTTGCAGGAGCGCCTAGGGGTTACAATCAACTATGAAATCGTAACACCGGAAATGCAAGCAGAGCGCCTAAGCGTCCTTATCGCAGGCGGCGGCGCAGGCCTTCCGGATATCCTTGCAACCAGCGAAACAGAAGCACGCTTAACCTCCGCAGGCGCGAAACTACGCCTAGACCCATTCCTTGACACTGGCAGGTGGCCAAATATCTATGAGCATGTCGCACCCTATAGGCGCAGGCTTTCATGGACTGGTGGCGGCGTTGATGACGGCCTTTACACCGTGCCAAACTACAATAGATTCTACGGCAATCCGCCGATTTTAGGCGGCACACACTGGGGTAGCGGATTCTTTATCCAAAAGCGTGTACTGGAATGGCATGGCTTCCCAGACCTTTCTAATATGACTCTCGAGCGGTATTTCCAGCTAATCGAAGAGTTTATCGAAGAAAACCCATATACCCCCGAAGGCCTGCCCCATATCGGCTTTACCTTCCCGGCCTTCCCTGGGCGCGTATGGGGCATGACCAACCCGCCAATGTTCCTTGCCGGGCATCCCAATAATGGCGGCGTCATAATCGAAAACGGCATTGCAAGTATCTATGCGGACAGCGATTACGCCCGCAGATACTTCCAATTCTTAAACGAGATGTTTAACCGCAACTCTCTGTTTGCCGGGGACGTTGTGCTGATTGACCCAGAGGCAACCACCCAGTCCCAAGACATGTACTTTGCCAATATCGCAAGCGGCCGCGTGCTGGGAATGCACGATCAACGCTGGGGTTTTGGCAGCCCACATGACTCCCTTGTAGCGGCGGGCCAATTTGACCGCACATTTGTAGCGACAATGCCAACATTTGACGGTAACGCACCATGGTATGCAGACCGTGATGTTATGAATATCCATCAAGGTTTTGCAATCTCTTCAACCGTGTCCGATGAAAGGGCAGAGCTGTTGCTTTACTTTATCGATACAATTCTTTCAGAAGAATGGCAGATTCTCCTCTCCTGGGGCGAAGAAGGCATAGACTACCATGTGGGCCCAGACGGGATTTTCTACCGTACACCTGAGCAAAGGCTCGAGCAAGACGATACAATCTGGCGTCAACATAATCGCCTAATGGCATTCCAAGACATGATGCCAAAACGCCAAGGCACACTTTCTTGCGGCAACGCATTCTCCCCAGGGGACCAACCCCTAGAGTTTATGGCGTCTTTAAGCGACTATGACCGCTGGTTCCTAGAGCAATATAACAAGCGCACCTGGCGCGACTTTGTAAATGACCCGCCACCAAACCCGGTGTACTATCCCGCGTGGCAAATCTCTGTAGGCAGCGGAACCCCGGCACAAATGGCCTCAGCAGACCTTGAGGCAGCGGCACTTATGTTCCTTCCAAGGATGATAATGGCCACCGTTGATGAGTTTGACGGCATTTGGGCCGAATACCTTGCGCATATTGCTCTAATTGATGTGGAGGCTTTCGAAACCGCAATGACTGAAGGGGTACAGGAGCGTATCGCCCTTTGGGGTCAATAAAATTACGAGCAATGCCATTAAAGGGGCTGTCTTTTTTGAGGCAGCCCTACTTTCGCGATAAGATTGATACAATGCACGTAGTGCATCAATCTTGTCGCGAAAGTGCCCTTTGTACTTAGGTTTATCATAGGGAGGAAATCTTGTGACAAAAACCAAACAAGCACGAAAGCGCAGCCTAGGCCGTATGCTATGGCTGCAACGGACTCTGCTACTTATGAGTGTCCCGTTTTTCCTATATCGGATTTTATTTTCGTATATCCCGCTAATGGGCTGGATAATAGCTTTCCAAGACTTTAGGCCGCGCATCGGCCTTACGACAATGCAGCAGTTTAGGCAAAACGAATTTGTCGGCTTCGCAAACTTTCAGTTGCTGCTTGATAGAAACACGATTCTAGGCCAGCGGTTTATTCAATCGGTTATTAATACATTTGGCCAGGCACTTCTTACGCAAGTTGTGGGCTTTGTTGCCGCAATTACTCTATCCCTTATGCTTAACGAAGTACGCCAAAGCGGCATGAAAAAGGTAATTCAAAATATCTTGTACCTGCCGCACTTTCTAAGTTGGGTAATTGTTGCAAGCCTTGCGTCCGTTGCCCTTGCGCTGCCGGTTTCCGGCGGTATTGTCAACGAGTTTTTACTTTGGACGCGAATAATCAGCGAGCCTATCCAATTCCTGGCCAACCCAAGTTATTTCTGGGGCATTGTTGCCGGTACGCATCTGTGGCGAAACCTTGGCTGGAACACAATAATCTATCTTGCGGCAATGACCGCAGTCGACCCAACCCTATACGAGGCCGCATCCATAGACGGCGCAAGCCGCTATCGCAAAATGTGGCATATTACATTGTCTTGCATTAGGCCAACCATTGTAATCCTTCTGATAATGAACACCGGTTGGCTATTAACATCAGGTTTTGAAATCCAGTGGTTCCTTGGGCATGGGGTAAATATCACCCGGTCTGAGAACATTGACATATTCATACTGCGCTACGGTATCCAGATGAGCAACTTCGGCCTTGCAACAGCCGCCGGGATACTGCGGACGGGTATAAGCATCACTTTGCTAACAATGGTAAATTTCATCGCTGGCCGCTTGGGTCAAGAGAAATTATTTTAGGTATAGCGAATCAAATGAGAAACAGTCCCCGGCCGAGCCGAAAACGCGCGGCAGTAGGCGCGTTCTTCGGCGACAGACGGGACTGATTTCGAATTAATTCGCTCACCGGCAAGAAGGCCGGACACCCGACGAAGGAGGCATGGAGTAGCCATGAAAAAATTATCGCAGTTTATTACAAGAAAAGACCCGCGGCAAGCCCGTCGCAAACCCCGTCGCAAACCCCTGACACTTGAGCCTATTATTTTCCATACCGTTAATTATATTTTGCTGATTGCGCTGTGTATCGCAATGGTTTACCCGATGCTAAACCAGCTTGCAATCTCTCTAAACGATGGTCTTGACGCAATACGTGGCGGCATACGAATATGGCCGAGGGTTCCTACCCTTGAGAATTACCGGGTTGTCTTTGCCACCCATACAATAGTGGACGCCTTCTGGATGTCTGTATACAGAACCATTGTTACAGTATTTTTGAATATTTTAATCACGTCAATGCTTGCCTATGTATTATCGCGGCAGGAGTTTGTCCTTCGTAAGCTGATTACGGTTATATTTGTGCTTACAATGTATTTTGACCCAGGGCTTATCCCAAACTTTTTGCTTATCCAAAACCTTGGCCTTATGAACACTTTCCATGTCTACTGGGTGCCAAACTTGATTGCGGCGTTTAACTTGATTATCATCCGCACATATATCCGCGGAATACCCGAGTCATATGTGGAATCGGCACGCTTAGACGGCGCAGGGGACTTTAAGATTTATTGGCGGGTGATTATGCCCCTATGTAAGCCGTCCCTTGCGACTGTCGCGTTGTTTGTTGCAGTTGGCTCGTGGAATGCCTGGTTTGATAATTTCTTGTTTAACGCCGCAAGTCAGCATCTTGCCGTGCTGCAGTTTGAGCTTATGCGCCTGCTTGCAGCAGCAACAGGCGTAGGCCAGGCGGGGCAAGGGCAGGCCGCGCAGGCTGCTGCCGCTGCCGCAGGGCTTGCACAAGTGACGCCCCTTACGATACGTGCCGCGGTTACTATTGTTGCTGCCGTGCCGATACTGTGCGTATATCCGTTTTTGCAGCGGTACTTTGTCCATGGGGTACAGCTAGGCGGGGTGAAAGAGTAGGGCGTAAGGCACTAGTACCCATCAGACACCCATCAGACTTGTGTCATTTTCCCAAACCGGCAACAGCAGTCGTTATTCAAACGCCGCCTGCACCAGCCTTGCATCGCCTATAATACCGGCCTCGCAATAACCCCACATCACAGCACCAACAACAGGCGGGGCCTCTAGGATTACAAACCTCACAGGCCGCTGTCCAAGCAAGGCATTGACTCGTGATTCAATCAAATCCGGCAGTATGCGAACCGGTTCTTTTACAAAAACAGAGCCGGCCAATGTAACATACAGCGGGTTTTCCTTTGGAAAATACATGTTCGTCGCCAGAAACTCAATACAGCGGGCATAATGCTCTGCCGAGTCGGCAAGTATGTCCAATGCCACTTTATCCTGCTTGCTTGCGGCTGTAAAAATCAGCCGGTTTAAGTCAGAAACCCGCAGAGTCTCGTTTTGCAGGCCTATGGCAACGGCCTCTGTATAATCATCCCGGTGGGATATGTTCAGCCGTGAAAATATCATTTCTGTTAGCATGGTCTTGTGCGCGGATTTAAATAGCTGTGCGTATACCTTGCTAAGAAGCTGGGTGCCGTACCAGCCGCTGCCGCCCCGGTCGTCTGTAATCTCGCCAATGCCACCTACCTGCATGGATGTTCCCCTTGCGTCAATTGCCGTAAGCACACTGCCCGTGCCGTTGATTGCGCAAATACCGGCACCCCCTGGACACCCCGCCCAAATGCCCAGATACCCGTCGTTTACCAGTGTAAAGTCCACAAGGCCAACCCGTTTAAAAATCTCAGTGATAATCTGGTGCTGCTCGCGTGTATCAACCCCGGCAAGGCCTATTACTGTGTAGGCAATGTCTTTGACATTAAGCCCTGCGTCTTTTATTGCGCTATGCACAAACAGGCGCAGTTCATCTTCAAGCTGCTTGTATGAACCGGGCAGCATCTCATGATTCAATGTGCCATGCATTTTTATTGCAAGGCATTTACCCTCTTGGTCAAATATGCCCAGTTGGCTTTTTGTTCCGCCGCCGTCTATTCCCATAATAATTTTGTTCATAGTTTAATCCATGCCTCCTTCGTCGGCCTTCGTCGGCGGGCACAAATGTTGGTATGAAAATCTGCTTCGCAGATGTTTCACACTTGCCCCTCGCAAGTTTACATAATGTATGATTGATGAATGTCTTTCATATAAGCTGATTCTACTCTGCACGAAGCTGATTTTGCTCTATGTGAAGTCGATATATCCCTTATTAGCTTCAAGCATTTCGTCAAGCATCGGCTTTGCCTTCGAATAGTCGCCGATTAGCGGGTGTGCCATTAGCGCGGCAAGTGCAATGTCTCTGTCCTTTGAAATCGCCGCTTTTACCGTAAGTTTTTCATAGGCTTTTACCCCGCGCATTAGGCCAACAATGTAGTCGTTGTACTGGGATACCGCCATGGGTTTCGCTCCATTTTCACCAAGCTCACACAACACCTCTACTACATCATCGTCGTCCATAAATGGCACCGCACCGCTATTTTTTGCCGCAACTACATGTAGTTCTTTTTTATTGTTAATAATCGCGTCCGCAACAGAAAGTGCAGCAGTGGAATATAACGCCCCGCCCCGTTCTTCCAGTTCTTTTGGCTTAATGGTTAAGCCTTCATCTAAATACTGCAAAAGCAGTTGCTCTTCAAGTTCCAGGCAAACTTCGCCACGGGTCTTTTGGGCATCCAGGCATTTTTGTATTTGCTGGTCACGCATGTAAAAATAACTTAAATACGACGACGGGATATAAGGGACAGCCCGCAAAAGCGCGGCGTCATACTCAATTTCCGGGATGTTCTTCATAGACGCGCCCGCCTTGCCTAATAGTGCTGCAACAAGGTTTTCGCTTTCCCCATGTTTTATAACGGAAGTAATCCAGCTAAGGTGGTTAAGCCCAACATACTCATAATCAAAGGCCGTTGTACCAATGGTATCCGCAATCTCCTTAACCATGTTTATAGCACAGTTACACAGCCCAACCATGTTTATATCGGTATGATTTAATAATGCCTCCGCAATAATCCCCGACGGGTTTGAAAAATTTATAAGCCATGGGTTGGCGGCGGCATATTTTTTTATCCGCCTTGCAATGTCCATCATCACAGGCACCGTGCGCAGTGCCTTCATGAAGCCCCCGGCACCAGTGGTCTCTTGGCCCAGACAGCCGTATTTTAGTGGGATTTTTTCGTCAAGTATGCGTGATTGCATCTTGCCGACACGTATCTGGGCAAAAATCAACTTCGCGCCGTCAAGTGCGCGGTCTATTTCAGTTGTTTTTGTCACGGCTCCGGCAAAGCCGCCCGCCTTAAGCTGGCGCATTGCAAGGTTGCCCACGGTATCCAGCCGCTTGCAGTCTATGTCCATCAAGACAATTTCATCTATATGAAGACTGTCCTTTTTTGCGATAAAGCCTTCGATTAACTCCGGTGTATAGGTACTGCCTGCCCCGATTATTACGGCTTTTATGCCCTCCATGAATATCGCCTCCCAAAATCGCTTTTCCCCAAAATGACACCAAATGACACCTTTGTACACATGCATACACAAGTGTTTTGAAGCCTGTAGCCAATACTCAACCAAATTAACTAATGCGTAGCACCATCTTTGCTATCAAGTGCCATTAAACTACCAATTTGCATATCCAGCACCTTTTTCGCCGCCCCAATCAGCGCGGGGGAGGGGATGCTTTTAGCCCTTACAGTGGTAGTAAAGGGCGAGAGCTGCTTTACCTTACGCTGGGTCTCCTGTATAAGCGAGTCACCAAGTATCTCGATTGTAAGCCCCCCAAGGACAAACTCATTAATATTAACCAATGCCGTGGTTGCGGCGATTATCTGGGCAAGTGTATTTGAAATCATCCCGGTCATTGCGGTTTTTGTTTCCGGGTTCATACGTGATACACCAAAATGCCTCTCAAGACCAAACCTCCGCCTAAGGGATTCGAGGCCAATCAGTTCCTCCGCTTCGCGAAGCTGACCCCCAGCAAACTCGTCTGCAAGGGGCATATATCCGATTTCACCAGCGGAAAACCCAGGCCCCCGTCGCAAATTTCCATCAAGCACAATACCCATCCCAAGGCCTGCGCCAAGAAAAATATATGCAAGGTCGGCGGCGCCGGTATTAAAAAACTCTCCATAAGCGGCGGCATTAACGTCGTTTTCGATATATACAGGCGCGCCTAGGCGTTCCTTTGTCTCCTTGATTAAATCACCAATATAGTATGACGAGCTTAGCGCGAAGCTGGGCGCGAAGGAAATCTCGTTTTTAATATCGTCAACAACACCGGGCAGGCAAAGCCCCGCGCCAATAAGCCTTTTCGCGCCTCGTCCTTCACTTTCTAGGCCGCGAAGCAGTCTCTCTGCAATATCACATGGCTGTTTAACCAGCCAGTCATGCATACCGCTGTGTATCTCCTGGGTTTGTTCGGCAAGGACTTTACATGCGGCATCCAGTACACCAACCCGGACAATATCCCCTTCATGCACCGCCGCAACAATGTATGCAGAATCCGGTTTAAACGCGTATAATTGCGGCTTTCGCCCAAGATTTCCATTGCCCTCACCGATACATTCGGCCAACTCGTAATCTGTGAAATACTGCATTATCTTCATAGCGGTTTGGAGGCTGACACTAAGTTCCCGAGCAATATCCACCCGTGAAATCTCCTTGCGACTAATAAGCAGTTCGAAGGCTTTTTGATGATTTTCGCGTACAGCAGAAAACAGATTGCTCATTTATCAAACTCCCTAACAAAAGATAATGGAGTTAATATAACCAGTCACTACTATCCTGTCAATGAATACGAGTGCAAAATTGCTCCAATTGGTGAATATTCATAAATTATGTCGCCATACTTGCGATAAATTATACAAATCCTACACTTTGCAATGTTTTCTGCCTGTGATATTCTGGATTCATTACTTAATCAAGTTGATTAATGTTCGTTTTTTCTGACAGTAAAGGAGGCGCAGATGGGGGTTTCTATATCAAAACAACCAAAGGGCCATGGTTTTTTAAATCGGCCTTTCAATAAGTCTTCCAATAAATTTCTAAAGCGCGTCTACAAGCAGCGATACTTACTATTGATGTCCTTGCCCTTTGTTGCATGGTGTTTCGCCTTTATGTACTTGCCCCTTTTTGGCTGGGTAATGGCGTTTCAAAACTTTAGGCTACGCGGGGCTGTCACCCTAAGAAGCTTCTTTGAGGCAGAATGGGTAGGCCTTGCAAACTTTAGAGAACTGTTTGCAGATGCCCGTTTTTATACCGCCCTGCGCAATACCCTTGGCATGAGTTTTCTTGGCATAACAATAGGTTTTGCCGTGCCAATTATATTCGCTCTTCTTATAAATGAGTTGCGCGCCGGGATATACAAGCGGTTTGTCCAAACGATTTCTTACATGCCACACTTTATTTCATGGGTTGTTGCGGCGGGGATGATTACATCTATGCTTGCAACCGCAGGCCCAATCAATGATCTTCTTGTTACCCTTCGTATTATCGAAAGCCCAATACCATTTCTTGGCAGGGGCGAGCTTTTTTGGGGCATAGTAACCGGTAGCGAAATATGGAAGTCCACAGGTTGGAACGCGATTATCTTCCTTGCGGCAATCTCGGGCATAGACGTGCAGCTATACGAAGCCGCAGAGGCAGACGGCGCAGGCCGCCTAAGAAAGATATGGCATATCACCCTTCCGGGCATAACCACAGTAATCGTAGTAATCCTAATCATGAACATCGGCTGGATGATGAACGTAGGGTTCGAACGTCAGATGCTACTAGGCAACCCCGCGATAAGGGAATGGGCAGAGGTACTGGATGTTTATATCCTACGGTTTGGCGTGGGGACTGGCCGGTTCTCCTATGGTACTGCAATCGGCATCTTCCGTTCGGTTGTTTCGATTTTCCTACTGCTTTCCGCCAATGGTGTAGCAAGGAAAATGGGCAAAGGAGGCGTAGTATGACCCAGAAGCCGTTTCTAAGACTTAACTCAAAGGATAAGGCGTTTCACCTATTTCTAATGCTGTTTATGCTGGGTGTGCTGTTTGCAACACTGTTCCCTTTTTTAAACGTGCTTGCAATCTCATTCAACGATTCCGCAGATACAGCCCGCGGCGGGATAGGGGTTATCCCACGGGTGCTTACATTGGATAACTACAGGCAGCTTGCCAGGTTTCCATCAATATGGCGGGGTATGTTTATCAGTTTTGCCCGTACCGTAATTGGCACCGCAACCGGCTTATTTGCAACGGCAATGCTGGCATATGTAATAAGCCGCAGGGACTTTATGCTGCGCAAGTTTGTGACAACCATGTTTGTACTTACCATGTATGTAAGCGGCGGCCTTATCCCTCATTTTATGGTAATACGCATGTTTGGGCTTAACAATAACTTTTGGGTGTATATCATACCGGGGCTAATAAGCGCGTGGAACTTGATAATTGTACGCAGTTTTATCGACTCGCTGCCCTATAGCCTACAGGAATCCGCATTTCTTGACGGCGCAAACGACCTAACAATTTTCTTTAAAATAATCCTTCCACTATGCCTGCCGGTGCTTATGGCGGTGGCACTGTTTATCGCGGTGTCGCAGTGGAACGCCTGGTTTGACACCTACCTGTTTGCCCCATTTAACGAAAGCATCACAACCTTGCAATTCGAGCTTATGAAAATCCTGGAGGGTGCCGCAACAGGCGGCCAGTTGGGTGACGCTGGTAATATTCAAATGGCACACAATGTTTCGCCCCTCTCTTTGCGCATGGCGGCAACAGTCGTAACAATGTTGCCGATGCTTATAGTTTACCCCTTTGTACAGCGGTTTTTCGTATCCGGTATGACGCTGGGTGCGGTGAAAGAATAATAAAAGGAAGGGATGTTAGAAATGAAAAAATTCGTACTACTGCTGGTTAGCCTACTATTACTGGGGCTGCTAGCCGCCTGTGGCGACGGAGACAACGACACACAAGACACGAGCGCATACGAAACAGTACCCGCCGATACCACCACCGCAACAAACGGCGATGCCGGCAACGAAACAGATGCCCCGGCCACAAGCGCGTGGGGCTATAACCTAAGCGGGGTAGCAGGCCCAACCGGCCTGGAGTTTGGCGGCGGAACCGGCCAGACAGACTTCTCTCCAATCATATTTACAATCTATGAAGAAGACATCCGCAGTTTAATCACCGAGGAAAATTTCCAAGGTGAAGTATCGCGCCAGGTAACGGCAGATACCGGCGTAACACTACGCACAAACTTCGGCGTAGGCGATGTTTCCCAGCAGATTACCCTAATGATTGCAGACCAAAGCTTCCCATGCTTTGTGTTCTCCCGCTCCAACGTGTACAGATTCCTAGAAGCGGAAGCATTTATCGACATGGCACCACTAATCGAACGCTACGGCCCAAATATTAGGGCACTTTACGGCGACTCCTTCGATGCCCACTATGACGAGTACGGACGCATTTTCTTCCTGGGCCAAAACTTTGTAAGGCGCGCACCCCTAGATCCGGAAAATGCCTTTAGACTGCAAATATCAGCCCTTGAAGCACTAAACTTCCCAGAAGTACGCACCCTTGAAGATTTCTCAGATGTTATCCGTCAATATGTAGCACTGAACCCAACAATAAACGGCCAGCCAACAATTGGCCTAACCCTCACAACCGGCGACGGCTGGCGTTGGTTTATCACCCTAGGCAACCCAGCAGGTGCCGCAACAGGTATCGCCAACGACGGCCAATACTTTGTATGCCCATATACCTTAGAAACCTCCTGGAGATTCCTGCTGCCGGAACACAGAGAATACTTCCGCTGGCTTAACGGCCTATTCGACGAAGGCCTCCTAGACCCGGACGTCTTTACCCAAACTCATGACGAGTATCTTGCAAAAATCTCATCCGGCCGTGTAGTTGGCCTAATAGATGCAGACTGGCATATTAACTCCGCAGTGGATATCCTGGTCGGCGCAGGCTATCCGAATCGTGCCTACGGTGCGTTCCCTGTAACAATAAGCCCGGATATCCTTCATCCAAACTACCGCCGGGAAGCCTTCCTACCAAATAACGGCGTTGGCATAACAATCAATAATCCGGACCCGGTACGTGCAATCCAATTCCTGGACTATCTTGCCCGCCGCGAGATCCAAGTAATGACAAACTGGGGCTTTGAAGGGGTTCACTGGGAAATCCGCGACAACCAGCGCAGGCTAACCGCCCAGGAACAAAACTATATGGACACAGACCCCCATAATCGCACAGTTTATACCGGACGCGGTATGCTTTCATATCCATGGCCAAACTACGGCACCGGCGGCACATGCGCCGATGGGTTCCACATACTGCCCTTCGGCGAAGACAGTATCATAGCCAACTACACAGAGCCCGCAAGTCGTGCCTTAGAGGCCTATGGTGTAGCAATGTGGCGCGACCTATTCCCAATGTATGGCGACCTGCCAGCCGCCCAGCAATTTGCGCCATGGGGTGCCGCATGGCACATAGCGGACGCCGTTGACCCGGCAAGCGAACTGGGCCAGATACAAGTCCGTGCCAATGATATTACCGCAGAGTTTTTAATGCGCAGTGTAATGGCGTCTCCAGAGGACTTTGACTCTGTTTGGGATGAGTTTATCCAGCAGTTGCACAATATTAATATCGACCGCGCCGGCGAACTTATGACAGAACTTGTAAGGGCACGCGCTGCTTGGTATCAGCCTTAAAGCTAGGCTTGCCACTTGCTCGAAGCATTTGAACAATAGATTTATCGCTATAACCTCAAGCACTGTCACAAACAAGTAAAGGGGCAGAGACTCCACATTTGCGATTGAAAATAATCGCCAATGCGGAGTCTCTGCCCCTTTGTATAGCGGCTGTAAAATTCGCCATATGCGGGCTGCGTCTACTTGATAAACATTATTTTCCAACGCGCTATTAAAATGGCCACAAACCCCGGAATTTGGGGTTTTTCCATTTTTGACAAAGGTTACTAAGCACTCTCTTTCTCAATTATACTCATGCCCCCTTAAAATGAGTATGAAACACTACCTAATCCCGTTTAATAGTGCCCCATTTCCTTTTATGCTTGCCATACCTAAGAAATGCCTGCAAACGAGTAAAAACCAAAAGATAGCGGAAAAATGTAAACTCCAGCAGGCATATAAATAAGGCCTTAAATAAATCCAAAGTAGATAATCGAAACCGCTGCTGATAAATATGCTGGGTATAAATACACAAACTTAAAGCAACGCCATATATCACATAAAGAATCATAAACACAACCATGAACCTAACATTAAGAAGATATAAATATGCAGCCAAAACAATAGCTAAAACCCCAAATATCTCAACTACCGGCGATAAAAGCTCGTATAGCAAGTAATACATAAACGATAAAAAACTCACCACACCAAACCTAAGGTTTAAAAAAATCTGCCAATGGGCACGCATACTCTGAAACATCCCAAGATGCCAACGTCTGCGCTGGCCAATTAAATCCCCTAACCGCGACGGCGCCTGGGTTAGGCATACTGCGCTAGGCGCATAGCGCATACGATACTCTATATTATTATTCCTGCAATAAACATGGGTCTTTAACGCAAGCTCCATATCCTCTCCAAGGCTACCAACATCATAACCACCGGCGGCAACCACAGTTGATTTCTTAAACAACCCAAATGCCCCTGATATTATCAAGTTGCCGTTAAAAGTATCAAAAAGAATACGGCTGCCCAAAAAAGTACGGTCATATTCCACTGCCTGCATACTTACAAGCAAGTTTCTATGCAGCTTGTAGTTTACAGCCATCCCGTCCTCTATTTGGGCACATTGGGATATAAGGATCATCCCCCCAACTGATACAACCCGGTCGTCTTCAAGTAACGGCTGGACAATCTTCTCCAAAGAGTCTTTCTGCAAAAAAGAATCCGCGTCCATACATATAAAATACGGGTAGCGGCAGGCGTTAATCCCCATATTTAAGGCATCACTCTTGCCACCGTTTTGCTTGCGTATAAGTGTAATATCTACACCGTCTACCTGTTGCTCGTGTACCGCGGTGTGAGACTTGCACGGGAGTACGCGGTTAATCGGCCGGTTAAACGGCTTCATGTCAAATTCATCAATAAGCAACTGCGAGGTATTGTCACTAGAATAATCATCTACCACAACAATCTCATAACACTCATATTCCAGTGCCAGCAAAGAGTTTACGCTTTTAATAATAACCGCAGACTCGTTATATGCCGGCACAATAATAGATATAGGTATAGACGTATGCCTTAATTCATTTTTAAGCATCTGCATACGTTCCTGGTTGCGTAGCTTATATGCGCCAACAGTCACAGCCATAAAAGTAAAAGTAGCATAAATCAACAGATATATTATAAAGAATATACTGGCGAAAAATACAATTTGTTCAAAAAAGCCTATCATACAATAACGCCGCTCTCATTAATATATTTTTCCTCATTTGCGTGGGCTACCTTATATTCAATTATTTGTACCACATCGCTATCATCCCCTGGTAATCTATCACCAGTTTCACCCATATACTCCCCAAGCTCAACAAGGGAAGATGCGGCATTGTATTGCACATACCAGTTTTCGCTTTGTAGCGCAGATACAAGGGCGCGGGTTGTATTAAATCCGGGGTACGCGCATAAAGCAGATGCTGCCTCATTAGCAATATCATAGTTTTCAGTTTGGCTAAGATATTCAACTAATATGGGTTGCGCCGGCAAAAAGCTGTACTTCTTATAGTAACGGATAATTTCAATGCGGATATCCATGCTAACTGACGGGCTTTCCAGTACAGGTAAAAAAGCAGCCCTAAAGCCGTCAGAAAACATTGCTATAAAAGATATTATCCCAAGCATTATATTACCGTTCCATATATTATGCCTTTCCCATAATTGTATGGCCAAAGCATCTTTATCGCCCGCAAAATCATACAAATCTTCCGCCAATAGTTTGTGATGAACAAACACGGACTTATCGCTAAAAAACTGCAAGGCATTCATAATCCCATTTGCATCCCCAACCCGGCAAAGTGCTTTAAAAACATTTACCCTACAGTAAATATTAGAAGCTACCATGAACGTAATCATTGTATCTATAATATTTTTACATATGCCCTCGGCATTTTTTGCAACAGATGGATGCTGATAAACAAAGTAAGCAAAATATGCTCGCTCTTCGCTCTTCTTTTTCTTATAAACAAGTGCAAGTGTGCGAAAAACTTCACTTTCCATCAACATGTCCATATATCTATCATAGCCATCGCTATTTTCACGCCTAACGTGGTTTAGTGCGTTAGAGAATGCTATAAGTTTCGCAACATTCTTTAAGCTTTTTAGCAAGTGCTTTTTGTTTTTTTTGTTAATGATAGAAATATTGTCGGTTCGGCTACCGTTCCTCATAAGATGTTGTAAGTCTTGCCGATAAATGCTTGAAGCGTTGCATATTTTCGGCAAGGCAACAACATCTAATTGCGGTACAGAGCATTGCTGTATGATTTTTACCCATCTAGCCGTATTTTTTTTCATGGCCTTACTATCAACTTTTTTGCGATAAATAATTACAGCATTAAATATCATAATAGAGAAACAGCCAAACATATACATAATAATGGACAAATGAATCCTAAGGTCGTTTATCATATTTTAATTCATGCCTCCTTCGTCGGCGGCTCAAATTGTTGGTATGATTCGCACAATCGCTTTGCGATTCTGCTCAATGAAATCCGCTTTGCGGATGTTTCACACTTAGAAGCTGTGTTCATAGGAGGCAATACCGAATTTGCGCGACAGTTTTACGCCAATTGAGGCGGTGCTGACGCGGCTTGCCCATAAGGCAAGCAAGGAAGTGCCAACGAAAAGTGGCGTAAAAATGGCGTGCAAAGGCGGTGTTGAATC
>Ga0123355_10006213_pt1 | contig 17646 bp, 15 predicted proteins | sample TergutEmb28metaG_3_FD_89872 | JGI IMG/M metagenome (GOLD analysis project Ga0123355, IMG submission 89872) | Embiratermes neotenicus P1 segment gut microbial communities from Petit-Saut dam, French Guiana - Emb289 P1 | ecosystem: Host-associated > Arthropoda: Insects > Digestive system > Gut ...
AAAATTATTGCATATGGTAACCAGGGTGTTTTGGCCCATGGGTACATATTGCTGCCTTTCAAGGTCTATTGTTAAGGGCTGCCCTGGGTTAGATAGGCGAAGGGTAAGCAACTGATTACCCGGCTGGATGGGGATTGGGGCATTGGGTGTTATTGGTAAGTCTGTGCTTGCCCCGTGGGTAAGGGTTGCGTGGGTGAATATGCTAGGCCATGTGAAAGATAGGGCTGTGGGGACTGGGCCGCTTAAGGCTCCTATGCCTCTTGCTAAGTGCTCAGATGGGCCATGCAATGTAATGACAGCATCTTCTGTTGCATCAATGCCGTCAATTGTAGCGAAAAACCTTTGTTCGTCTATTCTATAAGTTACATATACATCATAAATCCCAGGCGGCAAAAAGACCTCATGGCCATTCAACCGGACACTACGCGCAAAGCGATTAGGATAGCGTACTGTCACGCTCTCTACCTCAAGTACGCCGTCTGTCTCTGTTGTAAAAGTGACACGGGAGTGGCCGCTGGCATCCAGGGCTATTTGGTTTGTATAATTCGCCACTTCAATTTCAAACAGTGTATTATTTATTGGGAACCTGATGATAACCGACTCTGCCGCGCTAACTAAATTAAAACACTGACATCCTGTCCCATGACAATGAAACCATACTGTCAGGACCCTAGTTTCATCATCAAATCGCGCCCGCCCGCAAAGAGGGTGAACATCATGGGTAACATCGCCAAGGCTAGTCACAATATGAAGATTACTGATATAGCGTACCGGGATATCGCCGTATCTCTCGGGGACATAAAGCCTGTACACCTTGGTGAGATCATCTGCATTTATATGCCAACCAGTATCTGGTCTTGACCACCGTACCCTTGTGCGCAAAATGCTATTAATTAAGCCGGGTATGCCAAGCCTTGCCACATCATAAGTGACTTCGACATCTATACGCTCAACATTGCCAGAAAACAGTATCCTTTCGGGGGCATCAAATGCATGACGTACATAAACACCACCTATAGGGCCCCCTTCTGTATGAACATTCTCAACCGAAACTGATACTATTTCCACATCATAAGATGTAAGTGTAAGCTCGCGGGCATCTGCTAATGTAAGCACAGCACCTTCTAAATCGGTGAGCCTTGTAACAATAATGCCACAATCTGTAATCGTGCGTAGGTGGAAATCCCTAGGGCGGGCGGCTGTAGCCTCGGAATGGTGCAAAATGAAGATTTCTGGCGCATCTCCCGGTACGACTTCAACTTCGACAGGCCAGCTTGATACATGAAATAGCGGCTCAACTACGGTGTTTTGGTCGATGCTAAATGTAATGTATCCAGCCTCATAAGCTGTTATGGTTTCCCTGCGGGTCATATATGATGTTGTATCCAGGCCCGTGCGGTATATTACAGTTACCGTAATTTCATGCTCGCCCTCTTGGGTTATAGGCAGAGCGGCCGCAACCCTAAGTGTCTGGCCTGGTATTTGAATGCCTCCACGCCACATTCTTGTCATACTGGCTTCTACAGGCTCGCCATCATTTACTGTAAAGGTAACCCGGTCAATGTCCGAAACACGCCCTAGCATTGAAGTAAATAGTATACTTGGCTGACCAACCAGCCATACAGTATTCGGGGCAATAGGCCCAATAGTTGGGGTGTTGCGCACACGTGTTGTAATAGTGGTGGTAGCGGTATTGTTGTCGTACCTACGCTCGGGCAAATCTATGGATTTGTTTATAAGCTCTACCCGAACGATATTTTCAGTTTGTGTGGGTGTGTATGAAATAGTAATGCGGTCTTCAGAAAAAGCGGGCATAAATCTGTAATCGCTTCTGTTTGCCTGGTCTTCATACACCAGTACATCATTAATATATATGTGGACATCTAACCACGCGCCTACAGCACCGCGATTATAGAAATTAACATGAATTGGGCTGGGTTCGTTCATAACCAAATCGAAGGAATATATATTTTCCGGATACACAGCTAAGTCTGGCAGTGCTCGAACATCGGGTAGGTTTACGGGGCTTGAAACATAGCCCATTATCGTATCCATTGGATAAATAAAAACAAATTCCTGATCAGAGCGATAAAAAAAGCTTCCGGGATTTGTGTCCCACCACATTTGCAGGAAATTCCATCTGCCAAGCAACAGGTTTTCAACCGTTAGCTCGGTATAAAATATTCGATTAAGACTTACCCGCTGCTCTGTCCCAAAAGACAGCCCGTTAAGTCTGCTTGTAAACCCTACTTCACGGTCGGTTATAAGGGCAGGCTGCTCTAAACGGCCGCCCCCTGTAAAAACACGGCTGGATACTACGGCTCTTGTAGGTCGTCCGTAGTCAGGCATATTAAAACTGCTTGTAACTTCGCCAACATTGGTACATTGGCCGCCCAGGACATTATTGTGTATGGCATTGCCGCCGCGCCCAAGTACCCATTCTCTAAACCGGCGGTTAAGTGCCTGAGCCGCGCCGTGTATAATATTAACAACCGGCAGCGGAACCCCAAAAGTAAGAGCGACAAAATACCCTATATACAGTGCCCCTTCAATCATATAGGTTACAGCGTACATAATTCTTTCGCCATCGGTCATATTTGCGTTGTTTAAAGTATTAGAAAGCCCGCCGCCAAGCACATATTCGCCGTAGTTTCCCATATCGCGCCCTATTCTGCCTGCGCCAAATATCTGAAAGCCCGGTGCTAAATCACTGGGTGCAATTGCCTCACCAATCTCAAGGCCGATATCAATCGAAAAATCACTGTCAAGAAGAAATAACAACCTGCTCTCGGCAGCCGACAAAGGCATACTGCGCGGGCCGCTGCTGTTCATAAGCTCGGCAAATTCTTCGCCGCTTAGCAGTATGCGCATATTAACGGTTGTGCTGTTCTCCCCTTCAATTATTTCATATATAGGCTCAAAGGTGCTTGCATCACCTTCGTATTCCATGGCCTGCATTGCTATGCTTACGGGTAACACAATCCCGCTGCCGTAAGTCAGGTCATATCTAAACGCAATATCAAAGCTGTCGTCGTTTATATACGAACGATACATATGAAACCCCGGCGCATCCGGCCCGGTATAATACTCATCCGGCAAGAAATCCAAATCCCAAAGAGGGTTGCCATCCTGTAACAGCCCTAAACGCCACATAGGAATAGAAGAAACCACTTGCCCCGATATATCCAGATAAATAGGCACAACAACCCTATCTCCGCCGCTTGCGGCAACCAAGGAGCCGTTTAGTTGCATGACATTTTGCTCATGCATAGCGATAAGATCAGGCACGACAGAAACCCCAGTAAGTATGTTCTCCTCCCCAGGCAGCATCATAAAGTTTTCAATTCCAGGATCAAGCCGCGCAAAATCCGCTATGCGTCCTTCTAAAGACAGGGTAAGGTCGCTAACTGTCTCCCCATTGTTTTGGATGCTAAAAGTACGTGCCATAGTTGTATTATCAAAGCCGGTTTGGGAAATCTCTAAATCCAGTTCAACTTTAGGTACATCCAGTACCAAAGTTGTTGTGGCAACTGCCCGTGCTTGGCCTTCTTCCACTACATACATAGTCACGGTGATACTGTACATACCCCGCTGTGCGTTTTGCGCAAAGATGCTTAAGGGTATGTCCAATGTTTCGCCGCTTAATATAGCCATTGGCTCTTCTATAGAGCCCATTTGTACAAAGTTCATTGCCAAATCATCATAGGGGTTACTGCTTGCCAGGAAGAACTCCACCGGGTTGCGCATGGTGTTTTCTACAGATACATATGCCGTTTGGCTGTAGTCACGGTCTATATTCTGTCTTGGGGCATTAAGCCTAAAGGGCCCGGTGGTACCGCTATCTTCAATTGTAATAGTCTCGGTTCCGGAGCCTGCAGTTATAGTCAAATCCTGAGATTCACGGGTTGCTAAGCTTACCGCATTTGTGATGATGTTTACTAAGGGTTCAAGTTCATCAGATGCTAACCGGGTAGCAAATAAGTATACACTTGGCATAAGAAAGGTAATAACCAGTAAGATGGCTATCCGCTTGTTTAGCCACCTGGTAATTTTATTTTTATTCATGTTGACTTCCCCATTTCAATGTATCTTTTCTATGTATATGACAGAGTAAAAATATCACTCTGCCACAGTAAAGTCAATCTTATATAAGTGCCAGCAACATATCCCTAGCTTTGATAATATCCTTCTTTTGTTGCTCCCCATGGATCTCACGCTCTATTGTTAAGCAGCCCGTATATCCTACATCTTTTAGCACCTTAATAAGCGCGGGATAATCAACATCCCCCTCACCTGGAGGGGCCTCTTTGCCAAGCTCCTTACCGCAGGTGGGATATCTGCCGTCCTTGATATGAGTGTTACGGATATATTTACCCAGCATTTTTGCGGCATCAACAGGGTTAGCCTTGCCGTAGGACATTAAATTGGCACTGTCAAAGTTTATCCCCAAATTACCTGTACCTATTTCCTCAATTGCCCTAAGAAGGGTAACCGGCGTTTCCTGTCCGGTTTCAAATAGGAAGTACTGCCCCCGAGGCTTCATATAATTAGCAAGGCTGCGAAGGACGGTAACTGTCCCCCAAAAATCCTCGTGGTTAGGGGTTTCGGGGATATAACCTACATGGGTGATGACGTCCGTAACATTGATTTTTTCGGCAAAATCTGACGCGTCAAACAGTTCTTTTAGCCTAATTCCTCTAAAGGCCTTTGGTACAAGGCCCAGGGTTTCCGGCCCGTCTTGGAAATTCCACTCTGCCGGGCCGGACCAGCCAGCCCATAGGCCGGATATCTCCATGCCTGTTTTTTCTACAGCATCGCGGACTTTGGCGGCGTTTTCATCTGTGTACAGGGCCTGGTTCCAGATTATTAACTGGCAGGTGGGGAAGCCCATCTCTATGGCTTCGTTAAAATTGGCGATTAGGTCGCCTTCTACGCCTATTATTACTCCTAGTTTCACTTCGTTCCTCCTTAATGGGGGCTTAGCCCCCTTTCACATATTTACTACGCAGATGCATTCGCATGAAGCCCCCGCCACTGCGCTTTGCACAGCAAGGCCTTTACAAATGTTTTTTAAAAAACGGATACACATCCGTACCGTCCCATTTATGGCCTGCATCGAAGGTGGTGTGGGCTAGATTATCACCTTGCATAGCTGCGTCGTAGGCCTTTTGGGTAACAGCCAGTTGAGAAGTCACATTTTCCAAGCCGCTTCTTCCGTTTAAATCGTCCCTTAGCCCGGTTTCTACTATCAGCGGGCGCGGTGCAATTAGCGCGGCTATATCGCACATATCAAAATGCGTCCACATGCCCGGGATATAGTTGCAATCGCAGTTTACATTCATTTCTAGAAGTGACTCCAAGGCACCGTAAAAATACCCGCTGGTACACGCGCATTTTATCCTGGTGTCTACTGCAGCGAAATACAGCGTCTGCATACCGCCGCCAGAAAGGCCCCCACACCCGATTCTATCCGGATCACAGTCTGGGCGGGTTTCGATATAGTCACATAGTTTTACCAAGTCCCACACGCTCATGCCCACAGCGCACCTTCCCAGGGGGATGCCCATACGGTTTAAATTGGCGCAGGTGCACTTCCACTTATCGCCTTCCTGGGCGGCTTTTTCGGCCCGCTCGCCAAAACCCCTGGCATCCGGACAAAATGCGATATAGCCCAGTTTAGCAAAATCCTCGCCATGATGTGTATGAAACTCTCGCATATCTTTTTCCACGTTTTCTTCATGCCGTACAGCGGCTACGCTTTCCTTTGCCCTGGCAAAATGGCCTTGAGGACATATAACAGATGGGCGTTTTTCCCCAGGTTTTATATCCGCCGGTATTAGTGCAAAGAAAGGAAGATACACATGTTCCTCTGTTTGCAGCACATATTTGATGCGTGTGTAGCCATCGCAGTTTTCTGTCTCCAGCTCAAATAATTTGTTATCGCAGGGCTCAAAAGTTTTAAAGCCCAGCAAGTCCTTAAGTAGTTTCCGTGATTCTTGCTGCCATTCAATAAGCTCGGCATTGGTTGTTTTGGTAAACCGCTGCCTACAGCCTTTTGAAAACACGAGCTTCATCTGCTCTAAGCTGGTTAAAAAACCATTGTCATTGGGTATTCCCTCGTTAAAAACCATAAAATCATCCTCCTTTATCTTGACAATACCATGTATACATAGTTATATCAACATTGCATAAACCGCTATAATACAAAAGGAGGACAACACCATGTTAAAAGTAGGACTATATGGGTTTGGAGGAATTGCCCAGGCCCACAAGAAAGCCTATGAAATCAATGCCGCAGCCGGTGTACCGGTAAAGCTAGTAGCAGCTTGCGATATCACCGCAGAAAGGTTTACAAAGGATATCGAAATCAATATCGATGTTGAATCCACAGCAAAAAAGGCCGAAATCAACACTTATCCCAGCATCGACGCAATGTTAGCCGCCGAAGAGCTAGACATCGTAGATATCTGCCTGCCGACATTTTTACACGCCGATGCCGCAATAGCCATGCTAGAAAAAGGCTATCACGTCCTAAGCGAAAAGCCCATGGCTCGCACCTATGCCGACTGTATACGCATGGTAGAAGCGGCTAAAAAATCAAAAGGCAAGCTAATGATTGCCCACTGTATGCGCTTTAGGCCGGAATATTTGTATCTAAAAGAGTTAATAGGAAAAAACACCTATGGCAAAGTAGAGTCGGCGCATTTTAACCGCCTGGCCAACCCGCCCATTTGGGCCTGGAACAATTGGTACATGGATGCCGAAAAAAGCGGCGGCTGTATGATGGACATGCATATCCATGACGTAGATATGGTGCGGTTTTTGTTTGGTGACCCTAGCTATGTAAGTGCGGTTTCCAGAGATAAGCAAAGCAAGTATGACTCCAACTATACCCGGTTTATCTACGACGACGATAAAACCGTAGTTGCAGTAGGGGACTGGAGCCTTTCCAGAGGGTTTGAGTTTACACAGGGCTACAGAGTGGCTTTTGAAGGGGCAACGGTTGTGTATGACGGTATAACCGAAACCGTGACCCTATACGAGGGAGATAAAGCCCCCGTGCCTGCGCCAATAACAATTGTCGACGGCAAAGTAAATGAAATTAAGTTTTTTGTAGAAATGATTATAAACGGTACCGAAAATGTGCATAACACACCCAAAAGCACCGCCGGGACTATCGCGTTAATAGAAAAAATGGTGGAAAGTGCTGCCGCAAAGGGCGCGCAAGTGGCGGTATAGTAGGTTTTGATACTTTTGATAAACCCGCTTTTACCATATAAATTAAAAAAGGAGCACGACTAAAAATGCAATTCAATAAATTTGGCAAAACAGGCATCAAAATGTCAGCCCTGGGCTTCGGCGCGATGCGCTTACCCATGCGGAGTGAAGGTGATAAGCAGGTAGTAGATGACGAACTAGCTATCCCCCTAATGAGGCAGGCCTTTGACCTTGGAGTAAACTACATCGACACTGCCCCCTACTATTTAGACAAGCTAAGCGAGGGAGCAGTAGGCCGGGCCGTAAAAGGATATCGCGACAAGGTTTACATCTCAACCAAAAACCCGATAGAAAACGACTCAGCCGACGACTGGATGGTAAGGCTGGAAAACTCCCTTAAAGGGCTAGACGTGGACTATATAGACTTCTACCACCTATGGGGCATTGGCCTAGAATCATTCCGTCGGTGGGAGAGCCTAACCGACGGGCCACTCCAAGCCGCACAGCGTGCTAAAGACCAAGGGCTAATCAAACATCTATCCTTCTCATATCACGATAAAGCGGAAAACTGCCCTCCAATACTAAAAAGCGGCCGATTCGATTCCATACTAATCCAATACAACCTGCTGGATCGCTCTAACGAAGAAAACCTAGCAATAGCAAAGGAAAATGGCCTAGGCGTAGTAATAATGGGCCCGGTAGCCGGTGGCCGCCTAGGTGCGCCAAGCGATGTTATCCGCGGGCTTCTCAAAAATAAACCCGCCAGCACCGCCGAAATGGCCCTGCGCTTTGTACTTGCTAACGAAAATGTAGACGTAGCCCTTTCGGGAATGCAAGACCTATCCCAACTAGAAGAAAACGCCAAAATAGCCTCCTTAACTGGCAAGCTATCCGAAGCAGAAATATCCCACGCTAAGGCCATGATGGCGGAAAACGCTAAGCTGGCTAAGCTATACTGCACCTCATGCAATTACTGTATGCCCTGCCCAAAAAACATCAACATCCCCCATATCTTTGGCATCATGAACAACCACCGGGTTTACGAGCTTACGGATCATGCCAAATTTGCTTACGGCCAGGTTATAAACGGCGAAGGCTGGGTAAAAAGTGCGGATGCAACAAAGTGTATAGAGTGTGGTGAGTGCGAAGTTAAATGCCCACAAAAGCTGCCAATTATAGAACAACTAAAAGAAACTCACGCAGTATTGGCCTAAAACGGGGTGCGCAAATGAAGTTTACTCAGCTTGAATCAGAACGCTTGATATACCGTAAGTTTAGCATGGATGATTATCCGGTTGTGTACAGCTGGTTTAACAACCCCGAAAACATGAAATACCGTACAGACGAGCCAAAAACCGAAGCCGAGGTTAATGATTATATAAACGGGTCAATAAAAAATGCTGAAGCTAAGAGCTGCAGCAATTATGAGTTTGCTGCTCAGTTAAAGGGCGAAAACAAGCTAATCGGCTCTGCCACATTGATAAATGTGCCCACTAACCCCGAAATAGGCTGGATGGTTCATCGTGATTATTGGAAAAACGGATACGGCACAGAAATTGGCAAAACCCTATTAAGATTTTGCTTCCAATATCTTAATCTTAGGCGTGTTATTGCTGCTTGTAATGCTAGAAATATCGGTTCATACAAGATAATGGAGCGCATAGGAATGCGGCGAGAAGGCCACTTTGTTAAAGCCCAGTCGGGGAATAGCGTGCTTAATTATGAATGGTGCGACCAATATCTATACGCTATGTTACAAGAGGAGTGGGTTTAACAGGGACAAAATCTTAATTCGTGAATATGATAAAACAGGCTTATGCAGCATATAAGGAGGTACAGATATGTCAATGCCTGTTTTTCCCGATAAAGATAAGCTCCCCTCGTTGGAGCAAGCCCTAAGGGCCGTAATCATGTCCATAGCAATGGAAGAAACCGCCCTAAGCCATGTAATTACCGCAGAAAGCAAAAAAATACAGTATGTAATAGATTGTGCCAAAGCTAAGGGCTGCGGCTGTGCCAGCATAGAGGATATCCTTGCGGCTAACAAGAGTGTTGCGCATATGCTTGAAATCATAGCCAAACTACAGGAAATCCTAAAAGAAAAATTGGCCATAGCCCTAAAGCATTATCCAAAACCCCCGCCGCCCCCACCACCGCCGGATCCAAGCTGCAAATCCGTATTTAAAACGGAAAAAACCTACACCTGGTACAAAGACAGAAGCCTATTTTTGCTAGAACATGTGAAATGCAATAATGGAGTGAGGCTTTTGCGCAAAAACTGCGAATCGCTGATACTTCTCCCCCATAGCCGAGAGATAGAAATAAAGCTCGGGCTTGACGCAAAAACTATGAAAGCCTGCCCCGCCGCCATAGATATAGAGTTTCGCCATGGGAATAAAATTGTCCGAAAGGAAAATCTATTGGCAAAAAACATAGGTAATGCCATAAACTCATCGCACACAGTAAACTACAAAACGCTATCGGGCGATATGGAAAACTCTATTATAATAAGACTTATGGCCCCTATGAGTTTAAGCGAGGTAAATGCGACGGTTTCGGTTAAAGTAATAAAAGGCACTAAATAAAATGGCCCCTGCGATGTTAGTCGCGGGGGTTTTTACATGCGTTAATAGTAGACTGCTTGCAAAATTTCATTAGCGGCCATAAAACGTACGGGCACTAACGTGCTTTTATGGCCGCTCATTCGGAATTTTGCAAGAAGTCTAGTAACAAATCCCCTCATTTTTACATATAGTACAAACAGGTCAGATAAACCGGAGGAACAAATATGTCAATGCCTAATTTCCCAGACAATAAAAGCCTCTCTCGTGACGATGCCATAAACAAAATTTTATATTCCATCGCCCTGGAAGAGCTGGCCTTAAGCCATGTGATTAACGCAGAAGGCGAAAAAATCCAGTATATACTCGGTACCCTAGACGGCAATCCTCCGCCAGAGCCTGCAACAGTTGGAGAGGTTATACAAGTAAACCAAAGTGTTGAAAAAACCCTAGAGGTGGCAGTAAAAAAACAAGCAATTTTAACCGAGAAAATGACCAATGCGCTAAAAGCCTCCAATGTACCAGGCCCTCCAGGGCCACCCGGCCCGCCTGGGCTTATTGAAGTCCGGCCCATAACCGAAGCGAACTATCTTGCCTTATCGGATGAAGAAAAGCGAAGCCCGGGTATTCTATGGGCAATTTATCCTGACACCTAAATTATAAGGAGTGAGCTATATGGCCAGCGCGGTTTCATATGAATATCTCAAATCAATTCAAGGGGCACCCGGTGGTATCCCCATCCTTGATGGGGACGGTAAGATCCCGGATACACAACTGCCGCCAACGATTGTAAGCCCCTTCAAAGGGCGTTACGCAGATGAGGCCGAATTAACATCGGCACGCCCTACAGCGGGTATAGCCGACTATGCCTACGTGGATGATACGTTAAGCTTCTGGTATTGGAATATTGGCCTCGTTGTTCCGGCGTGGGTCAATCAGGAAATAATTGCGGACGACTACGATCAGCTATCTGACGTAGAAAAAAGCATGGTGCCATATCTGATAGTGCCCTTGTAAAAAGTAAGATAAGAGATACAATTGGAGTAGCACAAAATCACATAATGAGGAGACACGCAATGACAATTTTACGAGACTATCTAGACAGGGTAGCACAAGCCCTCGGAAACACTGATACCCGTGTGTTAACAGAAATTGCAAAGCATATTATCGCCACCAAGTCCACAGAGGCGCGCATATTCATCGCAGGCAACGGGGGCAGTGCCGCCACGGCGTCCCATTTATGTAATGATCTAATTAAAGGCTGCCGGGTAGATGGTCGTACAGGGTTTAAGGCCCAGTGCCTAAGCGACCAGGTGCCAGTACTTACCTGCCTAGCCAACGATTTTAGCTATGAAGATGCCTACGCCGTTATGCTACAAACCTATGCCCAGCCCGGGGATTTGCTTATTGTATTTTCAGGCAGCGGCAACTCGCCAAACATCCTGCGTGCGGCAGAGTTTGCCCGTACTCGCGGTATAAAGGTGATAGGGTTTGCCGGGCGGGACGGCGGTAAAATGCTGCCTCTTTGCGACATATGTATAGTAGCCCCCACCTGGAGTATGGAGGAACTGGAAGATTTGCATCTATGCTACTGCCACGCCCTGGTGAGCTGTATCAGGGAAGAATTGAAGGATATCTGGGATATTGAAGTAATAAAATATCCCCCAGTTGGGGGCTTTAAATATGCGCTATTCGACTTTGACGGGACCATAAGCTTGCTTAGAGAAGGCTGGCAAGATGTAATGATACCTTACTTTTCCGAGGTACTAAAGGCGGCAGCCCCGAGTGAAGATATGGCCGATATAACCCATATCGTTACAGAGTTTGTGGACATGCTAACTGGTAAGCAGACCATATTCCAGTGTATCCAGCTGGATGAAGAAGTACAAAAACGCGGAGGAAAAGCCGTAGACCCACAGGTATACAAGGCGGAATATCTGCGCCGCCTAATGGAGCGCATTAAAAACCGTCACGCATCGCTAACAAAGGGCGAATCCACCAAAGCAGAGCATCTAGTGCCGGGAGCCGAAGAATTTTTACAGCTACTGCGGGATAACGGCGTAAAGATATACCTCGCTAGCGGTACCGACGAGGTGGACGTAATAGCTGAGGCGAAACTTTTAGGCGTAGACAAATATTTTGACGGGGGCATCTACGGTGCGAAGGACAGCATTTTAGACTGCTCTAAGGAATTGGTTATCAAGCAGATATTAGAAGAAAACAATATCCGCCCAGAGGAGCTTATCTCCTTTGGTGACGGATATATCGAAGTGCAATTGGTTAATGATATCGGCGGCTACGCTATAGCGGTAGCCACAGACGAAGAGCGGCGTAAGGGTGTTAGTGCCTGGAAGCGCAACCGTTTACTTTCCGCCGGTGCCAGCGCGGTTGTGCCCGACTTTGCCTGTGCCAAGCGGCTAATGGAGTTTATCTCTCTTTAACAATCCCCTTAGACCGCCACCACCCAATCCGATAAGCAATAACAGACATAGTTGTATGGCTTACCCAGCCAATTAAAAGGGAATAAATCAACGCTTCCGGCCTGCCCATCAAATGTACTAGAAGGTACGCCAGTGGCACCCTAATTACTATTGTATTAATCAGCGACGCCCACATAGGTGTCATAGCATCACCCGCGCCACGTATCGTTCCCCAAAGCACAACGTTTATAGAAAAGGCCAGGTACCCAAAGGCCAAAATCCTTAAAAAGCGGACACTCATTTCTATAACTTCGGCTGTTTGGGTAAACATCCCCGCAATCGGCCCTCCAAAGGCCAGTATAACCATTACCATAAGTGCCGCCATTCCTAAGGCCAGCATTACACATTCTTTGGTGCCTTGGCTTACTCTTTCAACCTTGCCGGCACCCATGTTTTGCCCGGCAAAAACTGTCATGGCATTGCCAAAAGAAAAATTAGGCATCATAACAAAGCCGTCAACTTTCATTACTATGATGTTGGCGGCTAAAAACATTGCGCCAAACCTGTTGGCTAAAGGCTGCACTATCATCATGGCAATGGCAAATACGGCTTGAGACGCGCCGGTGGGTACGCCCAGCTTTAATACCTGGGAAACAAATTCTTTCTTGGGCCATAAATGGAAACGTTTTAAGTCAAAGAGGTCACGCATTTGCATTAAGCGTCTAAGACAGAGTAGAGCACTTGTAGACTGGGCAATTACCGTGCCCACCGCGGCCCCCATGACACCCCATCCAAATACCCCTATGAATAGGAAGTTAAGGGCAATGTTTAAAAGCGACGCAAAAGCTAAGTACACAAGAGGCGAAAATGCATCTCCAACGCCCCTAAGTATCCCGGAAAGCATATTAAAATAGCTCATGCCAAGTACGCCTAATAGCAGGATATTAATGTATATCACGCTGTAATCGATAATCTCTGGAGGGGTTTCCAAAAAAGTTAAAAGAGGCCGGGTTATTAATGGGCCTACAATCATAAGAAATATCCCAAGTACTGCGGTAAGTGTGATGCATGTGCCGATAGTGTGGGATAAATCCTCCCGCCGCTTCGCGCCGAAATATTGGGCTACCATGACGCCGGCCCCTATGGCTATCCCCATCATTAGCACCATTATTAGAAAGAAAATGGACATAGTGCTACCTACTGCAGCCAGGGCGTAATCGCCTACAAAGTTCCCTAGCATAATTGCATCGACAGTGCTAAACAGTTGCTGGAACAGGTTGCCCACCAAAAGCGGTACGGTAAATAGCAAAAGCTTCTTCCATGGCTTGCCTTCGGTCATATCTATTGCGGTTATCATTTGTCTTAACTTTGGCATGTGTTATCCTCTGTTTCTGAATCGTGATATTGTCGTTTAAACTAATTTCAGGAAATTTTCGCGGCGAAAACATGCGGCTTCTGGTATTTTTCGGCGTGAAAATTTCATCATTTTAATTTAAACGACGTAGGATTCGTCTTTTGTTGATTTTATCTTGAACTTCTAATGAACGATCTCCGGCGCGGCTTTCTAAGTGGTGGGTTAGCTCGTGGTGGAGGGTGTCCTCCAGTTTTTCTATGAATGCATCCGGATAAAGATGCCCATAAGCTGTAATCATAGAGCCGTACTGTATTGTAATATATCGCCCAAGGCCGTGAGGCTCTACGTGGTATTGGCCTAAAATTAGCAGTCCATCCTCGTCGTAAAGGGCGTCTTCTACTAAGGCCACACCGCAGTTAAGGCCTTCGAATATACCTGGGGGCAGGGTTTCTATAAGATGGGTTAGGGCTTCGTTGGTTTCATCGAAGGTTAGCATATAATCACCTGCGGGCATTATACCATAGTGAACAAAGAAAGCCCCCTTACAGGGGGCCAATAACCTTTGTCCCTATCATCAACGGCGGCTACATCGTCGCACTGTCTCCAGCCTTACATCCGCGCCCAGACTGGTAAGGTCTTTTTCGATATGCTCGTAGCCTCGTTCTACGTAGCTTGCGTTTTTAACTACGGTTTCACCACCTGCGGCAAGGCCGGCAAGTATCAAGGCGGCTCCTCCCCGCAGGTCTTTGGCTTCCACTTCCATGCCCGTTAAACCGGATACACCCTTAATCTCGAAAATGGTTACGCCTTTTTTTGTTTCGTCGCATACGGTCGTGTTAAACACATCAATATCCGCGCCCATGGATTTTAGGCTCATAGCATGGGCATTCCGGGAGTCGAAGATTCTTTCCTTTACAAGGCTATTACCTTTGGCAATTGACAAAGCCGCCACAAACTGGGCCTGCATATCTGTGGGAAAGCCCGGGAATTCCGCCGTTTCCAGATACGGTAATGCCCTTAGCCTTTCCGGCCCTTTAACGGTTACGTTATTTGAACCGTAGCCGATTTCGCAGCCCATTTGCTTAAGCCTAACGCTAACTGTAGCTACGTCATGGGGCTTGATATCCGTGATATTTATGTCACCACCAGTCATGGCCGCGGCTACCATGTAGGTACCCGCTACAATACGATCCGGGATTACACTGTGGGTTGTGTTTGTTAGCTGAGTAACGCCATAAACGGTGATTTTTTCGGTACCCGCACCTCGTATATCCGCGCCCATGCCCTGCAAAAACCGTGCCAGATCTATTACTTCGGGCTCCTTTGCGGCATTGGATATTGTGGTTTGCCCCTTGGCCAGTATACCTGCAAGCATTAGATTTTCCGTAGCACCTACGCTGGCAGCCCCTAATCTTATGTCCGCGCCCCTAATATGTCCCGTGCAGCGCAGCACCCCGTTTTCCGATTTAATGGTAGCCCCCATGGCCTTAAGCCCGTCTAAATGAAAGCCAATCGACCGCTCGCCGATATCGCATCCCCCGGGGTGGGCGATATTAACCTCTCCGGCCCGCCCAAGCATGGCCCCCATAAATAAAATAGACGAACGCATTTGCCCGACCCATTTTTCCGGAATATTAATATCATGTACCCCAGAAGCATCCACCCACAAAGTATTTTCATAAAATTCTACCCTGCACCCGATATGTCTTAAAATCTCAACAGATAAAAACGTATCGGCAATGCGGGGGCAGTTGTGAATCACACTTTCCCCTTTGTTAAGGCAAACGGCGGCAAGAATAGGCAGCACGGCATTTTTAGAACCGCCCACGCATATCTGCCCCGCTATCCGGCTCTTGCCTCGGATACGGTATTGACGCATAGCTCTCCCCCGATAGCTTGTGATTGTCTATAGTATGGAATAAAGGTGGAAAAGTTTACAGCTTGAATAACATGTGGTAAAATTCACATGAGGGGCCGAAAACGGCCCCATATCCTTGGGCCGAACATCGGCTCCATAGTCCAAAAGGAGGTGTAAGCATGAACAAGTATGAACTGGGTGTTATAGTAAGAGCCGACCTAGATGATGAGACTTTCCAGGCGGAAATGGGCCGAGTAAAAGGCCTAATCGAACGCTTTGGAGGCAATATCGACAAGGTAGACGAATGGGGCCGCAGGAAGCTGGCGTACCCAATCAAGAAGCTAACCGAGGGTATGTATACCTTTATCACATTCACATCCCCCACAGATGCCCCACGGGAAATCGAAAACCGTCTTAACTTAATGGAAAATGTACTCCGTTATATGACAGTTAATAAAGACGAAGTGGACGTACCCGCCCAAAAAGCCGCAAACCAGCCTGTAAAGGCCGAAGTGGTAGCGGAAGCTGAGCCGGTTGAAGAAACCGAAGAACCGGCAGTAGAAGCCGAAGCTGCCATAGAAGAACCTGCAGCAGTAGAAGAGTAACAGCAAAAGGAGGGTATTAGATGAATAAAGTCATATTGCTTGGACGTTTAGCAAGGGATCCAGACATCCGCTACACCCAAGGCCCGGAGCCGTCATGTGTTGCACGCTTTACTTTAGCCGTGACGCGCCGCTTTAAAAAGGAAGGCGACTCGGACGCCGACTTTATCTCCTGTGTATCCTTTGGCAAGCAAGGCGAATTTGTAGAACGATATCTTAAAAAGGGTATGCAGGTATCCATATGCGGCCGCTTGCAGGTTAGGGAGTACACAGATAACTCTGGCCAGCGCAAGTGGAGCACCGACGTAGCGGCAGAGGAAATTAATTTTGCCGAAAGCCGTGCGGCCTTTGAGGCCCGTGTAGGCCAAGGCGGTGGCGGTTATGGCCAAAGTGATAACTATGGCGGCCCACCCCAGCAACAAAGTGGCCCACCACAAGGCCAGCCTTCATATGAGCCGCCGGAAGGGTTTTCTGCAATTACCCAAAGCATAGACGACGACGATTTGCCGTTTTAACGCAAAAGTAGAATGGTGTACCGCGCAAAGCGCGGCCCCGCAAGCTAGCTGAGGAAGCGAGGACGGGCTTTGCCCGCCAGGTACCGGAATGAAGTCCGGTGGCCCAAAGGGCCGGTTTCGCGAAGCGAAACTACTGAGCAGTGGCGGGGGCTTCATGTGAATGCATTTGCGTAGCAAATGTGTGAAAGGGGGCAGAGCCCCCATTTATATGGAAGGAGCGAAGCGACTGTGATGCAAAAAAGACGCGGACGCCGTAAAAAGCGCGTCTGCAACTTCTGTGTCGATAAGATTAACAACATCGACTATAAGGAAATAGGAAAACTGCGTAAATATGTATCAGAAAGAGGCAAAATTTTGCCGCGTCGTGTAACCGGCAACTGTGCCAAGCATCAGCGGGCTATGACGCTAAATGTAAAACGTGCCAGGCATATGGCACTTATGGTTTATACTGCTGAGTAGAACAAAATAGAGTGCTGACTGACAGGGCTGTTTCGCTAGCGAAACAGCCCTTTTTGGCTGTACACTTATCCGCCTTTAATGTATTTGCGACTATGTGGAGGAGAGACAATGAGATATGAAAAAGCTTGTGCTATCTTTTGCAGTAATGGCGGTGCTTTTGTTTGCCTGTATCGCTTGCATTGAGACGGTTGCTGCTAACAATGACATTACTGTGATTGTAGATGGAAGAACCGTTGTGTTTGAAGGCCAACAGCCTGTTTTAATTGATGGAAGGGTGCTGGTTCCTGTTCGCGGTGTTTTTGAAATGATGGGATTTGAGGTAGATTGGGAAAGAGAAACTAGGACGGCTGTTATAGAAAATGAAGATTATGTAGTCCGTATTCAGATTGGGCAGGCAGTTTTTCATACAAATGGGGTTGAACATGAGCTGGATGTGCCTGCGCAGATAATTGGTGATAGCACTATGGTGCCTTTGCGCTTTCCGCTGGAAAGTGTAGGGTTTTATTTAGATTGGGTTGGTAGTACTCGTACAGTTTTGATTTCTTCGACACCATTTCCGGTTTTGCCTACTCCAACGCCTCCGATAGTTGTTCAACAAGGGTGTCCGATAATTCCAAGTGGGAGGCCGAGTATCCAGCCTGGTCAGGGTTTGCCTTCGG
>Ga0123355_10006214_pt1 | contig 17646 bp, 22 predicted proteins | sample TergutEmb28metaG_3_FD_89872 | JGI IMG/M metagenome (GOLD analysis project Ga0123355, IMG submission 89872) | Embiratermes neotenicus P1 segment gut microbial communities from Petit-Saut dam, French Guiana - Emb289 P1 | ecosystem: Host-associated > Arthropoda: Insects > Digestive system > Gut ...
TTTATTAACAGTTGGAATTAGACTGTTTTGGTAATTACCAAAACGGTCTTTTCTTACCAAAATGAGGTATTATTATGAAAAAAATCTTAGGTAATATTCGCAAAGCGGATGCGGATTTTGGCATGATCGCAGAGGGTGACAAAATCGCGGTCGGCGTGAGCGGCGGCAAGGACAGTATGGTCTTGCTGTACGCTTTGCACTTGTATCAAAAATTTGCCCCGGTTAAATTTGAAGTCATCGGAATAACCCTCAAACTCGGGTTTCATGGGATGGACTTTCAGCCAGTCATCGACTTTTGCCAAAAAGAAGGGATCCAGTACGAGCTGGTCGATACACAAGTTTTTGAAATTCTCAAAGCGAAAGCTGATGATAAAGGGCGGCTGCCGTGTTCACTCTGTTCAAAATTTAAAAAAGCCCTGTTAATAAAACGGGCAGTGGAGCTCGGGTGTAATAAGGTTTCGATGGCGCACCATGCCGATGATGCGACGGAGACGTTGGTGATGAATGCGATTCACAACGGCTATTTGGCGACGTTTAAGGCGAAGATGTACATGGATGAATCGGATATCACGTTTATCCGACCGCTGATTTACACGTATGAATCGGATATTATCAAAGCGGCGAATAAGCACGTCCCGATTGTCCCGTCAACCTGCCCGATGGATAAAAATACAGGGCGCGAAGATGTGAAAAACATGTTGAAAGGCCTGTATAAAACCTACCCGAACGCGAAAGATAATCTATTAAACGCAATGAAGAATCCGGAGAAAGTGACCTTGCTTGAAAGGGAGAGCTAATAATGAAGAAAATTTATTTCGTTTTAGTAATGGTTTTATTATTATTTACGACCGGTTGTCGAAGGACTAGATTGACCGAAGATGGCTTGGAATTAGTTCCTGTTACTGGAGAAGTTATTGATTATTGGCATGGCTTATCGTTATATGTTGATCCTGATAGTGTGACTCCAACTGGGGCGCAGTTGAGCACGATCAATGACGGACCTAACCGATTTTCACGTGGTGTAGCTCTTTATATTCACCAATTAATCGATGGTCGTTGGTATCATATCCCTGAGTTGATTGAATTTGACTGGGCTATGCCGGAACTATTCGTTGAACCGAATTCGGTTGAGGAAACACAAGTCGGATGGGAAAGGCGGCATGGTGAATTAGCACCGGGTACTTATCGAATTATACGAGAATTTTCAAACGGCATGTCAAACGCCACTTTATATGCAATCTTTGAGATAACTGAATAACAAAACGGATGAAATCCTTAGAAAGGAAATCATCCGTTTTAGTATTTTACAACATTTCTGCTCTTAATTGCTCGTTCGATTTAGGTGACAAGAGGGCAGGGGCGATATCAAATGCCGTCCGCGCACCAGTTTCACCGGCTTGCGACAGGCGATGAGCTGCTCGGGCGTAGCAGACTAATACCGCTGACGTGAATTCTGGGTTAGATTCTAATTTGAGTGAGTATTCAATTACTTGTTTCGTATTAGTACCTGTTTCACCACTACGAATCACGAAGCCGCCATGTGGCATCGCCCTGTGATTAGCCGCTAATTCTTCAGCCGAAACAAAGGTCACAGTTGTATCATAATCTGCGAAATAATCGGGCATTGTTTTAATGGTCTGCTCAATCGCCACTAAATCAGCACCATCTTCAGCAACCACGTAACATTCACGTAAATGTTTGTCGCGGGTTGTCAGATTTGCCCCGTTTCCTGTGCGTGCCGCCTCGACAGCCGCCTCGATTGGTACCGTATATTGAACCCCATTGGCAACGCCAGTAATCCGGCGAATCGCATCCGAGTGTCCTTGTGAAAGCCCTGGGCCCCAGAATGTGTAAGTATTACCAACTGGTAACACCGCTTCAGCGTATAACCGGTTTAACGAAAATAACCCCGGATCCCAACCAACGGCGATAATTCCCAACGTACCACCCGTTTTAGCGGTCGTATCAACAGCTTTAAAATGTTCATTAACTTTTGCATGGGTATCAAAACTATCAATAATATTAAAATTTGCGGCGATTTCAGGTGATTGTTTTGGTAAATCGGTTGCCGACCCACCGCATAAAATCATCACATCAATTTTGCCCTTGTAAGCTAAAAGATCATCCATATGCTCGGCAGCAACATCAGCTGTCAACAACGATAAAGTGTTTGGGTCACGCCGTGAAAACACCGCCACCAACTCCATATCTGGATTTTGCGCAAGCGATAACTCAACCCCACATCCCAGATTTCCGTAACCAACGATACCAATTCTAATTTTTTCCATTGTTTCAACCACCTTTTAAAATTCTTCACTAGATTTTACCACAAGTAGATAGAAATTTAAACTATTTTTGCACTACATTTTTGACTAGCTTTTTTTGTCGAATTCTAGTATACTAAAATAAGCAGAAATGAGGTTTTGGTAATGACGAAGAGAATGCTTGTTTTGTCGTTTGACGCCCTCGGCGGCGAAGATTATGAGTATATGAAAAAGCGACCAGAGTTTCAGGAGTTTTTTGAGCAGGCGGCGGTTTGTCTAAATGTGGCGTCAATTTATCCATCGGTGACTTATGCGTGCCACACGAGTATCGTGACCGGGCATAAACCGGTTAATCATGGGATTATTAGTAATACGAAATTGCAACCGAACCGCGTCAATTCGCCGGATTGGTACTGGCAACGGAAGTATGTCAAAGGGGATACGATTTACGATGCAGCAATCCGGAGCGGGATGAAAGTCGGGGCGTTTTTGTGGCCAGTAACGGCGAAATCGAAAATTAATTATGTGTTACCCGAGATTTTTCCGAATCGCAAGTGGGATCATCAGGTATTGACTTCCTTGCGCAACGGTACACCGGGGTTTATTCTTGATATCTTTAAGCGTTACCGTCATTTACTTAATGGCATTAAGCAACCAAATCTTGATGATTTTGTGACTCAAAGCGTGGTTTATACACTACAAAAACACGCCCCAGAATTGATGCTCATTCATTTTACTGATCTTGATACTGCCCGTCATGATTACGGCGTGCGATCACCAGAAGCTTATGCGGCGCTTGACCGTTTAGCTGAACGTTTTGGTAGAATTACTAAAACGTTAAAAGAAGAAAACCTATACGACGAAACGACGATTGTCATTCTTGGCGACCATTTCCAACTGGATTACCACACTAAGGTGTCGCTGAATAACCTGCTAGCAGATGGTGGGTGGTTAAAATTCACTGGTGACAAAGTGGTGAATTGGTCAGCGCTGGCAAAAAGTAACGGCGGGAGTGCCTATGTGTACTCGAAAGATGGTCGAGTAGATATGGTCGAGCTAAAAAAATATTTAGAGAAATTAGCCACTGACCCGAACAACGGAATTGAACGGATTTTAACCGGAGCGGAAGCGGCGGGACTTGAGGCAGATGGCAATTGTGCGTTCATGCTTGAAGCACAGCAGGGTTACGTGTTTACCGATCATCTTGGTGGTGGCGAAAAGGGGACGAAAGCGGATCACGGTTATCATCCTACTGCAAAAGATGGTTATGCGACCTTTTATGCGATGGCAGGTCTGGGAGTCCAGGGTAATGTGGTAGTCGATTCCATGTCGTTAATTGATATTGCGCCCACTTGGGCGAAGATGCTCGGCTTGGAACTGGGCGACGTTGACGGGACAGTCATTGAGGAGATGTTGAGCAATGAGTGATTATGTGTTACTTGATACGGAAACAACGGGACTTGCTGCCCATGATGAAGTGATTGAACTTGGGATTATTGATACGGATGGTAACACGGTTTATCATTCGCTTTTTATGCCGAATTGTCCGATTAGTGCTGAAGCGGCAGCGGTTCACGGGATTACCGTATCTGATGTGATCGATGCACCCCGCTTTGCCGATGAATGGCCAAAGATTAAAGCTGCTTTGACCGCTAAACAGGTTTTGATTTATAACGCAAAGTTCGATGTAAGAATGCTAAACCAAACCGCACGGATTCACGGTTGCGACGAGTTGCTTACGCCCGCAAATTCCCATTGTGTCATGAATGGCTATGCGAAATACAACGGTGAAATCAACCCAAAAACCGGTGGTTATAAATGGGTAAAACTCGAACAAGCTTTGCGTAACGAAGGAATTCCAACACATCAAGACCACCGGGTGATTGGTGATTGTTTGATGACACTTGCGTTGATTCGAAAAGTTGGTAAAATTATTTGGTAAAATTTTACATGAATTTTATGTTAAAAAATGTCAAAACGTGTTATACTGTTCTAATACTAATACCTATCTAAAATCACTCACATTTGTTGCATTTGCTAATTTTACGTTGTCACCTCAAGCTCACTTGCCCGCTAGGCAAGCCACGCTTTTCGTCTCCTAGTAAAATTTAGCAAATTGCTGCCAACTGATGAGCGATTTCAAACAGGTATTAGTATAAGGTTGTTTGATGATTTGGAAAATAGTCAAAGAAGTTCAAGGAAACAAGGAATGAAAAAACGGAGCGTGCTAAAACGCACGTGCGTATTTTGAATGACGAAGTTGACGCAGAAATTTGAAGGATATTTTTCAAATGCTAGGAGAGATTAGTTATGTTTAAAGGGTTGACAAAAGAAGAAAAAAGTTGGATTATGTTTGACTGGGCGGACTCAGCCTATACGATGACGGTTTTAACAGTCGTGATGGCGATGTATTTCTCGTATGCGGCGGAGGCCAGCGGGTCAGATAATGCGTTGGCGATGTGGGGGTTTGCGAGTGCGTTTGTGACGTTGGTAGCGGGAATTATGGCGCCGATTCTTGGTACGCTTTCGGGTTATCATGGTACAAAGAAAAAGCTGTTTAACTTCTTTACGTTTTTAGGAATTGCTTCGACATTAGCATTAGCGGTTGTACCTTATACAATGTGGTGGTTACTACTCGCTGTCTTTGTTATTTCGGGGATTGGTTTTAATGCTTGTAACAAGGTTTATGATGCGTTTTTAGCGGATGTTTCGGAAAATAAAAATATGGATCGGGTCTCAAGTGTTGGTTTTGGAATGGGCTACATCGGTGGGGCAATCGGCTTTATTTTAAGTATCATTGTTTTAGTATTAGTGATGATGGGTGTAATTGACCTTCCCATCACGGTTGCGTATCAAATTTCTTTTGCGGTGACTGCGATTTGGTGGTTAGTATTCAGTATTCCGATGTTTAAAAATGTGCATCAAAAAATCGGTGTACCATCCGAAAAAGGTTACGTCAAAAAAAGTTTTGCTAACATTTGGATAACACTGAAAGACATCAGCAAGGATAAACGCATTATGTTGTTCTTAGTCGCATTTTTCCTTTATAGCGACGGGGTTGGTTCGATTATTCGGATGGCAGTTGCCTTCGGTGAAGAAATTGGCATTGACCAAATTCAATTATTGGCGGTTTTACTAGTTGTCCAATTCGTTGCGTTCCCGTTTGCGGTGTTATACGGAAAAATGGCTGGTAAATTCGGGGCAAAAAACGTGATTTACTTTGGGATTGCGACTTATTGCGTTATTTGTGTGATTGGTTTGTTTATGAACCCAGCTCGTGGTGAAGGTTTTGTGACCACCTTATTCTGGATTTTAGCGATTCTCGTTGGGACCGCACAAGGTGGCATTCAAGCGTTATCGCGCTCATACTTCGGTCGCATCATCCCGAAAGAAAAGTCAAACGAATACTTCGGGATTTACAATATCTTTGGTCGCTTCGCTTCGATTGTCGGAACAACGATGTTCGGAGTTGTTGCGCTTGCAACTGGTCAATCACACTTAGGAATTGCGGTAATTGTTGTGCTGTTTATTGTCGCAGCGATTATCTTCAAATTTGTACCGGATGACCGTGAATTTGTGGAGTAATGCTTCGCAGATTATTGTTGGTAAAGTGTTTTGACAGAGTTTGACAAAAAAATAAATTTATTGCATAATAATAAACGATTAGACTTGCAAGATTTACTTTCTGATGGATGACTAAGAAATTTCGAGAAAGGATGGTTGAGGAATATCGCATTTTTAATTTGTAAATTAAAAGAAAATAACACGATTATAAATACAATCGGACTAGTAATCTTTGGCATTCTGATTTTCGGTGGATGCCAATCAAATGGTGCTCCGAGTGACGATGTAGTTACGATTCCTGATGAGATTTATCTGATTGATGAAGCAGATGATTTGGAATTTGATTATGATGAAGAAGCAATTGATGACGAATTTTATCAATTTACTGACCAGAGTGAGTGGCTTACTTTGTTTGACTTTGGACTAATCGCTGATTTAACTTCTGAGTCAATGCGCGAATTTGAAACAAGGCATGCGGTTTCGCAAAGTCAAGAACGGTATTTGGCTTTTGGTGCTTTTGTTCCAACTGTCAATCGCGAATCATCACGGATACTTGCTTTACAAGCTTTTGAATTTCAAGCGATTGAGTTATTAAGTAATTTTTGGTCAATTACTGATCGAGCAGGAGCATTAGTACAACTTTCATCGCTATCGACAGCTAATGGGCAATCACCAATCGCTAATGAAATTTTTCATCGGTTTGTTAAAAATGGTCAACTTGAACTATTGGATCTGTTTGACGAAATTGACATAACTGGTTTAGAAAATGTCTATGCGGTTTCCGCAAGGCGAGCAGAACGAATGGTTAATGAATTCATTGAAGCTGGTGATTTAGAAGATGAATACTTCGATGAAGCAGTCGATATTTTAACCTATATGTTTCTCGTTGAACGAATCAATTCTGGTTTAGAAGCATATCTTGGTGCAAAAGCAATCTTGATTGAGTTTTTTGGTTTTACTGAAAGCGAGTTATTAGCAATCCCGTCACTTGCAGCGTGGGATTATGGACGGACAACAATTATTGCCAGATATGGTGTGTTAGCTGGTTATTTAGATGAAGATGAGGCATGGTACTATTTGCATCAAGCAGCTAATAATGCGGCTGCTACTTATAGTTGTTGGCGTGAATATACAGCAGCTCACATATTAGGACGAGCCCTTGCCTTTGGTAATGATTCGACAGATATGATTGGGACGTTAAATTTTTTACTTAACGATAATGAGAGTCCATTTAATCGGATTCAGTTTAATGGTCGTTAATCTATTTTAAATGAATAATTATAAAATTAAAAAGAGGATGAATGAAATTGAAAAAGTTAATTAGTTTAGGATTAGTGTTGATTGGAATTGTGTTTTTAACTGCGTGTGGTAACAACAACGACACGAATTTCACCTTGGGTGATACTTTTGAGTTTGATGGTTTAGAGATTACTTTATCGGAAGAAATCGGTTTTTCACGATTTAGAAATAATTGGTCAGATCACGACGGTGCTTATATTTTCCAAGTACCAGTAACGGTTACTAATGTTGGTAATAGTAGTCATGGATTAAATGATTGGTTCTTTACGATTTATCAACCTAATGGAACAAGTCAAACGACACTTCATTCATGGTATTTTGATGGGGTTAGTATTTCAACCCTTGGCAATGTCCAACCAAATGCGACCAAAAACGGCTATATCTTTGTGTTATATACCGAAAATGGTGAATATATTATCGCCTTTGATAATCATAACGAAAGAATTGAAGTTAGCTTTGACTTAGAATTTGATTTTGATGCTGTACCTGTTGTTCAGACCGAATTTGTTTTGGGTGAGACGGTTGATGTTGGTGGAATGGACATAACTTTCCATGATGACATTTCATGGGGACGAATCCGCTCAAGATGGTCTGATTTAGACGGTGAATACTACTTTGTTATTCCAGTAACATTAACTAATAATTCTGATTCAGCGGCTGGTTTCCCTTGGGGCTTTACGACCTTTGGACCAAACGGTCGTGAATTAGAAAACCTTTCATGGACAATTGAGGCTGATGATGTTACTCGTGTTGGTGACATTTTACCCGGCGCAACAACGAATGGGTATTTGCATGTACTATTTGCCGGTAATGGTGAATATACACTCGGCTTTTCAGACTGGTCATTAGACGATGATTTGAATGTCCGTGTTAACATTGAATTTGACCCGAATGCGGTCCCAGTAATTCAAACGGTCTTCGCTTTAGGTGAAACGTTTATCTTTGATGGGTTAGCGATTACGATTGAAGATGATATTTCTTGGGGAAGGGTTGCTAATCGTTGGTCTAATAATTATCGTGTTGAATATTTCTTTTTGCCTGTTACGGTCATGAATGTTGGGACTTCAAATAATAGTTTTCCATGGGGTGTAACTGCTTTTGGACCAGCAGGGCTTGAATTAGACCGAATTGCATGGGACGTAGCAAATGATGACATTACAAGATCAGGCGACATTCGCCCAGGAGCAACGCTGACCGGTTACATTCATGTAATTTATGATGGTGATGGTGAATATGTAATTCAATTCTCAGTTTGGTCAGAACTTGATGATATCGAAGTTATTTTTGAAATTGAAAGATAATTTCATCAGTAAACAATCAGCATTTATTATACAACCATTTTAAAAGAGTAGTCAAAAAAGCTACTCTTTTTTGCTGAAAAATGTTATACTGGTTTAGTACCAAAACGCAAAAGAAAAGAGTGTAGCTGCATGCTTTGCAACTACACAACAAGTTGCTAGTTGCAAATGCCATTCGCTACAAAAGGAGCGTTGTTAAAAATGAGTGAATTAAAAGATTTTGATGGACCATTAAAATATGAACTGTTACACGAGTGCAAGCAGACTGGTGCCCGATATGGAAAAATCCATACGCCACACGGCAGTTTTGAGACGCCGATTTTTATGCCAGTTGGGACGTTAGCAACGGTTAAAACGTTGTCACCAGAGGAACTAATTGGTATGGACGCTGGCATCATTTTAGCGAATACTTATCATTTATGGCTGCAACCGGGTGAAGATATCGTTGCCGAGGCAGGTGGCTTGCATAAATTTCAAAATTGGAACAAGCCGATTTTAACGGATTCAGGTGGTTTTCAAGTTTTCAGTTTGAGTAAAATGCGCAAAATCGAAGAAGAAGGGGTTACGTTCCGCGACCATCGCAATGGAGCGCCACTTTTTATGTCGCCAGAAATCTCGATTGATGTGCAAAATAAACTCGGTGCTGATATCATCATGTCATTTGATGAATGCCCACCATATCCGGCGACTCGTGATTACATGCAAAAATCAATTGACCGCACGCATCGTTGGGCTGAACGTGGTCTTGCGGCGCATAAACGACCGCACGACCAAGCATTGTTCGGCATTGTTCAAGGGGGCGAGTTTGAAGATTTGCGGCGCCAATCAGCCGAAATTTTGGTTGCAATGGATTTCCCGGGTTATTCAGTCGGTGGTGTATCGGTCGGAGAAACGAAAGAAACGGCCCGCAAGATGGTTGAGTATGCAATCCCATTCTTACCAAAAGATAAACCACGTTATTTAATGGGTGTTGGGGCGGCTGATGATTTAATTGACGGGGTCATCCGTGGAATTGATATGTTTGACTGTGTATTGCCGACGCGTGTAGCGCGCCACGGAGCAGCGATGACATCAATCGGTCGCATAATCGTCAAAAATAAAATGTATGAACGTGATTTTACGCCCCTTGATGAAGCTTGTTCATGTTACACCTGTCAAAACTACACCAAAGCGTACATCCGCAACTTACTAAAAGCTAATGAAACCTTCGGGCAACGACTGGTAAGCTATCACAACCTTTATTTTTTAATCGACCTAATGAAACAAGTCCAAGAAGCCATCAAAGCGGACCGCTTACTCGATTTCCGCGAAGAATTTATGGCGAAATATAATACGAATTATACTGGTAAAACAGCATTTTAATCAAAAGATGGTCTAAATGTTGGGGAGATTTGGAAAATGTTTATCTCGTTGACTTTAGTGGTAATTCACGAACTTTAACACAAATTTCAGACTTATGGTGGGAATGGTAGTATCATTTTACTTCAAAATATGTTATGATACTAAAACAAAGATTAACAAGGTAGGTAATAAAACATGGAATTAATCGACAAAGGCGTCCTCATTGTGCTTTCGGGTCCATCTGGTGTTGGTAAGGGAACCGTCCGCGCCAAAGTGTTTGAAGAAAGTCACCGGTGTTTGGAGTATTCGGTTTCGATGACCACGAGAAAACCAAGACCAACAGAAGTTGATGGGGTTGACTACTTTTTTGTGACCCATGAAGAATTTGCCCAGCGGATTGCCGAGGGGAAATTTCTCGAATATGCCGAGTTTGTCGGTAATTTCTATGGGACGCCACTGGATTATGTGCAAGAAAGATTAAACGCTGGTAAGGATGTGATGCTCGAAATTGAAGTCGAGGGGGCATTGCAAGTTAAGAAGGTGATGCCGGATGCGTGTTTTATCTTTGTTGCACCGCCGAGTATGGAAGAATTACACCACCGGATTGTGAACCGTGGTACCGAAGATCCAGCCCGGGTTGCTGGTCGGATGAAAAAAGCGGAAGTGGAAATCGGATTAGCCCATGAATATGATTATATCGTCATCAACGATACGGTCGACAATGCAAAAAACCGGATTATGGCAATTATCGATTCGGAACATGCACGAAGTGCTCGTGTTTTAGAGGGTTATGGTAAGAAAGTATTGAAAATTGACTAGACATTTGTTATACTTGTTCTAGTAGAATTTAGAAAGTAGGGAAAATGAAATGTCAATGAGTGAACCATCGGTGGATAAGTTATTAGATAAGATTGATTCAAAATACAAAATCGCATACATTGCGGCGAAGCGTGCGCGACAAATCTCGGTTGATAAAACCTCGCAAATGGACTATGTTGAGGAATTACCAATAGGGACTAGTTCGAAAAGTGTTGGTTTAGCACTAGAAGAAATTTTACACGACGTAATTGATTACGAATTAGAAGAAAATTAATAAAACAAGGGTATCTTAATTGATACCTTTGTTTTGCTAGTGGTGATTTTATGATAAAATCAGAACAGCTTTACGGTTTTTGGGATTACTTGTTGATTGATCGGATGCTTGCTGAAAATACGATTAAGAGTTACGAATTTGATTTACAATCCTTTTCGACCTTTTTGACGGAGCTTCAGCGACCGGTAGCGGGGGTCACAAAAGCCGATTTGCAGCAGTACCTGGCTCATTTGTATGATCAGGGGTTTGCGACGACGACGGTTTCCAGGCATTTATCAACGATTCGAGCTTTTTATAGCTATCTGTTAATCGAAGGGCAAGTGAAAGCGAGCCCGTGTGAGTTGATTGAGAGTCCGAAGTTGCCGAAGAATTTACCGACCGTTTTGAATTTGGATGAAGTGACCCGATTACTGGATAGTTTTACGCAGGATTCTGCGCATGATATCCGTAATAATGCGATGGTCGAGTTGTTATATGCCTCTGGGATGCGGGTGTCGGAGTTGCTCGATTTGGATCTGGCTGATTTATATCTGGAAATGGGTTTTGTCCGGTGTATGGGAAAAGGCAATAAAGAGCGGATTGTCCCGATTGGTGAGGTGGCTACCGAGGCGTTGACGGTCTATTTAAACGGGTCGCGCCAAACGCTTTTAAAAGATAATACCAAAACGGACGCTTTGTTTATTAATCGGCTCGGGGGGCGGATGTCACGGCAGGGTTTTTGGAAGATTTTGAAGCAGCAGGCACGACTGGCAGGGATTACAAAAGAGATTTCACCGCATAAGTTACGTCATTCGTTTGCGACGCATTTGATTGAAAACGGGGCGGATTTGCGGATTGTACAGGAGTTGCTCGGACATGCGGATATTGCGACGACGCAGATTTATACGCATATTAGTCGGGCGCATTTATCGAAAGTGATTGAAGAGGCGCATCCACGTTCAAAAGGGAAGAAGTAGGGGAAGGGAGTTTTTGGGATGCTAAAATATTTTGTTTATGACGAGTACGCCGAGAGCGTGTTCGATATTGATTTAGAGCGGTTGTACGCAGCGGGGAAGCGGCTACTTTTGACTGACCTCGATAATACGTTGGTTAGTAGTGATGTGGCGGTGCCGACCCCGGAAATTTTTGCATGGCTGAAAAAGACGACGGATATGGGGTTCACGGTCAAGATTGCTTCGAATAATAATGCCGAGCGGGTACGAATTTTTAGCGAAAATTTGGCGATTGAGTCACACGGTTATGTGTTAAAACCGTTGGCCCATAAGGTTCGACGTTATATGAAAGGTTTTACGAAATCCCAAACCGTTTTTATTGGCGACCAGTTTTTAACGGATGTGGCGGTCGCAAAACGCACCGGATTGTATATGATTTTGGTGCGACCGGTGAAACTGGCGGCGGATGAGGATATTACCAAATTTAACCGGAAAATTGAGAAACGGATTATCGCAAAATTGCAGAAGCGGGGATTACCAGTACCACCGTATATCTATCAGCCAATTAAAAATGACTAAAGAGGTAAAAGCATGGAAGCATTAAATTGTATCGGCTGTGGTGTGTTGATTCAGACCACGGATAAGGAAAAGGTCGGCTATACGCCGACGTCGAGTTTGGAAAAGTCAGAGGATGGCGTTGTCTATTGTCAGCGTTGTTTTCGCTTGAAAAATTATAACGAGATTATTGACACGGAATTAACGAGCGACGATTTCTTGAAGATTTTACAGGGAATCGCCGACCAGGATGCACTGGTTGTTAATGTGATTGATGTTTTCGATGTGACGGGAACGATTGTTAAAGGGTTAATTCGTCACATTGGTGGTAATGATTTAATCGTTGCTGCCAATAAGATTGACTTGTTGCCACGGTCGGTTAACCAAGCGAAAATTAAGCATTGGCTCAATAAAGAAGTCCGTGATATGGGGTTGAAGCCACTCGATATTGAAGTGATTTCGTCGGAAAAAGGTCATGGCATTGATGCATTGATGAAGATGATTAATGAATATCGCCGTGGTCGTGACGTTTATATCGTCGGTTGTACCAATGTTGGAAAATCAACCTTTATCAACCGGTTAATCAAGCAATTCGCCGGTGAAAAAGGGACATTGATTACCACTTCCCACTTCCCAGGAACGACGCTTGATATTATTGAAATTCCGCTTGACCGGTCGTCGTCGATTATTGATACGCCGGGGATTATCAACGAGCACCAGTTGGTTCATTACATCGACAAAGCAGATTTCAAAATAATCACCCCAAAAAAGGAAATCAAACCGGGTGTCTTTCAGCTTAATGCTGAACAGACGTTGTATGTCGGCGGGCTAGTCCGCGTTGATTTCGTTCGTGGTAATCGCACTGGTTTTATCACCTATTTCTCGAACGATTTAAAAATTCACCGCACGAAATTGGAAAACGCTGAAAATCTGTGGACGAATCACGCTGGCGAATTGTTGACGCCTGTTATTCGGGATGAAGCGGGTGCGTTACGACCTTTGAAACGACATGTATTTAACGTCCGTGATGAGAAAGTCGATCTCGTGATTTCGGGACTTGGTTTCATCACGATTCCCGGTAGCAAACAGGAAATCCACATTCATGTACCAGCGGGTGTTGGTGTCTTTATGCGACCGTCGATATTTTAGGAGTGTTGATAATGAAGAAAATTTATTTAGTGCGACACTGTGAAGCGACAGGTCAACTTGCCGATGCGCAGTTAACAGAAGTTGGATTTAAGCAAGCAGAACAACTTGCTGAATTTTTAACAAAGCTCAAAATTAGCCACCTGAAAAGTAGTACGTTTACGAGAGCGATTCAAACAATCGAACCATTTAGTCAAGCGATAGGTTTGACGATTGCAACAGACGACCGTTTGATTGAACGTGATTTAGGACTAGGAATTGTGGATGACTGGTTTGATAAATTTTCGCCAACGTTTGTCGATTTGGATTTGAAATATGGCGAAGGTGAGTCAAGCTATGAGGCACAAAAGCGAATTTTAGCAGTAATTGATGAATCAGAAACGGGAACATTGCTCGTAAGTCACGGTAATTTAATCGCTTTGGCACTGATGCATTTTGGTGATGCTGATGGCTTTACTTACTGGCAAGAATTGACTAACCCAGATGTCTTTGAATTGATGATTGATCGTGATGTTACAACTATCAACAGAATATGGCTTTGAAAATGTAATTGAAGGAGATGTTTTAATATGATTGGATTTTGGATTGGGTTTGTTATTTTAGGATTAGTTTTAGCAACCGGTGGTGTCATTGCTGGTTACTACATGTTTAATAAAACGAAGTTAAAGAACGTAGCGGCGGGAATCTTAGCGCTGGTCTTGTTCGGATTGACGATTTTTGGTGGTCATTGGTGGATGAATAATACGGCAAGCGGACTGCGCATGCAGATTACTTGGCAAGCCGAAATCAATATCGGACTCAACAGAAATATCCAAGTTTTTACAGCGACGGGTGTGTTGGTTTACGAGTATGAAGGGCGTTTCGATGTTCAACAAAACGAATACCGCATTATTATCGACGTTTTAAACGAGGATAACGTTCCACGACGCGTTTATATTTCGGCACCAGCCGGTGTTGTCGTAATTAGTGAAATTTTAGATTAAAGAGGTTGTTTTAGGATGTGGCGTTTTAGTAAAATCGAAGATTATGTGAAAAATAATATGTCGGAAAAAAGATGGGCGCATGTGCAAGGGGTCGTAGAAACGGCAGCAATGCTTGCCGAAAAACATGGTGTGGATGTGACCCATGCGAAACTGGCAGCTTTGGTTCATGATGTCGCAAAGGAACAGGATTTGGAAGTTGCGAAGCAGCTTTTGACTGAGCGTAACGAAGATGTGTATTTAGTCAATAGCTCGAAAGTTTGGCATGCGCCGATTGGGGCATTTGTAGCGCGGGAAGTGTTTGGAATCGAAGAAGAAGATATACTAACCGCAGTTCGTCACCATCCAACTGGTCGTGCGGGGATGTCTGATTTGGAAAAGGTGTTGTTTGTCGCAGATTATACGGAGCCGAATCGTAAGTATGAAGGCTGTATAGCCGTCCGTGAATTGTGGGATAATCTTGATGTAGCGGTGGCAGAAATATTAAAACAAAAACTTGATAAAAATAGTGAATCGCCGACGATGCATCCTGACACATTGGCGGCATATGAGTTTTATCAGAAAGGTCGTGAGTGATATGGCAGATATAACGGTTGAGTCAATCTGTACTTGTGGTGGTTTCAATAGTTTTCGTGATTATTGTCAAGAGCATAATTTGGTGTATTTATCGGAAATGACTGATGAGCATTTGGCACAATACAAACAACGTAAAGGGGTCGGGGCAATGAAATACCAAATCGTCGCCCGCCAGATTGAATTATTTAAACAGAAAGCAGGTAGTTAAAATGGATAAGTTGAAAAAGTTAGTTAGAGCATTGGATGACAAACATTTGGAGCAGATTGTCGCACTCGATATGCGTAATCATTCGGCGTTGTATGATTTTATGGTAATTTCAACGGCGAAGAACGACCGGATTATTTCGGGAGTTTTACGTGAGTTGAAAGACTTGGACGCAGAACCAGAATTCACGTTAAAATACATTGAGGGTCACAACGGTGGCGAATGGGTGTTAGCGGACTTTGGTGATATCGTTGTGCATGTCTTTAATGAAGAAATGCGTGGGCGTTATAACCTTGAAAAGTTATGGGGCGATGCGAATCGCATTGATGTGCAAGGATTGTTAAAATAATGAGCTATAACAGTTTTGCGTATCACTACGACCAAATGATGGCTGACGTCGATTATTCGTGGTGGGTCGAGATTATCAAAAAACACGTTAAAAAGGGCGGTCGAATTCTGGACGTAGGGTGCGGAACGGGGACGCTCTCTTTGGCGTTGGCGGATAGCGGTTACGATGTCACTGGTCTTGATTTATCGGAAGATATGCTCGTCGTTGCGAGTGAAAAAGCGCCGATGGTTGAATTTATCCACCGTGATATGCGTAAACTCGAGGGTCTATCTGATTTTGATTGTGTTTTAATCGCTGTCGATTCATTAAATTATTTAAGGACTGAAAATGATGTGCGACAGACGTTTGCGGGTGCTGCAGCTGCGCTCGGGGCAGATGGATTATTAATTTTTGATGTGCATACGCCCACCAAAATAGTTGCTACTTTTGCCGACTATTTATACGTAGAAAATGATGATGACTTGACCTATATCTGGCACATTGAACCAGGCAAGGAACCATTATCAGTGATTCACGAATTAACAATTTTTGCTAAGAACGAAAACGGTAGCTATTCGCGGTCAGTAGAACATCATTATCAACGGACATTTGAATTATCGCAGTACCGTGACTGGTTGGTCGAAGCTGGTTTTGAAATAATTGAACAACTTGGCGATGAAGACCGGCAGTTATTTGTGTGTCGGAAGGTGGATTAATTATGAAACGTAAAAATGAACACTTACCACATGAAATTGCAATCGACGGTGAAGTTGGTAAATTAACTGCTTATACGAAAAAAAGGAAGCCGGTTGTTGCAACTTTTGATGCAATGGATCGACCATTGCTCGAGAAATTCCATCATTGGCGGGCGGTCTGGAGTAATGAATTTGACTGTCAACTGGTCGAAAGTAAGGATTTGAATGATGAGCATGCGGTTCGTACCCCGGTAGCAGCCGCAATTCTCGGATGCTCGCCGAATGCCCCGATTAGGCATCTTAACGGTGATATTCTTGACAATCGTCGTACCAACTTGGAAATCTATGACGTTAAAACCCAACCGAATGAATACGTAGTTAATGACGGATGGGTCGAAATGATTTTAAAAGATCGTTATGGTCGACCGGTTGGCACTTGTTATTTTGATCAAGATGATCTTAATTTAGTGACAGATGGTCATATTTGGCGCAAAAAAAGCCGACCTACTGGTCAGCCGTATGTCGTTAATACCGAAGGGCGATTATTAGCGTATTTGCTTTTGGGTGTTGATGATGGGTTTGTGACCTACATTAACAAGAATCCGCTCGATAACAGTCGAAAAAATTTGCGCTTAGAAGCGCTGCCCAAAGCCTAATTGTTGCTCAATGCGGGCAATCCGCATTTCGAGTTCGTGCAATTTTGCCATTTCCATTGCTGGTTGTTGCATGACATTCCGATTAGCGAAGGGATGCATCGTTGGACCAGGGCCATACTGAGTTGGCGCTGAACGGAAATACTGGTTCAGGTAAAACTGTTCCATATCGGAAATTGGATTTTGCACAGGTTGTCCACGACGAGGACGCTTTGGTTTTAACATAAAATCAACTCCTAGGATAAAAGTGTAGTCGAATGTATCAGCCCCGACAAGCAAATGCTCGTTGAGCAGAAAATCGCAAGATTTTCGCACGAAACGAAATTTGACCTCGAGGGGCTATGAGACGAAACTAGATATGAATAAGGGATATTACTATATTGTATGCAATAGCCTACCAAAATAGTTACAATCGACAATGAGTTCGGTGAGATTTGTCGAACCGATTACGATTGCCGAGTCAAGGGAACTTTGCGACGTAGCACGCCCGTTTCATAAAATTAATTTTCACGTTGCAAATTAGTCTTTCACGATCAAAATCTCCTCGAAATTAAGATTTTTGGTAAAAGTGAGGAGATTTCGGATCTCGCTATGAGGCTCTATCCTCATATAATGGCTGAAAGAGTCAAAAAATTGCCAAAAAGCGCCCATTTTATTCCAAATGAGGTTTTTCGATCTTGAAATATCGCCCATTCCTACTAAAAAATCTCCTTAAAA
>Ga0123355_10006215_pt1 | contig 17646 bp, 6 predicted proteins | sample TergutEmb28metaG_3_FD_89872 | JGI IMG/M metagenome (GOLD analysis project Ga0123355, IMG submission 89872) | Embiratermes neotenicus P1 segment gut microbial communities from Petit-Saut dam, French Guiana - Emb289 P1 | ecosystem: Host-associated > Arthropoda: Insects > Digestive system > Gut ...
GGGGGGGGGGGGGGGGGGGGGGGGGGGGGGGGGGGGGAGGGGGTATGCCACTGTGAACCAACCTAATAGTCGTAATTTCGTCATAATCTCCCTGCCCAGTTCGGAGCCGTGTAACTTCCGTAGTGGAGTATCCGTCGTTAAATGACAGAATACTAACGAACAGTGACAATCTTGGAGAGTTGAATGAACTGTTCCTTACTTCACTTGAGGAAGCTTTCTCACCTGCAAGATATCACAGCGTCGAATGGTAGGTAGAAGTTGGAGGACGAACTGCAAAGTACGTGGTAGAAACTTACGTGGCTTTTCCTCGTAGTTGTGTTCCGACCTTTGTCTGGAGAAGACGAGTAAAACCACGAAGACTTCAGAAAGGAAAATCGAATATCGGCGTCACAATCGAACTCGATGACTTCCTTTATACTGAAAGGGAAAATGTAAGGTAAGCATATTCCTCTACCCACGTTATCACGCCGCGACTGCTTTGGCTTTACACGGCATCACGGTTTAAGAATCTTACTACACGGAGACAATTAGCGAGCTTGCTGCTAAAGCTTCTCTGTCTCCAAGACAACGATCTTCCCTTTGTGTTAGATCGGAGGCTGGTTTGGATGTGTGGCATTAAATACGTAGAAACAGACAAGTAACTGACTCCACGGAGCAAACCCTTCCTCAACAAGCCAATACTACCTTCGTTAGTCAAGGAATTCTCACGTGTTATTCAGCCCGAATTTTTGTTATCATGTTCACAATAGACTGCCATTTATCCTCATCGTGAGGAATATAAATCCAATCGAAACCTGACACTCACGATTTAAGATCCCATTTAATATTACCCTCCTATGTGCACCTATGTGATAGAATAGAGAGGGATGCTGAAAAATATAAGAGGAGGACGCTGAAAGATGGACGGAAAAGAAATGAACAATTACAGAAGTAAATAGATTATTTTGCCGCTATAAGTCTCTTCAGGAGTCGACTTTTATCCAGAACTACTAAAATTATATTATACAAGACACTAATAAGACCGGTAATGTCGTATGGAGCGGAAGCATGGACGGTGACGAAGAAAGAAGAACAAGCTCTGTTAATTTTTGAAAGGAAAATATTTAGACGAATATATGGTCTTAAATATGAAAACGGGGAATGGAAAAGTCGGACGAATCGAGAACTAGAAGAGATTAGCAAAGGAGAGAATATAGTAAAATGGATAAAAGGGCAAAGGATAAGCTGGTTAGGTCACCTAGAGAGAATGGAGGAGGATAGGATGCCCAAAACGTTCTTCACTCAAGAACTCGAAGGGCCGAGAAGAAGGGGAAACCCCAGGAAAAGATGGAAAGAGGAAGTAGAAAGAGATCTTCAAGTGCTGGGAGTGAGAAGATGGAGGGAGCTGGTGAAGGATAGGAAAAAATGGAAGGACATTATTCGACAGGCCGTAGCCCACAGTTGGCTGTAGTGCCAATGGAAGAAGAAGAAGTAAATAAATAAATAATTAAAAGAATAAGAATTATTTGAGACAGTTATGTTGTCTCTGTAAATTATAACAACTTTCGGTGCATAAACTTGCAGCGAAGACAGTAAGGGAAGTCTTTCGGAGCAGAGGAGATCATGACGACACGCACTGTCCAGATGTTTTCTGTTCTGGAAGCAGGTATGACAGTTGCGAATTAACCGGGGTGAGCATTCGCTTGCTGCAGCCACTCTTCGTAGAGACCTAGATCCCTTCTGTATTTTTATCCCGTTGAGTGATGCTCTCCCGCGGTGTCAAGCTCCACGTGTTACACCTATTATGCAGATCCCAGCGAAGTCATGTGCAAAAGAAACTTTAAAAACCGTCTTAAAGACGAATTCGTATGAAAGTATACACAGAGAGGGTAGATAACACAGAAACGTACAGCCTGCTGACCTATTAATAAATCAGGGTGAAACGATTGTCCATCCACCCTGCTGTTACACCCACCGCATCCTTTAATCAAGAGATTTTCTCGTCTACCTTTAATATGGAGAGAACAGATTCCTCTGAAACGTCGCTCAAAATCTACCACCCAGCAAGGTATCTCATTCTAGAAAACAGTCCGAAATACATGAGTGGAAGAAGTGCTCCAGTGGAGTAGAGTCTTCAAGCATTTTTCAAACGTCTTCTTTGTTGTTTCTCATACAGCTATTGGCACTCATGACCTTTATAGCACAAACAATTCCACAGCTGCAAGCTAATGAAAGGCATACTACAGTATCGTGATCCATGCAGATTGCTGTTTTCTGGGAGGTGCCATCTTCCAGTATGAGTGAAGAATTGTTTCTCTGCTCTAAAATAGGAGTCAATAACTTCTGCAATAAGATAGCATCGCTTTGCCAGGTTACGCGACGTCACGTCCTACAAAATATAGAGCTTAATCTTTATAATTACCGCCGCGAAGACAGTGCAATACGTCACAAGTTGCGTTCCTTTGCACTTGCTTAAAATTCATCCTGTCGCAAAATACGTCGAATATAGTCGGTGTTCCTACTGAGGTCTACGTCTGCTTAATTACTTTCCAGTTTCTTGTATGATAGACAGTTTTGATAAAATCGATTGAGCCATCAGGATGCTGTATTAAATTCGGCAGACAACTTCACGTTTCCACGCCTACCATTATTTCATGTGTCTCTTTTTCAGTAACCCTTGAGTAGTTTTGGAAAGAAGATATACGGAATTGTGGGCAGACTTGGCGTTCACTTTAAGAGTTCATTTTACTCAGTTCTAATGATGACAACAGACATGCCAGCAGCGCGTCAGATGCGCCCGGTGCCAAAATATCTCTTGCCTTTTGCAGTATCCTGATTATTGAAATATAGTTCTCCTGGAATACAACGCTGCGTCGTTTGGCGAAGGCTTGAATCTTCAGCAACGTTGCTGATAGAACCCCAAAGCTCACGCTTCCTGAGAATTATTTCCAATTTTCTGGAGTGTTTAACTATGGATACAGTTCCCAATTTAAGCGGCAAAACTTAGGAAATTTCATGTGTACTGCCAACAGAAATGAGAATACACATATTTGTATTTTGTTTGAAAACATCTCATGTTTGAGTGCTTCAATTCTAGTTACACCGCGCGCTGTCAATAGTTCCATGTCACCTAGGAGGAGGCGAGTTTCAACGCCGTTCATAACGAAGATAGGAATATCACTTGGTCGTGAGTCAGTTCTATATACCTCCAGCTTTGAAACAGAAACACACTTCCTTCTCGACGCTACAAGTAACCCCTTTACAAGATGTTTGCCTGCAACAATTCTGTAGCTACTTCTTCTCTGCCCCCTCTGAGCTTAATTTTTGACCCGGCTTGAAAACCTCGAGGTATCAAATCCAGAAGTGTTAGTTCAATACAGACGAAAGTTCGCGATTGATCACTAACTGAAATAGCACAGTTCAGCTAACTAACTAAGAACATGTTGCAGGTTCTTGCTTCAGTAGTGGCGAGCTCTTCAGCTGATGTGGTGGACCTCATTGCCATAAAAGCCTTCCACTGGATCCAATCCTGAGATAATTTAATAAAGTGCACATCTTTCTCACTTGTTTCTCTATAGGCTAATTTAACCTTAGGACACAGCTTATTTTTCGCATCTCAGGAAAATATGGAATTTCATGTAGGCCTATACGTCATTCATTATCATAAATTATGCCAAGCGCAAGATTGCAAATATGAGAATCTCACACATGTTAATGGATGTTCTATAGAACGTGGCAGTTAAAGGAACTTACACAAATGGATGCACATTGCGGCATTTGCTGGTTCACAATTCTGACTTCGTCACTAACCCCGGACACCACTATAGAGCGTCAAAGTGATACACAGGGAAGAGGAAAGTAATTAAATGTTTAAGACAGCCAGTCAGTGTCTCTAGGTACGATATATGCCGAAACACGTTGTTACGAAACGCCATAGCTTCTGTGCATTTCGCCGTGCAGCTCATTCTTCCATTCATCAGCAAGCCGTTGATACGGTAACAGCTGCGCTGCAAATGTGCTCTTTTTTTCAGTACACATTGCTCCATCGGGGCATACAGTGCGCGACAGGAACCGAGGTAGCAGATGGCACTCCCCCGGGCCGGCTTCTGTGTTATTTTCATTATCATTGACAGGCAAATACTTGCTACTATTCATCTCGTATGCTTTTTATATTCTACTGAACCATCTATAACAACCTACAGCTTAAAAGCGCTGTTTTTATTTGATGTTTTGTGTAAGAAAATGTAAAACAACCCTTGTACAGGAAATTGAGGCTCCCAGATTTCCAGACAATCGGCACATGAAGGTGGTAAGGTTGTCAGCCCTACGCACCGGCCGCCCTTATCCCAGAGAAAATAACCCTGGTAATCATTTCTGTTAGAGGCTGAGTCGAACCCAGAGCCATAGTGCGGCCGGAAGGAACGTCAATGAAAAATTCCAGTGACACTATCTGGAATCTAACGCGCGACCTTCCAGGTTGTAGCGCATTACCTCAACCAACTGCGCCAATGTGTACCCCCGTTGTCTTGAATGGTGTGAAATATTCACACTCTGTGGGTCGAACGCAGTTAAGAGTCTTGAATTTGTTTATAATTCACGGCGTAATCTGACGAACATCCAGCGAAATATCACCGTTGTGTGCATTAGTGTTGTCAAGACCCTTGCACATGACGGCCTTTTTAGGATTAATGATTATTACACGGAATCAAGCCACAATTATTCATACTTCCGAGAACACAGAACGTAAATTAGCCAGGGTGTATACTTTCACATGTCGTAACTGAATATGTGTAAGCTGGAAACTTAAAATCGGCGGTAAATTCCTTTTTTAACTCAGTACGGACTTCCTTACAGATGGGTGTTTACAGGTCGAAAATTTTCGGAAATAAATAAATAAATGCAGCGTCGTGGGTATGATGATGGTGTTGTTATTTGATTGACTTTGAGAATGAGGAGCTGTGGGGAAGATTTGGGCCTAAAGAAGTAACAGGGGTTTGAAGAAAATTATACGAAGAGCTTCGTAGTTTGTACGCCTCATGTAACAATGAAGATGAGATGATATCAGGGACAACGAGGCGAGTGAATTGTGTAGAAGGCTCAGAGAAGATTATCGATTAACACGAAGTTTCCATCGATAACCCTCAAGTGAAGTGGCGGCGTGTGATGCTGCCTGTCAGTAGACGAGAGAATCATACTGAGTTGTGTCTTAAGGGGAGAGAGGATGTCGACTGTATTCGACGTGTCCAGGATAGGATCCAAACGAGAACTATTAGGAATAGTGATAAGGTTTCGAGTTTTATATAGACTTAAAATGTCTAACAAAATGTCTGGCTTCACCCTCTCCATGAGATATCTGATAACACAGTGTCATAGAGCGTAATGCGAGATTACGGGCGAACAGATAGTACGTGGCTTATACTCTACGTCAAGTTCATTTCTGGAGCATTGGTTGTAAACATCAACCTTGCAGCAGAGCAACGAACGAAGTGCAGAAGCAGACAAGCAGGCTCTTTGTATCAAAGGATCACTATGTAACCTGCTGAAACTCGTTACGTAATTATAACGCAAGTGAGGGCCTGTCAGGCAGACATGCAGACAGACAGACATATACAAGTGTTACACATAAAGATGGGTTCTTGTTGTTGTTTCGAATGCTTAACATTCCCACGCTTTAGAACTTCCGTATAGCTTTAACATTAGACAGGCTATTATTGACAATGAAAAGGAATACTTAAAATTATGAATTATATAAACTATGAATGTACTAAGTACACGAAGTCCTTCTATCCTGCTAATAATACTTATGGATATATGTTGATTTTCAGACCTTTTATTGCACTCTTCATTTAGTCGTTGCTGTTCCAGAAACTGATTTAATCACAGCACGAAAATTGTCTTTGGAGTAAGGGGTGGCGCAGATAGCTAAGGCATTGCGTTACAAGCCGGAAGGTCGCGAGTTCGATTTACAATGGGGTCACTGAGATTTTTCATTGACATAATCCTTCCGGCCACACTTTGTCCTTGGGATCAACTCAACCACTAATAGAAATGAGCACCTGGAATAGTTCCAGAAGAGTAAAGGCGACCGGTGCTTAAAGCTGACAACCTTACCACCTTCATGTTCCGATTATCCGGAAATCTTGGAGTGTGAATTTTCTGGTAATGTCCAGGGCCTCTCCAGGCTTGTAGAGGGATTGCTTTACATTTACGAGAATTTTGTTGGTTTTACCACGGGCATATTAGTAAATGGTTACCTGCTTTTGGGATGGAAATATTTTACAGACACAACTCACGTCATTTTTTATATCTTGTTGATTCTCGTGTTCATGTGTTGCAGACATTAATCTACTGTTCTAAGTTACTAGTACTATAGGTATAGCAATGACTATAGGTAGTCCACCAGATTACGTATTGAAATTTTCACCACCACCACCACCACCACCACCACCACCACCACCACCACCAAGGCTACCACCACCGCCACCACCACCAAGACTACCACCAATAAATACTCAAATATTTGACAGTTCGCCAGCCTTTGAAAGAGGCGGGCTCGTTCTGTAGCCGGACCGTTTAAATTTGAAATAATTATTTCAGAACAGTGCTACACAACCGTGGTTCACAGAAATAGAGCTGTGAACTGTCAGTCTGAGGCCAACGCAGAATTTGTTTATGGTGTGCAATATCGGGCGCAGAGAGAATTGGCAAGAAGACAATGAACTCTCACACAGTACCCTACCATTTTGTGGTGTGCTTTGGCACAGTTTCCTGACTCACTGGAACAACGGCTGTGTCTTGTGAAAAGCAGGACCTCTGTTGTAATCTTCGGGTGCCATAAAAGGCGGGGGTTTTTCTTGACTTCCTGCGTGAATGTTGGATTTACTGTTGGATTTCCTGTAAGGACGCTACTCTGCCAATTCAGCCGATTTAGTTGTATAGCGGTCGGAGAAATCGAAAGCAGGAAAAACTATGGGGGACTGGACAAAGGAGATTAATATTGAAATATCACAGAAAAAATTATTAAAAACAAATATTATTACTATTAATTTGTGTAATAATTTGGTACTAGTTTTATAATTGACTTCCGCGCTGTTAAGCTAGCACCTTAGTAAATGAATATTGAGAACTAAATTATTATTTTTTTTATAACTGGACATGCTGCAATACAAACAAATTTTAAAAGTGGCGGTTCCAAAATATAATACTGTACGTTTGAGTCTAATACGTACCCTTAAAATGATACAATAACCCACACATATACAGTGCACATGCTGCATGCTTCAGCTGATCGTCGCATGCTCGTGGCGTGTGAACGAATTTGCCGTAGAGCAGAAAAAGACAAGAAATGTACGTAGCAACGTAACATTGAGGCGCGTTAGCGTCAACAATTTTGCCGTGGAAAAGCAAAAAAGTGTTATAAATTATGAGTGAGTATCTGTATGCATGCCTTATTTATCCGGCATGCAAATTGTATATTTCTGCACATCATTGTATCGTCATCTGTGGTCTGTCTGGCAGTACCATTTTTTTTAAATTAACTCATCAACGGCACGATTTCGGAAAAAAAGTTTTTGAAAATAAATTTTTTTTTCTTATTTTCTCTACAAACTTTTCTAAAACATTTCTCATTCTAAGAATAATTCAGCGAGGTATTATAATAAATGCACATAAGTCGTCATGTAAAGTAGCTGTTATTCTTGTCTGATATTAAGGAGAATTTAATTTTTGGACAGATTTTTTAAAAATCCTCACATGTCAAGCTTCATAAAAATACCTCTAGTGGGAGACAGACAGAAAGACAGGCGCAAGGACGGAGTGACGGACGGACAGACAATATGACGAAGTTAATAATAGCTTTTTGCAATTTTGCGAATGCGCCTAAAGACTGCACGTCTCATAGAATATTTAGCCGGGATAGCCTACTTACAGGAAGTGTAGGATAACCCAAAGGAAATACAGGAAAACAGTATGTATTTTAAACACCTGAGTTGTCAGCATAAATCTACAAGTCACCTAGATGTAGGAAGAAACAGAAGGTGCGTGTATGAGAATGGTGTAGAGCAAGAGCTGTGAGCCAGTATTCAGCATATGTTCATTAACCCTTTGGCCCTGGAGCTGGACATTTAAAATTTAGCACATCATTTATGTAAACTGTGAATATTTTACAAGCCAAAAAAGGTAGCGTTATGAAATACACGACATTTTGTTGAGGTATAAATTGAGGTTGCATAGCATGTCTGAAAAAAAAAATATAATGAAATATATTTGTTGATTAAATATTTTAAAAAGCGTTCTCTGGAGAGTAGCGGAACGCCTGTCCTATACAGAGGATGCGCGGTTCCTAAAGGTTAACTTGCTGTCATCTTTCATTGTTGTCATTAGTATCTGCTCGAATGTGCAGGATAGCACTTTAAAGCAGCCCACGACCATCTTCCAGTCCCGCTCGATTAGGACAGCGAGGTGAAAACAAAGGAATAAATCAACGCGAACTGCTTTAAATTGCAGCTGCATATTTCGTGCGAAATTACGCAAAAACTGCAGCACCTTCTGCAAAATACTGGCGTGTAATGCATACATCAGTCGATAATGACTGGCATCCGTAACGTTTATTAGAAAGTTTGCTGTTGCGAATTTTGGGCAAAACACAGGTTACACTGACTTTGTTGTGGATGTTCTCATTCCTTCCAGACAAACTCCAGAAAAGATCTGAATTAGGGCATGGCTGTTCCTTTCCAAATACTTCCCAGTTTATCGTTCATCGCTCATTCTGTATGCTGTTGCTCTCAGATACAACGTCTGAGATGGAACTCATTAAGAAGTTATAGTTCACTTCTGCTAAATGCCAACAATCTCTTCAGTACTCTACTTAAAAACATTAATTTACTCTACGCTTTTCTGAGAGTTAAACGCCAAGTGTACACCGATAAAAACAAGCGAGATATCTCTTAATGTTTAGGCATTCTACACGAGAATGCCTTGTCGCGAAGAAACAAGGACCTGAGGAGAACACGAGGGCTTGTCTGGTGGAATGAACAACACGACCCAGATAAACAGTACTAATGGGTCCTTCCTCCCCTTCTAGTCTACTTCCGCTTCTCCAGTTCTAGGGTCCCCTAACCCAGTGTTTACCAAAGCGTGGTCCGCGAGATTATCTTAGTCTCACTGTTTTCAGAGGGAGAAGTTTTTATAGAATATTTTTAACATTTGATAAGATATGCTTATATAGACCGTAGGTATAATGCAGTGATTCTCAGTCAGGGGTCCACGAGTTCTGCCTGAGGGGTTGTCGAGTTCAGTTCGTTGGCTCAGCAAAATATAAGTCTCTCCTGATCTTAGTTTCACTTTATTTATTACTAACAGAATCACAACTTTTGCAAGAAGTTTCTACATTAACGTCATTAATTTTTATTAGATTTAAAGCAGGTATGTTTGTCAATAATGTATTTTAAACGTTATGGCGTTATTCGCCTTGGGGATACACGAGTTGAAATAATTTTGGGAAGGGATCCACAGGATCAGTTGAAACTTGAAAGGGGGCCCAAAGTTCCAGAAATATTGAGAACCAGTGGTCTAAAGCAAACCTCCTAATCTAGATCACCACAACTTCCACTAACAATTAACGACAGAGAAACTAAATAACTAAGCTTCAGAAGAACTGCAAAGTGAAGGACAGTCATGAGGCAGAACCGCCCATTTATTGAAATACTGCGATATGTACTAAAAAATTTAAAGTTAATCGTAGAAGAATAAAAGACCAACTTGATGTCACTTACTATTTTATTTCACTGCTTATGTACTCAACATGTTTCGGACATTAATATATCCATCATCAGGAGCTTGGGACTATTCTGTTGAATTACCACATTGGTCGTATTTTTCTGTAAGGACGGAGGATTTAGCATTAGCGTAAATTGTGGTATGTAGTGGTGTGTGTTTGATGTGACGTGCTTAGTCACTTTTTTGTAGTTCGTAAGCGTATTTCTGTTGATACTGACTGTTATGGTGTTTTCTGCTTTGTGATTAAAGTTAATCTTTAAAAGGAAATCGTTCTCATACTACGTAAGTATTCAGCTGTACTAGCTGTAAATCAGCGAAAGTGCCAGTTCTTCGCCTGGGTTATCTTCTAATAAACTGTACTGAATGATAAAATCCTTCCTTACTTGTTAAGATAATCTGACATAATCTAGTTGCCAAGCTATCTATTATTTAAAGTGGAGCCGCAAAGGAAAAACTTTTCGTATCACGCGTTTACTAAGGGATAAATACTTGTAGTAGCAATCGTAGATCGGTTTTGCATTCTAAAACTTCGGTTGTGATCACACAGCAGTCACGTTGTAAACGGACAGAACAGGAGAAAACTGTACGAAATGTACGTTAACGGTAATGAATGATACAGACGAGACTGTAGTAAGAGAAATCAATTGTTTGAACTGGAATTCTGTATAAATGTATATCCTTAGACCCAAATGAGCAATATATTTTGTTTTCAAGTAAAGTATTGAGACCATAATGAGATCTGCGTTTGCATCTTTATTAAGTTTTGATGAAAATGAAATATTTTGGGTTAAGATTGGTGTAAAATAACTGTAACCTTTACATTGGCAATTACATGTCAAAATTAGGTCTGACCGAAAACGTTTCACTGTAAATCACCCAATTACAATTTCACGCGTACTCGATGGCTAGTTATGACGACAGAACGTGCTACTGACAGGAGGTATCCGTAAGGCATTCGTTGCAGTGAATATTTACAAGAACGCTTGAACCATCTGCCATAATATGAGTCCAAATGGTTCTGACGATAGTTTACAGATCTACACACGTGAGCAGACGTATTTGGTTTCTAACCTTGACCTTCGGCTTGTATTCCGCAGAACACGACGATTCAGGGAACGGATGATACCGAACCAATGTGTTCTGTTGGAACTACTAACGAAAAAATTCAAGCAACCAAGTAATACCAACTACAATGACATAAAATATTCGTATAAATATTTCTCCGCACTCGCAACTCTTAGTGGGATTTATAGTAGAGTTACTGGAAGTACAGATTTATGAAACGACTGACACGCAAAGAATATTCAGTATCATCCCAATAGTGCTACAGGCTTTAGCAGGCTTTGTTCTACTCCTATCACGTTTAAATGGTAACGAGCTGGGGTTGTGTACAATGCAGTGAAGTGAAAAGGGAACTAGATTGCGCTCACAAACATTGTACGTATACAGCAACTTCCGGAAACCATTAGTTACGACAGTTTACACTGGCGGGGTCATTCACCTACTATATTTGTTTTCGTCAATGAGTAACATCGCCTACGCAATGCTTGGTGTAGCTTTCACCATATCCCATGTTACGGTGCTGTACAAATCTCTGTCACTGCCATGGGGACAGAGGTTCCTAAGCGACTGATAGGAATGCAGAGGTGCGGCCAGGCAATGCCAGGTAGTTGTGTGCTTCTGCAGCCCTGGCGCTATTCTGCACGAGGGACGTTACGTACGCGCAGCGGCGATGATGCAGGTAACATCTTCTGGGCACGACGCCGCATAGCGGAGCGTGTTCACGGAGAAACGTCGGTGATTAATGGAATAAATAAATGAGAGAGAGAAAAAGAAATATTGAATGCAAGCGAAAATGAAAGAAATAAACGACACGAGGAAATAAAGAAACAAAAAACAAAAATAAATCGAAATATTTATAGCGCAGAGAGACAGAAAGACGAAATTGAAATGAAGATAAAAGGTAAATAAAATAAAGGAAGATAGGAAGTGAAATAAATAAATATATTTATGTGTCAAAAATAACGAGAGAAAATGGAATACATGGATGTATGAATAAAAAAAAATAAAAGAGAGAATATGACAGTTTGGAGGGCGACAGGGGAGTAAGACGGAAACACCTCCCTCTACTATGTACGTCTTTGTGCAGAAGCTTCATGACGTCAAGATACTTGCCCCGCTAGTCACCGGAAACCCTTGCCAACTAAGCGAGCATCACGTGCTAACGCTAATATTAGTTGGTTGTGGGTTCGAAACCCGCATGTAGTCTGTACGTTTGCATGGTGTTTTATAAATTTCACCATATCGCCCTCTTCAGCAGCCCCAGCAACTTGATCCTCACCATATCGGTTTTGTTTGTTAGCTCAAAGCAGCCACGACATACACACGGATAAAGAAGTACGGCATGTTCTGTGACAACACTGAAACACGTGCTTATTTTTCTGTTCGTTTTAGACCTGTGAAAGACATGTGTGTATCTGTTTTATTTTGACGAAATCTTTTACCACCCTCAAAGTACACAAATCTGTCGCTGTTGTACGAATATATTGATTTTATTTAACTTATAGTTTTCTCCTACATGTTCATGTTATATGACCTGCCTGCAGATGAAGATTGGTGCACCGTGCGAAAATTAAATATTTAAAAATACGCTTTATATTTAACAGATCACAGGTTCGAATTCATCCCGGATACCATTTGACCAGTTGTCTGACAGAGTCATTCGCTGGTTTTCCTCCAGTATCTGCACCAAGTGCATAAATAAAACAGACAAAGGGGAGGTCGTGTCTGTCCGTCTGTCTTTCTTTCGCTACGAACAACGTGTTTGTTAAGTGAAACTACATGTTCCATATATGTCGAATGGACGGCAACAAGCATTTGAAACAGAAGGCCGAGGCGCCTCGAACAAAGATAAAACTCCTTCGCAATACTGGATAACCTCGCTAAGGCTGCAAGCTGTAGGCCTAGAAATTTCTTTCGAAGTGGGAGATTCAGTGGGTAGTAATGAGCTGATTACATTTACCCTTTGGGGGAATTCTATAACAAAGCTAATAGATGCACCATGCCGCTCAAGAATTTAGTGTCATCCTGTAAATGAAAGGAGTGTCTTTATTACTACCAAAATCCAAAATGTACGAAACAATAATCTGCAAAGTATAAGCACGTAACAGAAAGAGATAAGCGCATCTGCCACAGTTCCTACGGTACCGGCTTCGATTTTCAGTAAGAAGTCTTCTTATTCTGAGAGTTATCGCTGCAGATTTTCTCAGTTCCGACTTTTCTTTTTAATGTAACATTTCAATAAACACAATGCATTTGAATCACCTTAATACTGCAGCAACAATTTGGCATATGTTGTAAATTGCAGTTGTTTACTTTTCCTATTTACATCAGCATATTTGCATTGATCATGATTTAAAGAAAACCTCATCGGTAAAATTACACATAAGTCTAACTACACGTAAAAGCTACTTGTTCATTCTTAACTCCGTGTGAAAAATTTCATGTTGACCGCATGCAGACCAAATTTTTCCTAAGTTAACAGCACTACCTAAAAGGTTGAGCAGGCCTGGACTATATCTCGCCTTCAAGCATTCAATAGAGAAATTCCAGAACTGTAACACAGAAAACACTTCCATATACGGACCCAAAAATGATGTAAAAAATGTAATTAGGCTACATACGGTATCACGATGCAGGAAACTTTGCTCCTCGAGTGAAAATGTTTACAGTTTACGCAACGAAACATAGCCAGACACGGACAAACGTGGTGTTATTCGTTACATATGAGAATACTGGTCACTTCGAAGCTTGGATGAACAGTAGAGTCACGTGCTTTAAGTGTACATTAGAACAAGTGTAAACTGTCCAGCATTAATTCCAGTTCCATTTTCTGGCTTCTCGAAGTGTTTACTCGTAAACAAACAACTGCACACACGTTTAACGGAATGGCCACTCACCTTTCGAAGTCACGACACTGTGTCATTGATACAAACTCCCGAAATACTTGTTAGCGGTTTCGACGCTAGAAATAACCCCCAAATGATTGACAATTCAATTACTGTCTTACTTCCACATCTGTGCCTCCAAAGAAACAAATCTCCGAGTTTTATTGCACACCGGTAGTAGTCACTTATTTCTTTCAGTTCGGCGAAACATGAGATCAGTTTAGTTGAACGCTGTGATGCTATTTTATCATAACTCAGTATAAGGGGAGTCAAATAAGAGTAAAACAAAGTCATCTAAAACGCCCATAGCGCGGCCTCGCTCTCTAACTTCACGTTTATCATCACGTGAAAAAGAGGTTCCTGATAGTCTATACCAACCAGATGGCACATTATATAAAATTCTGCTATTGAACCGAAAAAAAAAAAAAACGTTGAAGCTCTGTAATTTTACAGAAATGCCCATATGAATATAAATTTAAGTGGGAGGATAATATTAAAACGAAAACCGACAGGATGCGACGGAGTTCATTGGACTTATCTAGTTTAAGATTGGGCATAGCTGTTGTGATTATGAAGATATGAAATTTTCCGTTTCTATAAATGACTTTCTGTACTAGCTAACTGGCTACTGAGTCCGACAGACATTCCTCTATGAAGTTGGGAAAGTAGTTAAAACGAGAGTCGAGCCACATTCGTCCAGTCTGCAGGACGTAACTTTGCCTGTCGAGCCGTCCCTGACCTGTATTAGGCCTAATGCCTCGAGGAAGGCCAGCATCGTTTCATTTCATTCCTTTCGTACTTCGTTTAACGCCTCTGCTGCGAGATTCTGAAACAGACTGAGGGCTGCAGGCATCGGAGGATCGTAGAATTTACAACTGCCTTTACGACTCAACAGACTGTGAATTTGTTAGAGCTGGAGAAAGCGGGGTCCACACAAAGGCACCGCACGGCCAAGTATACTGGCAAGGAGAGCCTGCCTACGCAGCCTTTCCTCGCCAGTATACTCTGTATGGGAACGTGGCGGTGCGGAGCAACATCCTGTTTAACGGTAATGGTACCATTAATGTTGTTCGGTATCTTTGACAGAGGGGAATTTACCAACATCATAGAGGTGATTTAAAAAAAGTGGACAGATGTAAAACGGCGAGTATGGGAAGAAGTAAAGCAGGGTTTGGACATCTGAAGGGCAAATAAATTTCGTGTCGAATGCATGAAGATAAACTGTAAGTACTTTCTTATATCGTTTCTTATATTTTATGTTATTACAGCATTCTATATTCATACAGTTTTCAAGGAAGCAGCAGCAACAAAACTTGCCACAGAAGTATTGCTTAAATATTCTTAAAATGTGGTGTGAATTGAAATATTTAACTCGAAGTTCTTAGAAATAATTTAGATTTCGCCACAGTTGAGGTAGTGGCTTTTTGTCTCTGCCACCAGAGCAGTAATCCGTGGACGAAACGACTAAAAACTCGAGGGCAAATCCATATTTTGGTCGCCGTCATTATGTTTTCTTGCCGTGCATCTAATCAGGCTCGATACTCTGATTGTTTAAAGAAAAGGGACAGACTTTCTCTTTGCACAGAGGCATTCGGGAGATAAAGGTCACAACGTGCGTGAGTAAATCAACACACCGGGGCTGGCGCCAATTTGTAATGAATCATGTTATGTCCACCAGACAAATACTCCACGTACTTACATTCCGATATTACAGGTCACCACGAAGTGCACGTGTAGCTGGCCAGATTTGTCACAACTTTCCTTGTAGAAACGTGATTACTGATTAATCACTGGGTTGATTTGTGCACATGGTTGTTCATAATTCAATATCTGGCATGGAAACAGCGAATAGGCGGTTACGTAAATTCCGCGTATGTAACTAAACAAGAACGGGCTTTGTTTTAACTGAGACACGTAACGAAGATATAAGGACACTTTTAATCAGGCTGGTAAGGCTATCTATATGACTAAGGGAATAGGGATAAAATTGGTGCAGCGAAATCACGTTCAAAACATAAACTGAATTAAATGGCAACTGAGCTGTTTTGAAGATTACTCTGTTCCTGATACTGCAGGCTATACAGTGAAAGAAACCATAAAATTACCTCCAATAAACAAAAACCGTTTAATGTAGAAATAGAAAGAAATAACAAGACTTTGAAGTAGGAAATTAGAAAATTAAGTTTTATTCACAGTGTGTTTACATGGTTTGTTCCCTTTAATATATGAAAAGCCGCATTGGTCCGCTGCTTCGACAAAATTATTGTACACAAAATTTGTGAGGGAAAGAAAGAAAGAAAGAAGGAAAGAAGAAATGGGCCTGAAGGAAACAGGAAAAGGCGGGAGGAAAAGAGAAAGAAAGACATAGACACAGGAAGGAAAGGAACAAGGACAGGAAGAATGAACTCTTTGTTTTAAATGCCAAATAGAGCAAGATAGACTGACGTGGGAATGTGCAGATCACACAGTCTACATTTCTTTATAGGTTAAGGGGGCAGCACCAATAGTGATGATATAGCAGTGCTTTTAAATGGACTAGGAATGCCTCCTACCGAATTTTTACATATTTGCCATTCGTAAACACCTTTCAACTGTATTCTTTGCTACATAATCCTCTGTATTTACCCGACTCCAACCGACGAATTGAAAGACCATATCGGAGTAGAAAGGTAACTATGTGACGTCATTTCTGTGTTTCCTGTAAATCGTTTCAGAACTCCCCTATATACCAGTAAGCTTTTGTACGAAGATTTTCTTTTAGAATAATGGTTGTGTTCGAAAGTTTCGAGGAACAACTTTGAATTCTACAACACGTGAGCCTTTCGATGTTCTGCTGAGTAAGTGCACAGAAGATATATAATTGTTGCTTTGCACGAGCTTTGTCTTGGGTGTAACAGTGTGGCCAAACAGCTTATTGACCACAGTCACAAGAATCTACTAAGCTTGACTTCTCCTTATATGGAAGGTTGTTTATGTGGACTGTTGAAAGGCACATTAATCTAAGGATTAGGTAGTGTACGAAAGTGACAACTCTGCCATTTTCATGTTTGCACCGTGCATCAATGACAAATAAACACTTTATTGTCCAACTGATGCACAAATATATAATTCGTAGATACAACTAAAATTATAAAATATTTATATATGCTGCCGTAACACCGGCCATGTCCATGTCAACGGACACGATAGAACCATTTTTGTAATTTTAGCCAAGCACTGTAAAAGGCTCCCTGATGATGGATCCTCTCTGATCCGAAACATGTTGGAGCACTTTTAAATATTTTATAATTTTAATTGTATCTAATAATTATATATTTGTGCATTAGTTGGATAATAAAGTGTTTAATTGACAATTCTGGTGTTTATATCGCTTTTACACACCCGACATGTCACACACACACACACACACACACACACATATATATATACATATATCTTTATTTACTCTCATTTTGAATGAGAAATATGAGTAAAAAACCTTGTAAGAAAATTACACGAGGTGTTTCATACTTTGTGTTTTATACGTAAGACTTTAAAGCACAGCGATTACTATACGTACCACCATGCTGAACATTTCAAACTTCTACATAAGGCCAAAAAGCAGCGCTTCTTAGGTAAACGGGGAGAATTGAGGAGAAAGTATTTTAAGTCCGCTTTCTTGTGTCACTTTTTTCCAAAAATGCTTCATACAATTTTCGTCTAAATGCTGCCACTCCTACCAGAAGGAAAAAATGAAAGCAGGTGAAGAACCTCCAAAAACAACTTTTCCGTCCATAAGGGGGGGGGGGGGGGGGGGGGGGGGGGGGGGCCATCATACAAAAAATATTTTTATTTTTTTTTTCTTTTTTTTTTTTTTTTTTGATCTTCTCTCCTTTTACTCTTTTTCTTTATTTTTTTTTTGTGTTTTGGTTGCTCTTTCTTTCCGTCTTTTTTTCCCTCCAAA
>Ga0123355_10006216_pt1 | contig 17645 bp, 10 predicted proteins | sample TergutEmb28metaG_3_FD_89872 | JGI IMG/M metagenome (GOLD analysis project Ga0123355, IMG submission 89872) | Embiratermes neotenicus P1 segment gut microbial communities from Petit-Saut dam, French Guiana - Emb289 P1 | ecosystem: Host-associated > Arthropoda: Insects > Digestive system > Gut ...
AGAAGTGTAACCGACTTCTGAGGTTGGGACGCCCATGAGGCGCGGTTACGTTGTCCCGATGATGTGAGTGGTGATATAGGAGGATATAGTGCCAGGAGGGCCCTTAAACCTAATTTCTACTAACCTACCGAGACCATTGTCACCGCGGGTATCCTCCCCTTCAGGGAAAATTCCCACGGTAGAACCGGGAATCGAACCCGGGACCTCATGATTAGTAGTCAGAGACTCTGACCACTAGACCACGAGGCTGGTCGTAACGAGTGATGTTAAAATCGACATTCGTGAACGAATTGTATTTAGTTATTTGGATGGAATTCGTCTCTCGCAGGACTGGGGCCTGGGGCCAGTGGCAGGTTTTTGCGAGCAAGATTTTGTTCCTAATGGACTGTTTATGGCGTTGTATGTGGAACCAGCATCAAACATTCGCAGTATTCTGTTGTGTCCTGTGCGCCTTGTCCTTTGGGCGAGCCTGTGAGGCATTCGTCGTTGCGTTTCTGTGGACTGACTGCCCACTTACAAGCACTCCGTTGTCACACAGGCCATTTCTGCAATTGTCCCTATTGTCCCTCTAATGCATGCGAGTCCCAACTTATTATCGGACGGCAGATAGCTGGATGAGTCAGAACTGTATTCACTTCCTCATTCCAATTGTTTGTGCGCAGCGTAAGTGATGAATTTTGTGGCTTTAGTGGAAGCCCTGAAACAGAATAGGATTTTCCGGATGATGTACCATAACCACTATAATTTACTGCTTTGTGAAAACATCACTAAACATGTTTGTGATGCTGCCATGTAAGTATTTTTCAACACAGAAATGCAGAGTAAGCGAAGAGTTCCTGTGCACGTGTGCAAGAAGGGTGCCGCACTGCGCTGAAGAGAAGTCCCACAGCTGAAACACCCCATGTATCATACATGTTGAATGTGTTTACGGGTGAAAGCTTATCCTAGATGCCCGTGGTCACTTCAGTCACCGTGACTTCCTCTCTAACCTATATCCTATTTCGGACACGGGCACAGGTTTTCTTCGCTCACTCTGTATATACAAAACACTGTAGGGAGTAATAACTTGCGCCGCACTGTGATGGTGTCACGGTAACGATCCCACAGTATGTATGGGTGTTTGTCAATATGTTTTTGAATTGTACTGTTGGCCGATCTTGTGTCGGTATTGCGTCTAGTATCTATGTAGATTTCTTTATTTCAGGAACCAGTTTTGAACGTGTACAGGTCAGAGGTCTTAAATCGTAATAGCTAAAGGAGAAGAGCGACTTGCTAGAATTTTTATACCGTACCATCAACATATGGGCCCGGTAGCTCAGTCGGTATAGCGACTGACTACGGGCTGGACGGTCCGGGATCGAATCCCGGTGGGGACGAGATTTTCCGCCTGTTCAGACCGGCCCTGGGGCCCACCCAGCCTCCTGTAAAATGGGTACCGGGTCTTTCCCGGGTGTAAAGTGCGGCCGGGGCGTGCTGCTGACCACTTCTAGTGCCGCGGTCATGGAAAAGTAGAGCTATACCTCTGCCCACCCTCTGGGCCACACCGGGCCTGTAACGTGATCACTTTACCTTCTACCATCAACCTACCTTATTATTTTGTATCTGCTCACATTGATTTTTGAATTATCACGTGTTTCATCTGACGATGCCAACTGTGGTGTGTATAGTAGTACGGCACGAAAAGTGAGAGCTTGATTATGTACGGTGATAACGAGGACGCAGAAGGACACAGACGTTCATTTGAAGCTAGAGCTATAACAGAATTTGTTGAGGGACTGAGGGAAATTGACAGTTAGGAGACTTGAGTCTCTAGACCGAGATACAGACCTCGTATGTCCTGAATACGGAGCATTCTAATGCAACAGCGGTTGATTTAACTTAATGGACTTTAGTAACCGCTACAGTACGTCGTTTCTGATTGATTGATTTATTTATTGATCGATTGATTCGTAGGTTATCTTAACGCTTACAGATACAGACATTAAGATGAGAAATAGTCATGAACGGGAATTAGAAAATTGTGGTGTGTTAAACGATTGATTGATTGATTGATTGATTGATTGATTGATTCGTAGGCTATCTTAACGCTTACAGATATGCAAAATAATCATGAACGGATATTAGAAAATTGTGGTGTGTTAAATGTTTTATCGAAGGGGTTTCCTGGAGAGAATTAAGAAATCTATAGAAATCTTGTCACGGTAGCCGGTAGTACGCAGAAAATGTTGAATCCTTAACCCCATGTGCTAATACGTTGGGTTCATTATTTCGTCATTTCTTTACAGGCTCTTTCAGACGTCCAGGCATTATCACCGGTTGAAACAAAACAGGCTCGAGACAGTTTTAGCTCTAATACAATGTAACTGTTTACGTACAGCTAATTTGCCTCTGTGCTTAGAGGTTGCAAACGGCAAGTGGACGATATCGCCATTTTTTAGACTTCGGCAACTTCGAGTGTGCACACGAGTGGCCATAGGACACTCCACATTACCCGCGGGGGATGATGACAGAGGTTGCATTGTGTCACCGAAACAGCCGCCGGGGAGGGGGGGGGGGGGCGAATACAGTACTCCTGCTGGGAATCTGATCCCGCTCATTCCTGTTCCTGTTTGAGGTATCCTGATTAACATTTTTTTTTTTTTTTCGCGCGTAAAATATCCTTGCCCACCCGTCACGAACTGATGCTTGAACCAGTTTTGAATCCAAATTTGTCTGTATAATTTCATTTTCGTCACTTAATATCCATTCGCTCCTAACCACCCGATGAAAATCTTCGCAGTGATGAGACTTGGACCGCTCTTGTTTCCATTGCTTAGCGCGAAGGTCTTTCTCAACCCACCACACCTCCATAATCAAAGTGCCTGGCCATGTGGTCGTCCATCTTGATCTCATTGAATGATCGAGATGACGTAATTGCCAGGGTGACCAAACATTTCTTTTTCAACCGTGAAGATCGTACGTTTCTAAGGGCATTTTACGTCTTTAAAGTACAGCACCGTCACTACTTTTAGCATCCTTCAGAGTCTTTTCGTCATTGTTACTGTTGTTGCCTCAGCTCTGCATAATTATTATTGACAGGTGCCGAGATGGTATAATCCGAAGCTTAAACACTTGTTAGATGTCATTTCCACCCATTTTCCCTCCCCCAAAACCGCCTCCTTGACACCGATCTCACTGTTCCTTCTCGGCCTATGCATTTCTTGGTTCTTGCACCCGAGCTGCAAGTCTGCGCAAGTGTAACCTTGATTTCGCTGTCTCATTAGTACCAGTTGCTTGACGTGTAATAACGTCATTGCCCTTAAACCTTATGGATCGCAGGTCACAGGCTAATAGATTACTCTTCTCACAGTCATATAAAACGGTTGAGAAAGTAACTGCTATGTCCTCCGAACTAGATCTTTTATGGAACCAGAAGTGTCAGCACGGTTTATGTCCCTTGCTGCAGTGTTTCTCAATTTTTGTGAGACCGCGGCGCGGTATATTCTTTTTTCATAAGACTAGGGCCCGGTCCCAACAAATTTACTCGTAAATACCTTTCATTTTTTTAAGTTCGTACATTAACATAAGTATTAATAATTAATTATGGCATAATCATAAAGAGTATTAGTACGCTTATGTATACGGTGTGGCATGTTGACAAATATAAAATCATATTTAAATTAGTTATCAATCATTGGACTAATGAAATCTTGTAGTATGTTGTAGTTTCCTCAGGCCAACATCTGGGTCTGTGCTTTTCGACACATTCACGAATATTATTCTCCTCAGAATTTTTGCACTATAAAATATTTATTCATGAAAAATTCTTAGAAAATTAAAATGACAAATTCCGGGGGAACCTCTCGCGGCCCGGTATAATTGATGGCAGGGGACCCCGGTACCGGGCCGCGGTCCGGAGGTTGAGAAACACTGTCTTACTGGAACAGTTCGAAGCCAGGCTCATTCAGACTTCTTCTTGGTATATGGAATATTTTCAAACTAAATGTACTGTTCGTTTCACCTATGCGTGCTAGATGTTTCTTCCAACTCAGATACATTTGTTTCAACAGCCTAAAATAGTAGGCAATAAATGCCGACTGTGGTAGAACTCGTCATAATGTAATTTTCTCAATTCACCCGTTACTTGACCCCAAGCTTTGGGGGTGCTTCCCCTGTCTTAGAAAAGTAATTTAAGACTGAATGACGCATTGCCACGCCAAGTTAACGCGTTCCTCGAGGGAAGATGACGCATAGCGCATATGTTTTAAACAATGAGCTCTGATTGGCCAATCAAAAGTGAGACATATTCTGCTCTTGACCAAGCAACCGGTTATTTGCATAATCGCCGTCGTATTCGCTGGCCAAAAGTGCGTTCGGCTGGAAGGGGGTAATAATAACATCTGTGTTTCTAGTAATTCAGAGGGCAACACGCCTACTCAAAAGTTGTTACCAGCTTCAAAGTTCGGCCCTTACGTTCAATGACTTATTATTGGGTGTTGGGTTACATACTGCTTTCTTTTCCTCGAATACAAAGTTAAACTCTGAAGCATCATAAAAGGGGCGAAAACAGATGGCAGTGGTCCTCTGTCTGGACTGGGTGTATAGGGAAAGTATGTTTGAATTGCGCTCAGTTTCTAAACGAAGCACACAAAAATGCTGTATGGGTTTGTATACATTTACTTACAATCGGGGCATGGTCCTTGTACCTGTACAACTGCAATTTCTAACCACCATACTAAGACGCCAGTGCCAAGCCACTTTATTTAATCTGATGTGCCCCAGAGCTCTTCCGTCCTGTCTGTAAAGGGAATGATTCCCTTTGCCCCTACAGGAGATCAGATCCCTTCAGTATGATCCACGTAAATACATTCAGACGCTCGCACAGTTCTGTGTGGACACATTCTCCTGCTGTCCGCTAATTGACAGACTTGCTTCTCCATTTGGAAGGCGTCACTGTGCGAACAAATGAGTGTCCTTTCTAACAAGACAGGGTATCCCTGGGGAGAAATGATGGATGCTTCGAGTCGTTAATTGAAGGCCCTCGAGGTCACGGGAAGTTTAATTGCCTAAATGGAACGCGCTCTCTGCTTTAAGTCTGAAGTTTGTTCTTTATTATTGTGCTGGCGGTTAACATGTGTTTGAAAAAATAAGATCATTGTAACTAAAAATTAAATTTTTAACCCATGTAAAGTTGTATGGGGCAGTGGTTTTCATTCGGTGGTATGGTACGACTGGTGGTACGCTGAGTGTCGTCGTTACGTAGGCGAAGTTTCTTGGGTGATTAAAGTGTTTTTCTTAATTGAATTTTGAACATGTTTAATCGCATTGTTAAAATTGTTGAAATGTATATAAACGAAAAGAAAAACACTTATAAAGTATTTATAAAGTTAAACTAGGAAAATACAAATTGCATGTTATTAATATTTTCGGTATCTCGTAGTTCGCGTATATGTTTTTCGTGACAGTGCTACGCGAAGAAAAGAAGTTTGAGAAGCACTGGTATAGGGGATGTTTCTAAAATACACAGCACCAGTTTAGGTAGGTTAGTGGTGGTGGTGGTGGTTTGTACTACTCACTCAATATTGTGCGGATGATAAAATCGAGAAAAATGACATGGGCTGGGCATGTGGCGCGTATGGGTGAGGAGAGGGGGGTGTTTAGGCTCTTGGTGGGGAAACCGGAGGGAAGGAGACCACTGGGGAGACCTATGCGTAGTTGGGTGGATAATATTAGGACGGATCTCCAGGAGGTGGGATGTGGGTATATGGACTGGATTGGGCTGGCCCAGGATAGAGACAGGTGGCGGAAGCTTGTGAGTGCGTTAATGAACCTTCGGGTTCCGTGAAATGTGGGGAATTTCTTGACTAGCTGCAAACCAGTTAGCTTCTCAAGAAGGACTCTGCACCATGGAGTAAGTAAGTGGTGGTGGTGGTTGTGGTGGTTGTGGTGGTGGTGGTTGTGGTGGTGGTGGTCGTGGTGGTGGTGGTGGTGGTGGTGGTGGTGGTCAACGCACACAAAGAATTTAGAACGTCCGAGTAACACGAGTCTTTGGATGCTTCGTCTTGGAGTCGTGGCCCATTTTATTTTGAAAAGAGAAGAAAGCATTCGAACATAGAAGTGACTGTTCTGATACCAGAAACTTACTAATATCCGTATGCTTTCCCTCAGCGCTGTATTCGTTTTTAAGGATCATTACAGGCGCTAAAAGTTTCAGGAGTGTTATGAATTTACTGGCATGCGTATCATGTCATCTGTTGTATAGAGTCATAAGTTTATCAGACCAGTATTGTTTACCACTTTCTGTCACCAAGCTTATCTCAATAAACATGGCCGCTATAGTGGCCTACCCAAACGCGCGTTGGACTAGCCGTGGAAAATGGTAAACGAATTGGTCAGTTCAAACAAGGACCTGGGAGTTATACGGAATCTTGAACTTCCTTAGCTTACAAAATACTTGTCCATCCATACATAAAAATTGAGTGGGTTTGAAGTCGGGTGATTTTGTAGACCACACAAGTGGTCAGCATTGACTTGTCTATCGTTCCGACCGTCATTGAAGTATGCGATGCCAAAATGTGCCCTGTTGTCTGGTGGCATGTATTATAATAGCTGTGGAAAGGCAGTGTGTAGAGGTCATGATAAACTGCCCTGGTCATCTTCTGCTGGTAAACTCGTGCATATGCTAGCGTATGTCCAATTATTCTAACACGCATTTATTGAAAAATCGTTGTTAATCACATGACAAGTGAAATGTTTCCAAGTCCGAGCAAGAGTACGTCCAGTGACTCTTTTTCCGTAGCTGGTTTTGTTAGTTATATGGCATGGATACACACATTTTCCAGAAATCTTGGAGCCACATTAAAATTCTAGATGTTAGAAGAGTGACATGAAGTAGGATTCATTCCGAGGACCCACAGATGTTAGTCGCCGCCTTACAAAATTTAGTTGACCGGGCGACCTGGTACCCGGCATTTGTGCATCGCTCGTTTATGGTATCAGGTTACTTTGCCGGTTCCCACATAGTACCTCTGGATCAATTTACGAATTTCCACGAGACGCTGTAGGAACATCCAAGTCCACACCCCCCTTCTTTCTTGCTAGTTTATTATTTTTAAACTTATTTTTGTCAATACCAGGGTGGAGAAAACTACATAATGAGGAGCTTAATGTTCTGTACTCCTCACCCAATATTGTGCGGGTGATAAAATCGAGAAGAATGAGATGGGCGGGGCATGCAGCGCGTATGGGGGAGGGGAGAGGCGTGTACAGGGTTTTGGTGGGGAAACCTGAGGGAAAGAGACGACTAGGGAGACCCAGGCGTAGATGGGAGGATAATATTAAGATGGATCTTAAGGAAGTGGGATGTGGGGGGTATGGACTGGATCGAGCTGGCTGAGGATAGGGACAGTTGGCGGTCACTTGCGAATGCGGTAATGAACCTTCGGGTTCCATAAAATGCGGGGAGTTTCTTGACAAGCTGCAAACCGTTTAGCTTCTCAAGACGGACTCTGCTCCATGGTGTAAGTAAGGAGTAAGTAATACCAACATAGCTTAGTTCTAAATTTCGAAATGCGAACGACTTGTTTCACCTAGTGTCGGGTCTTGCAGTATTCCTGAAATGTGCCAGGGTTTAAGAAACACTTTTATACGTTAAAAATTAGGTACCTGGCCATGGTTCAAAATGTTGCTGTTAGATGGACAACCATAACGGAGAAAGTGAACTAGTGGAAATTATAGTGATTGATTTGTTTGATTATCGTTGCACATAAAGAGAGCGGAAGGGGCGTTGGCGGCCTTTAATAAACCGAAGTAAATGAATTGTTGTCCTTGTAACATACCGCGAAGACGGAAAGCGTTTCGAAGGATATTTTAATACTCCGTAGAATATCTTGAGCTGTTGTCAGCTCTTACAACTGTTTTGAATAGTTTTGACCTCTGGGCACATATTTGAATGTGATGAGTGGTGTGCTTGGCCACGTGGAACCCATTTCGCAGAGCATAACGGGGTTCAGACTGCAGATATGTTGACATCGTGTTTGAATCTCACAGCGAACCAAGCGAAGTGAAGACAGCGCTCTTGAGTCGCGTTCTTTTTGTTGCTGTTTCTGCGCGTTACAGAATATCGGCGTCCCTTGTTGCATCAACCCACAGGTTGTGTCAAAAGTAACTTCCTTATTTTTATTAACGTCCGTTTTTTCGCTTTCTTTTTAATTTGTGTCAGCATTAGTTATACGTACAGTTTGACAATTTCTCGTGTTATACCTCTGTGCGTTTCCCGGTTTTTTAATCGAAATTGTATGCAAATTTCGTCAGATGGGTGACTGAATGTGATGTGGCAGGAAGCTGTCTTTGCCTGATTTGTGATTAGGACTTATTCAGAGTGTGCTGTGCTGCAAATCGGAAGGTCGCTGGTTCGATCCCAGTTAGTGTCACTGGATTTTTCATTGACATAAAATCCTTTCGATTGCACTATGGCCCTGGGGTCGACTCAGCCTCTAACAGAAATGAGTACCAGGAGTATTTCCTGGGAGTAAAGGCGGCCGGTGCGTAAGGCTGACAACGTACCACCATCCTGTGCCTTTGTCACGAAAGCTGGGAGCCTTAACTTCCTGGAACCCTCTGGGCCCCTCCGGGCCTGTAACGGGACTGCTTTACCTTTGCCTTTTACTTACTAAGAGAGACAGTTTATGATGGCGCCATAAGTAGGATGCCTGCCCTTAGTGCCATAAATCGAACCTGGGACCTCCACGTCCAAATGAGGCGTGTTAACCGTTACACGGCAATGGAACAAGAATACACGTAGAACGAGCATAATCTTCGGGATTTAGTACTGGGGTCAAAATATGTTTACTGTAAGTTCGGAAATTCCTTTAGAATTCTGTAAAGTGGCCGTATTTGTGCAGATTTCATTATCCGTTTCAAGTCCTCTGCAGGGCGTAGCCCGACAGTTCTATTCTCTTATGTGTGTTGCAATAAGTTAATGTGATAGTGGGACCTCTGTCGGGCCCAACCCGATTTACGTAATGTCACGTTCAAGACCAAAGTTGAATGAAGTAGACTTTTTTTAAAATTAAACAAGATAAGTTTGTTCCAGGTGAAATGTCGTATGGAAACGCAGTCCTATAAGATTAAACAGTATATTCAAGGTTCTTATTAGGCAACCACCTGCTTCATTGCATACATATTGTGTGTAGAATCTTGTAGTGTTGTGCAACCATGGGTATTTATATGCTTGTTACATCATCATAGTATTCTCACATCTGTGTGCCAGAGTAACCATTACTGATGAAACGGAGTCTGTATTCTCAATACCGTAAGTTGGGGTGCCTTTGCTCCTTAGAGGGAAAACTTTGCTCCAGACGTGACAATTGTTCGGCAGTAAATTATGAGAATGTGAACTGTACGGATTATCTAGGGAATTTTTCATGCATAAGTTTGCACCATTGGAAGCCTGCAAGGATACCATGTTTCTCACTCTCGATTTTGGTAAGTTATAAACTTGTGAAAGTGGACCGCGTAGTTCAATGGCTTTACCTGCTGAAAAATCGTTTACTTTACTCTTGCGGCAAACATCGTATCGTAGTAAGTAAACTAAAAAAGGTAAATCAGTCCCATTACAGGCCCGAGGTGCCCAGAGGGTTCCAGGAAGTTAAGGTTCCCAGATTACGTGGCAATGACCCGCGATGGTGGTAAGGTTGTTAGCCTTGCGCACCGGCCGCTTTTACCCCCAGGAAATACTCCTGGTACTCATTTCTGTTAGATGCTAATTCGACCCCAGGGCCATAGTGCGATCGGAAGGATTATGTCAATGAAAAATTCCAATGACACCATCTGGAATGGAACCAGCGACCTTCATGTAGCACAGCGCCTTAACCGCTGTGCTACCGCGGTCCCATCAGAGTAAGTACCTACCTAAAATGTTAACTGATTGTTTTCGTTTTATTTAGTATATTTGTAGTTATTTTGCCATTAATTTCATGGTACTTTTATCGCTGCTTTGAGCTAGGGGTAACTTTGTCCCGTCTTTGACCGAAAAATATATATTCGTGATAAGCATATCTATTTTACGACTATCATAAGTATTCTTTTTGAGACCTAACGCAGAGATAAGCCCCGACTTAACACTGTGCAAGGGTCCGAAATTTTGGTAAACTGGAAAATTCCCAAAACATGGAACAAAGTCACCCCTTACTCACGGAATTCTAATAGTTGTGTGTCAAGTTACAGACGAGACGCGTTTGCTGGTGTGGGTCTTTGCTTGTTAGTGTGTGTGTGTGTTGATTCATTCTTGCGTTGCTTTGCTTGTTCAGCTGTACACTGTAGACCCACTTATGAACGGATTAAGTGGGGAAGTGGGTGGTACGATAATACCGGCTGTCCGGTACTTCCGAATTTTGTGTTTGTATTCTAAAAGGTCGCTAAATTGTATTATAGTACTCTGTAAATGACCCTAATGCATAACAATGATACACAAATATAATTTAGCTTGTTTTTTGTTTTGGTTTTGTCGCGACTGCCCTAGTGGACCAGGGCCTCCTCATTCACGAGGTTTCTAGATCACACTCAGCCACACACCAGTCAGTAGGGCTCTTGTGGATGAGTTATCAGCTCGTCACAGAGACTTCTACCTGACAAAACACACAACACTCACAACAGTGCCCCCCATGGGATTCGAACCCACAGTCTCAGCAGGCGAGCGGCCCTAGAGCTACGCTTTAGACCGCGCGGCCACTGGGATTGGCAATTTAGCTTGTAGTGAATGTAAATAAATGTTAATTACACAGACAAAACTGGACGGTAATCGGACGTGGTTCACACATTCCCATTGCGGACCAAAATTTCTGAGCCTACAGATTTTGTCCGGTGTTTCCTAAATCCTTGCATAATGGGTTCTTTCATGGCGTATCTGCGGTACAGAGTATATGGCTTAGGCTGGAAAAATATTGCTTGCATCATCAATGTTCCTCCGGAGGTTGGTGCACATCAGCAAACTACACGGCGTCACGCAGCAAAATATAGTAATTACTGTCACCAGTGCCTTGGAAACCTCAAATCTGACGTGGCAGAGTGCTCGTTCGTCTGAATCATGAATTTGAAAAGCTGATAAGGATGAGTCGTGGATTAGACAACTCCCCAGTAAATGACAGAAGGACAAGGAAAAGGTCGGGTCAGCCCATCTCCGGGTCCATGCCCTAAGAATGAGTACTGACTGATCCCCACTTTATAATATGAGTAGGTATGGATCCTGAAGTTTCACAGACGTCTTCACAGGACGCCATCACTGGTCCCTAATCTGAGAGTCACGGATCCAGTCTACGTCCTAATATCCTGTTTTCTTAAGAGCCATTCTAATCATATAATAGAAACCCGCAAATGCAGCTTTGTTAAACCAATATTTTAATTTTTTACGGTGTCTTCTACATGTTTCCAACACGAGGGTTCATCTTCAGGAAGAGAGTTGCACGGTACATGTTTATGTGCAATGGTATAAGCAGTCTCTTCCACCTACAAGACTGCTGATACCGTTGGCATGTAAACAGATTGTACCATACCTGTTCGTACATCCACCTTCCTGAAGATGAGCTCTCTAGGCTCGAAACATGTAGAAGACGTCGTAAAAATTGAAATATTAGTCGAACGGAGTGCATTTTGTTAGTTTATATAATAAAATTGTATGACAGTGCACGGTGTAAAAAACATTGTCACTCTGGTATTTTCACATTTTTTTCGGCAGGGTATCCGAAGTGGTCTTGTTTCCTTTAGGCTCAGTGAGCCAAACCCTCTATGCGTCTTCTGTCATGCATAGCACATGCCCTTTCAATCTTATTTTCCGTTATATGATGATCATTACGATATTTGACGGGTAGTGCAAATCACGACCCTCCTCACTGTGTAGCTTTCTCGAACTTCTGTCGTACGTCCAAATTATCTTTCCCAGCACACTGTTCGCCAGTACCCTCGGTGTACGTTTTTTCTTTAATGTGAGAGACAAAGTCGTTTATAGTGGTAATATAGTTTTACTTTTGCCATTTGTGGTTGCATTATTCTTGCCCCCCCCCTCCCCCTCGATTGTGGCGGTAATATCAAGTTATTTTTACCGTTTATGTTGGTAGCATCCTGTAATTTTTACCGTTTATAATGGTAAAGCTGACCGGTTTCGGTTATATGTTACCTGTTTGTTCAGATCGCCACGTGTTTATTAGGCAGTCTGTCCTCAGACCAACCAAAAACCATTAAAATTTTAGTCCAGCAACGTTCACCGTCACTAGCGTAATGAATATGGAATAAGGTCCGCCACGCCGATGTACCGTATGTTTCGCAAATACTGTCATCCTGCAGCCAATTAGAGAATTCCCGCAGCATGTTTGCGCTACGTCAGGGGTTATAAATAGAACCACTGGCTAGCTGAACAAGTAAACCGGTTACAGAGAGCGTATTCACATTTTTCTCTGTTCCATTGATTAGACTTTTGCTGCTTTTCCTCAGCGCTCGACTTAACGCCCCTTAGGTCTTCAATCTTGCTAACGAGGGCTTTCTCTCAGGTTTCTAAAACCCGATACGGATGAAGGTTTTCCGTGTAAACCCCCGCAGTATTGTATCTGGATTTCGTCTTAAACAAGTATCTGTTTTTATGGGTTGTAAAGCGCAGTGCACATAGCGAAACAAAAAACTCTGCCGGCCCTGTCTGCGTTCATCTTCGAAACACTGCAGTGGATTTTCATGAGAATTGGTAATTTATGTGTACTGTAAATGTTACATGGCACTTTCAGTTATTGTCATCGTAGATTCGATGTGACCCTGCTATTATATGGGGGACCGCGGTAGCACAGTGGTTAAGGTGCTGTGCTACAGATCGGAAGGTCGCTGGTTCGATCCCAGCTGGTGTCATTGGAATCGACTCAGCCTGTAACAGAAATGAGTACCAGAAGCATTTCCTGGGGGTAAAGGCGGCTGGTCCGTAAGACTGACAACCTTACCACCATCCTGTGCCGTTGTCATGAAATCTGGGAACTTTAATTTCCTGGAACCCTTGGGCCACTCCAGGCCTGTAACGGGTCTGCTTTACCTTTACCTTTACCCGTACCTGCTATTATATGAAGCTGAAGTCCAAGACCTTCCTCGCTCAATTACGAAAAATTGGCACATGACTTAAAATGTAGATCTATGAAGATGTTTTTTTACTTCTAGAACCAATTAAACTTTGTGACTTGGGAAGTCGTACTCGTTCGATGAGTTTTCGCCTTACTGGCAGTTTTCGAAGATAGATTGAAGCTCCTAAGTCGGTTGTTGTACCTCTGTCAGTGGGGACATTGTTATGATAGGTAAGTGGATTGAAATGACACAGTAGCACATGGCACAGAGGATTCTGGTCTTCCGAGATGTTCCGATGTGCAGCGAATAGGCCACATGTTCCGACATTTCAAAGGAAGTGTTCGTCTCCAAAGTTAGGTAGGTCCTACGTACCCTTGACGGTAGTCCAGCCCTTCTTGGGCTGTTGGAAGATGAGGGAACAATGACATTTCGAAACGTCGGTAACTGTTTACCAGTCGCCAAGGTGTAACGTCCCAGAAGACTTGAATCTTGAGAACCGCTTTTGCGAGAAAGTTTAAGCATGAAAAATTTTGGAGTTTTATATCTTATAAATATAGAAGATGTGCTGCTTCGTTTCTTCTTTTTAGGCGCGACAGCTACTATTAACTTCATCATGTCTGTCTGTCCGTTCGTCCGCCTGTCCGCATGGAACTTGGCTTCTACTGGTCAAATATTTATGAAATTTGATATTTGAGTATTTTTCGAAAATCTGTCGAGAAAATTTAAGTTTCATTAAAATCGGACGACAGGAACAAGGGCTACTTCACGTGAATACCAATGTGCATTTTTGATCATATCTCGCTCAGTTCTTCATGGAATGGGAAATGTTTCAGATAAAAGTTGTAGAGAAAACCAGAACCAGAACATACATACATCTTATGTTCAGTTACATTATTTTAATTCTTGCCGTTTATGAGATAATGTGGAAAAATTTTTGTGGAGCCGGACAGGCTGAATATGACAATATAATACGGGGCATGCGCTTTGCATGCTGGATGCCTAAGGTTACAGACACACTCAGAATATGTAATACTGCTTTCCCACTGCAACAATGGTAGCACGAACGCGCCTGTTTTACTTTATAGGTACATTGCCTGCCTCGTAAATATTTAAAATCGCCTAATTTGTGTTGGTGTAATTGATTTTTACCCCAGGAATGCAAAAGTAGTGTTCACCACAGTTAGGCTTGTTGAAACGAGGCAACAGAAGTGAGTGTTACAGTTGTTAAGTACGATGTTTCTTAGCCGTCTCTAAACGAGCAGTATTGTTGCGCATTGTTTTTCCTTGAATTAGTATTGTGCAGATATTTTTTCTCCCTAGATGACTCAACATTACTGTGCAGTATTTCATTTTGCTCGTGGATCGGGTGCAGTAGGAAGTTGGAGTACTACTGACCCTGCTGGTGTGGCCTCTTCTTTAGCCCTGTGTTGAGAAAGAACGAAACAGGAAATATCTCCAGAGTGAAACAGTTCTGGCGCGTTCGCGTAAGCATTGTAGCTATGGGCACATAATGGTGAACTCACTTTTGTGCTGCTGAGCTATAGACGTCACTGTCGATATAGAATGTCGAAAGTGTTGCCATGGGAACGCAACAGCGAGTGATCTTTTGTATTGTTGAGCTACACGGTCGCTGTCAGAAATAGAAAATGTACTTAGGGGTTCATGTGAAGTACCCGGCGTTTATGTCCGATCGTAAGCAAATCTGAATTTTCTCTACAGATTTTAATAAACGTCTCCACTACGAAATTTCATGGAAACCTTCGTATGTTGAACGGTTTAAGTAGGACAGTTAAGCGGAGAGTGCTTAACGAAGGATGCAAATTTTGGTGTACTTGTAGAAGTTATGATCGTTTATCATTTCTCCTTTACGACGGTGAATGTTGAACTCTAACCCAGCAACAGATTAAAATAATTCTGTGACCAGAGATGAGGTTTCTGAGACTAGTAGAAGGTTACAGTATCACAGGCAAGAAAAAGAAAGAAGCAAACATGTACAACCTAACACCAGAAACAAAATAATACAAACAGAAATATTTGTAGAACGTAACAGTAAGACTGCCCGTCTCAGTGGCCGCGCGGTCTAAGCTGTTGGTCTGCGGCCGCACGCCTGCTGAGATTGTGGGTTCGAATCCCACCGGGGACATGGATGTCTGTCTGTTGTGAGTGTTGTGTTTTATCAGGTAGAGGTCTCTGCGACGAGCTGATCACTCGTCCAGAGGAGTCCTACCGACTGTGGTGCGTCGTGTGTGATCTAGAAACCTCGTGAATGAGGAGGCCTTTGCCCACTGGGGGGGGGGGGGGCTGTTGCGCCAAAAACAAACAAAAACCGTAAGACTAGCAAGAGACCAAGCTGCGTGAAAGGTATGAGGCTAAGTACAATCAGCAAACGATGGGGAACGGATAAAAAAAATGTAAATAACATCTGCAAGTTTTGATGATGTCAGAGCGGTATTGATAAAGATTCGAGTCTGCTGGGGTATTGCGTCATGTCGGCTATTAAATAGCTACCGACGTTTCGGAGGGGCGTAGTGTCTTCATATTGAGGGATTGGAACAGGCGGGTGAGTCTAGGTAGATAATGGTGAAGGTTCTTTCTACCGAAGTGTTGTGCATTTAACCAAATGCAGTTAAGAATAACCGAACGTTACATACTGTGTAGTTTACAGGAATTAGCAATAGCTTTATGTCCGCAATAAAACAATAGCAGTGTCACCAAATTGCAGAAAATCGTGAATTGCATTTCGGAAATACTCTGTGTGTGAACTTTATCCATTCATAACGAATTTAACGACGACTTTTTAAAGCATGGGTTGCAGTGGAGCGTTAAAGGAGCTGAGGGAATGAACGCCACAAATAATGAGTCGGTAGTGTCACCGTCCGTGGGCCCACGTTCGATTCTCGTTGCTGGTCGAAGCAAGTTTAATCCCTCCGCACCCTACACTTGCCACCACTTGAATGGGCGCCAAGCTAATTAGTTATTCCAGGTGAAGTGGATGGGACTCGCAACTTAGCTTACACAGTGGAAGGATACGGAAGGCTTTGCCGAGTTCACAAACGTGTTTGCGCTCCGGCGAGCAGCTAATAAGGATATGCTACAAAATGGATGACACTTGATGGATCTATATGAGATTATTATTATTATTATTATTATTATTATTATTATTTGTATTATCGTCTCTTGTTACAGGCCTTTTCTTCCTGGTACTTCTCTTGAACCAGCGGTGATTCCCACCGCTCAGGCTTCAAGCTTCACGCTGCACTACTTTCCATATTATGTGTGATGTTCCAAGTATAGCTGTCTTTTGTAGTGAACCTATCGAATGTTTTCCTGGTATATCTTCCAAATTTTTCCTTAAGCTTCTTGTTACTATTCCAGTGGCTCCAGTTATTACTGGTATAATCATAAATTTCAGGTTCCACATTCGTTGTATCTCTATACCGAATGTGGAACCTGAAATGTACGATATTATTATTATTATTATTATTATTAAAGTTACCGGGAGAGTATAATCTACAACTCTCACAGTGACGCTGTTCTCGTAACAGGTGCCTAGGAGCTGTTGTAGGTCTGCACTTTTTTTTGGGAGGGGGGGGGGGTAAATGTGAAATTATGTTATCAGCTACCCCCTGCATCTTCTGCCTGTATCAGTATGTTGCAATCCAGTAGTAACATTTCTGACGCGTGTCTTAGCCTTCTCTGGCTGGTCAGGCAGTGAAACGCGTCCTTCTATAGTTCGTTGACCAAGTTTGCTTGCAGGATGTTGCGTAATACCCTGGGAATAGCCGTCAGACAGACGCTGAAACAGTAACGTGTGGCTGCGGGTCACAAGGTTAGTAGCCCAACATACTCTAAGTTTAAAACTAATTAGTCATCGAAACCAAACTTTGGGTCCTTCGAAGCGTAACTTCCAAATGATTTGGTTTCGCGGAAGGAACGAATAACATAACTCACAATTAACCTGAAACAAGTGACGCTTGGGAAGGAACTGGATCGTTCTAGTACAGGATGAAGACACAGCTGCACTGCTGAACACCTGTGTTTGCTGTGTTGTCGGATTCAAATTTGAAGACAGTTTCATTTTCACATACACAGAGGGGTGGCTTGCCTGATATTGAACCGGGATGTTCGAGTGCAGTAAGTATTCAGGTGGAGGTATTTGTACCATATTTCAAATTACGCTCTTAACATTTGCTTCTGTACCTTCATCTTTATTGTAACTCTCTTATGCTGAACACTGTCGAGTGTGTCTTTGCATGTTAAACACTTCTACACAACGTTTGGCGACTTCGATCTTCGTATTTTAAGATTAATGGTGGCGATTAGAATCGAACCTGGGACTCCCATATGAGGATAGTAGGCTAGAGCAGTCGCATTGTCAATTGTGACGAAATACGTAACAGTCCAGAAGAAGTTCAAGCAGCTGATGCAACTTTCAACTGGTATAGCGCGTACGGAATCTGATGGCACACGGTGGCGCACGGGAGGGGAAGTGAAGGGGAAATATGCGAATGGAGTGGGTAGCCAGCAATCTTGCACTGTATCGGAAGACGGTCTATCCAGCATTACTACCGCTG
>Ga0123355_10006217_pt1 | contig 17642 bp, 9 predicted proteins | sample TergutEmb28metaG_3_FD_89872 | JGI IMG/M metagenome (GOLD analysis project Ga0123355, IMG submission 89872) | Embiratermes neotenicus P1 segment gut microbial communities from Petit-Saut dam, French Guiana - Emb289 P1 | ecosystem: Host-associated > Arthropoda: Insects > Digestive system > Gut ...
CCCCCCCCCCCCCCCCCCCCAGATCTATCGCCGTTCACAATTACGTATTATTACACTAAACGATCTCTTCCGGCTCTTAACTTCACCGACCGCCATGTCGGTATTCTGGAACCTTGATATAATAGGTAGGAATGCTTATCAGTAAGCCCTTGCATGTGATTCAAAGGAAGAAGGCGAAGAAGTAGGGGTAGGAAGAAGGCGAGAAGAAGTTGATTATGGTGACGATAGTGGTAAAGACGAAGCTCATCCTATTGTTGGTCACGATGTCCGACACGTTAAATTTACGTTAAGCGGATATCGTGTCTGATGACGGCAAATGTGGAATCTTAATATTTCACCAAGGTTCCCTCATTCACATCAGAATGTAATAAAGGCCGTGAGGGTTCCTGGAGGCTGAGACTCCCAGATTTCAAGACAATCGGCACATGAAGGTGTCAGCCTTACATACCGGCCGCCTTTAACCTCCAGGAAATGTTATTGGTACTCATTTGTGTCAGCGGCTGAACCGCCCACAAGGCCATAGTGTGGTCGGGAAAAGTAACTCAACGAAAAATTCCAATGACATCGGGAATCGAACCGGCAACCTTCCGACTTGTAGCGCAGTACCTAAACCAACTGCGCCACAGCGTATTAAATAATAATGAAGAGTAAAAAACCAACTAGATGTCACCTATTATTTTATTGCACTTCTTATAGGCTCAACATGTTTCGGACATTACTATGCCCGTCATCAGGAGCTCGCGACTATGTTGTTAATTACCACATTGGTCGTTTCGTTCTTGGTTTGCTGTATGTTGGAGGTTACATGCGGTTAGCCTGGAGTAGTGTCCGGGCTACAGGCTAAAGCACAACTTCAGCCAGCTTTAGCCTGCAGCCCGGACACTACTCCAGCCTAACCGCACCTTATCTCCAACATACAGCAAACCAAGAACGGAACGAGCAATGTGGTAATCAACATCATATTGCGAGCTGCTGATGATGGGCATAGTAATGCCCGAAACATGTTGACCCTATAAGAAGTACAATAAAATAATAAGTGGCATCTAGTTGGTTTTTTATTCTTCAGTTATCACAATGATGCACGGTCCAATAAACATCAGATAAATAATATTTTCAAATATTTTGCGCGTTTTTCCTTTCTCCTAGGCGTGTCGACAGATGCGTTCCGACAACCATACTATGGCCTTGATTAAACAATGACGTAACGGAGCACTGATAAAGGTGAAAGCCGTTGCGGCGGAGATAAAATTCAAGCAGCAAAGCGCTGCGTTAGAAGCTGATACCAAGAGCGGCCAAGCACTCAGTTTTTAGGGAACCCATACGTTGCAACTGTTCAAACAATTAACGTATCAGCTGCCGCTTTTCGTCTCGACTTTGTTGACTTACTATAGGCCATTCAGACTGCATATGGGAACGGACAAGTGCTCGACTATACGCTTCTGCTAGTGCGAGCCCTCTTCGAATCATCTCTCAACACTCCACTTCGTCAGTTAGCTGTTCGATATTTTTACAACGCTATCAGAAGTGTTACTTCACACGACGGGACACGCTGCGATGTAGTTTGTAGAGAACATGTGCTACGAACCGGAAGGTTGCGGGTTCGATTCCCGATGGTATCATTTTATTTTTTAATGACATATATATATATATGTTCCTTTATTGACATTCCTACTTTATTTTTCATTGACATAATCCTTCCGGCCGCACCATGGCCCTGGAGTCGACCCAGCCTCTAATAGAAATGAGTAATAGGAATATTTTCTGGGGGGTAAAGGCGGCCGGTGCCTAGGGCTGACAACCTTGCCACCTTCATGTGTCGGCTGTCTTGAAATCTTGGAACCTCAACCTCCTGGAACCCTCAGGGACTGTCCAGGCCTGTACAGAGATTACTTTACCTTTACCTTTACCTTTTACTTCACATTTAATTTCATCCCTCGTCTTAAAACCTGCTTAAAAAGAAATTATTCTATCTGCGTAATTCCTGAGTTGTGATATGTAACAAAACACACCTTATCAAAAAAATAATTATTACTATTTTTAGATCAGATTTTTGAGGCATGGTTGCGTAGTTGATCCCCTCCAGCAAAGAACCACTATGATTCATAGAAATGGTAACCTTGCACATCGGATTTATCCGAACGGTTGCGCTGTTTGCTATTTCTGGAGAGGTGGCTGGTTTAGAGTGCCCACTAACCTGAGCTAGATCAATCCAGTCTACAAGCTAAGTCTTTAATTTTAAGATACATTTTAGTATTATCATCTCACATATAATTCTCCCAAATGCCTCCTTCCTTTTAGGCTTTCCGACTGAACTTTTGCATGTATCTACTCTTCCCCATACATGCTTCATGCCTTGACATTGTCAGCGCATTTTGCAACGAATGTAAACCACGAACATCCATATTAAGAAACGTTCCTAATCCTTCTGTTGCTTCATTTCTCTTTGGTCTACGTAAATATCTTTATGAACACACTACTATTGCACGCATGAACTGCTCTCTTTGCGGTTGCAGATAAAATTTTCAATATATATGTGTGTATATATATATATATATATATATATATAACGTTCATAGGACCGTGCATCGCTAATATATTCGCAGAGTACAACCATCAAGATGCAACGTTTCTCAATTTATTTATTTCTGTAAGAGGATGCACATGTTTCAGACGGGTTTTTCCGTCCATCATCAGGAGCTCAAAACTGCACATACTGCGTCAGGTATTTGTCAGACCGGCCAGGCTAGCAGCAGGTAGCAGTATTGGCCTGACAAATACCTGACGCTGTATGTGCAGTTTAGAGCTCCTGATGATGGACGGAAAACCTGTCTGAAATATGTAGAGCGTCTTACAGAAACAAATAAATTGAGAAATGTTGCATCTTGTTGGTTATACTCTGCGAATATATATTGAAAATCTTAATTTTGCGAAATTAAAGTACTGATCCGCATTTCTCGAGAGAAATTCTGGATTTTTCAGATTCACGTTCAAGTAACAAAACAGAGCAATGGTTCCCAACCTGTGGGTAGCAGACTCTCCTCCGCCCGAGTATTGCGACGTTATTCCACGGGCTCAGAGAATTTTTACAACTTATCAACAAGTCTCGCTCCTTCAGTAAGCGTTTCGTTTCTTCTGTTGTTACCTTCGTAATGAATAAATGTGAACGTATTTACAGCGATTACTGGCTTCATAATTTCCTTTGCCAGTAAATATTTCTTTAATTGACGGACCCCAAAGCACGCATATTGAAATGTGGGGATGGGATCGTTTTCAAACTCATTTTTTACGCGCGTTCACAAAATTGCGAAAAACTACTATTAGCTTCGTCATGTCTGTCCGTCCGTCCGTCTGTCCGCATGCAACAACTCAGCTCCCACTGGACGGATTTGCATGAAATTTGACATTTAAGCATTTAAAAAAAAACTGTCGTGAAAATTCTAGTTTAATTAAAATAGGATAAAATTTACGGATACTTTACATGCAGACCAATATACATTTTTTTTATAATATCTTGCTTAGTTCTTCTTACAATGAAAAATATTTCGGAGAAAATCAAAACATACGTTTTATATTCAATTACTTTTTTTTCTTTTTTTCTTTTTTTTTTCGAAAATTGTGCCGTTTATGAGACAATGTGAAAAAATATTGTAGAGCGGGACTGACTACAGATGACAATATGGCGCATGCGCGTTTCATGCTGGTTACCTAGGGCTACAAACACACACACAGGTTGTGTAATTCTTATTGCTTTTCCATTACAACAATGGTTGCACGAAGTTGTATCAATGTTACGTTACACGTACATTGCCTGTCTAATTACATCACTATCTTCTTTCATTATCTTTTTCTTTCTTTTCATTACTGTGTTTTTACGGACTGGGTCCTTATACTTGCAAAGGTTTGTAACTACTGCAGTAGAGCTTAATGGTGCCTTGTGGTTCGTCCTCAGGTGAACACGACTATCTCCGACTGTGTCTTGTTAGTTTACGGAATGATCCCGACCAGCAGTGGGATAACATCGCAGACATTACAGTCACTTCTCGCCACAAAAGCCACAATTCCAAATTCAACACAGCAGTTATCAACGACCGGATTATAACATTGAGAAATGATACAATAAACTTGATATTTTTATACACAAAAACATTAATCTCTCAGGTTCACCTTTTCTCTCTATCTGCTCTGTTTGCGTGTGATCATAATCGATTGTCCAGCCTACATATCGACGTATATTGTTGTACTGTTGTACTGTTTCACCGTTTGGAAACCATCTGGCATTCTATCAATATGCGCCCCCCTCCGGTGTTGAAGTTAGGAACGAGGAAGATTGTCTCCAATTTACTAAAGTTTATTTCAAGAAAACCAGGGCGAAGAAAGAGCGCTTGTTGTAGAAAGTAGACAGGATCCTCTTACTCTCCACCCATCACTCATATTTAGAACACTATGGAGCTCTTCTCCATTGTGTTGTGCTTGCCTGCTGCTTGCTTTGGTTTCTTTTGGTATCTCTTCCCAGATGTATTTTATTTATATCTTAACCAATCGAAAAGTTCCCAAACACGCTGTACGAATCCATTATATCTTTTCATACAACAGAATTAGAAAGATTTGCTTTTTCAAAAAAATAGGGAGCTTTTAAGAAGATGAAAATTGTGGTGAATTGTTATTAATGAAACGCTGAAATTGGAAAACTGTAAATGTGTCACAAAATTCTCTTAGGGCAACTCTGTTTAATACAGAAAAGTAAGGCCATTTAAAACTCCATACTTCTCAGGTCGTTTTATATAATTATCCCTTCAGACATCTCATACCAAATAAGTTGAACAGTTAAAAAACACCGTACAGTGACCTGCGAACGAACCATTACGGAAACCTTAGCAGCGAAATTCTATCCTGTGTTCTTCCGAACCCGAACTGGACGCGCTAAAATATAACGGCACGGTGTAATTTAATCATTTCTGCTCGTATTACAGCGATCTCGGGCAAATGCAAGGACTGTAACTCATAATGGGAAACAACCACTTCTTTATATGAATATATATATATATGTATGTATATATATATATATATTCAGTCCCTAACTCACAGTCATAAAATTTAACCCTAGGACACCTTTTTCACCTGAGCAACTTCCTTGTATACAAGAATAAACACACAAACGTACGAACACTAGCCATAAAATTTAACCCTAGGACACCTTTTTCACCTGAGCAACTTCCTTGCATACAAGAATAAACACACAAACGTACGAACACCAGCCATCATTATCATACGTACTTCTCTTTCCTTATATAAATTCTTCAGCTGAGATAGTGTCGTTAAATTACCAATTATTTTTAGATCTGCGGTTCTGACCATGGTGACTATAAAGATTACTTTCTAATGGAATTGACACCGTGTAGTTTGGTAGATGGGTAACATGTTTCAGAAGAACCTGCTGCCACCGTCTTCAGAACAAAAGAGAACACGAAGCAGGAAGCAAGGCGTTCCATCAAACGATGGTAGGCTTGCCTGTCCACAAAATGGCCTGGTGTCACATCCCATGAAATGGTAATATTCAATCGATTATTGGATTTCTCGTTCTGAAATACCATGAATAAGAATACTTACTTGCTTATTCCATGGAGCAGAGCCCTTCTCGAGAAGCTAACCGGTTTTCAGCTAGTCAAGAAATTCCCCGCATTTTATGGAACCCTAAGGTTCATTACCTCATTCACAATTGCCCGCCACCTGTTCCTATCCTGAGCCAGCCCGATCCAGTCCATACCTCCACATCCCACTGCCTGAAATCCATCTTAATATTATCCTACCATCTACGCCTAGGTCTTCCAAGTGGTCTTGTTCCCTAAGGTTACCCCACCAAAACCCCGTATACGCCTCTCCTCTCCCCCATATGCGCTACATGCCACACTCATCTCATTCTTCTCTATTTAGCAGTATATTTAGTATAGAAGACTGAAATGCCTTATTTTCAGTTGCATGACCATATAGACATCTTACTTATTATGGGAGTTACAGCTGGCCACACTGCGACTCCCCTTACACTTGGAACGCAAGTTCTATCATCCAGGACCAGTCACTATACTTTTGAGCCCCTAGTCCTTCGTACCACCCACAGGAATGTCTGGATCGCTGACAAAAGTTTATTTCAGGCGCGTCCCTCCTCACTGTGTCCGTCGTGAACCCAGAATTTGATATTTATTGTGATTAACTATAGCAGCTGGAACCCGACTTCTGAGCCAGCCTAAAATAATGTGAAAAAGTCTGGATATGACTGGCGCCTTTGTTCTGTTAATTTCTCTCTTATTCCTACTTTAACTATCGTATTTCTTGTACTTATCTCGTATATGGCGAGATATCCAATTTTTCTGCACTTGTGTCGTAAAGTCGATAAGTTCAGATTGTCAGTTGTTTTCTGGGCCTCAGTTCGTATCTCACAGAGAGCACTTTCTGCTCCTTTATAAGGACGTATTACATAAGTGTACATAGTCTCTCTGCATGTGAAGTGTGCTGTTATCTGTTTCCCATATCAATAAAATCAAAACGTATAAGGAAAAAGTAATAAAAAGTCAAAAAAAAAAAATTCAAACTTTAAAAATTTTTTTTTTTTTTTTTTACGTTTTGCTGACCGTGCATCTCAGTATAATCTTAGCAACTGACCAACTTAATGCAAAAATTCTTGTTTTATAATAAGTTTATTATATTCATCTACATGTTTCGAGCACTGTTGTGCTCATCAATAGGAGGTCAAAATTGTATTATACAGCATCTGGTACCATCACACCTTTAGGTGGCCGTCCGGTGCACAGGTTGAGAGAGGACTGTGCACGGGACGGCCACCTACAGGTTTGGTGATATCAGATGCTGTATAATACAATTTTGACCACCTGATGATGAGCACATAGTGCTCGAAACATGTAGATGCATATAATAAATTTATTATAAAACAAGATCTTGTGCATTAAGTTAGTTAATTACTAAGATTAGGATGTCTGTGCACCTACAGGATTTTCATTACAGGTATGGGTATTCCTATTTCTGAATTTTATTTTCGTGTAGGGCTACTTGTTGGTCAAGGTAAAGGTAAAGTCGTCGCCGTGCACTCCATGAAGGCGTATGGAGGGAGTGGACGTACAGCTTCAATAATTCTTCACCTCTGCACTAGGTGAAGGTTAGCGCTTCGTGCTTCAGCCGCTTAACCTCCCCCCACCCCCCAGGGAAGGGCCTCCGGTATTTATTGAATAGGTATCTGGGTGGACGTCAGAGCCCGTCTGTATGCTTTGGAAAAAGAGTTCAATCTCGTGCTCCTGTCGGGAACCGAACAAAGATTCCTAGGTTTTTTTAGGTCGTGGTCTTCTCACTACACTGACTGAGCTATCTTAGACATAGCACATTAACTGGCAGAACGTCACGATTGAGTGGATAGCGCTTGTGCTTCATGTTCGGAAGGTCTCGGATTCAAATCACGAAACGGAGATCAGCTTCCATGACCGGAATTTCGTGCTTTTTATCATTGCTTGGCGGCAAACGCCGGTAAAGTAGTAGTACTGCACCATGACTGGTCACTTCCACACCCTTTTCCAATAAATGTTCAATAATCTTCATAAAGCTGATGTTACGTAATTTGAACAATTGGCTCAGTAGTTAAATAAATTAAATAAACAGATGCGTTTAAATTCCCTTCTCTTACACATTTACCTCATTTCAGGCCCGGTGTTAAAAATTTGTAAAGCCTCTCATTGCCTACATTCTAATATCGTGAGAAGAAGACCCGGTTGAGTAGGAGAGTGGATGGGGACCCGAATAATTTCTGCCTCTTCCGGGAATCGAACCCCGATTCCTCGGTCTCTTAGTCACTACACCGGCTGAGCTATCCCGACTCCTAGTAGTTTTCCTGGAGTGATAAAAAATGATTTCGAAGTATTATTTTGGACGCTTAATAAACGCAGTGCGAATGTTCAGCACGTATGTCTAACAGTGACAAACGGCGAATATGATCTTTTAAATCGGAAATTAAGTAAGAATTGTTCACGAGCAAAGTGGATAGAAAGACGGTTGGTAGAACTGGCAATAATACAAAATACACAGGAATTTATACAGGCATTGGATTTCAAAGAATTTACCAACTACTCTAATATCTGAGCAGTCAGTGAAAAGGATTATTTTGCTAGAAAATATCACTGCATAAACCAGGCTCCACTAATAATTTCATGCTACGTAGAATTTCATTGTGCAGTTCACACACGTATATTAATTTTTTGCTAAACCAGTTACCTGGCGATGAATGAACTGCATCGTCCAAAACTACGTAACTATAGTGAAGCTCATCCACGTCATAATAATAATAATAATAATAATAATAATATTTATTTACTGAAATTGGGTTGTTTCCCGGTGGCAGTGGTTATTTTACATGTATACAAAACATGAAATTGGTTACTACTGAATTTAAGTTGGGAGGGCTACATGAGAAGCATGTAGTGGCAACTTGGAATCTTGGGAACCATCTCAGCATTTGCTTTTAGGCACAAGGAAACCAAAAGCACAGGGAAACCAATATATTGATACTGCTGAGACTTTGAGATTTTCACGGTGGTAAATGTGAAATCTTCTTGTTTATGGGGCTTGACGCCAAATATTCTTCTACTTTGAAGATGAAGGTAGAACGTTCCTCAGAAACCATCCTACACGGAGTCACATTGCCAATAGATAGTCATCTTCATAATAATGTTTTTTCGTACATACGTTTTCAGTTGTATCTTGTGACCACTTGCGATAAATATACACAGTTGGGACGATAGAGTATAATATTAAAATAGAATTTATATGTGGTGGCAAATGTCAACTTGATTCGAGTGGCCTAAGAGAAGATCTAGTGGCGGGCTTTTATTAAGAAGGTAGTCGACCTTTGGGTGTCGTAAAACACTGCTTATTTATTAAACAAATGAATGGCTGACGGTTGCGCAAGAATGACCCTGTTTCAAGGTTCATTGGTTGGTTACTTTAGTGTATAAAATATTTTGTTATTTTGTTAGATACGGCGATGTTAGCAACTACCAGACACCGGAATGAGATCTGCAACTTTTCCCCTCTGGATAATACGGTAACAACTAAAGTTGATTCAGAACTATGTAATAAAACCAATTTGATGCATTATTTATCCGCAGTTTATTTCGTCAACCTCTACGTGTTTCGGGCATTGTTGTAGTCCATCATCAGGAGGTATACTGTATATATACACGAATTGGTATGTGCTGTGCTTTTTAGTTGACTGCCTGTTGACCGGCCAACAGACAGCTAAAAAGCACAGCACGTCCCAACTGTGGTATATATAGAGTATACCTCCTGACGATGGGCTACAAATATGCCCGAAACATGTAGAGGTTGATTGACGAAATAAACTGAAGTTAAATAGTGCATTAGGTTGGTTCTATTACATAGATATATCGAGATGCACGGTCAACAGAACATAAAATAGATTCAGAACATTACGATAGTTTAATAAAGAGAGACCAACTTGATGCCACTTGTTTTATTATTACTTTATTCAGTGCTCAACTTGTTTCGGATGTTAATACATCCATCCTCAGGAGCTTGCAACTAAAGTAATAATAAAACAAGTGGCATCAAGTTGGTCTCTCTTTACTCAACTATCAAGATGATGCACGGTCCAATAAACATAAGAACATTACGAGTTTGATCCTCAGAACTGGGTATTTCAAGACTGACGAAAACTTAAGGGGACAGTGCCCCCCCCCCCCTAATAACACGTGACGCCTGCTGCAATAAAACGCGGGCACTGCCCCGCTGGAGCAATTCTTCAGCGAGTTCGTATTGATTGCCAGCAGGAAGAAACAAAGCCGAGAGGGTGACCTTCCTAGAGGTCACCTACACTGTCCTCTGAAGAGAATGCTACCACCAAGTTATTTTTATTTTACACTTGAACATTGAGAGGCGAACTTAGTACTCCAACTTTCGGCATCCGGGAATGCTTCCAAAGTGGAATGCGCAAATGTAAATAATTCCTCCTTCACTTATAAAAACCGTAAACGTCATAGACTAACGTGCTGATTTATTCCATACAGCTGCAGACTTGAATTCACATCCTCGCTTGAATTAACAGTGGACAAGCTAAAGTTATCCCTGTGCTTAATTAAACACAACGCAATGAAAACGTATGATGCAGCGGAGGTACATCTCCATGCACTCTTAACTATGATATTAGATAAAGATAAGTACACAGCCTGACGTTTCGGCCGCTTTATGCCTCAGTTTTCAGTTGATATGAACTACTCTAAACTTTCTTCAAAAGAAAAGAGCTCCTCATTTGTATTCTTTCTTTTCGGTGATTCCCTGGCGTCTGAATTTTATGTGCCGACGTTTCGAAGCACTCTGTCTTCCATCTGCCTAGTGCTGACAACATTCATGACGATGGGACAGAGTGTTCCGAAACGTCGGCACATCAAATTCGGACACAAAAGAAAGAATACAACTTTTGACGTTCATAGGGCCGTGCATCGTAATATTCTCTCTATAGTAAAACCAACTAGATGCACCAATGTATCAAATTTATTTTATTTTATTTTATTTTATTTAGAATGACACTCTACATGTTTCGGACGGTCTTTCCGTCCATCATCACGACTTCAAGACTGTAAATACAGCAACAGACATTTGTCAAACTGCAAATCCAGAGATGGGTAAAGTTTGATGCTACATTGGTGCACCTAGTTGGTTTTACTATAGAAATGAAGAATACAACATTCAAAACACGGCGCATGTTCGAAATCGAGCACTACTTTTTCGATCAAATAAAACGGAGACCGTCTTTGTGCAGCCCGAAGCCTAGTCACTGCACTTACTGAGCTCACTCGCTTCCCATACCGAATAACATCCATCGAAATATTTCTGTGTAAACTGGTGACAAGCTTAGGTCTTTGTCCTACGTGACGGAATCAAAGTAAGGGTATTCGAGATCAAAGCGCTGAGGAGAACATTTGAACACAAGGGAGGAAAAGAGAAGATCTTCGTAATTTGTACTCTTCAACAAATATTGTCCCGGGGTGGAGGTGGGGGGTGTTGAAATCAAGAAATATAAAATGGCGGGAACATGGGAGAGATGGGAAGTAAACAATCTGATCAAGAAACTAAAACAGAGAGACTGCTTGGGGAGACCTGGGAACAAATTACTTACTTACTGACCTACTTACTTACTTACTTACTCCATGGAGCAGAGTTCTTCAGAACCTAATCGGTTTTCAGCTGGTCAAGAAATTCCCCGCATTTTGTGGAACCCGAAGGTTCATTACCGCATTCACAAGTGCCCGCCACCTGCCCCTGTCCTGAGCAGCTCGATCCAGTCCATACCTGCACATCCCACTTCCTGAAGATCCATCTTAATATTATCATCCCATCTACGCCTGGGTCTTCCAAGTGGTCTCTTACCCTCAGGTCTCCCCACCAAAACTTTATACGCCTCTCCTCTTCCCCATACGGGCTACATTCCCCGCCAACCTCATTCTTCTCGATCTTACCACCCGAACAATATTGGGTGAGCAGTACTGATCATTAAGCTCCTCATTACGGGGCACAAATTAGAGGTTAGTATTAAAAGGACTCTTAAAAGATTAAGACTTGCACCGGACTCGTCTAGAGCAGTGCACGATCAGATGGTGTGCCATTTAGGACATGGTAGTGTACCTTTGGTGTCATTAAACTATGAAGAATTTCTTGACTGACAGAGAGGCTAGTCATTTTTATTTAGTAGTCTGTCTTACGACAGTTCCAGAGCTTCTTCCAAAGCGAGCTCTCCATATAGTGCGATCTAGAGCTTCCTCCTTCAAATGAGAGTATCCTCTCCTTTCCTTAAGGTCATCCAGTAGCTTCCTACGTCCTTTTCCTCGTTTTCCTGTCACGTCTATCCTCCCTTTTATCTCTCCTTCAATAACATGTTATAGAAGGCAGTTTCTGCGCAAAATGTGACCAATTCAGTTAACCCTCCGTTTACTTATTTCATGTAGTATACTACTCTGTTCCTTGACTCTAAGTAATACTTCATTTCTCATATGATCGGTCCAACTGATCTTCCCCATTCTTCTCCAGCACCACATTTCAAAACTTTCCAGGTACTGCCAGAAGCGTCCAAGTTTCAGCACCATATAAAGCTGTGCTCCAAATGTAGCACTTCACTAGCTTCTTCCTCAATTCCAAGTTCAATGTGCTAGTAAAAAGAGCCCTTTTCTTGTTGAATGCAGCTTTAGCCATAGCAATCCTACACCTAATTTCACACGCACATCTTCCATCATTTCTTAAAATGCTACCCAAATATGAAAAAGATTCCACATTCTCTAGTTGTTTTTAGTCTATCATAGTTTTTACTGGGAATGGTTGTCTTGAAATTCTCATTACTTTTGTTTTTTCACATTCATTTCCATTCCATAGCATCCTCCAATTTCAGTTAGTTTTTCAATCATGTCCTATAGCACCTTTCCTTCCTTAGCCAGTAACACAAGACCATCTGCATATTTCACAGTGTGAATGATTTGCCCTCCTATTTTGAAGTCTACAAATCCTTCCAGAACTTCCTTGGTAATGCATTCACCGTATAAGTTGAACGGAATTGGTGACAAACAGCATCCTTTTCTAACTCCTCTTCCAATCTTCACACTTCTTTTCTCCCCTCAGTTCAGTCGTACTTTAACACTCTGAGCCATGTACAAGCTGCTAATCCATTTCTTTCACGCCAGTCGATACCATTTCCCTTTAGGATTTACATTAAATTGGTCCAGTTGACCCGATCAAATGCCTTCTGCCAGTCTATGAATCAAACACAGAGTTCCGCGTCTATCTCCAAAGTTCGTTCTGATATTATTCTCAGCATCCCAATTGCATCCCTAGTTCCTTTTCCTGTTCTAAATCCAAACTGATCTTCTCCAAGTACATTCTCAATTTTTCTTTCAATCCTTCTTCTAAGTATCTTTGCTACTATCTTTTGCTGTATGTGAGATAAGGCTCATTGTGCGATGGTCGCTGTATTCTGTACCTTGTGGCTTCTTCTTTAAAACAATCATTGCTTCTTCTGTGAAGTCCTTAGGCCACTCTCCACTTTCATATATGGTGTTAATCAATTTTTTCAAAATTTTCAAACCAACGTCTCCCAATAGTTTGAGCACATCTCCAGGTGCATCATCATCTCCTGTATGTAGCCTTCTACTAGCAGCATAAAAATTGCTGCTCCACGGATTTTCTTCAGGTCTGTATTATGGTCAGGCTGAAGGTAAACTTCAATCATATTTATTCAATGAACTCGTACCGCGCAGTAAACACACCCCCTTTCAGTTAAAATATCAGCCAGTTAATGCTGTATAAGGAAATAATATCTGTTCAGATATCCATACATAAGACATAAAAGAACTCTGTGGGAAGAACGTAGAATTTTAGAATGTGACAACTTGCGGTACATACTGTAACCACTAGGCTTTAAGGGGCTAAACCAAAGCAAGGAAATTATAGGTTGAGTAGAATTGCAACACTTTTTTCTATAATAAAAAATACCCACCAAATACGTCTGTCACACAATTTTCAAATCTGTATTTACAACGAGAACATCCGATGAAGAGCAGTGACGAATTTCTCCCTCTAGATCAGCGTCATGTACGCTATTCGGATAAAATCTTGTGTTAACATTTCTGAAGCATGGCGATTGTTATTTTCCTCATCATTTCTCACTTCCCCCCCCCCCTCCAATTTGTATAAAACAATACGAAAACTTTAAGAACCATAGGCCTATTTTCGAAATATGCAAACACACACACACACAAATATATATATGTAAATATATATACACACACACATACACACATCCATACATACACACACACACATATATATATATATACACACATACACACATCCATACATACACACACACACACATATATATATATATATACACACATACACACATCCATACATACACCACACACACACATATATATATACATACATACATACATACATACACGCACACATACATACATATCCCCCACACACATACATACATATCCCCCACACACACACACACATATATGTATGTGTGTATATACACGTATATATATATGCACATACATACATAAATACATACATACACACACATACATAAATATATACGTAGTACATACATACACACATACACACACACACACACAATACGAAAGGCGAGCCAGCTAACTCGAGCTGCGACCTTCCTGCCTTGTATTTGGGAATATGGGCCGGGACACTGGCTCTCCTGACCGACGTTTTCCGTCATATTTCTGACTTCACCCATTCTACTGCCACCAGGTGGAAACACCACTGCCACCGGGTCGAAACCCCGTTGTCACTGGGCGGAAACTCCACTGCCATCGGGTGCAGTTAATAAATATCGTATTATATCAAATGCCTTGATGGCACTACATTTGGAGATAAGAGCTTGCTTTCATATCCTTTCCCATCAATTGCTCCATATGTCGTCCTGCCACTCGACGCTGTAATACCCACTCTACTGAGACAGTCCCTAAATAATCCGCGAACAAATATACGGTACACATGACAGCCTAATAACTTCATTGTGTAGTCTGTGAAAGCTTACTCTAATCTACTGAGAAGTCAATATGCGTTTTAATGTGTATTAGGTCTAGATAACAGAAGATTGAGCATTTGTGTAAGGAGACAGACAATGTACGTACAACGAAATATTGAGGCGTTTTGGCGTACCCATTGTTGCCGTGGAAAAGCGATACTATTACGTATTCTGAGTGTACGTCTGTTGCCTTAGTTACCCAGCATGCAAAGCGCGTGTGCCTTAAGGCTCTACTATATTTTTCTACATTATCTCCTTAAGGGTACGGTTTTCGGAAAAAGTTAGTGAGCATAAAATGCGTGTTTTGTTTTTCTGTACAAATTTTCTGAAATATTTCTCATTCTATGAAGAATTCAGCGAAATATTAACACAAATGTACATCGGTCTTAATGAAAATACGCTTCATTCTTTTTCAGGTTTTAATCAAACTAGAATTTTCTCGAAAGCCTTTCGAAAAATACTCAAAAATCGAAGTTAACGAAAATCCGTCCAGTAGGATCCGAGTTGTTCCATGCGGGCGGGCGGACGGACAGACGTGACGAAGCTAATAGCTTTTTTTTTTTTTTGGTAATTTTGCGCAAGCAATTAAAAATACTTGTGAATTTATGATAAATTTTAGTTCTGTATTCTTTCAACATTGCCGCGGAAAACGCAATAAATATTCCAAGTCACCCACCGGCATCACAATGTTGAGAACCGACGGTCTGGAAGACCTGCGTATTGAGTGTTAAAGTCTCAGTGATAGACTCATGACATCACGTGCTGTGTGCGACCCTCCCCACACAAACTTTTGGACTACAGAATTATTTCACTAAATTTGGTGTGAAAGATGTGCCGAATTACATCTCACTAGCCGCAACTTTTAGTTATCACCATCTGTATAATCGTTGTGGGGAACTGTCACTGCGAAAACGTTGGTTCGGTCCCAGGACAGTACATGTGGTGGATAAAATGTTAACTGGGGAAATGTTTTTCTCCGAGTACGTCGGTTTCTCCTTGTAAATTTAATTTCATCAATGCCTCGTGCTCATTCATTTATTCATTTACCACCAACAACACATAACCTTAGCGGTTAACCCTTTGATGCCTAACTACGACTACTGTGGTCGTACCGCACTGCTAACCCCTAAACGTTACATTTTATATATTTATTCAACAAATATAGATACTGAATATTTTAAACATGGTATACACTCTCCGTTTTTTCTTATTCAAAATGCAGTTTGTTTCATAAATCTAACGTATTTGGTTCCTGTATTATTCACATTTTATATACAGAATGTGCTAAAATTCAAAAAATAATTCCGGCACCAAAAGTTTAACATCTTTATTCGATGATGCAATGAAAGTCCGTGGGACGTACAAAGATGTCAGACCACGGCAGCAGAACCGGAACGTACCGTATTATCCCCAAAATGATATACTAATGCTTGTTTGCTTGTTTTTGGCGCGACAGCCCCAAGTGGGCCAGGGCCTCCACATCCGCGAAGTTTCTAGATCACACACAACGACGCACCACAGTCGGTAGGACTCCTCTGGACGAGTGATCAGCTCGTCGCAGAGACCTCTACCTGAAAACACACAACACTCACAACAGAAAAACTTCCATGTCGCCGGGTGGGATTCGAACGCACAATCTCAACATGCGAGCGGCCACAGAACTACGCCTTAGACCGCGCAGCCCCCTGGGACCGGCGATATACTAATGTAGCAAAACAAAATAGACTTTTGTTAAGGAAATGCTATGTAAAGTGTCAAATAACAATATGGCAGACGGCAGAAGAATTTTATTTCGCTTTCGGTTTTATGGCAGCGAATAGGCGACACAGAGCTGGGCATATGAAGTTGAATTCGGAGACACGTCATAAACATTCCCATACGTTACGTATAAAATAAAGATTTGAAGTAAATAGTTACAAACACGGGATCAATGCAAATATTGAAGGGCATATCCAAAAAATTTAAAACACAACTTACTTAAGCAAGAAGGGCTACAAGTTCTTCACGAATTTAAAACAAGGCAACAAAAGTGGTATTGGTGCAAGAGTAAAACTAGAAACGTATGCAGTAGGCTTTAAGAGTTGTGTTGTTGTTGCTCTTTGTTTTTGTTTTTGTTGGCTTGTTTCACTTCAGAACACAACGGCACAAGGGTTAAGAAAGAGGCAGTGAGATCAGCACAGTACTGGGAAAACAAATGGAAGACCACATTATTTTAAATGGGCGCTTATTATAGACACATAGACCACAGGTCAAATGGAGGACTGCTTCTCGATGAAGCTATAAACAGAACGTTGTTGTTCCTAAAGGAGTAGATGGAAAGTGAATCTAATGAATAAGAAAATAGAGGAATTATAAAAACAGCTCTAAGAAGTCACATTCCTCTATTTCTTCTGCTCTTGTTCGTCGTATACTGTTGCAAAGGAAGTTTCAGTTTACTGCAATATTTACTTTAACTACTGTCACAACGGATTTAATTCAAGAAGATAATCTTCCTGAGAAGCCGATAGTTACTCAGTTGACCATGAAATCCTCCATTACCAGTCTTTCACAACAGCCAGTCACTGAAACCTTTCCTGAGCCAGATGAAGCCAATCCAGACCCTCATTTCCTTTTTATTTAACACAGATTTTGATGCTATTCCAGTCTTCTAGATCTTCCCTTTAGCAATTCTCTACACTTCAGTGCAGGCATGTTATAATTTATTGCCAAGCAGTTAAAGTCTCTTGATAAACTCAGTCTCCAGGCACATTCCGTTGTACGTTTTGTAAATATTTGGTACCGACCAGCTTGCTTGTCAAGGAATATGAGCTCCACTTTAGTCAACATGCGTGCCTGTAGTCACAGAAACGCTGATAACTAAACACCTTTTGGAATAAGAAACCAACTAGATGCCACGTAGTACTATATTTATTTCTCCTTTATAAGTTGCTCAACATGTTTCGGGCTACCTTGTGCCCATCCTCAGGAGCTGACGACTTAGTGGTATTTTTACCGCGTGTGGTGTAGTGCCGTGGCTGTGTAGGCG